>Ga0116229_10000505_pt1 | contig 51971 bp, 46 predicted proteins | sample S1TSphgellanicum_3_FD_87313 | JGI IMG/M metagenome (GOLD analysis project Ga0116229, IMG submission 87313) | Host-associated microbial communities from peat moss isolated from Minnesota, USA - S1T2_Fc - Sphagnum magellanicum MG | ecosystem: Host-associated > Plants > Peat moss > Unclassified... | reverse complement strand
CCGGCCTGCGATATCGCTCGCGCAGGCGTCCGGCGACAATCCCGACGACGCCCGGATGCCAGTCCTCCGCCGCCACTACAATGACTGAGGCGTCCCGATCATTGCCCTCGCGTTCAAGCCGAACGACGGCCGCTTCCAGGGCGTCGCGCTCTACGTCCTTTCGGGTGACGTTGAGGGCGTCGAGCTCCAAGGCCAGACTCATCGCCTCCTGCGGGTCGTCGGTGGAGAGGAGCCGCGCACCAAGATCAGACCTGCCGATCCGGCCGCCGGCATTGATGCGCGGACCCAGGATGAAGCCCGCGTGAAATGTCGTGGCCGGCCCCTCGGCCTTGGCGAGCGTCATGAGCGCCTTCAGACCAGGATTGGCGAGACCGGACATCACCTTGAGGCCCTGGGACGTCAAGGCGCGGTTGAAGCCGACCATCTGGGTCACGTCGCAGACGGCGCCGAGCGCAGCAAGATCAAGCCAGGCGCGGATATCAGGTTCTGGCCGTTCGGTGAAAAGGCCGCGCCGACGGGCTTCCCGGTTCATGGCGGCCAGAAGGACGAAGGTAACCCCCGCCGCTGCAAGCGCCCCCTGACCCGAACCGCAGTCCGGCCGATTGGGATTGACGAGCGCCGCAGCGATCGGCGCTTCGCCCGGACGCATCATATGATGATCCACCACAACCACCGCAAGCTCGATACTGGCGGCGAAGCTCAGCGCCTCGTGCGCGGCCGCGCCGCAGTCGACGGTGACGACGAGCTCGACACCCTCCTCTTTCAGTCTCCTGAACGCTGACGGACTGGGGCCATATCCCTCCTTCACCCGGTCCGGAACATAGATGACAAGGTCTCGGCCCATGGCGCGGAACCAGCGAACCAGCTGGGCGGCCGAACTCGCACCGTCAACATCATAGTCGGCGAAGACGGCCGCCTTTCGCCCGTCGAGGACGGCGTCGACCAAAAGCCTCGCGGCCTTGTCCATGTCCGCAAAGCTGGATGGATCGGGGAAGAGCCCCTTCAGCGTCGGGTTAAGATAAGCGTCGGCGTCCAGCACGCCGCGTCCGACCAGAGCCCTGGCCAAGGGCTCAGACACGCCAAGGCGCTGGCGGAACGCGCGAACCGCACTGGGATCCGCCGGCCGCATGCGCCACGCCCGACCAGAAACCGATCGCTCAACCCCAAGATAGGAGACCGCGCCAGAACCATCCGCCATGAGGTCAGCTTAGCGCTCCAACTGAGTCGCGTCGCCGCGGAAGTTCCCATCTGGCCAGCATCGGCCAGGCTTTCGTCCCCATCGGCCGAATACCAACCCCTGAGGCTTTCACCGATCGCGGGCCACGGCTTGGACAGGGCCAGCCGTGCACGCCTCTCAGCGAGGGGGCTTCAGTGGGCGGATCCAGCGACCGCGATCAGAACGGCCGCTTCATGCGGATCTCACGCACCGTGCGCGTGGCGGAGTTCATCACGAGGGTGTGGGTCTGGACGTAGCCTCCGCCCACGGACACCCCATCGAGAAGGGCTCCCTTGGTGACGCCCGTTGCAGAGAAGATCGCGTCGCCCTGGACGAGGTCGTCGAGGTCATATTTGCGGCCGAAATCTGAATCCGCAAAACCGATACGGCGGGCGCGCGCCTTCTCGTCGTCGTTGCGGAACAGCAGTCGGCCCTGAAACTGGCCGCCGACGCATTTGAGCGCGGCGCAGGCAAGAACGCCTTCCGGCGCGCCGCCCGAGCCAATGTAGATGTCGATATTGGTGGCAGGATCGGTTGTGTTGATCACCCCGGCGACGTCGCCATCGGTGATTAGGTGCACGCGCGCGCCCACTGAGCGCAGGCTGGCGATGATGTCCGCATGCCGCGGACGATCAAGGACACAGGCGGTGATCTCGCGAGGATCTACGCCCTTAGCCTTGGCCAGCGATCTGACGTTTTCAGCGGGCGACGCGTCGAGATCGATCAAACCCTTCGCAAACCCGGGCCCGATAGCGATCTTATCCATATAGGTGTCGGGGGCATGAAGCATGCCGCCGCCCGGCGCAAAGGCCATGACGGCAAGGGCATTGGCCATGGCCTTGGCGGTCAGGGTGGTGCCCTCTAGGGGATCCAGCGCAATGTCGATGCGCGGTCCTTTGCCGGTCCCAACCTTTTCGCCGATGTAAAGCATCGGCGCTTCGTCGCGCTCACCCTCGCCGATCACGATCAGCCCATCGATGTCCAGGCCGTTAAGCGCGGTGCGCATCGCGTCAACCGCCGCCTGATCGGCAGCCTTCTCATCGCCGTGGCCCACCATGCGCCAGGAAGCGATCGCCGCCGCCTCTGTTACGCGTACAGCGTCCATGGCGAGGTTACGTTCGAGCTTGAAATCGTCGCCGGCCATTAACTGGGTCTCTCTTCGGGTTCGTTCTGTTGCGATTCGCGTCAAAGTTAAGTTGCAAGCGTCAGATGCGCGCCACGCGGATCGACCTTGGTCGTTCGATCACCGCGGGAATGGACGCAATATGAGCGACTGCCTCCTCGATGGCCGTCTCTGTCGCCGGATGGGTGATGAGCACGATCGGCACATGACCGCTATCTTCAACCGGACGTTGGAGAAAGCTGTCGATGGACACGCCCGCCTTCGCCAGAGCTTCAGAAATGGCGGCGATGGTTCCAGGCTCGTCGCGCACCATAAGACGCATGAAGGCTTTATCGATCCTCCGGTCACGCGCCAGGGCAGGCAGTGGACTAAGCTCAGACGCAGGGCGACTGAAAACCGGGCGGCGCGCCGCGCCGATGACATCGGCGATATCCGCGGCGACCGCCGCTGCGGTCGGACCAGCGCCTGCGCCTGCGCCCTGAATATAGAGCCGCCCCACCCTCGTGCCCTCCACGAAGAGGGCGTTTAGAGCGCCGCCGGCCTGAGCAAGGGGATGGTTCAGAGGCACAAGGGCCGGCGCCACGCGGACGCTTGCACCTTTGGGGCCGCCGGTCGCTTCTGCGATGAGCTTGATGCGATAGCCGAGATCCCGGGCAAGGCGGATATCGATAAGCTCGACCGCCCGGATTCCCTCGATCTCCGCTGCGGCGAGATTGGGCGAGCCGCCAAAGGCGATCGCCGCCAGGATCACAATCTTATGGGCGGCGTCAAAACCGCCGACGTCTGTGGTTGGGTCGGCCTCGGCGTAACCTAAACGTTGCGCTTCAGCGAGCACAACGGCGAAGGAGCGCTCGGTCCGCTCCATTTCGGTCAGAATGAAGTTGCAGGTGCCGTTCAAGATCCCGGCGACGGAGACCACGTCGTCTCCCACCAACCCCTCACGGAGCATCTTCACAGCGGGCGTTCCGCCCATGACAGCCGCTTCAAAATGAAGCGACGCGCCCGTGCGCTCAGCGAGGGCGGCGAGCTCAAGACCATGGGCGGCGATCAGGGCCTTGTTCGCCGTCACAACCGGTTTGCCCAACTTCAGCGCCGCGGTGACCGCAGCACGCGCAACGCCTTCAGGCCCACCGATCAGCTCGACGAAAATGTCGACCTCGGGCGAGACCGCGAGCGATAAAGGATGGTCGAACCAGTCGACCCCAGACACGTCGAACCCGCGCGGCTTGTCTCGGTCGCGGGCCGTGACGCCGGCCAGCCGAACGCTTTGGCCGCCCGGGGCGAACTCGGGACGTTCCTGCAGCCATTTGATCAGCCCGCCCCCGACAACGCCGAGGCCGGCGACGCCAACGCGCCATTCGCGGCTCATTGCGCGGCCTCAGCCAGCACGTCGCGGCGCGCTGACAGAATCTGGCCCGACTGCTCGAGGAACTTCTTCACATTGCGCGCCGCCTGGCGAATTCTGTGTTCGTTCTCAACCAGGCCGATCCGCACGAAGCCCTCGCCGTACTCTCCAAAGCCAGCGCCAGGCGCCACAGCGACGCCCGCATGTTCGATCAAGAGCTTGGCGAAGGCCATCGAGCCAATGTCGCGATAGGCCTCCGGCAAGGGCGTCCAGGCGAACATCGACGCCGGCGGCGAGGGAATGACCCAGCCAGCGCGTTTCATAGAGGTGATCAAAACATCACGGCGCGCCTTATAGACGGCGCGAATTTCCGCCACGCAGTCCTGCGGGCCGTTGAGCGCCGCCGCCGCAGCGACCTGAATTGGCGTGAAGGCCCCGTAATCGAGGTAGGATTTAACCCGGGCCAGCGCTGCACAAAGCCTGGCGTTGCCGACCACCATACCCACGCGCCAGCCGGCCATGGCATAGGTCTTGGACAGGGAATTGATCTCCACTGCAACCTCCTTGGCGCCCTCAACCTGGAGGATCGACGGGGGCGGATTGCCATCGAAATAGATCTCCGAATAGGCGACGTCCGAGAGCACCAAAAGCTCGTACTTCTTGGCCAGCCGGACCACCTCACGGTAAAAATCGAGGTCTACCGACTGCGCCGTCGGATTGGAGGGATAAGAGACGATGAGCACACTCGGCGCGGGGGCTGAATGCTTCACCGCGCGGGGAATGCCAGAGAGGTAGTCCTCAGGCGTGAGGGCTGGCACATGGCGGATGACCCCGCCGGCCATGATAAAGCCGTAGGCATGTATTGGGTAGGCCGGGTTAGGACAGATCACCGTGTCGCCAGGCGCGGTCAGCGCCTGTGCGAGATTGGCGAACCCCTCCTTTGAGCCCAGGGTCGCGACGACCTCAGTTTCGGGATCCAGCTTCACACCGAACCGGCGTTCGTAGTAGCCCGCCATGGCCCGTCGCAGCCCGATGATGCCCTTGGACGCCGAGTAACGACCGGATTTGGGGTCGCGCGCAGTCTCGATCAGTTTGTCGACGATATGTTTGGGCGTTGGCATGTCCGGGTTGCCCATGCCAAAATCAATGATATCGACCCCTTCGGCGCGCAAACGCGCCTTGAGTCGGTTCACCTCTTCGAAAACATAGGGCGGCAAACGCCGTATCTTATGGAAATCATTCATCTTGGTCGCCTAGGACTAGTTCGGCGACTTGGCCGGCGCTGGGACATCGGTCTGACCCACCGCCTTACGGCCCTTGCTCACGAACGCTTGCGTATCGCCCTTCTTTTCAGGCGCAACGGGCGGCTCATGGCCGACCCGCTCACGCTGAGCGTCTGCGTAGCGCTCGGTGATCGAGGCGTCGGGGATGCCGGCCGGGTTGGCGTTGCTCCACTGATTGAGGCCACGTTTATCCGCAACCAGGGTGACAACTTCGCTCTTGTAGGCGCTGGCCGCACGGACGTCGCCTGGCGCCGGCGGAACACTGGCGAAGCTCGGCACCGGACCTCGCACCTGTTCGGCCTTAAGGGCGTCCGGCGCAATGGGAGAGGATGGATTGACGCCAAGCGGGGTAAGGTTGCTGGCCTCAATCAGTTCATGGGCGCCGGCGCTGACCTGGTCAGTCAAGGGCGCGATCGCGGAACAGCCGGCGAGAGCGAGAGCGGCCATGGCCGCTGTTCCCGCGCGAATCCGCCAACGTCTGCTCCCCGTCTTGTCCATCTTCATCTCCTTTGCGCCCGAATCCCGATTTGTCGCATTTACGCGATGACGGCGCTTCAGATCGGCGCTCTTATGCGACGATCGTCGGCGAGAAGAAAGGGCGGGCGGCAAGCCGTACACGCCCGAGGGAGGTAAGATGCCGCGCAAACCAGGGAGTTCGGCAAGGACCACACGCGTGGCCGCGTCCAGAACCCGATCCGGCGTGAAGCGCGCCGCCGGCGCGCGCGCAGCGAACAAAGCGCAGGACACATCGCCTGCCGCGCCGGAGGTCGAGCCCAGCGTCCGCGCCGGCGCGGGCGTCAAGGTCAAATCCAAGAGGAACCTCGCCGGGGAAAAACCGGCCGCCACGGCGGCGCCAAAACCGAAGCCGCCGCAGATCAAAGCGCCCAAAAGCTCTAAGTCGGCAAGCGCCAAGGCTAAGGCTAGCGGTCCTGGTCCCAAGGCAGAACCTGCACCCCCTCCATCACAGCCCGGCGCTCAGCCGTCGATCCCGACGCCAGGCGCCGCGCCTTTCGACCTAGACCCTGTGTTCATTCTGCCGCCGGAACAGCGCCAGGCGATGGAAACCTTATCCTTAAACCTCGCAAAGGCAGCGCTGACCGCCCAGGGCGCGCTCGCGGATGCGAGCATGCGCCATGCCGGCGGGGAGCTAACGACAGATCCCTTTCATGTCGGCCCCGCCATGACCGAGGTGATCGGTAAGCTAGCGGCTGAACCCGAACGGATGCTCCGCGCACAGGCGGAACTGTTCGACGGCTACATGGACCTTTGGAGGGCCACCGCGAAACGGGCCATCGGTGAACAGAGCGAGCCTGTGGCGACGCCGGCCAAGGGCGACAAGCGCTTCAACGATCCGGACTGGACAACCAACCCGGTGTTCGACGTGATGAAGCAGTCCTACCTTCTCACGTCGAATTGGCTCAACCGGCTGGTGAGCGAGGTTGACGGGGTAGATCCCCTGACCAAGCGTCGCGTCGAATTTTTCACCAAACTGCTGACCGACGCATTTTCGCCGTCGAACTTTCTTGCCTCCAACCCTGTCGCCCTCCGCGAGGCGATGCAGAGCCGCGGCGCAAGCCTTCTCAAAGGCGCCGAGCGCTTTGCCGCGGATCTGGCGCGCGGGAGCGGACAACTGGCGATCAGCCAGACAGACGCCGAGAAGTTCAAGGTCGGTGAAAACGTGGCGACCGCCCCGGGAAAGGTCGTGTTCGAGAATGCTTTCTTGCAGCTGCTTCAGTTCTCCCCGACCCGAGACGAGGTCTATGAAATACCGCTTCTGATCTTTCCGCCATGGATCAACAAGTACTATATTCTGGATCTGCGGCCAGAAAATTCCATGATCCGGTGGCTAACGGAGCAGGGATATACCGTGTTCGTCACGTCGTGGGTCAATCCGGGGCCTGAGTTCGCAACGATGGCGATCCCGGACTATGTTAAGGGCGGCGTCTATGCCGCCCTTGATGCTGTGGTGAAGCAGTGCGGCGTCAAGAGGGTCAACACCGTCGGCTACTGCATCGGCGGCACCCTGCTGGCCACCGCCCTCGCCGACATGGCCGCGCACGATGACACGCGGGTCAACTCCGCCACTTTCTTCGCGGCGCAGCAGGACTTCACGGAGGCTGGCGACCTTCTTTTGTTCACCAATGACGATTGGCTTGCCGATCTCGACAAACGCATGGAAGCGGCAGGAGGCGTGCTGCCCTCATCGGCTATGGCCGATACGTTCAACATGCTTCGCGCCAATGATTTGATCTGGTCGTTTTTCGTGAACAACTATCTCATGGGCAAGGAGCCGGCGGCGTTTGATCTACTGTTCTGGAATTCGGATCAGACCCGCATGCCGCGCGCTCTGCATATGAGCTACCTTCGCGATTATTATAAGGAAAACCTCCTGGCCAAGGGCGAACTCGTTATGGACGGGACGAGGCTAGATCTCGCAAAGGTAAAGACGCCGGTCTACGTGCAGTCATCACGCGACGACCACATCTCCCCCATGCGTTCGGTCTATCGGGGCGCGAAGCTCTTCGGTGGACCGATCACCTTCACCCTGGCGGGCTCGGGCCACATCGCAGGCGTGATCAACCATCCTGCGGCCAACAAGTACCAGCACTGGACCAACGGATCAGCGCCGGACACCATCGAGGCCTGGGTCGCCGGCGCCGAAGAGCACCCCGGCTCTTGGTGGCCGCACTGGGATCAGTGGCTGTCCGCGCGCTCCGGCAAGAAGGTCGCGGCGCGCGACCCGTCTAAGGGTCCATTGAAGCCGATCGAGGACGCGCCGGGCCGGTATGTGAAGGTGCGGAGTATCGAGAACTGAGGCGTCCTGGCGTCGATCAGGCAGCGGTCAAAGGCGGCGCATCGCCAGAAGCGCGCTAAGGCGCCAAGGGGAGTGACGTCGGGCTAGGATTTGACCTAGGGTTTCAAACCTCACCGGAGCTGCGGCGCATTCCTGGAGGCATTATCCCTGGGGGCTCGGTCGGCCGCGTCAGTCCAAGCCGGTCCCCTCCTCGAGACCCAGCATCAGGTTGAGGTTCTGCACCGCCGCACCCGAGGCGCCCTTTCCAAGGTTGTCCAGAACAGCCAGGAGCCGCGCCTGGCGGGCAGCGTCGTTTGCGAACACATAGAGCTTGAGCTGATTGGTGTCCTTGAGCGCTTCGGGATCCAGATCGGCCACATAGCCGCTCGCGCCGACGCGTGCGTCTTGCAGCCGCTCGGTCTCGGCGCCGTCCGCCACAGAGACAAAGCGCTCGCCAGCATAGGCGGCGGTCAGGACGCCGCGGAGCGTCTCTGCCGAGGGCTTGGCCTTAAGGGCCCAAAGCGGCAGCGGAACCTCGACAATCATGCCCTGCGCGAAACGGCCGACCAGAGGGGCGAACACCGGGGTGTGGTCAAGTCCGGCGTAGGCCGCCATTTCAGGCAGATGTTTGTGCTTCAACGTTAGCGCATAGGGGCGCAGGGCGTCCTTAGATCCGCCCTGTTCGAACTCGGCGATCAGCGCCTTGCCGCCGCCCGAATAGCCGGACACGGCGTTGACGGTCAGCGGGAAATCCGGCGGAATCAGTCCAGCGCGCACGAGCGGCGCCGTTAGGGCGATAAAGCCGGTTGGATAGCAGCCGGGGTTCGCCACTCGGGAGGCTCCGGCGATCGCGGCGCGCTGACCCGGCCGCATTTCTGCAAAGCCGTAGGTCCATCCGTCCTCAACCCTATGCGCGGTGGAGGCGTCGATCACCTTAACCTTCGGATTGTCGATAAACCTCACGGCCTCCCGAGCCGCCTCGTCCGGTAGACATAGGACCGCGATGTCGACGGCGTTCAGCAGCGACCGGCGCGTCTCTTCGTCCTTGCGCAGCTCAGGAGCGATCGACACCAGTTCGAGATCACACCGACGCTCCAGCCGATCGCGGATCTGAAGGCCGGTCGTGCCGGCCTCGCCGTCGATGAACACCTTGGGGAGCATGGTCTGACCCTCCAATGGAACAAAGAAAAAGGGCGCCTCGGTTGCCCGAAGCGCCCCGGAACGCAGAATGGCGCCGCAGCTAGCGCTTCGAGAACTGGAAGCTTCGGCGGGCCTTAGCCCGACCATACTTCTTGCGCTCGACCACCCGGGAGTCGCGGGTCAAAAAGCCATGGGGCTTCAAAACCGGGCGCAGACCGGGCTCGTAATAGGTGAGCGCCTTGGCGATACCGTGACGGATGGCGCCGGCCTGACCCGAAAGGCCCGACCCCTGCACCGACACGATCACGTCGAATTGGCTGGCGCGCTGGGCGATTTCCAGGGGCTGGGCGATCATCATGCGCAGCACCGGACGGGCGAAATAGATCGTCTGGTCGCGGTCGTTGATGGTGATCTTGCCCGAGCCCGGCTTGATCCAGACCTTTGCGATCGCGTTCTTGCGCTTGCCGGTCGCATACGCCCGGCCTCGGGCGTCAATTTGAGGCTCGGCCGGCGCGCCGGCCTCAGACAGGCCTTCAGGGCGAAGCACACGCAATGCGTCAAAGCCTTGACCTTGGGTCGAAGCCGGCGGCGCGGGCGGCGCGATTTCGGTGGGTTCCACGTCGCTCATACCTATTGGACCCGCACGTTTTTGGCGTTCAATTCGGCGAACGCAATGGTTTCTGGTTGCTGCGCCTGATGAGTGTGCTCAGGGCCGGCGAAGATGCGAAGATGGGTCATCTGCTTGCGCGCCAGGGGGCTTTCCTTGGGCAGCATGCGCTCGACGGCCTTCTCGAGAATACGCTCAGGGAATTTTCCCTCGAGGATTTTGTCTGCGGTGCGTTCCTTGATCCCGCCAGGATAGCCCGTGTGCCAGTAGTAGGTTTTATCCTTCAGCTTGTTGCCGGTGAACTTAACCTTGTCAGCGTTGACCACCACGACATAGTCGCCACTGTCGACATGGGGGGTATAGTCGGGGCGATGCTTGCCCCGCAGGCGCATGGCGATGAATGAAGCAAGCCGGCCGACCACCGCATTCTCGGCGTCGATCACGATCCACTTCTTCTCAACATCCGCCGGCTTCAAGGAGGCCGTGGTCTTCATCATGGGAAGCGCTTCCGTAACAAAAGACGCCGCCGCAAGGGGGCGACGGCGAAAGAAGCGCGTAGTTACGGGGCGGGTCTCGGAATGTCAACATCCAGAATTGAGGCCTCGCCTCAGCTTCGCATTGAAAAGACTGATAAATTAGGTTGTGGTATCATAATACCGCAACTATTCAGGCGCGCCGTACCCGCCACGCGAGGGTCGTTGTCAGGGAGAGAACCACGACCGCCCCGGACTGATGGATCAGCCCGAGCCAGAGCGGCGTCGCCATCTTTAGGGTCAAGATACCGAGCAGGGCCTGCATCATGACGGCGATGGACAACCACAGCGCCAAGCGTTTCACCGTGTCTGGGGCAAAGCCCCTCGAAACGCCCGCGAAGTAGGCCAGTACAGAGAGAAACAGGAGATAGCCCACCATGCGGTGATTGAACTGCACTGCGGCCTGACTGTGGGCGAGCACGGACCACACCCCCTCCCCCTTCAGGGCATAGGCGGCCGGAAAAAATCGGCCGTCCATCAACGGCCAGTCTGTGTAGATTCGGCCCGCCTGATTGCCGGCGACCAGGGCGCCCAGCATGATCTGCAGGAACACGATGAGCACAAGGCCGATCGCGCCGCGGATCCAGACCGGATCAGCCAGATGACCGCCGGCGCGGGGACGGCCGAACCAGGCTTCGAGGCCAGTCCAGATACATGCGACCAAGATCAACACCGCCAGGCCGAGGTGGGTTGCGAGCCGTTCTGGCGCGACCAGAACGTTCTTCTCAAGCCCGCTGGCCACCATCCACCAGCCTACGAGCCCCTGAAGGGCGCCCAGCAGGAAGATGCCGACACAGCGCCAAACCAGGCGTTTGGGCACGCGCCGACCGATCAGCTGGATCAAGAAGGGGACCAGGAAAGCCACGCCGACGAGCCGGCCAAGCAATCGGTGCGCCCATTCCCACCAGTAGAGAGCCTTGAACTGGCCGATCGGCATGCCGAGGTTGATCAGCCGGTACTGAGGGATGTGCTGGTATTTTGAGAATTCCGCAGCCCACCCGGCGTCAGACATGGGCGGGATTATTCCGGTCACCGGGCGCCATTCGGTAATCGAAAGGCCTGATCCCGTCAGCCGAGTCGCCCCACCGACGACGACCATCAGCGACACGAGGGCGGCGACGCCGAACAGCCATAGGGCGGTCGAGTAAGACCGCTCGAGGTTATAACTCCAACGCATCGACGACCTTTACTGCGCTCCGAGGAGCCTCTAGACGCTCCGGACCCCTGCCACAATCCGCGTCGCTTCGGATGCGAACGCCTTGGCCGGGCCAATTCCGCTCAGGCGGGTTCACATGCGGCCATACCACACGCCTGCGCCCTTGGATGTCGCCAAAGCTACGTTTGGTCAGCCCTTTGGGATGGATCGCCGACAGCGCTTTATGACACCTTTGCCTCACACATGGCGCGCGCGGGCGCGGTGCGTCCGGGCCAAGCGCTGTTTAAGCCCGTCGCGAAGCGGTTCAGCAGACCCAATAAAGTCCGGCCGCTAAATCGCGAAAACAGGCTTTAGCGTTGAGCTCAGCGGATACGCTCTGGAAAAATGACCCGGACGTTTTAGGTAGAGCAGGTTAAATGCCGACGCGGCGCCGTGCTCACCTCGTCAATCAACGCGGCGAGCCTTGACGCTCGCGCCGCCCACACTGCAAGGGAATCGCCATGCCGACGCGCCTGCGCAAACTGATCGGCGCAGTCGGCATTCTGGCCTTCCTCGCCTTTTATGCTCGGACCGCTGTGGTGGTGTTCGGCTATCTGCCGAACCAGCCCTGGCTGCAGCTCGGCTATATGGCGGTTGTCGGCGTGGCCTGGGGTTTGCCGCTCATCCCGTTCATCGCCTGGATGAATCGTGGCCCCTAAGACAGACGGGCGGGGGAAAAGGATGGTCGGAGCGGCGGGATTCGAACCCACGACCCCTTGACCCCCAGTCAAGTGCGCTACCAGACTGCGCTACGCTCCGACGAAGGGGCGCTTATAAGCGGCCCTGCTGCGATATCAATCAGGAATCACCATCGGTGAGAAGCGCATCCAGTCGCGCCTTTACACCCTCGAGGTCTCCAAGGATCGCATCCAACCTTCGTCGCGCCGCTTCGCCTATAAGCGGACGAACACGCGTCCCCTCAAGCAGCCCCTGCAAGGCTTCGCCCTCGTGCGGATCTCCTGCGCCCCCTGCGGCGAGGACGCGTTTGACGCCCTGCTCCTTATGAAGGCGCTGGACCCCTTTGATGGTGTAACCCTCGTCATGCAGCAGGATGCGCACCCCGCGCAGCACATCAAGATCCTGCCGCCGATAGAACCGCCGCCCGCCGGCCCGCTTCATCGGACGGATAAATGAGAACTTCGTCTCCCAGAAGCGCAGCACGTGCTGGGGCACGCCAAGTTCCGATGCGGCTTCCGAAATCGTACGGAAAGCGTCGGGACCCTTCATCTGCGTCAGACCCGATCTGGTTCAGGGCGACTCATCTGAACCAACCATACGGTGTGTGAGCTATGGCGAGGGCGCATGTGCGGGTTTGAAAACCGTACACACGATCGCCTAACACGCCGCCGCCTCAGGACCGGTCCGACCCGTCGTGGGACTTGTCCACCAAGGCCTTCATCACCTGTGACGCTCGAAAGGAGATCACGCGACGCGGATCGATCGCCGCAGGCTCGCCGGTCTTGGGATTGCGCCCCATCCGCGCGTTCTTTGACCGCACCTGGAACACCCCGAAGCCAGAAAGTTTGACGATTTCGCCCTGCTCGAGCGCCTCGACCACTAAATCCAGTGTGCGCTCGACAAGGCCGGCGCAATCCTGGCGAGTCAGGCCCACTTCATCGTGAACCGCCTCCGCCAAGTCGGCGCGCGTCAAGGTCTCACCCTTCATACTAGCCCCCGCCGCAGTCAAGTCAGCCTATCGTCCATGACGCGAAAGGCGGGCGAAGTCAAAGGGTTCTGCAGGGGTCTTAGCGGCGAAACACGACACCTGCCGTTCAGAGGCGCAGGACGCAGGCGCCCCAAGTCAGACCGCCGCCCATCGCCTCCATCAATAAAAGCTGGCCGGGCTTGATCCGCCCGTCTTCTACACCTGTGTTCATCGCCAAGGGGATAGACGCCGCCGACGTGTTGGCGTGGGTGGCGACGGTGGAGATGACCTTGTCCTCGGGCACGCCAAGGCGATGCGCCACGCCCTGCAGGATCCTCTGGTTGGCCTGGTGGGGGATGAACCAATCAACCTCGGCCACCTTTACCCCCGCCGCCGCCGCCGCCGCCTCCACCGCCTCGGCTATGTTCACCACTGCATGACGGAAGACTTGCTGGCCGACCATGCGCAGGTGGCCGACGGTGCCGGTCGTAGACGGGCCGCCGTCTACATAGAGCAGGTCCTGTTTATTTCCATCGCAGCGCAGGGCGAAGCTCAAAAGTCCCTTGTCTGTCGTGGCGCCCTGCCCTGCCTCGGGCTCCAACACCACCGCGCCTGCGCCGTCGCCGAACAGGACGCAGGTGCCCCGGTCTGTCCAATCCATCAGTCGCGACATGGCCTCCGCACCGATGACGATGGCGCACTTGGAAAGACCGCGGGCGACAAAGCCGTCCGCCACGGACAACGCATAAACGAAACCGGAGCAGACCGCCTGGACGTCGAACGCAATTCCAACCGGCGCGCCGAGCTTGCGCTGGACGATCGCAGCGGTGGCGGGAAAGGTGAGATCCGGCGTCGTTGTCGCGACGATGATGAGATCAACATCCGCCGCCGAACGTCCTGCCCGCTGCAGGGCCAGTTTCGACGCCTCTAGGGCCATATCCGATACGGCTTGGCCGTCGCCGATCCTGCGGCGCTCGCGGATGCCGGTCCGCTCTTGGATCCAGCTATCGGAGGTCTCCACCAAAGCGGCCAGGTCCGCGTTGGTCACCACCCGCTCTGGTAAATATCCGCCGACACTGCGAACCGCCGAACGCAGGACGCTCACTCGCCCGTCTCCAAAGCCGGCCTTGCGGCCTCAAGGGCCCTCGCAAGCCGTTGCATGTTCGCGGCCGCCTTGCTCGCATAGTCGGACGCCGCCAGGTCGGCGGCAATCTTGATGGCGTCGGCGAAGCTGTTCGCGTTCCCGCCGCCGTGGGCCTTGATCACGACCCCGTTCAGACCGAGGAGCGGGCCGCCCCCGGGCGGCTCCATGCGCGCGCGAAGACGCTTAAGCGCCCCCTGAGCCAAAAACGCGCCGGCCATCGACAAGGGGCCTGAAGTCATGGCGTCTTTCAGTTCGGCGGAGAAAAAACGCGCCAGGCCCTCGCCGGTCTTGAGCGCTACATTGCCGGTAAAGCCGTCGGTAACGATCACTTCCACCGTGCCTTTAGCGATGTCATCACCCTCGACAAAGCCGTGGTAGTCGAGCTCGATGCCGCCCTCCCTGAGGATGGAGTTGGCTTCACGCACTTCGTCATGGCCCTTTTGCTCCTCTGAGCCGATATTCATCAGCCCGACCTGAACCCGCTGGCCGGGCTTGGCGTGCACCGCACAATAGAAGGCTTCGCCCATAATGGCGAACTCGACCAGCTGGGCCGCGTCGGAGGAGAGATTGGCGCCGACGTCCAACATGGCGGTGACGCCGCGCCGGGTCGGCCAGCTCGAGACGATGGCGGGCCGGTCAAGCCCGCCGGCCATCCTCAGGATGAGTTTGGAAATCGCCATCAGGGCGCCGGTATTGCCCCCGGATATCGCCGCATCAGCGCCGCCGCTGCGGATCGCCTCCACGGCGTTCCAAAGGCTCGACCCCTTGCCTCGGCGGAGCGCCTGCGCCGCCTTTTCCTCGCCGCCAATCAGCTTGTCCGTGTGATGAATGCTGACCTGAGATCTGAGCTTGGGATGCTTGGCGAGCTCAGTTTCCAGCGCCCTCTGCTCGCCGTGCAGCTGAAAACGCAGATCTCTGCCCGCCAACCGGCCGAGGGCGATCTCCACGCCGGCCACCGTGACCGGCGGCCCATGGTCCCCCCCCATTGCGTCGATCGACAGGGTCAGCGGTCGGCGGTTCGGGTCGGGCACCAGCTCGGATCGCGCTCCAGGAAGGCGACGGAGCCGGGGCTATCCCGGTCGCCGCAGCGCGCGCGGACGATAGCGATCAGCGGCCGTGATGCAAGCCGAACCGAAGACGCAGACACCTTATAAACGATCGCTCAGGTTTGCGGCTTTCGATCTTTCAGCGCCGCAAGGGCGGCGAAGGGCGAGATCACTTCAGCGCCGCCGGGCTGTTCGAACACGGCGTCGGGCTTGCGCGGGAACTGATCGACTTCGAGGGCAAGATACTCGACGAGCCAGTCGCCCACGTCGATCACCTCGCCCAAAAGGATTTCCGGAGGATCCTCCTCCTCAAGGTCGATCACCAAAGCTGGCCCCTGATCCTCTGGCGCGTTCGGACTGCCTGCGGGAAGGGCCTTGAGCGCGAACCGGGTCTCCAGGCTCGAATCGAATGGATCAAGGCTGATCCCGCACGTCTGGGTCACCACCGCGCTCACATGCGCCGATAGCTCAACCCCGTCGAGCCAGGGCTTAAGGGTCGCCTTCGCCGTCAGGCTCTTGACTGCGTCGACGCCAATGGACTCAGCGATCCGCGCGCGCGCCGCCTCGTCCGGGATCGGCGCCAAACGTAGCGGGCCGCGGTCGACCTCTGCAAGGCGGATCGGAATAGACCAGGGGCCGCTCATGTCGCCGCCTCAAACCCAAACTCCGGCCAAGGCAGGGGCTGGTCGAAGAGGGCGCTGACGTCGCTAGCCTCAAGCGCCTTGGCGGCCTGACGCGCGTAAGCCGCCAAAATCGCCGACGGCGGGGAGGCGACCCCGGCATAGACCGTGCGGTCGAGCAGAGCCTCGAGGGCGGACGGCTCGGCCGTGTCGGCGAGGGCCGCGTCGTAGCCTTTGAAGCGACCGTAGAGCGCCTCCGCCAGTTTGCGCATTTTCTTTGGCACCGTAAGGTCGCCCACGCCGAGGTCGCGCAGGCCGTCGTCCAATCCGGAGAGGAAGGCGTCGAAGAGGGCCTGACTGGCCTCCGCGGCGAAGCCATCCTCGCCCCTCAGCCGACGCACCACCAGGGCCAGATGCAGGCTGTAAAGTTCAAATCGCCCTGAGGCGGTGTCGGGCACTCGGCCTTCGAGGTAAAAGCCTGGACGCCGAGCCTGCGCAATCAGCGGCTCATAGAGGGCTCGGCCTGCGGCCGACGCGGGTCTTTCGCGGAACAAGCGCTGGAACATGATCTCGCCGTCTTCTCTTGCGTCATTCGGCGTCATCGCCGATTGCGCTCTGCAGATTGAACTAGGGGGCGACTGGCGTTAGGTCAAAGCCATTGCGGCAAACGCGCCGCAGCAAACCCGAGTTACCCTATGCTGTTGCGCCTCGCCAGTCCGCTCGTCCTCGGCGCCGCCGTCCTGGTCGGTTCGGGGCTGTTGTCCGCCTGCACGCCTGTCACGGCCATGAACGGCTTCATCGCCGTCGACACCCAGCCGACCGACATCAAGGTCGGCGCTGATACCCGCGCCAGCGTGACTTCCAAGCTTGGCTCGCCCTCTACGGTCAGCGCCTTCGACAAGAACACCTGGTATTATATCACTCAAACCAGCGATAAGATGGCTTACCTCTACCCCCAGCTTAAGTCCCGCAAGGTCGTCTCCATCTCCTTCGATAAAGATCAGAAGGTCTCTGAGGTGAAGGCCCTGACCCTTAAGGACGGCTATGAGCTGGCCTATGAGAAACGTGAGACGCCGACGCGTGGACGCGAACTCTCCTGGGTTGAACAGGTGCTGGGAACTATCGGCCGCGGCAGCACCGGCGTCCTGCCGCAGGATATGGATCCTGGCAACCCGCGCGGGGGCGGAGCCGGCGGAGGCCAGACCGGACCCCACTGAGCCTAAGGTCGGAGATGCGCCGAGGCGGCCCCTTGACGGTGATCGCAGGGGCTAGGGTGGGTTTGAAGCCAAACCGACCCTAGACCTATACCGGATCGGCCTGGCGAGGCGGTCGAAAACGCCGGGCTTCGGCGGAGCGGTCCAGGACCACACGTAAGATCAGCCAATCACACCCTTGGCCAGAACCGCCAGCAATAGCAGGGCGACGATGTTGGTGATCTTGATCATCGGATTGACGGCGGGCCCGGAGGTGTCTTTGTAGGGATCGCCGACCGTATCGCCGGTCACCGCCGCCTTGTGGGCTTCCGATCCCTTGCCGCCATAGTTGCCCTCTTCGATGTACTTTTTGGCGTTATCCCATGCGCCGCCGCCCGAGGTCATCGAGATCGCCACGAAAAGACCCGTGACGATCACCCCGATCAGCATCGCCCCGAGGGCGGCGAAGGCGTTCACCTTGCCCGCCAAAGGCAGGACCACCACGAAAAGGACGATCGGCGAAAGCACCGGGAGCAGGCTCGGGACGATCATCTCTCGGATAGCCGCCTTGGTTAAGATGTCCACGGCCCGTCCGTATTCAGGCTTCACCTCGCCCGTCATGATGCCCGGGTTCTCGCGGAATTGGCGGCGGACTTCAGCCACCACAGCTTCGGCGGCGCGGCCCACCGCCGTCATGGACATACCGCCGAACAGGAACGGAAGCAGCCCTCCGAACAGCAGTCCGACGATCACGAAGGGATTTGAAAGATCAAAGGTCACAGGGCCCATCCCGGCGAAAAAGCCGGTGCCTTCTGCGGAAAAGTGCTGCAGATCCTGAGTGTAGGCCGCGAACAAGACGAGGGCGCCAAGACCCGCCGAACCGATCGCATAGCCCTTGGTGACGGCCTTGGTGGTGTTGCCCACCGCGTCCAGCGCATCGGTTGAAACCCGCACTGAACCTGGCAGTCCCGCCATTTCGGCGATGCCGCCGGCGTTGTCGGTGACCGGGCCAAAGGCGTCCAGAGCCACGATCATGCCGGCCACGCCGAGCATGGTCGTCACCGCGATGGCGGTGCCGAAGAGGCCGCCCAGCATGAAGGTGGCGACGATGGCGACAATGATCACCAGCGCGGGAGCGGCGGTCGATTCAAGGGACACGGCAAGGCCCTGGATCACATTGGTGCCGTGGCCAGAGACCGAGGCCTTGGCCACCGATTTCACCGGCCGAAACCCCGTGCCCGTGTAATACTCCGTGATCACGACGATCGCCGCGGTGACCAAAAGGCCGATCACCCCGCAGAGAAAAAGCCGATTTGCATCGAGCACCAGACCGCTCGCCAAAGTGATGGGCGCAGGCACAAGGCCGTGGATCACAAAATAGACCGCGATCACGGAAAGGACGCCCGTCACGATCAGCCCCTGATAGAGCGCTCCCATGATATTGCGGCTCTTGCCCAGCCGCACGAAGAAGGCGCCAATGATCGAGGTGACGATGCAGACCGCGCAGATCGCGAGCGGCAGAAGCATCATCGATCCTACCTGCGGGAGGCCCTTAAAGAAGATCGCCGCCAGCACCATGGTGGCGACGGTCGATACCGCATAGGTCTCAAAAAGATCCGCAGCCATCCCTGCGCAGTCGCCGACATTGTCGCCCACGTTGTCGGCGATGGTCGCGGCGTTGCGAGGATCATCCTCAGGAATGCCGGCTTCGACCTTGCCCACCATGTCGCCGCCAACGTCGGCCCCCTTGGTGAAAATGCCGCCGCCCAAACGGGCGAAGATGGAGATCAAGGATGCGCCGAAGCCGAGGGCGACAAGCGCGTCGACGACCTCACGACTGGTGGCGTCCTTTCCGAGGCCGACGGTCAACACTGAGTAGTAGCCGGCGACGCCGAGCAGGGCGAAACCAGCCACAAACATGCCCGTCACCGCGCCGGAGCGGAAGGCCATCGACAGGCCTTTGTCGAGGCTTTCCGAGCATGCCTGAGCGGTTCGAACGTTCGCCCGCACTGAGATCAGCATGCCGGCGTACCCGGCGAAGCCGGAAAGAACGGCGCCGATCAGAAAGCCAATCGCCGGTAGAACGCCGAGAAGCACCCACAGAATGATCAGAACGACAACGCCGACCAGGGCGATGGTTCGGTATTGGCGGCTGAGGTAGGCCGAGGCGCCTTCCTGGATCGCCGCGGCGATTTCCTGCATCCGTTCATTGCCGGGCGATGCGCGCAACAGACTGAAGGTCTGCGCGACGCCGTAGATCACCGCCAAAACCCCGGCCCCTATGACCAGCCAAAGATAGCCCATGTTGATTTGCCCCTATGATGGCTCGTTGGGACGGTTGGCCGCGACCGACAGGCCATCCCCGGGCCCCGCACGCTTCCCCGCCATCGATAAGGACGCGCAGCGCCCTTTTGGAGTGAACGAACACTGCCAAAACCCACGCGGTGAAGCAACCGCGCAGTGTATTTGGCGTATCTGGGGCGCTCCGCTTAGGGAATAGGAGCCCGCTCGGGCGCCGGAGCGCTCCTCGGTCGCGGCAGGCCAACGACGCGCTTGGGCTGGGGTTCGCCGACGATCTCAACCGAGGCGATGGCGCCAGGACCGGCGATCCGCTTCGCCTCGCCCATCATCCGCGCCTTCAATCCCGCCACATCGATCTGGGTATAGTTGGTCGGCACCACGAACGGCTGGCGGTAGGCGGTGTGGACCAGAGCGTCGCGAAAGAAGGGCTCTTTGTCCCTAAGGGCGCTGACATTGGCCGAGGGCGTAAGGTTCAGCCGGACCGTTACAAATACAAAGTTGATCAACTGCCCGTTGACGATGATAGGTAGGGCGACCGGGGAAATATTGACGTACTGGCCGTCGACCTTCTTGTCCTTCCCCTTTTCATCGGCGGCCAGGGCTGGGAGAGCGATGATCACACTGAGAAGGCAGGCAATGAAGGCGCGCATAGGGTTTTTGACCACAGACTCAGCCGTGCCGCCAGCCCAGTCGCCCGGGCGCGACAGCGTGGCCGTTAAGCCGCACGACAAGACCCGCGCCGTCGAACACACGGCCTATGGGCGTGATCGGCACGCCGACGTCAGCTGCGGCTTGGATCAAGGCGGCGGCGTCAATGGGGTCCAAGGTGCACACGACCTCATAATCATCCCCGCCCGCCGCAGCGTCCAAAACCCGCCCCGAATGACGGACCACAGGGCCAGAGAGCGGAACCCGCTCGAGGTCGATCTCAATCCCAACGCCGCTGGCTTCGCCAATATGGCTGACATCGGCCAGCAAGCCGTCAGACACGTCCGCCGCAGCGCTTGCGTAGCGCTCCAAGGCGTTGCGCAGAACCAGCCTAGGCTCTGGCACTCGGTAGCGTCCAACCAGGTAGGCCAGATCCGCCGCGGGCAGGTCGAGCTCCCCGCGCGCCGCCTGCAGTCCAAACCATCCATCGCCGATCGTGCCCGACACCACCACCAAATCGCCCGCCCGAGCGCCGGAACGCCGGATCATACGTCCTGACCGAACCCATCCAAAAAGCGTGGCGCTGACGCTCATCGGCCCTGGGGTCGAAACCGTATCGCCGCCAAACAGCCTTAGGTGAAAGGCGGCCTGGTCCTCGCCGAGGCCACGGGCGAAGCTATGACGTCTGTCTTCATCCCAGGCGGGAGACCAGGCGACGGTCAAGAGATAGCCATAGGGCTCCGCCGCTTTGGCGGCCAGATCGGAAAGGTTTACCCGCAAGAGCTTGCGGGCAATCAGATCGGGCGGATCGCGCGGGAGAAAATGAACCCCCTCGACCATCGCATCGGTCGTCACCACAAGATCCCACCCGCCGCGGGACGGCAGCACAGCCGCGTCGTCCATCAGGCCGAGGGCCTCAGGCGAGCCTTGCGCGAGCGGACGAAACAGGCGGGCAATGCTCTGAAATTCGTCCATGCCGGATCCTAAGGTCTGGCTAGCCTGCGCGCAGATCACGCGCCAGAGCGTCCAAGGCCGCATTGACGAACCCGGCGTCGTCGGTGAACCCCTTGGCGAGTTCTACATATTCATCGATGACGACCTCTGACGGCACATCCAAGCGTCTGTGAAGTTCCCACGCGCCGGCCCGCAGGGTCGCTCTTACCGTTGCGTCAAGGCGGGTGAGCTTCCAACCGGCGGCGAGGCGCTTTGCGATGGCGCTGTCGATCGTGGTCTGGTCGGCGACGACCCCCTTGACGATATCGGCGAAAAAGGGCTCGTCCGCCGGCCCGAGGGCTCCGTGCGGTTCGTCGCCCGGCTGCTCCTCGCTTACCCGCTCGAAACGGTGGTCTACGAACTCTGCGACCACCGCATCCGCACCGGTTCCTGAGAGCTCCATCTGATAGAGCGCCTGAACCGCAGCCAGGCGCGCGGTGCTGCGCGCCTTAACGTTCAGCCTGAAATTTTGGGCGCTCATGCGTCGACCCGACGGAAGGGCGGCCCGCCCTCCTCGTTCAATCCCTCTTCCCCTAGAAACTTCGCGAAATCTTGGGTTTGTCGAAAATCACGGTAGACCGAAGCGTAGCGCACATACGCAACCTCATCGAGGGACTTTAGCGCCTTCATGACGAGCTCGCCCACGACGCTCGATTCAATCTCGGTCTCACCTCGGCTCTCGAGCTGGCGAACGATGCCTGAAATCATCCGTTCCAGCCGGTCCGGATCGATCGGGCGCTTACGGATGGCCACAGCGATGGAGCGCGTCAGTTTCTCTCGGTCGAAAGGCGAACGTCGACCAGACCGTTTCAGGATGGTGAGTTCGCGCAGCTGCACCCGTTCAAAGGTGGTGAAACGGCCCTGGCACTCCGGGCAGGAGCGTCGACGCCGAATGGCCGAGCCGTCTTCCGACGGCCGGCTGTCCTTCACCTGGCTCTCGGCGTGGCCGCAAAAGGGGCACTTCACTCGGGGTCTCCGCAATAGGTAGGGGGCGCCCCCGCTAGATCACCCATAGATGGGGAAACGCGACGTAAGGTCCAGCACTTCCCGCTTCACCTCCGCCTCGATCGGCCCTGCGCCGTCTTCCCCATGCTCCGCGAGGCCATCCACCACGCGTGCGATCAGTTCTCCAACGCGCCTGAATTCTCCCGGGCCAAAACCGCGGGTGGTGCACGCGGGCGAGCCAAGTCTCACACCGGAGGTGACCGTCGGCGGCTTCGGATCGAACGGCACGCCGTTCTTGTTGCAGGTTATATTGGCGCGGCCGAGGGCGGCCTCGGTCGCCTTGCCGGTGACGCCCTTGCGCTGCAGATCCACCAGGATGAGGTGGCTGTCGGTGCCTCCCGAGACGATGGAGACGCCGGAGCCCGCAAGCGTATCCGCCAGAACCTTGGCGTTTTCGACGACATTGCGCGCGTAGACCTTAAATTCCGGTCGCAGCGCCTCGCCAAAGGCCACAGCCTTGGCGGCGATCACATGCTCTAGGGGCCCGCCCTGCAAACCTGGAAACACCGCCGAGTTGATCTTTTTGCCGAGGTCGAGGTCATTGGACAGGACCATGCCGCCGCGGGGGCCACGCAAGGTTTTGTGGGTGGTCGTGGTCACCACGTGGGCTTCTCGAAGGGGGCTCGGGAACACGCCGCCCGCGACGAGACCGGCGAAGTGGGCCATATCGACCATAAGATAGGCGCCGACGCTGTCGGCGATCTGGCGGAACCGCGCAAAGTCGATGTGTCGGCTATAGGCTGATCCTCCGGCGATGATCAGCTTGGGCTTCTCACGCTCGGCAAGCTCGGCCAGAGCCTCGTAGTCGATCAGCTGGTCCTGGGGACGGACGGTATAAGCGACCGGGCGGAACCATTTGCCGGACTGATTGGCGGGCGAGCCGTGGGTCAAATGGCCGCCTGCGGCCAGGTCCATGCCCATGAAGGTGTCGCCGGGCTTCAACAAGGCCATAAACACCGCCTGGTTTGCATTGGCGCCGGAGTGAGGCTGCACATTGGCGAACGCACAGTCGAACAGCTGGCAGGCCCGCGCGATCGCCAGGCGCTCGATCTCGTCGACATAATCGCAGCCGCCGTAGTAGCGCCGACCCGGATAGCCTTCGGCATACTTGTTGGTCAGCACGCTGCCCTGCGCCTCGAGCACCGCCCTTGAGACGATATTTTCCGATGCAATCAGCTCTATCTCGGTTTGCTGGCGGTTGAGTTCCCGGCCGATTGAGCCGAACACCGCAGGGTCGGCGTCGCCGAGCGCGCGGGTGAAGAAGCCTGGTGCGCGGTCATCGCAAAGGGTTTCGGCGGCGGACATATCAGGCTCCGTGGGACGTTCGGGGTGTTTTGGCCTTGTCCCGCGCTGGGATCAATCCGTTGTTCGCTGCACGGGCGCGGAACTCCAACCGTAGCGCGACGTTGACGCTGCATACCCGGAAATCGGTTGATCTAACCCTTTGTTCTGAAAAGGGCGGACTTCCGGCGTCTTTCGAACGGAGCAGGAGACCGCCCCAATGCCGACCACACCCAAGGACAGCGCTCAGGATGAAGACAGCGCCTTGAGGCTCGCCGCCGACATCGTGGCGGCCTACCTTGCCAACAACACCGTGTCGGCTTCCACCATTCCGGACCTGATTCGCACCGTCCACGCCACCGTCGCGGCCCTTGGCCAACCGGAACCCGAAGCGCCGCTTCGGTCGACCGAACGGCCCAAGCCCGCAGTGCCAATCTCCCGATCGGTCCAGCACGATCACATCATCTGCCTGGAAGACGGCAAGAAGCTGACCATGCTTAAGCGTTATCTGCGCTCGCGCTACAACCTCAGTCCGGAGGACTATCGCCGACGCTGGGGCCTCCCGCCCGACTATCCCATGGTCGCCCCGGCCTACGCCGCCCGGCGCTCGGACTTCGCCAAACAGATCGGCCTTGGCAAGGGTGTGAGACGCAAGCGTTAAACCCTGGGGCCGCCGGTCCCCGCTTGGCCCACGGACCCGCCGGAATGACGCGACGGACATCGCCGCCGCCCCTCGGTCGCCCTCAGTGTCTTAGGCCCCAAGGCCGAGACATTTACGCAGCGACGCCGCCGACCCGTGCGATGTTGCAGTGGGCGAACATGGCGTCCATGGCCTTAACGACGTGATCCATCATCGCGTCGGTATGGAAGGGGGTCGGCGTAAACCGCAAGCGCTCGGAACCGCGCGGGACGGTCGGATAGTTGATCGGCTGCACGTAAACGCCATAGTCCTCGAGCAGGATGTCGGAGATCATTTTGCAGTGGCCGGCGTGGCCCACCATCACTGGAACGATATGACTGACCGAGGGGAGTACGGGCAGACCGATCTCCCGGAATCGGCGTTTTAGAGTCTCGGCCCGCTCCTGATGGAGGACCCGCACCTCGTCGTGGGCCTTGAGCCAGCGGATTGAGGCGGCCGCCCCAGCCGCGAGCGCCGGCGGTATCGAGGTGGTGAAGATAAAGCCCGATGCATAGCTGCGAACGGCGTCGACGAGTTCCACATCGGCGGCGATGTAGCCGCCCATGACGCCGAAGGCCTTGCCGAGGGTCCCTTCGATGACATCGATCTCGGCCATGCAGCCGTCGCGTTCTGCGACGCCCGCGCCGCGGGGACCGTAGAGACCGACCCCATGTACCTCATCGAGGTAGGTCAAGGCGCCGTACTTCTTGGCGAGACGGATCGTTCCAGCAATGTCAGCGATGTCGCCATCCATCGAATAGACGCTCTCGAAGGCGATCAGCTTGGGCGCGCCAGCCGGCGCGGCGCGCAGAAGCTGCTCAAGGTGTTCGAGGTCGTTGTGGCGGAAAACATGCCGCTCGCCTTTGCCGTTGCGGATGCCGGCGATCATCGAGGCGTGGTTGAGGGCGTCGGAAAAGATGATCAGGCCCGGCAGAACCTTGGCCAGGGTCGCCAGGGCGCCCTCGTTGGCCACATAGCCCGAGGTGAACAGCAGAGCCCCGCTCTTGCGATGGAGCTCGGCAATCTCCGCCTCGAGCTCGACGTGATAGTGGGTTGTCCCAGAAATATTGCGCGTGCCGCCAGAGCCTGAGCCGACGTCGTCGAGCGCTTCGTGCATGGCTTTGATGACCACAGGGTTCTGGCCCTGGCCAAGATAATCGTTTGAGCACCAGACGATAACGTCGCGCTCCTGGCCGTCCGCGCGGGTCCAGGTCGCACGCGGAAAGTCTCCCCTGTGTCGTTTCAGGTCGGCGAATACGCGGTAGCGGCCTTCCTCATGCACGCGGCTCAGCGCGAGGCGGATGGCGGCTTGATAATCGAAGCGGTCCATGGGGAGGCTTTTTACACTCCATGCAGCGCTAGTCTACTGCGCCCGATGGCTTAAGGATTTCCAGTCGTCCGCGCAGCCACTGGAGCACCGAGGAGAAATCCCTTCCGCCATAGCCCATCCGGTCGAAGAGGGCGTAGAGGGCCTCAGCCTGCGCCCCCATGGGGGTCGCGGCGCCGGATTTGGCTGCAGCCTCCTGGGCAAGCTTAAGGTCCTTCAGCATCAGCGACGTCAAAAAGCCGCCCTCATAGTTTCGATCCGCAGGCGTCTGGGGGCCGACCCCTGGCCAGGGACAGTAGGTGTTGAGAGACCAGGACGAGCCGGAGGATTGGGAGGCGATCTCAAAAAACCGCTCAGGCGAGAGGCCAAGCCGCTCCCCAAGGGCGAAGGCCTCGCAGACCCCGAGCATGGTCACGCCCAGCACCATATTGTTGCAAATCTTCGCCGCCTGGCCAGCGCCCACGTCGCCGGCGTGCACCACCGACCTCGCCATGGGCTCAAGGACAGCTTTAACGGCCTCAAACTGCTGATCTGGGCAGCCGACCATAAAGGTTAGCGTTCCCGCCTCCGCCGCCATGATCCCCCCCGATACGGGCGCATCGGCAAACACAAGCCCGGCCTCAGCCGCCTTGGCCGCCACGTAGCGGGCGGTCTCGACATCGATGGTCGAGCAGTCGATCAGGAGCGCCGACTTGGGTGCATTCGCCAGAACCTCGGTCTCATAAACCTGGCGCACGTGCAGGCCGGCCGGGAGCATGGAGATGACGACCTCAGCCTCCTTCACCGCCTCCGCCGCCGACCCGACTGGCTGGCAGCCATGATCTGCGGCGCGCTTCAGCGCCTCGGCGGAGAGATCGAACGCGCGCACCTGGTGTTGCGCCTTGGCCTGGTTGGCGGCCATGCCGCCGCCCATGTGCCCGAGGCCGATGAAACCGATGCGGGACATGGGCGCCTAGGGGTTGGGTTTTACAAACCGATAGGCGAAGCGATCGGTCTTGCCGCGGATCGAAGGATCAAACACGAGTTTGTCCCTAGGATCGTCCGGATTAGCGAGGACTTTGCTTTCGCCGTCGAACCGAAATCCGGCCTTCTCGACCTCGGCGCGGACCGTAGACCCCTCGATCCGGTGCAGGGTCTCTGTGTCCTTCAGGCCCGTTCCAGCCGGGGCCGAATGATCGACCACGACGTAATAGCCGCCAGGCTTGAGAAGGGCGAACACCGCCCTGTTGAAGGCGTCGACATCAGCCCCCTTCATAAAGCTATCATGCAGGTCGTGGTAGTTCTCAAAGGTGAAGGCCACGTCGAGCAGCTTATCGACGTACTGCGGATCCGGCGGGGCGGCGATCGGATCGCTGAACGCCGTTACATTTTCCCGTCCAGGTTCCGCCGCCACGGCCTTGGCGACATCGAGGGGCTTATTCCTGAAGTCAACGATCTCGGCGGGGACATAGGCGATCACCCTGCCCTTCGGGCCCACGACCCCCGAGAAAATCCGTGTCCAGTACCCCGCGCCCGGCCAGATATCCATCACCGTATCGCCGGGCTTGACCTTGGCGAACGCTGCCAGATCGGCCGGATGTCGCTGGGCGTCCTGCGCCTTATCCTTGTCGGGACGCGCAGCCTCGGCGACAGCGGTTAAGATCGGCGGATTGGGGACCTGAGCGAGGGCTGGAGCCGCCAGGAGCACGGCGGCGGCGGCGCCTGCGACGGCGAAACGATGGTTCATTGACGGTCTCCCCCTCCTTTGGTTTGCGCGCATAGGGCGCGCGGCGGCGCCTGGCGTCAAGGCCGGCGGCTTAGGGCAGCGGCGTCCATTCCTCGCCGGCCGGCAGGGGTGCGAAAATGCTTTGGAGCAGATCTTCAGTGACCCCCTCCAAGACCGGCGGCGACCAGCTTGGTCGGTTGTCCTTGTCGATGATCACCGCGCGCACCCCTTCTCTGAAGTCAGGCCGCATGACGACACGCGCTCCAATGCGGTACTCCATGGCCATGTTGTCGACGAAACGCGTGAGGGTTCGGCCAAGGCGAAGCTGGCGCAGGGCGACCTTCAGGGTTTGCGGCGATTTGGTCAGAATCCCATCATGCTGGGCGATGGCGAACGGCGAGCCTTGTTGGCGAAGCGCCTGCAAGATGGCCTCCACCGAAGGCGCTGAAAAGCAGGCGTCGATGACGTCTTGATGCCCGGCCAGAGGCGGCTCTCCGGCCCTGGCCTGAAATTCCGTCAGCAGGGTTTCGATGGCGTCAGGGTCGTTCGCTATCGCGCTCTTCAGCCCTTCCAGTCTGGCGCTCTCTACATAATCAGTGGCGACGCCCATCAGCAGGCAGTCCGCGGCTTTGACCCGCGCGCCCGTGAGCGCCAGCCAAAGCCCCGTCTCACCAGGCATACGGGGAAGCCACCAGCCGCCGCCGACGTCCGGGAAGAGGCCGATGCCCGTCTCCGGCATCGCAAAGGCTGTTTTCTCTGTTGCGATGCGGTAGGCGCATGGAAGACTAAGGCCAACGCCGCCGCCCATGACAATGCCGTCCATAAAGGCTGCGATCGGCTTGGGGTAGGCCTCCAAGAGCGCGTTGAGCCTGTATTCGGTATGAAAAAACGCCCGCGCCTCTACGCCGTCCCGTGCGCCGCTCTCGGCGAGCATTCGGATGTCGCCGCCCGCGCAAAAGCCGCGCTCACCCGAGTGATCCAGCAAAACCAGTCTTACGCTCTCCTGATCGCGCCAGGCCAAGAGCGCTTGGATCATCGCGTCGCACATCGCGATATTCAGCGCGTGCAGCGCTTGCGGCCGATTGAGGGTTATCCGGCCAAGATGTCCCTCGATCCGGGTAAGAACCTCGCCCGTCATCACCGTAAGAGCTCGCGCGCAGCGATCACGCGCATCACCTCGTTGGTGCCCTCCAAAATCTGATGCACGCGCAGATCCCGCACGATGCGTTCGAGAGGAAAGTCGCGCAGATAACCGTAGCCGCCATGCAGTTGCAGCGCCTGGTTTGCAACATCAAAGCCGACGTCTGTCGCAAAACGCTTGGCCATGGCGCAGAGCTTGGTGGCGTCGGGGTGACGTTTGTCGAGGGCGTCAGCAGCGTTCCTCACCATCAAACGCGCAGCTTCGAGCTCTGTGGCCATGTCGGCAAGCTTAAATTGCAACGCCTGAAACTCGGCCAGGGTTTTTCCGAACTGCTTGCGGCTCTTGACGTAATTGAGCGCAACATCGAGGGCCAATCCCGCTCCGCCGAGGGAGCAGGCGGCGATGTTCAACCGGCCGCCGTCCAGTCCCATCATGGCGAAACGGAACCCTTCGCCCTCTTCCCCGACCCGGTTTTCCACCGGCACACGACACTCATCGAAACTCACCGTGGCCGTGGGCTGAGCGTTCCAGCCCATCTTTCGCTCATTGGCCCCGAACGATAAGCCCTCCGCGCCCTTCTCGACCACCAGCGTCGAAATTCCTCGGGGCCCATCCCCGCCGGTACGGCACATGACGAGGTAGAGGTCCGAAACTCCGGCGCCGGAGATGAAGGCCTTTGACCCGTTCAGCACATAGTGATCTCCATCGCGAACGGCCCGGGTCTTCAGCGCCGCCGCGTCCGAGCCCGATCCCGGCTCTGTCAGGCAGTAGGAGGCGATCAATTCCATGGACGTCAGGCGCGGCAGATAACGCGTGCGCAGCGCCTCCGAGCCGAACCGGTCGATCATCCAGCTGACCATATTATGGATCGAGATGAAGGCGGCCACCGCCACGTCGCCGCGGCTCAGTTCCTCAAAAATCAACGCCGCGTCGAGCCGCTTCAACCCTGAGCCCCCGACGTCCTCCTGAACGTAAATGCCGGCGAACCCAAGTCCGGCGGCCTGGCGAATCACGTCGACCGGGAAGACCTTGTCTTCGTCCCAGCGCGCGGAGTTCGGCGCCAGCTCAGCCTCCGCGAAGGCGCGCGCCATGTCCCTGATCGCCTGCTGGTCGTCGCAAAGGGTGAAGTCCACCGCATAAACTCCGCATCGCTACGTCCCTTATGGGACGAACGGGCTTGATGGACTGCGTGAGCGCGCCCACTCTGTCAATTGGCCGCGGTCAGGGGCGCTGCGACCGGCTGAAGCGACCGCGAGGAAAGATCATGGCGGCCCAAAGGAGCCTGGCCGAGGGGAGCGTGTCCGGTCGGTCGACCGGTGAAACCGGCGACCCCTTCATGGCCACGTTTGACCGCGGCGTCGCCCTGACCGCCTATGGCCTACTGTTTATTTCGCCCTTCATGTTCGGAGCCCCGGCCCTAGCGGGCGTGGGCTTGGCCTATGCCCACAAGAACGACGCCCACTCGCTGATGCGCAGCCACTATCGCTTCCAGCTTCGCATCTTCTGGACCACGGTGGTCTGCTTGGTGATCGGTTTCGCTCTGGCGATCGGCGCCGGCGGCTTTGCTATCGGCGCTGGCTACCACCTGCTACGTCAGGCCCTCCCCTCCCTTGGCTTACCCTCGGGCGGGTTCAGCCTCGGCGGCAGCCTCGCGGAGGAGGAGAACTGGTTGCTGATCGCCGGGGTCGCCTTCCTGATCGGCGCGATTGGATACATCCTGATCGCCTCGCTCTATGGCGTCATCAAACTTTTGGCAGGACGGCCGATCCGGCATAGGAACGCCTGAACCGCATCCCGCCCGCCTGAGGTTTCGATGAGCAATGCCCATCTGGCTCCCTATCCTGCCCTACGTCTGCGGCGGTTGCGCCAGGCTGAGTGGATCCGCGACCTTGTCCGCGAGACCGTGCTTACGCCAGCCGATCTGATCTGGTCGCTCGTGGTTCACGACAGTCGCGAGGATGAAATTCCGGTCGCGTCCATGCCTGGCGCTCCGCGCCTTTCGGTCAAGCGGGCTGCAGACGCGGCGCGCCGCGCAAAGCGTCTGGGCGTCCCCTGCATCGCCGTCTTTCCCTTCATCGACGGCGCCCGGAAGGATGCGATCGGGTCTGCGGCCGCGGATCCGGATGGACTGGTCTGCCGGGCGGTCAAAGCGATGAAGGATGCGGCGCCGGAGGTGGGCGTTCTGTGCGACGTCGCCCTCGACCCTTTCACCGACCACGGTCATGACGGCCTGATCCAGGGCGGCCGGGTCGCCAATGATCCGACAGTCGAGCGCCTTGTGGAGCAGGCGCTGGTCCAGGCTCACGCCGGCTGCGACATCCTAGCGCCCTCCGATATGATGGACGGGCGGATCGGGGCGCTACGCACGGCGCTCGAAGCGGACAGCCTCCAGGACGTCATGATCATGTCGTACGCGGCGAAATATGCGTCCGCCTTTTATGGACCCTATCGAGAAGCGATCGGCTCTGGGACGCTGGGATCAGGTCAGCATGCCAATCCCGGCGATAAGAAGACCTATCAGATGGACTCCGGCAATTCGGACGAGGCTCTGCGCGAAGTCGCGCTTGACGTCGCCGAGGGCGCGGACATGGTTATGGTCAAGCCGGGAATGCCCTATCTCGACATCCTGCGCCGCGTGCATGAGGCGTTCGCCCTACCAACCTTCGCCTTCCAGGTGTCAGGCGAGTACGCCATGATCATGGCCGCCGCGAAGAACGGCTGGATCGCCGAGGACAGGGCGATCCTGGAGAGTCTGCAGGCGTTCAAGCGCGCCGGCGCAGCGGGAACCTTGACCTACTTCGCGCCACGCGTGGCTGAGATGCTGGGCTGATTCATATAGATCCAGACCATCGCATGGGTTCAGCTGGCCATGCCCAAGGGCGGCGAGGACCAGGCGCCGGCCTTTACGCCATCCTGGACCTTACCCGCACCGCGGGGCTGGGAGGTCCCCCCCGAAGCGTTCGATGGCGATCGTCAGGCCTATGTCTTGGAGCTCTTCAGCAACCGACGGGAGCTTCTGGAAGCGGATTAACCCGCGCTGCGTCGGCGGCCCTGGCCAACCCCTCCGCACGATCGACGGCTCTCTAGCCCCGAGGGTGGCGGATCGAAGCCCGCAGGCGGGGAAAAAGCAAGCGCCTAACGCTCCAACCGCGCCAGCAGGCTTGACGTGTCCCAGCGTTGGCCGCCCATGGCCTGAACCTCCGCGTAAAACTGGTCGACCAGGGCGGTGAGGGCCAGGCTGGCGCCATTGGTCCGCGCCTCGTCGAGCACAAGGCCGAGGTCCTTGCGCATCCAGTCAACCGCGAAGCCGAAGTCAAACCGTCCCTCAACCATGGTCGGCCACCGGTTGTCCATCTGCCAGCTTTGCGCCGCGCCTTTGGAGATGGCTCCAAGCACAGCGTCGGTGTCGAGATGAGCGGCCTTTGCGAAATGGACGGCCTCGGCGAGACCCTGGACCACGCCTGCGATGCAGATCTGATTGACCATTTTGGCAAGCTGGCCAGCGCCTGGTCCGCCGATCCGTCGGATGGTCTTGCTGTAGGCTGCGATCACAGGCTCAGCGCGTGCGCACGCCCCGTCCTCGCCGCCGAGCATGACCGTGAGGGCGCCTTTCTCGGCGCCCGCCTGCCCGCCTGACACCGGCGCGTCGACAAACCCTCGCTCAGCGGCGGCGGCCAGAGCCGCCATCTCCCGCGCGAGCTTCGCTGAGGTCGTGGTGTGATCAATGATCAGCGCCCCCGGCGCCAGAGCCTCGAGGGCTTCTCCGACGACCTGACGCACGTCCTCGTCCCGACCGACGCAAAGCGCGAGCACCTCAGCGCCCCGAACGGCGTCGCCGATCGCAGCTTCGGTTCGCGCTCCGGGGTAGCGCGCAACGAACCGCTCGGCCTTCTGCGAAGAGCGGTTAAACACCGAGACCTCATGGCCCGCAGCAACCAGATGCCCCGCCATCGGAAAACCCATGACGCCCAAACCCGCGAACGCAAGCTTCATCTTCAACGCCTCCTTAACGCCGCGCCCGTTAAGCACACTCCTGAACCGCGGGGAAACCACGATGGCGTACAACGCCGATGCGCCAATCCTGATCAAGAAGGTCAAGAAGGTGATCGCCGGCGGTCACCACGGCGGCGCCTGGAAGGTGGCCTATGCGGACTTTGTGACCGCCATGATGGCTTTCTTCCTCCTGATGTGGCTGATCAACACGACCAGCCCTCAGCAGAAGCGCGGCATCGCCGACTATTTCGCGCCCGCCAGCGTTTCAGAATCCACCTCAGGGTCTGGCGGTATCCTCGGCGGCACAGCCCTCGGCGACCAGGGCGCCAAGTCGGACGGCTCCCAGCCGATCATCCAGGCCCTTGCGCCGCCCTCGCCGCCAGATGCCAAGGATGGCAAGTCGTCCAAGGCGGGGGGCGCGACGGATACTAAGACCCCCGAGCAAGACGCCGCTGCAAAACGGGAGGCGGAGGACTTCCAGTCCGCCGCCCAATCCCTGCGCCAGGCGATGCAAGACATGCCGGAGCTTGCTGAGCTGTCAAAGCAGGTCCTCGTTGACCAGACGCCAGAGGGCCTTCGCATCCAGCTGATCGACCAGGAGGGCCGATCGATGTTCGAGCCGGGCTCGGCCAAACCCAACGAAAGAGCGCGGCTCTTGCTTCGCGCCGTGGCCAAAGTGGTTGGCCAGCTCCACAATCGGATCACCGTCGCCGGCCATACCTCTGCAACGCTTACCGGACAAAAGGGGGGAGACGACTGGGCCCTCTCCGCCGCCCGCGCAAACGCATCGCGCACGGTGCTTCAGGAGGCGGGCATTGACCCTGACCGGGTCTATCAGGTCTCCGGCAAGGCCAATTCGGACCCGCTCTATCCCGACGATCCCACCCTGCCTGGCAACCGCCGTATCGCGATCGTGCTGCTCAAGGAAGCGCCTGTGTTGCCGCCTGCCAACCCATAGGCGGGGGGCGCGACCGCTTGCATGCTTGCACCGGAGGCGTCGGTCAGGGCTAAATCGGAAAAGACCCTTTCTGCTTCGACTCGAGACGCGTGACACAGCACTTCACCACCCGCAAACTGAGGTTTTTCCTGACCGCGCCCTCGCCGTGTCCGTACCTTGACGGTCGCGAGGAGCGGAAGGTGTTCGCCCATTTGCCCCTATCGGACGGCCCCGCCGTCAACGACGTCTTGACCGAGGTTGGCTTTCGTCGCTCCCAGAACATCGCCTATCGCCCCGCGTGCGAAAGCTGCGACGCCTGCGTCTCTGCGCGCATTCCGGTCGCCGACTACGCCTTCACCAAATCCGAAGAACGGACCCTCGAGCGGTCCGCGGAGCTGTCGCGCCATCTTGTCGAGGCCGAAGCGACCCGCGAGCAGTTCGAGCTTTTGCGCCGTTATCTCGACGCGCGCCATGCGGGCGGCGGCATGGCCGATATGACCTGGCTCGACTATGTCGCCATGGTCGAGGACACCGCGGTGCGCACCCACCTTATCGAATACCGCCTCCCAGCCCCCCATGGACCGGGCGATTTGATCGGCTGCATCCTTGTGGACGTGCTGAGCGACGGCCTGTCCCTGGTTTATAGTTTCTTTGATCCCGAAGCGAAGCGCCGAAGCCTGGGGTCGTTTATGATCCTGGATCACGTCCGCCAGGCGCGGGCAGCCGGCCTGCCTTACGTCTATCTCGGCTATTGGGTGCAAGGCTCGGGCAAGATGGCGTACAAAGCCCGGTTTAATCCCCTGGAAGTCTTGAGGTTCGGAGGCTGGCGGCTCCTGTCCGCCAAAGAGCGCGCGCCCCTCGACTGACATCAGAGGCGCAGGCCGGTCTCGGCGCGTCGGTTCATCGCGCCTGATCTTGTACACCGCCGGCCAAAGCGAGCGCCTTATCGCCTGGGTCTTGTCATCGCGAGGGCCAGGGACCCAAGAAAGAGGCGCAGGGATTTGCAGGCGGCGCCTTTTCGCGACGTCACCCGCCCCGGAGCATGTTTACGACGCCTCGAGCCGCGCGTGACCTCAGGGATCTAGATTTGTCAAATCCAGGCCGTAGAGGCATTGATGGCGCATGCAGATAGCCACCTGGAACGTCAATTCGATCAACGCGCGTCTGGAGACTGTGCTTGCCTGGTTCCAAGAGGTTAAGCCTGACGTCGCCTGCCTCCAGGAGCTGAAATGTATCGACGAGAAGTTTCCTTTCGATGCGTTTGAAGCCTTAGGCTACAACGTGGCCGTCCATGGCCAAAAGACCTATAACGGGGTCGCTTTGCTATCAAAGCACCCGATCGAGGACATCATTCGCGGCCTGCCCGGCGACGAGGAAGACCAGCAAGCGCGCTATCTTGAAGGGGTGATTGCGGCCCGCCGCCCGATCAGGGTCGCCGCCCTTTACCTGCCGAACGGCAACCCGGTCGCCACTGAGAAATTCGCGTACAAGCTGGCCTGGATGGAGCGGCTCCGCCGACGCGCCGTTGATCTTCTGGCGCTCGAAGAGGCCTTCGTGCTGGCGGGCGACTATAACGTCATTCCCGAGCCCGAGGACGCGGATCGTCCGGAAAGCTGGCTCGGAGACGCCCTCTTCCAGCCCGAAAGCCGCGCATCCTGGCGGGCCCTTAAGAACCTTGGTCTGACCGACGCCCAGGCGGAGGTGGGCGAAGACCCGCACGGCTACACGTTCTGGGACTATCAGGCAGGCGCATGGCAGCGCAATCACGGCATCCGCATCGACCACCTGTTGCTCTCCCCCTTGGCGGCGGAGCGACTGACCGCCTGCGTGGTTCACCGCGACGCCCGCGGCATGGACAAGCCCTCAGATCATGTCCCAGTGGTGGCCAGTTTCGCCAACGAATAGAGAATCCCGCTAGCATCGGTCCCATGGACAAGGGGGTGGTGTTCCTGCTGCTGATCGGTGTTCTGGCCATGCTTGTCCTGGCCCTGATCGCCCTCGGGGTTTGGTGGCTTGAGCCCGGCCACCGGGTGGCGCGCCGCCTTAGGTTGGGTCTTCCTGGCCCACCGGAGGTTTTATCCACAGCCCCCGCGCGAGGACAGGGCGCGGCCCTGGCCCTTGATCACCAGAAGCTCGCCATCGTTCGTGGTCCAGGGGACGCAGGCCTGGTCTACGACCTTGATGAGCTGGTCGGTGCAGAGCTGATCTTCGACGGGGTCGTCGTGGCCAGGACCAGCCGCGGCGAAGGACGCCGGCCCCTTGACCAGATCGCCCCTCATGTAGGTCGGGTCATTCTGCGCTTCGTATTCGACGACCCCCACGACCCGGACTTCGAATTTGAACTCTACGCGCCTGGCGACGCCGCCCGTCGGGACGATCCAGGTCCTGACGCCGCGGTCTTGGTGGCCCGCCGCTGGTTCGCAAGGTTAGAAGCTGTCCTGCGGCGCGCGCGGGACTAGGCGCAAACCACACCCAGGCGCCCCGCGGCACGAACGCGCCCCCCTTAAGGGCCGCAAATCAACCGCCCAGACGCTCTTCAACCGGAGGCGTTAAGTCATGCCCGCGGACCGCACGACAGTAAGACCGAGATGCTAAATCCGGGACGTCCGACGAGCTCAGCGACGAGAGCCTTCTGATCCTAAAGCGCAAGACCCCAAACCGGGCCGGCCAGCGGCGAAGCGCGGCGGGCCCATCGACAACAGAAAAGCGCCGCCGAAGATCGCTCTTCGACGGCGCAGAAGGATTGTCGGGTCAGACCCGACGTGTGAAACGACCGGTTAGGCGAGGATCTTGGAAACCACGCCCGAGCCGACGGTGCGCCCGCCTTCGCGGATGGCGAAGCGGAGCTTTTCTTCCATCGCGATCGGCGTGATCAACTCGACCTCAAGCTCGGTGTTGTCACCCGGCATGACCATCTCGACGCCCTCTTTCAGCTTCACAATGCCGGTCACATCGGTGGTGCGGAAATAGAACTGGGGACGGTAATTGCCGAAGAACGGCGTGTGGCGGCCGCCTTCTTCCTTGGTCAGGATGTAGACCTCGGCGGTGAACTTGGTGTGAGGGGTGATCGAGCCTGGCTTGCAGAGCACCTGACCGCGTTCGACGTCTTCGCGCTTTGTGCCGCGAAGCAGAACGCCCACGTTGTCGCCAGCCTGACCTTGATCGAGCAGCTTGCGGAACATCTCAACGCCCGTGCAGGTCGTCTTCTGAACCGGACGAATTCCGACGATCTCGACTTCCTCGCCGACCTTCACAATGCCGCGCTCGACCCGTCCGGTCACCACGGTGCCACGACCCGAGATGGAAAAGACGTCTTCCACCGGCATCAGGAAGGGCTGGTCGATCGGACGATCAGGTTGCGGGATATAGGTGTCGACCGTCTGCATCAGCTCCAAGATTGCATCCTCGCCGATGATCGGATCGCGGTTTTCCACGGCGGCCAAGGCCGAGCCCTTGGTGATGGGGATGTCGTCGCCCGGGAAGTCGTAGGAGGTGAGAAGCTCGCGCAGCTCCATTTCAACGAGCTCGAGCAGCTCGGCGTCGTCGACCATGTCGACCTTATTTAAGAAGACCACCAGAGCCGGAACGCCGACCTGACGGGCGAGCAGGATATGCTCGCGGGTCTGCGGCATCGGGCCGTCCGCAGCCGAGCACACCAGAATGGCGCCGTCCATCTGCGCCGCGCCGGTGATCATGTTCTTCACATAGTCGGCGTGTCCGGGGCAGTCGACGTGGGCGTAGTGGCGCGCCTTGGTTTCATACTCCACGTGGGCGGTGTTGATCGTGATGCCGCGAGCCTTTTCTTCCGGCGCGGCGTCGATCTCATCGTACTTCTTAGCCGTGGCGCCGCCCGACTTCGCCAGCACCATGGTGATGGCGGCTGTGAGGGTGGTCTTGCCGTGGTCGACGTGACCGATCGTGCCGATATTGCAGTGCGGCTTATTGCGCTCGAACTTTTCCTTGGCCATTTTTCTCTAGCTCCGGCCCCAGAACGGGGTCCTCTTCTGGGGTTTGGTTAGGCGTACTTCTTGATGATTTCAGATGCGACGACCTGCGGCACATCCTCGTAGTGGTCATATTGCATGGTGAACTGGGCCCGGCCCTGGCTCATCCCCCGCAGGTTCGAGACATAGCCGAACATGTTCGCCAAGGGCACGAAGGCGGTAATCACCTGAGCGTTGCCGCGTTGGTCGGTCCCTTGGATCTGCCCGCGCCGAGAGTTCAGGTCGCCGATCACGTCTCCCAGATATTCGTCCGGGGTGAGCACTTCGACCTTCATGATCGGCTCGAGCAGCTTGGGGGCGCCCTTTTCCCGCAGTTCGCGGAAGGCGGCGCGCGCCGCGATTTCGAACGCCAGCACGCTGGAGTCGACGTCGTGGTACTTGCCGTCGGTCAGGGTGGCCTTGAAGTCGATCAAGGGGAACCCGGCCAGCAGACCGTTTTCCTTGATCGATTCAAGCCCCTTCTCCACGCCGGGAATGAATTCCTTCGGAATCGCGCCGCCGACGATCTTGGATTCGAACACGAAGCCCGAACCCGGTTCGCCAGGTTCGAAGGTGATCATCACCCGCGCGAACTGACCGGTGCCTCCGGTCTGCTTTTTGTGGGTGTAATCAATTTCGGTCTTGCGCCCGAGGCTCTCGCGATAGGCGACCTGAGGCGCGCCGATATTGGCGTCGACCTTATAGGTCCGGCGCAGAATATCGACCTTGATGTCCAGGTGCAGCTCGCCCATTCCCTTCATGACGGTCTGACCCGACTCCTGGTCGGTAAACACGGTGAAGGAGGGGTCTTCGGCGACCATCTTGCCAAGCGCAACGCCGAGCTTTTCCTGGTCGGCCTTGGACTTCGGCTCAATGGCGATCTCGATGACCGGCTCAGGGAAGTTCATCTTCTCGAGGATAACCGGCGACTTCAAAGGATCGCACAGGGTGTCCCCCGTGCGCGTGTCCTTCAGACCGGCAAGCGCGATGATATCGCCAGCAAAGGCTTCTTTGATGTCCTCCCGGTTGTTGGAGTGCATCAAGAGCATGCGACCGACCCGCTCGCGCTTGTCGCGCGTCGAGTTCAGGAGGCCCATGCCGGTCTCGAGTTTGCCTGAATAGATTCGGCAAAAGGTCAGCGAGCCCACGAACGGGTCGTCCATGATCTTGAAGGCGAGGATCGACAGGGGCTCGTCATCGGACGCTTTGCGTTCGATCGGCGCCTCGGTCTTGAAGTCGATGCCCTGGGTCGGGGGAATATCCACCGGCGAGGGGAGATAGTCGACGACGGCGTCAAGCAGGGGCTGCACCCCCTTATTCTTGAAGGCCGACCCGCACAGGATCGGATAGAAGGCGCCGGTCAGAACCGCTTTACGCAGGCACTTCTTCAGCACCGCTTCGGACGGCTCTTCGCCGCCGAAATAGGCCTCCATCGCATCGTCGTCCATCTCAACGGCGTTCTCGATGAGATAGTGGCGAAGCTCGTCGGCCCGAGCCTTGAGGTGGTCGGGGATCTCTTCGTCATGGTAGTTGGCGCCGAGACCGTCATTGTCCCAGACCACCGCCTTCATGCGAACCAGGTCGACAACACCCTTCAAATCCGCTTCCGAGCCAATCGGGAACTGGATCGGAACCGCCTTGACGGCCAGGCGGTCGCGGATCGTCGCCAGGCACATGTCGAAATCAGCGCCGATCTTGTCCATCTTATTGACGAACACGATGCGCGGGACATTGTAGCGATCGGCTTGGCGCCAGACCGTCTCTGTCTGGGGCTCGACGCCCTGGTTGCCGTCGAGCACGGCGACTGCGCCGTCGAGAACGCGCAAGGACCGTTCCACCTCGATCGTAAAATCCACGTGCCCCGGGGTGTCGATAATGTTCAGCCGGTGACCGTTCCAGATGGCGGTGGTGGCTGCGGAGGTGATGGTGATCCCCCGCTCCTGCTCCTGCTCCATCCAGTCCATCGTCGCTGCGCCATCGTGCACTTCGCCGATTTTATGGCTCTTGCCGGTATAGTAGAGGATCCGCTCCGTGGTCGTCGTCTTTCCAGCATCGATGTGGGCCATGATGCCGAAATTACGGTAGTCTTCGATCTTGTGGAGGCGGGGCATGGGAAAACGGGCTCTGCGGTCGGGCGTTCAAGCGTAACGATGGGGGCGGTTCTCAGTCGGCGGGGGGTTTAGCTCAAACCCTCCGCCCAAGGAAGCACCGGCTGGAGCCAGAGCGATACCACCCATATGGGGATTACCAACGATAATGCGAGAAGGCGCGGTTGGCCTCGGCCATCTTGTGCGTATCCTCGCGCTTCTTGACCGCCGTGCCGCGGTTGTTGGACGCATCAAGGAGTTCACCGGCGAGCTTCTCGGTCATCGTGTTCTCACCGCGATTGCGCGCGGCGTTCACCAGCCAACGGATCGCCAGGGCGCGGCGACGATCTGGGCGAACCTCGACGGGGACCTGATAGGTCGCGCCGCCGACACGGCGGCTCCGCACTTCGATCGCGGGGGCGACATTGTCGAGCGCCGTGTGGAACACGGCGATCACATCCATGTCGCGGCGTTTTTGTTCGATGATGTCGAACGCGCCGTAGACGATGTTCTCGGCGACGGCTTTCTTGCCCTCGTACATGACGTAATTCATGAACTTGGTCAGGATCACATCCCCGAACTTGGGATCCGGCAGAACTTCGCGCTTCTCTGCGCGGTGACGGCGCGACATGCTGTTGTCTCTTTCTTAATTCAGCGCTTGGCTATTTCGGGCGCTTTGCGCCGTAGTGGGAACGACGCTGCTTGCGGTTCTTCACGCCTTGCGTGTCGAGCACGCCGCGAAGGATGTGGTAACGGACGCCTGGAAGGTCCTTCACCCGGCCGCCCCGGATCAGCACCACCGAGTGTTCCTGAAGGTTGTGGCCTTCGCCGGGGATGTAGCACACAGCCTCAATCCCTGAGGTCAGACGCACCTTGGCCACTTTCCGGAGCGCCGAGTTCGGCTTCTTCGGGGTCGTCGTATAAACGCGCGTGCAAACGCCGCGGCGCTGCGGCGAGCCCTTCAGCGCGGGAACCTTATTGCGGCTCGGCTTTGGCTGGCGGGGCTTTCGGATAAGCTGGTTGATCGTCGGCATGGGCCCAGGTCTTGTCCTTGTTCATCGGGAGCCTGCGCCTTCCGGCCGGTCGACTCCGCTCACGTCTTTTGACCCCTTTCGGGGCCACGGTTTTGACCCCTTGCGGGACCCGATAGTTGAGACGCACATAGCGCGTTTTGCCGGAACGCGCGCTCTGGGCGTTCCGGCGGGCACAGCCCTGGCGTCAAATTTGGTCCTGAACACAAGCGCGCCCGCGCCCAGGAGCGGCGGCTGATACGCGCAAACCCCCTCAGCGTCAAGCATTGGCGCGTTTGCAGCGCCTGACTTCACACCACGCTCGCATCCGCCGCTGCAAGGTCTTATTTGCTGGTCGTCATACCATGGCGACTTCAATACTGACGAGCGGCGAGGACGGACGACGGCGCCGCGAAGCGGCGCCGGCGATCATCCTATCGCTCGTCCTGCACGCTGTCCTCATTCTGGCGATCGGTCTTCTCGTACCCAAGACGCGCTACTACATCGAGGGTCGCCAGCCCCCGGTGACAGTCGTTCTGTTGCCCGCCCTAGACCAGATCCAGCACGAACGGGCGCAGCCCGTCACGGCCGCATCCAGCGCGGCGCCTAAAGCCGGTCGATCGGCGCCGCCGCTCGCCCTCAGCCACATCCACCTCGCCCGCCCCAATGTCGCAGGAGCCCCGCCCTCGCCCCTCGCAGCGGAACCTGCGGGTGAAGCTTCGAGCGGCAAGCCGGGCGCCGGCGCGGCCCCGGGACCGCTTCCCTACGACGAGGCTGGAAAGGGCGTGCGCGCTTTTCTGAGGGGCACGGTCGGCTGCGAAAGCGCCGAGGCCGTCCACCTTACGGCGGAGGAGCGGGCTCGCTGCGCCGAACGCTTCGCTCAGGACGCCAGAAACGGACAGGGCTTCTCAGGAATAGATCCGGCAAAGCGCGGCGCCTTTTCAGCACAGGCAGCGGCGGACGAACACAAGCGCAGCCTAAGGGACAATCTCGGCAGCGCGCCACTGATCGTCCCCTGCCAGGGTCAGGGCTCGAATATGGGCGTAGGCTGCCTTCCGGACAGCGCCATGGGCCATGTGAAAATCCCCTGATCTGGCCTGATGCCCTCCTGCGCTCCGCACGGATGAGAGCCGATCTGCCGGGTCCAAGATCGAGTAAGGGGATGCGGTTGGCCTGCCGGAGCGGGCTCTGAGGCTAGGACAGGCCTTGAATCCGTCCAGCGGCGGTCAGCCGGATGCGCGACGCCGCAGGGACCTTGGGCAGGCCCGGCATGGTCATCACATCGCCGCAGACTGCAACCACAAACCCGGCGCCCGCCGAGAGCCTCACCTCTCGGACCGGGAGCACAAAGCCCTCTGGCGCGCCGCGCAGACCTTCGTCCGCCGAAAAAGAATAGGGCGTTTTGGCCATGCAGACCGGCAATCTGCCCCATCCCTCCGCCTCGAACCGCTTCAGGTCTCTGGAGGCCCTCGCCGAATAGGTCACCGCACCCGCCCGATAAATCCGCGTTGCGACCGTTTCGATCTTTTCGACCAGGGACAGGTCAAGGGGATAAAGGGGTGCAAACCGCGCTGCGGCGCTGTCTGCAAGATCCGCCACGTGACGGGCCAGGGCCTCGGCGCCGACGCCCCCTCGGGCCCAATGTGTACAGACGATCGCCTCGACGCCAAAACGAGCGCAATACGCCCTCACACGCTCGGTTTCCTCCTCGGTGTCTCCTGCAAAGTGGTTGATGGCCACAGCGACCGGCAAGCCGAAACCTCTGAGGTTCTCGATATGACGGCCGAGGTTGGCCAGACCCTGGCTCAACGCCGATGGATTGTTCAGGGACACCTGCTTCGCATCGACGCCGCCCTGGAATTTTAAGGCGCGGAGGGTCGCAACCACCACCGCGGCGGCCGGATCAAGACCCGCCACCCGGCATTTTATGTTCAGGAATTTCTCTGCGCCGAGGTCAGCGCCGAACCCCGCCTCTGTCACTGCAAACTCCGCAAGGGCCAGGGCAGAGCGTGTGGCCAGCACCGAGTTGCAGCCATGGGCGATGTTGGCGAACGGACCGCCATGCACCAACACCGCCGTGCCTTCCAGGGTCTGCGCCAGATTGGGCTGGATCGCCTCCCTCAAAAGGACAGCCATCGCCCCGGCCGCGTCGAGGTCGCCGGCGGTGACCATCGCGCCTGACCGGGTGCGGGCGACGACGATTCCCGCCAGCCGCCGCTCCAGGTCGGCGAAGTCGGACGCCAAGCATAAGATAGCCATGACTTCTGAGGCCACGGTAATGTCGAAGCCTGTCTCGCGGGGCGCGCCGTTGACGCCCTCGCCGAGGCTTGCCACCACCTGCCTCAGGGCCCGATCGTTCACGTCCAACACCCGGCGCAACACAATCGCGCGGGGATCAATGTCCAGGGCGTTGCCCCAGTAGAGGTGGTTGTCGAGGAGGGCCGCGAGCAGGTTGTGGGCCGTAGTGATAGCGTGGAAGTCGCCGGTGAAATGCAGGTTGATCGCCTCCATGGGCAGGACCTGGGCATATCCGCCTCCGGTTGCCCCGCCCTTGCGGCCAAACACCGGGCCAAGCGACGGTTCGCGAAGGGCGATCACCGCCTTGCGGCCGATGCGGTTCAGGCCGTCCCCAAGGCCAATCGTGGTGGTGGTTTTGCCCTCCCCGGGCGGGGTCGGGTTGATGGCGGTCACCAAAACGAGTTTTCCGCGCGGCTTGGCGCGCAGCGCCTCAAGGTAGGTCATGTCAAGCTTGGCGAGGTATTTGCCGTGAAGCTCGAGCGCCGCTTCAGGGATCCCGGCCCGCGCGGCCACCTCTCCAATCGGCTTCATGACCGCCGCCTGGGCGATTTCAATATCGGTGCTCATCGAAGGCGCGTCCTCGCACGGCGTTTCCCGCGCTTAGCTGAGTTGGAACATGGAGTGAACAGGTTCTTCGGACCTAAAGCTTCAAGACCGAGCGGGTCTTCGCTGAAACGGTCTTCACCCAAGGCCTAAAGCCGTCAACACGATCTGGACCTTCTGCGGCCGGCTGAGACAGATAGGCTTGGCCCACCAAGCTGTAGGAAAGCGCTCGGTCTTGATCTCGATCCAGACAAGGCCGCTGCAGGGCAGCTACGATCAGCTTGGCCAGGCCAAGCCAGGGCCTAAATGAAGCTTGGGCTCGCCAACAGGGCGTCCTGCCGGCTCTGGTCACAAAGGGCGTAGGTGAAGCCCTTCTGAATCGCCCACGCACCGATCTCGCCGCGCTTGTTAAGGGCAAGGAAGCCGACCTGCAGATCCTTGGCGTCCGGCTTTTTCTTGATGATCCGGGCGACCGCCTCCTTGCACGCCTCCTGCGGCGAGCGGCCCTGGCGCATAAGCTCGACCACGAGAAAACTTCCGCAGTTGCGGATCACCTCCTCGCCGACCCCGGTCGAGGTCGCGCCGCCGACCTCGTTGTCCACATAAAGGCCAGCGCCGATAATCGGGCTGTCGCCGACGCGTCCCCGTAATTTCCACGCCATGCCGCTCGTGGTGCAGGCGCCAGACAGGTTCCCGGCCGCATCCATGGCCAACATGCCGATGGTGTCATGGTTGAGCTTGCCGCCAGGCGGCCCCAAGCCATTCTTTCCGTAGCTTTTGACCTCGCTGTTGGCGACGGGGGTGTAATGGGCGGTCTTCAGCCACTTATGCCAGGCCTTGCGGGATTGAGGCGTGAGCAGATCCTCCCGGGGAAACCCCTGCTCCAGGGCGAACTGCAGGGCGCCGGCGCCCACCAAGAGCACATGCGGCGTCTTCTCCATCACCCGCCTCGCCACGGAGATGGGATGAGCGATGTGTTCGAGGCCTGCAACCGCGCCGCAGTTTCCGTGTTCGTCCATGATCGAGGCGTCAAGGGTGACGTGGCCGTCGCGATCCGGATAGCCGGCTCGTCCAACGCTATGGTTGTTAAGATCCGCTTCCGGCACTCTGGCTCCCGCCTCGACCGCATCCAGCGCCCTGCCCCCCTTGGATAGGATTGCCCAGGCGGCTTGATTGGCGGCGACGCCGAAGTCCCAGGTGGAGATCACGCAAGGTCGGCCAAGGGTCACACCGCTCGGCTCCCCTGCTCCGGCCGCCTCAGCCCCTAACGCCAACGCCGACGGCGCCGCGACCGATGCCTTGAGCAGTCCCCGGCGATCGATCATGAGGCTTCCTTTAATGTGGCGGCGATCTTAGGGCCCTGACTTAGCCTTGGCGGCGGACCAATCTCAAGCGAGGACTGTTTGCTATGATCCTGGGAGGCTATCTGCTGGAAGTCTGTGTTGACGACCCGGCCGGCCTGCAAGCCGCTATCGATGGCGGCGCTGACCGGATCGAACTCTGCTCGGCCTTAACCCTCTCCGGGCTCACCCCTTCTCCTGGGTTCATGCGCCTGGCCGCGACGCGTGCAAAACCCAGCTACGCCATGATCCGTCCAAGACCTGGCGACTTCTGTTTCAGCCCCCCAGAGATCGACGTCATGCGCGCCGATATCGATGCGGCGCGAGAGGCGGGGCTCGCCGGCGTCGCGCTCGGCGTCAGTCATGCGCGCGGCGAACTCGATGCTGACGCCCTTGCCGGGCTTGTGGCCCACGCCGAGGGCCTCGGCCTTACCCTACACCGCGCCTTCGACCTGGCGCCGGACCTCGCCGCCGCGCTGGAGACGGCGGTCGAGCTTGGGTTCGAGCGGGTTCTGAGCTCGGGAGGCAGGCCTACTGCGATCGAGGGCAGGGATCAGCTACGCGAGCTTGTTGCACGCGCCGGCGGCAGAATTTCGGTGATGGCAGGTTCAGGGGTCACCGCGGCGAACCTCAGGGTCCTGGTCGACCACACAGGCGTTCATGAGGTGCATGGGTCCTTCAGCCGCAAATCCTCACCGAGGCTGGCCGCGCCAAAGCTGGACCGCCTTGGCTTCGCCCTCGCCGAACACGCTGCGACCGATCAGGCGCTGGTGGCGGCGGCCAGGCGCGCCATGGGCTGCTAAGGAACGCGACGTCGCCCTTAAACCAGGGGGTTTGAACGCCCGCCAAACCGGTCAACGCTGCTCGGGCGGCGCCGACAGGCTTGGGCGAGCCGATGATCGAGGAGACCTAAGACGTCTTCATCCGGTTTCATCGCTCTCGATCAGCGGGGATCGAGCCTGCGCGACCCAAGGGATGGTGGCGCAGAGTCCGGAGGCTGTCGACCTAAGAGAAGGATCAGCGTGAGACGCCAGATCGGGCGCGACAGAGCCCCCCGGGGGCAGGCGCATCGTCAACCTTGGCGACGATAAAGCGACGGCCCAGGATCGCTCCTGGGCCGTCGGACTCGACAGGTTAGAGAGGCCTATTCGGCCGCTGGGGCCCGCTCCGCGCTCGCGACCTGCTCGGCGAGGTCCGCCGGGAAGGCTTCAAGCTCGGCCGCCGCTTCTCGGCTCGCGGTCAGCACTTCATCGCGCTTGGCGGCGACGCGCTGCATGGTCCGAAGGTAGGCGCCGGTGCCCGCCGGGATCAGCCGGCCGACAATCACGTTTTCCTTCAGGCCCTCCAGTGTGTCGACCTTTCCATGCACCGAGGCGTCCGTGAGGACCCTCGTGGTCTCTTGGAAGGACGCCGCGGAGATGAACGAGCGGGTCTGCAGCGAGGCCTTGGTAATGCCGAGCAGCACCGCCTGGGTGATGGCTGGGCGACCGCCGCGCGCTTCGGCCTTCGCATTTTCTTCTTCAACCTCAGGCTTATCGAGGGCGTCGCCCTTGATCAGACCGGTATCGCCAGGCTCCAGGATCTCGACCTTCTGCAGCATCTGACGGACGATGGTTTCGATATGCTTGTCGTTGATCGGCACGCCCTGCAGGCGGTAGACTTCCTGAATTTCGTTGACCAGGTACTCGGCCAAGGCTTCGACCCCCTGGATCCGCAGCAAGTCATGCGGATCCGGCGAGCCGTCGATCAGGTATTCGCCCTTAACAACATGATCGCCATCGTGCACGGCGATGTGCTTGCCCTTCGGAATCAGGAACTCGACCGCCTCTGCGTCATCACCCTCCGGCGTGATTTTGATGCGGCGCTTGTTCTTGTAATCCTTGCCGAACTCGACGCGGCCGGACATCTCGGCGATGACCGCGCAGTCCTTCGGCCGGCGCGCCTCAAACAGTTCCGCCACCCGCGGAAGACCGCCTGTGATATCGCGAGTCTTGGCGCTCTCGGTCGGGATACGGGCTAGAACGTCGCCGGGCTTCACCTCATCGCCGTCGCCGACCGAGAGGATCGCGCCTGCCGGCAGGGGATAACGCGCGTCTGAGCCACTGGCGAGCTTGCGGTACTTGCCGTCGGCGTCCAGGACCGCCATGGCCGGACGCAAGTCCGTGGCTTTCGGCGTAGCGCGCCAATCGGCCACCACGCGGTTGGTGATGCCGGTGGCTTCGTCGACCTCTTCACGGATCGACATGCCGTCGACGAGATCCTCGAACCGAACCTTGCCCCCGACCTCGGTGATGATGGGCGTGGTGTAAGGATCCCATTCCGCAAGGCGGGTGCCGCGTTTGACATCGGCGCCGTCCTTGATCTTCAGGCGCGATCCGTAAGGCAACTTATACGATTCGCGATCCTTACCGTCGACCTGAACGACGATCTGCATGTTGCGGGCCATCACCACAAACTCACCGTTTGCCGCCTGCACGGTCGATCCGCCGACGAACTTCACCACGCCCGTGTTGGCGGACTCAGCGAAGGACTGTTCGGCCACCTGGGCGATGCCGCCGATGCGGAAGGTCCGCATCGTCAGCTGGGTGCCCGGCTCGCCGATCGACTGAGCGGCGATGACGCCCACAGCTTCGCCGATATTGACCGGCGTGCCCCGCGCCAGGTCGCGGCCGTAACATGCGCCGCAGATCCCGACCTTGGCCTCACAGATAAGCGGCGAGCGCACCTTCACCGACTGGATGCCAGCGCGCTCGACCTCGTCGATCAGGTCTTCGGTAAGATAGGTGTCGGCCGGAATAATCAGATCGCCCGTTGTGATGTCCTTGATATCCTCCGCCGTGGTTCGGCCAAGAATACGCTGTCCGAGCGACACGAGGACATCGCCGCCCTCCACCACGGCGCGAAGCGTGATGCCCCGCGTCGTGCCGCAGTCTTCTTCTGTGATGATGCAGTCTTGAGCCACGTCCACCAAACGGCGGGTTAGATAGCCGGAGTTCGCCGTCTTCAGCGCCGTGTCGGCCAGGCCCTTTCGGGCGCCGTGGGTGGAGTTGAAGTACTCCAGCACGGTCAGACCCTCTTTGAAGTTCGAGATGATCGGCGTCTCGATGATCTCGCCAGACGGCTTGGCCATGAGGCCGCGCATCCCGCCAAGCTGCTTCATCTGGGCTTGCGAGCCCCGGGCGCCGGAGTGGGCCATCATGTAAATGGAGTTGATCTCCAGTTCGCGACCATCAGGTCCCTTCTGACGCTGGGAGATTTCGCCCATCATCTCGTCGGCGACCCGGTCGGTCGCTTTGGCCCAAGCGTCGACGACCTTGTTGTACTTCTCGCCCTTGGTAATCAGGCCGTCGGCGTACTGCTGCTCGTATTCTTCCACGAGCTTGCGGGTCTCGCTGACCAGGGCCTCTTTGCGGGCCGGAATGACGACGTCGTCCTTGCCGAACGAGATGCCGGCGCGCACCGCTTCGCGGAAGCCCAAAGCCATCATCTGGTCGGCGAAGATCACCGTCGCCTTCTGACCGCAGTGCCGGTAGACCTGATCGATCAGGTTGCCGATCTCCTTCTTGGTCAGGGGCTTCTCGATGAGGCGGTGGCCGAGCTGCTGATGGTGCGGCAGGAGGGCCGCAACCTTCATCCGGCCCGGGGTCGTGTCGATCAGTTTGGTCTTGACCTCCCCTTCGGGCGTCATCTCGGTGAACCGCGCCTTGATCTTCGAGTGCAGGGTGACGACCTCGGCGGCCAGGGCCGACTCGATCTCTCCGGCGTCGAAGAAGGCCTTGCCCTCGCCAGGCTCGTTGTCCTTCGCTATCGAGAGATAATAGAGCCCCAGCACGATGTCCTGGGACGGTTCGATGATCGGACGACCGTTTGCGGGGGAGAGGATGTTGTTGGTCGACATCATCAAGACGCGCGCTTCCAGCTGGGCTTCCAGGGAGAGCGGCACGTGCACGGCCATCTGGTCGCCGTCGAAGTCGGCGTTGAAGGCGGTGCAGACCAAGGGGTGCAGCTGGATCGCCTTGCCTTCAATCAGCTTCGGTTCGAAGGCCTGAATGCCAAGACGGTGCAGGGTTGGGGCTCTGTTCAACAGCACCGGGTGTTCGCGGATCACCTCTTCGAGCACATCCCAGACCTGGGGCTGCTCGCGTTCGACCATGCGCTTGGACTGTTTCACTGTGCCGGACAGCCCCTTGGCGTCGAGCCGCGCATAGATGAACGGCTTGAACAGCTCGAGCGCCATCTTCTTGGGAAGGCCGCACTCATGAAGCTTGAGTTCAGGCCCGACCACGATCACCGATCGGCCTGAGTAGTCGACGCGCTTGCCAAGCAGATTCTGGCGGAAGCGGCCTTGTTTGCCCTTCAGCATGTCGGCAAGCGACTTCAACGGACGCTTGTTTGCACCGGTGATGACCCGGCCGCGCCGGCCGTTGTCGAACAGGGCGTCGACCGCCTCCTGCAGCATCCGCTTCTCGTTGCGGATAATAATGTCCGGAGCGCGCAGCTCGATCAGCCGCTTCAGGCGGTTGTTCCGATTGATCACGCGGCGATAAAGGTCGTTCAAATCGGAGGTGGCGAAGCGGCCGCCATCGAGGGGCACCAAGGGACGCAGCTCCGGCGGGATCACCGGCACCACGGTCAGGATCATCCACTCGGGGCGATTGCCGCTTTCGATAAAGGCTTCAATGATCTTGAGACGCTTGGAATACTTCTTCTGCTTCATCTCCGAGGAGGTTTCGAGCAGATCCTGACGCAGTTTTTCGGCTTCCTTCGGCAGGTCGATGGCCTTCAGAAGGCCCTGAACCGCCTCGGCGCCGATTTCAGCGGTGAAGCTGTCGTCGCCGTACTCGTCCTGGGCGCGCATGAAATCGTCTTCCGACAACAGCTGGTGCTGCTTCAGGGGCGTGAGGCCAGGCTCAGTGACGATATAGTGCTCAAAGTAGAGCACCCGCTCGATGTCCTTCAGGGGCATGTCGAGCATCATCGCAATGCGGCTCGGCAACGACTTCAAAAACCAGATATGGGCGACCGGAGAGGCCAGCTCGATGTGGCCCATGCGCTCACGCCGAACGCGGGCGAGGGTTACTTCAACCCCGCACTTCTCGCAGATAATGCCCTTGTACTTCATGCGCTTGTACTTGCCGCACAGGCACTCGTAGTCCTTGGTCGGTCCGAAGATTCGAGCGCAGAACAGCCCGTCGCGCTCGGGCTTGAATGTGCGGTAGTTGATCGTCTCCGGCTTCTTGATCTCGCCGAATGACCACGAGCGGATCTTTTCTGGCGACGCCAAGGCGATCCGGATCTGGTCGAACGTCGGGGCCACCGGGGCCTGGTTGAAGATGTTCAGGATTTCCTGGTTCATCTCGTGTCCTTCTGCGGGACGCACCCGCTCAAAATCTCTTCCATCGTCGTCGCCAGGCTAGGCCTGGCGATCCAAGACAAGGCCGCCATGGCGGCGACCTCGCTCAGGTCCCCCGGTCCTATGAGCGGCCGGGGGATGACGGGGGCTATGAGTTCTCCAACTCGACGTTCAGGCCCAAGGACCGCATTTCCTTAACGAGCACATTGAAGCTCTCGGGGATGCCCGCCTCGAAACTGTCGTCGCCGCGGACGATCGCCTCGTAGACCTTGGTTCGTCCGGCCACGTCGTCCGACTTCACGGTCAGCATTTCCTGAAGGGTGTAGGCGGCGCCATAGGCTTCGAGGGCCCACACCTCCATTTCTCCAAAGCGCTGGCCCCCGAACTGCGCCTTGCCCCCGAGCGGCTGTTGAGTGACCAGGGAGTAGGGACCGATCGAGCGTGCGTGGATCTTGTCGTCCACGAGGTGGTGCAGCTTGAGCATATAGATATACCCCACCGTGACCGGACGCTTGAACGCTTCGCCGGACTGACCGTCATAGAGGGTGACTTGGCCCGAACGGTTGAGGCCCGCTTCTTCCAAGAGGTTCTCGATGTCGGAGATGTGCGCGCCGTCGAACACGGGCGTCGCCATGGGCACGCCCTTGCCAAGATTGCGGGCGAGCTCGAGCAAATCCTCGTCGGTCTCAGGCAGCTCCTCGTCTTTGCCGTAGATCTCGGTAAGGCGATCGACCAGAGCCTGACGCTGACCGCCGCGCTGCCAATCCTCCATCAGCTTGGTGATCTGCCGGCCAAGGCCGGCTGACGCCCAACCAAGGTGGGTCTCGAAGATCTGGCCGACGTTCATCCGCGACGGCACGCCAAGGGGGTTCAACACGAGGTCGACGGGGGTGCCATCCTCAAGGTGCGGCATGTCCTCCAAAGGCAGGATCCGCGAGATCACGCCCTTGTTTCCATGACGACCGGCCATCTTGTCGCCGGGCTGCAGCTTGCGCTTCACAGCGACGAAAACCTTGACCATCTTCATCACGCCAGGCGGAAGCTCGTCGCCGCGCTGAAGCTTGTCGACCTTGTCCTCGAAGCGACGATCAAGGCGCTTGCGGGCGTCATCGAACTGACGACGGAGCGCTTCGAGCTCACCCATCGCCTTTTCATCGTCGAGGGCGATCTGCCACCAGAGACCTGGAGAGATTTCAGCCAGTTTGTCGGCGGTGATCTCGCCGCGGCCAAGGCCCTTGGGCCCCGAGACGGCGTTCTTGCCGGTCAGAAGCTCACGCAGACGGCCGGTCATGTTGCGGTTCAAAATCGCGAATTCGTCGTCGCGGTCCTTGCCGAGACGCTCGATTTCTTCGCGTTCTATCGCCAAGGCGCGCTCATCCTTGTCGACGCCGTGCCGGTTGAACACCCGCACTTCGACGATGGTGCCGGCCACGCCAGGCGGCAGGCGCAGGGATGTATCGCGGACGTCTGACGCCTTCTCCCCGAAGATGGCGCGCAGCAGCTTTTCTTCTGGTGTCATCGGGCTCTCGCCCTTGGGCGTCACCTTGCCGACGAGGATGTCGCCAGGCTGGACTTCAGCGCCGATCGCGACGATGCCGGCTTCGTCAAGGTTGCGGAGCGCTTCCTCGCCGACATTGGGGATGTCGCGGGTGATCTCTTCGGGACCGAGCTTGGTGTCGCGCGCCATGACCTCGAACTCCTCGATGTGAATCGAGGTGAAGACATCGTCGGACACGATCCGCTCAGAGATCAGAATGGAATCTTCGAAGTTGTAGCCGTTCCACGGCATGAAGGCGACCAGAGCGTTGCGGCCGAGGGCGAGTTCGCCAAGGTCGGTCGAGGGGCCGTCAGCGATGATATCGCCCGCCTTGATCCGGTCTCCCACCCGAACGAGCGGACGCTGGTTGATGCAGGTGTTCTGGTTCGAACGCTGGAACTTGGAGAGACGGTAGATGTCGACTCCAGGCTTATTGGGATCGGTCTCGGCAGTCGCCCGGATCACAATCCGAGTTCCATCGATTTGCTCCACCACGCCTTCGCGTCGGGCCACCACGGTCGCGCCGCTGTCGCGGGCCACCACCGCCTCCATGCCGGTGCCGACCAGGGGCGCGTCCGTCCGCACCAGCGGCACGGCCTGGCGTTGCATGTTGGCGCCCATCAAGGCCCGGTTGGCGTCGTCGTTCTCCAGGAATGGGATCAGGGCCGCGGCCACCGACACCACCTGCTTGGGCGACACGTCCATCATGTCGACCGTGGACGAGATCTGCAGGCCCGGCTCGCCATTAACCCGGCCGGGGACGATGTCTTCGGCGATGCGGCCGTCGATCAGCTTGATATTGGCCTGGGCGATGACGTGCTTGGCCTCTTCCATGGCCGACAGATAGACCACCTCCTCAGAGGCCTTGCCGTCGATGAAGCGCCGATAGGGGCTTTCGATGAAGCCGTATTTATTGACCCGGGCGT
>Ga0116229_10000504_pt1 | contig 52005 bp, 72 predicted proteins | sample S1TSphgellanicum_3_FD_87313 | JGI IMG/M metagenome (GOLD analysis project Ga0116229, IMG submission 87313) | Host-associated microbial communities from peat moss isolated from Minnesota, USA - S1T2_Fc - Sphagnum magellanicum MG | ecosystem: Host-associated > Plants > Peat moss > Unclassified... | reverse complement strand
ACTCGGTGTACGACGTTTCTTCCTATCTTCGTCCCTGACAGAGACAAAGAAAATTCCGTCTTCAGTCACTGCGTCGCTGAAGAATACCGCAGACGAATCAACGCAAGACCCACCTACGGCTGGCCCGAGTGTGGCGAGCACTCCTACGACTACAACCGAGGCGAAAGATGGGACCCGCTCAACAAGCGGTTCGTCCCAGCCAACGGTGGCGGAGCGCAAGGAAGCCCGCCGACTCCGGCGGCAGGCCCGGCGGCGAGTACGTCGTTTGACAAGAGAAGCGACGAGGAGCGAGCCGTTGCCGCTATCGAAGCCGCCGGATGGAAAGGACGTATGCGAGGGATATGGCCCTCCCACTCGATCGACCGCACTAATGCCGGTCAAGCGTATCGACACGCCGATGAGAACGGTACGTGGTGGGAGTGGCAGGACACGGACCCGGGCAAGGGGCGCGGATACCACACTAAGGTGGCCGTTGATGGTCCTCACCCTGGTACTCTCCTTCTTTACGAACCTCCTATCCACGGATATACCGTCGTCTTGGACGCAGCCACCCGACAACAGGTGGGACTAATCAAGCTTTCTCCCACAAATGCGCAGCCCCAAACCGGAGGTAATGCAAAGGATAAGACGATTGCGTCTGAAGTTTCCATTACCATCAAATCCGGGGGTCGAATCGTTGGTGGTAGCAATACCACCGGGGATTCTAGCACTCAGGGGTCTCGGGCAGGTGTGGGAGGAGAGGGGACTGCTAGTGCGTCTCCTGTCAACCCTGTCTCGACCGGAACCGAGATCTTGCTCCCGAACGGGGAAACGGTTGCCGATTGGGAGACTCGTGTTGCGAAAGCAGTCGCAGAGGCTCAGGGGGAGGAGTACACTCCCCCCCTGAGTGCTCGGGACGTCGATGACATCGACGCCCTTAGCGACGAAGAAGCAATCGCTGTCATCGAACGAGAAATGGGTGGGTTTAAGTCCACCTAAGTAAGGGTACAGTATGTCCTACGAACCCGAACCTGATACATGCCCCGCATGCCATTCGCCTTTGTGCCCGGTATGCTGGGGTTGCACGGCAGGTGGGACCTGCCAATGTGAGAATTCCCCTACACAACCAAGTCCCGAATCGGTAGGGGTGTAGAACTCGGGACAATTCTTCCTAGGAGAAGATAGTGGCAAAATCGACCTCGGCCTATAAGGCCAACCATAACGTGGCGGTGGCCGCCGCGACCGATCTCGTCAAGAACGCGATTTTCTATCGCAAGCAGATCGGTAACCAAACGGGCAAGAAGTTCCACACTTCCGGCCCGACGAGCAAGGCGCTCGCGTCCGCTCTCAAGAGCCTCGAATCGGCCAAAACCTATTCGGGTCCCTTCGAGCGTAACCCCGGTCGTAAGTAATCGACCGTCTCGTAGCGCGCTTGGTGTGTGTCCTTAAGGGGCACACACTCGGCGACTGCAACCTATTTGGGTCCGTCTGCATGCGATGCATGGAGAGTAACCCCAAGTAGTTTATGGAGGGAGTAGAGATGGCGGAAGGGAAAAGCCCCCTTCCCTCTCTCCATCCACCTTAGCTGTCTGCCTAGATAGCCTGAAAGGCTTCAGAATTAAAGATGCTGCCCAAAGATGCTAAAGTGTTTCCGCTTACCTCCGGCACGAAGGTGCCGTTGAAGGGGACGCAGGGTCACTTAGACGCCGTTGCCGGCCCTCCCCCCGAGGGTAACTACGGTATATCGCTCGACGGGCAGTACGTCGTAGTAGATTTCGACAGGCCCCGAGACGAAGGTTCTTGGGAGCTACCCGAGACGTGGACTCAGAAGTCCCGCCGGGGATTGCATATGCTTTTTCGCGTCCCCAAAGGGGCAGACTTGAAGGCGGCTAAGAACCGCAAGTTTGAGTTTGGGGACGTGAAAGTCCGAGGCTACATAGTGGGCCCTGGCTCAGTAGTTAACGGACACAAGTATGAGGTCATCGTGGATCGAGACCCCATACAAGCCCCCCTGTGGCTGTGGGAGTACGTCTGCTCACAGCCTGTAGCGGAAGGCACAGTCGTCGCTGACCGAGATTCCATCTCGGCCGGTGAACGGGACGACAGCCTTGCGCGCATTGGTGGTCTGCTACGTCGCATGAGCCTAAGCCAAGAGGCGATTGCGAAGGGTCTAGACGGCATCAACCAGGTTCTCGTCGATCCTCCCGTGTCCGCAGCCGACATTAAGCGCATTGCGCGCAGCGTCGCTAAGTACGACCCCTCTGGGGCTGAAGCTGACGGACCCCTTAGACCGCAAGGCTGGGTGGCAATGGACGAGGTGGCGTATGTGGGACCTCCGACGCGCTGGTGGGTGCGGGGATTTGTCCCCAAAGGCGAGTTAGTCATGCTGTTTGGGCCAGGCTCGGTTGGGAAATCTAGCTGGGGATCATGGCTCGCATCTCAGGTGACTCAAAAGAATGGTCGGGTGGCGGTTGTCACTGTTGAAGAACCCGCAAAACGGTTTGCGTGGCGGGCACAGCTCAATGGTGCTATACTACCACAAATACTCGCCGTGCCCAAGGCATCTAGCTTGCTCTTTCCGCGAGATGCCCTAGGGTTGAAAGAGGCGTTGGAGGCAACTAAGACAGACTTGCTGTACATAGACAGCATATACTCTCACTTTGAGAGCGTCGATGGACAGAACGCTGCCGAGCGAGCCCGTCGTTGCCTAGCGCCCCTCGCTGAGATAGCTCAGGAGACCGGTGTTACTATCGTGGCCGTATTCCACGTTAACAAGGCCGGAGACTACCTTGGAAGCGTGGAGATGAGGAATGTACCCCGGTACGTATTAAAGGCCGCTAGAGAGGCTCCTGGACCCCTTTACGTGAGTGTTGACAAGACCAACCTCTGGGACCCAGGAGTAAGTATGGCCTTTCGGGGTGTAGACGTCCTCGCTTCCGACCCCTCTACAGGCGAAGTGCAGCTAGAGGAGGATGACGAGGGTAACGAGATTCCCATGCATTTCACCGTCCTTGAACGTACCGAAGATGTTCCCCGGTCTATGGTTGACGCCGATCAGATCGAGGAGTCCAAGGAGGGTCGTATCATGGAGCTACTTTTGCAGGACCCCGATATGTCGGCATCCAAGATCATCGAGGAGGTAGGGGGCCGCAAACAAGATATGTTGGAAGCAATTAAGGGTATAAAAGAAGCATTAAATAGTACCGGTTCCCGGTTCCGGGGTATATAGGGAACCGGGAACCGGTTACAAAAGTCGCAGGTATGATTGCTTCCTAATCTCTATCCCTGGCAGGCCAAGGAGGTCGCTGAGCACGGTAAGGACCCTAAGAGGGCCTTGTTTGTGTCGCCCAGACTTGGTAAGACCAGGGCCACGGCCGAGTGCATGAAACTGTGGCCTGTGGAGAGGTTCCTAGTCGTGTGCCCCCTGATTGTGGCTCCCGTATGGGAGGACCTCTTGGGGAAGCTGGGGATGGAGACATTCGACCTCTACTCCGGCTCCCTGAAGCAGCGTTTGGGCCGGTTAGGTAAGGCGGGCGTAGCCATCGCCAACCACGACTTCCTGCGCCCAGGCGCAGACGACCTAATTGGTTGGGCTCCGCAGGCTACTATCTGCGACGAGAGCCATATGCTCGCCAGCCCTTCTGCCCGGCGGGCCAAAGCCTTCCGTAGGATTGCGTGGAGGTCGGACTACGTTCGGCTTCTTACGGGGACGCCCGCACCCAATCATTACGGCAACCTGTGGGGGCAGATGGTATGCCTTGATAAGACCGAATGGGGGACCTCGTATGAGCGATTCGCCCAGCGGTATCTAATCCGGGACGCCATGTTTCCCTCGCGGGTTCTGGGGCATCGAAACGTGGAGGAACTCCAAGAACGCCTCCAGCGGTATGCGACTTTTGTCCGTCGAGAGGACGCTTTTGGTCCTGACTCGTGGCAAATCGTTAACCGTAAGGTTTCGATGCCCCCTAAAGCCTTCTCCATGTACAAGACCCTGGTCAAGGATTGGGTCTTGGAAGGTGAGAATGTTCAAGCCCAGCATGTTCTTAAGCGCCTTGTGCGCCTCCAGCAGCTAACAAGCGGATTCATACCCACAGACGACGGCTATACTGTCGAGGTGCACAAGGCCAAGATCAATGCGGTCCTGGAGGACCTAGACGAGATTGTGGCCTCGGGCGAGAAGGTTGTCCTTTTCCACCGCTTCAAGTGGGAGGGGGAGGCATACCATGATGCCATTCACGAACGCTTCAAGAGGATACCCGTATGGCAAATCGACGGTTCTACGCCCGTGGTTACCCGTTCCAGAATCCTCCGCAATTTCGCCGAACACCAGGATTCCGCCGTCGCGGTCGTGCAAGTGCAAGCGGGCGGAGTGGGCGTCTCCTTCGCGGAGGCGACCCATGCGTTCTTTGTCTCCCGTGGCTTCTCGTTCGTTGACGACGAACAGGCCAAGGACCGCATATATAAGCCAGGCGCTGCCCGTTGCGTGACCCGTTATGAGGTCCCCGGCACTGTCGATGCTTACATCGCAGGAATCCTTGACCGCAAGCAGAACGTCCATGAAGCGGTAACAAACGCCGACTTCAAGGCTATGGCGATGGGATACATTCGATGACACACAACCCGGACTGTCGGCTTTGCCCTCTCCACGAGACGGCACAGACAGTGTGTATCCCCTCCCGAGGTGAGGGGTCTATTCTTATTGTCGGCCAAAACCCCGGTGCCGAGGAGGACCTTGCCGGGGTTCCCTTTATTGGCAAGTCCGGCCGGGAGCTAACTAGAATGTTAAGTGACGCCGGCTATTCTGAGAGCGAAGTAACGATCACCAATGCGGTCAAATGCCACACCCCCAAAAACGCCCCACCCACCCCCGAACACATTGGGGCCTGTAAGACTTATCTTAAAGCGGAAATCCATCGGCTTCGGCCCAAAGCCATCGTGGCAATGGGCGATACTGCCCTTCGAGCCCTTACAGGCCGAGGGGGGCTTGGCGAAGTCCGTAAGACTGCTGGAGTCCCGCTTCATGGGTATTTCGATTACGCGGAGTGTGAAGTTTGGGCGACATATCATCCTGCTTACGTTCTGCGATCGCCCAACATGCGGAATGTGGTTGTCACTGATCTCCGCCGAGTACGAGACGCTTTCAAGCCCGACGACGAAATACAGTGGAAATGGTGGGACAGAGAGCAAATCTCCGCCCAAGCCGTCGCGTGGGATATAGAGACCGACTATGACTTCCGTACTAAAAAGGGCGGCGACCGGGTTACACAGCTGGCTGTTGCTACGTCTGCTGGAGATGTATTCGTCAGCGATAGAGCTGCTGAGTTACTTTCATCCACAAGAGCTGCCGTGCTGGTTACTCACAATGGATGGTCATTTGATGTGCCCCGTATGCAGGCGTTGGGAGTGGCTGTACCGTGGGGAGATGACACTCTCGTACTGGCTTACCTCGACGATGAGTCGCAACCCCTAAACCTAGAAGCCTGCGCCGTAAAGTACCTCGGCGTCAAAGGCTGGAAAGAAGCCCGTTATGCTGCCCCAGGTTCTGATAGTTTCGCTCTCTACAATGCTCGCGATTCTGTTTTTACGCTCGCTCTGCACAGAGAACTCATTAACCGACTCGGTGATCGAAAGAGACTCGCAGATAAGGTCCTCTTTCCTGCTTGGCGTAGTCTACGCATGTGTAGTGATCGCGGCCTTTATATCAGCCGCACCGCAGTTCTACGGGCTTGGGGACACTTCGCCGGGCTGCTTGAAGAAGCCAACCGAGAAGTCGTCGAGCGTTCAGGCGGATTCATTACTAACCCAAACTCCAGCGCCCAGGTTGCCGCTGCTCTCATACGGGACGGGCATAAGCTGTCTAATACGGACACCGGGAAGCCCAGCACCTCTTCGTCCGTATTAGCGTCCCTCAACCCTACGCCGCTCGTTGAATCAATACGCAAGCAGCGCAAGGCCTGTAAGGCTGTAACGGCCTTTGTTAAGCCCTACGAACGGGTATGCAGCAGCGCTGACAGCAGAGTTCACCCCGAATACACGCTGTGGCGCACGGCCACAGGGCGGACGAGTGCGCGGAACCTCAACGTACAGCAGCTTGCCCGTGACCCACTTCTCCGAGACTTCTTCTCGGCTCCCCCTGGAAAGGTTCTTACAACAGTAGACTATGCGGCTATTGAGTTTAGACTCGCGGCTTTTATCGCAGGCGAAGAAACCATTCTCTCTCGATACCAAGACAACCCGGCATGGGACCCTCATCGCTGGTTCGCGAGTCGTTTCTATGGCGTTGACCTGGACGACGTTACCCCTCTCCAACGACAGGTTGCTAAGTCTGCCAATTTCGGTCTCCTCTACGAAGCCCGTCCCCCTAAACTTCGTGATTACGCGAAGGACACTGCAGGGCTAGACCTCTCCTTAGCCGATTCGGTCAAGCTGTACCAGGAGTGGCACGAGACCTTCCCCGCCTTTAGGGCGTGGTTCGGGCGCACCGGCACCTTTTTACGCGAACACGGCTATATCGAGACCCTAACCGGCCGTCGTCGTCACTTCGGCGAACCTAGAATGTTAAGTGGCTGGCAGTTTGCCAAGGCCAGGCGTGAGGCCGTGAACATGCAGGTTCAGAGCTTCGCCGCCGACGTGGCCCTCCTGGCGCTGGGCGAAGCTGGCAGGATTGGCCTGCCAATCAACGGCTTTTTTCACGATGCGATAAGCTTTGAGCATGACGGAAACCTCCCCGACGGTTTGGTGTTTTACTGCATGGTACAATACCCCGTGATTGCCCTCCGCGAGTTTGGGGTAGAGTTAACAGTCCCCCTGGTTATTGAAAGTAAGGACGTGCATGGAGCCACTGATTCTAAGCAGCTCGTCGCTCAAGCTGTTTAAGACCTGCCGCAAAGCCTACGAGCTAGGCTACGAACGGCTGCTTGACCCTGTCGGCACGACGACTGAAGCCGTCGAGGACGGCACCGAGTTTCATACCCTAGTAGAGATGGCCGCTAAGGGCGTTGACATTAGCGATCAGTTTAGTCCTATGGCGGAGGTAGCTCAGATTTACCTGAGCGAAGAACCGCTGCCGGAGGGCATCCTCATGGTTGAGGAGCCGTTCTTCGTTAAGCTGGACGAGGACGTCTTTGTCCGCTGCACGTTTGATCTTGTATACGAACGGGGTAGTACGATTGTAGGCCGTGACTACAAGACCTTCGATAAGAAGCCTCAGTACGACATGGACCTGGACTTCCAGGGCCGGTTCTATTGCGCTGCCCTACGGCAGAAGTACCCCGATCACTTCATTGAGTTTGAGTACAAGAATGTTAGGCGTACTCCGCCGGGCACGGTCCACAACCAAAAAGGGGATGTGTGGCGGCCCGACGAATGCTACATCACAAACACTCTCATACCAAGCAACCGTGAATTAGACCAGCTTTGGGAAGAAACTCAATGGGTCGCGAAAGATATTAAACGTGCCAAACAAGAAAACCGCTGGTACCGCCAAGACCGTAAAGGCTGGGGCGGGTGCCAAAGCTGCTTCTACCGGAACCTCTGCAAAACGGAAGTCCAGCAAGGCAGCCTCGACGAACAAACAATCAGACTCCTCTCCATCCCAAGGAGCCCCCTTACCCTACCTGGATAAGGAGACCGTCACCGATCTGTGCATGCAGTCCCTGGAGGCGGTCTTGGGGATGGTATGGCTGTCAGCCGAAGAAGAGGGCAAGACCGAACAAGAGATCGCAAAGATGACTGACGCTACAGCCGAAATCATCTATATGTTTTGTGCCGCTTTCGGCCGAGCTATAGTGGAGAAGTTTGGAGTGCTAGATGTTGTATCTGCTTAACGCTGACCGAGGAGGTGCCGACTCCGTTGCGCACCTCATCGCCGCCGGCAAAATCGTGCATCTGCCCTGCCCCTCGTACCCGGAGTATCAGGAGCACATGCGCTCCCTGATCGCTAAGCCGACGGGCGAAGATGACACAATCGTACTCGATACTCTGGACAGAATGGGAGAGACCACTCGTGGGGATATCAAATTGGGGCCAGGAGCCGATACTGACATTTGGGCCGCTCGAAAGAAACTCATCGGAGAGGACGACTTCGGAGCGTCTTACTCAGCCGCCGCCACGAGCATTATGCGCTGGCTGCGGAACGCCAACAACCGCGGATACCGAATCATCACCGTCTGCCACGAGAATGAGCAGTTCGACCGGGAAGCTGGATTCAAAAAGCGAGCCCCTCAGCTCAACCCTAAGTTCTACGACTCCCTCATTGGGTCGTGTACGGACTGCTTTAGACTCACAGTTCTAAGGGAAGACCGTCTGGACGGCGAAGGCCGTGTCGTAGCCAGGGCTGGTACTCGGGTTATCCAGACCACCATGGACGACGACGCCATCTGCAAGTACCAGGTGACGCCTGACGAGGAGGGTTCTTACCCCGTCATCCCGAAGTTCATCCCGAACCCCACGATGCGCCGCATCTGGAAGGTTCTCAAGAAGAAGCCCTCTTGGCTTACCATCTACGGTGAGTCAGGCTCGGGCAAAACAACCCTAGCGTGTTCGGAAGTCTATCCCGAACCGGCACCTAAGAAAGAAACAAAATGAGTAACGTACCCACTATCAATGTAGACGATGTAGCCGAGTTTGGTGAACGAGTTCCCCCCGGTAAGTACACCGCCATGCTTAACGCCTGTGAGGGCAAGGACTCCAAGGCAGGCAAACCGATGGCCGTCGCCACGTTTGTCGTGCAAGAAGGTCCCCAAGAAGGTAATGAGATTACCGTCTTTTACAGCCTTACCACGTCCAAGGCCAAGAACGGCAAGACGATCGCCGGCGGTGTTGCAGAGGCCAAGCGCACGTTCGCTGCGATTGGTAAGCCCCTGCCGTCAGGCTTTGCGTTCCCCCTTGCGGCCGATCACGCGGCTAAGCTGATCGCATCGAAGCTGAAGGGCGAAAAGGTCGATATCCTGGTCTACAAGGAGACTGACCGCAAAGGGGCGACGGATGAGGACGGCAACGTCAAGGTCTACGACCGCTCGAAGGTGGTCGGCAAATCGAACAAGACGCCTACGGAAGCGCCGGACGAAGTCTTTGCGTACGAAGAGGTCTAGTGCTACAGACTTCCCTCAGCCTGATCGGCTTGGCGGCTGCTGCGATCGGCGTCTACGCGCTGCTCCACATCAACCCCGACGCCCATTGGCACCAACACCGCAACCCTTGGGATGACTGAGCATGATCTGAAGGTCCGGGTCTTAAAAAGACTCCGGGCCTTCGGCGGCTATTGGCAGAAGCAGTGGGGTGGACCCTACGCTGCTGCCGGAGTCGCAGACATACTTGGCTGCTACTCGGGTCACTTCATTGCCATTGAGCTGAAAAATCCCAAGTTCACTAACCCAAAAGCAGAACTGACCCCCGCTCAGTGGAATTACCTTTCCCAGATCAAAGCCAACGGAGGTTTTGTGATCGTCAGTAACGACTCTGACGATGTTATCCAACAGCTAACGGCCCTGCATTTGGTGTAGCTGCTGAAGTAGGTCCATCCGCTCACGGCCCAGGTCATCTTTGATCTGGGCCCTTTCGTCTGGGGTCGCAGCATTGTAGAGCATCTCGGACTCGCGCTTGTGCAGCTTAGCCTCAAGGGCACGCAGTGGGCCAGCGCCTTCGATGTCGTCCACAGGGCGCACAGGACGGCCCAGCAGTTCGAGGAAGCGCACAGGGTCGGATGCGCCATGCTGGAGCGCCGTGGCTTGGGTCGGCAGCAGAGTCCCCGCGGTGTTCTTGATAGCCTCTTTAGCCTGAATATCGCCCGGCATAGAAGCATCCCACAGGGCGTTCGGGTCCCCGGAGTCCGGGTTCTGATTGATCGCTTGGTACAGCGCGAAGACGTTCTTGAGGTTAGGGTTGAGCGAGTTTGCTTCCGAGGAGGCCGCGTACCGAAGGAAATCCATTAACCCCTCCCCCCGGCTCACGGGTGCAGCAACCAGGGCGTCGATGGCCTGCAGCCGGCCCATAGGGCCTGGCATCGGGTTGATGGCGTAACGCTTGTCGCCGATCCAGAACACGCCTTCGTTCTTGTCCTGGTACTCCCCGGCGTTGTCGGGATCAGTAAGCTGGTCTTGCGTTGCGACAGCGCCCTTAGTTGCGTTCGTGGCACCAATGACTCTGGGGTTGAGGACGTTCTTCATCCAGAGGCGGTACTGCCCCTTGATCCACGAATAGAACCACGTCAGTCTATGCAGGCCCAGGCGGCGCTCGATGTCGGTCATGTTGAGGCTGTCACCCATCATCTTGCGGGTTTCGCGCGCAGCCCGGCCTCGTGCATCTCTTTCTGAGAAGCCCTTGTTCTTGAACTCCCGCTTGAGCTTACCGTAGAGTACAGCAGAGGTAGCGTCCTCGTAGACCTTGAACGTAAGGTCTGCGTTCCACTTATCGTAGTGGTACATGGCGCTAGAGAGCAGATGCCCAGCACGCTTAATACCTTCCGTGCCGTCAAGGGCGTTCTGATGCGCCTGATGAACCATACGCCAGCGCTGCGAGAGCGTTAGCTGCCGCTTGACCAGGTTCTTCTCTACGGGCTGGTAGCCGCTAGATGCAAGGTTACGGACTTGGGCTTTGGGCCCGCCTACACCGTGGCCGTGGATGGTCGAGAGGGCCTGCTCGCGTTCTGCTTCGTCCATGAGTTTGGGGTCAATAGAGTGGGGCGCAACAAAAATCTGCGAAAGTTCGGCGAAGTTCAGCTTGCCAACCACAAATGCAATAGGCGCAAGGTTGAAGCGCTCGTGGTACGTAGGGTCTGCAAGGAAGAACGATCGAGCAGCGCTTGAGAAGTCCTCCATGATCTGCATGAACATGTTGTTCGGGGTATCGCCCGCTAACTGCAGCGTCTTATCGGTCTTAACGCCGGAGTCGAACGCCGGGTGCGAGTCAATGGCCGCATCCTTAGCCCAATCAGGCACAGTCATGCCGTCGAGGTCAGCCAGGCCCGTCTCTATGGGCGTGCGGAACGTGTGGCCGGGGTTCTTCTGCTCAAAGTAATTCTCAATGGCCTTGAAAATGACGTGGTTCTTCTCCTCTTCAACCATCTCTTTTATCTTGGCATCGTCGGTAGTATCAACTTGACGACCCAGCCGATGGGATACACGGGCCTGGGCCTCTTGCTCTGCCCATTTATCAAATTTCTTCTTACCCTCCGCGCCATGCCACGCGCCCTCCTCAGCTTCTGCACCCTCTTCGCCCTCCTCAAGCGCTCCAGGTAATCCTGCTTCGCCCAGAAGCGGGCCAAGCATGCCGGAATTGTAGGCACCCTCAGCCAGTTCGTCGTAACGAATGGGCTCAGCGTGCCCAAGCAAGTACGAACCGTACTCAGCTAAGCGGTTGGAACGAACGAGCTGCCGCATGAGAGGGAGAGCAGGATCAAAGTCATCGGCAACCTTCTCGCCTTTGCTTTCAGCATCTCTGATGCTCTTGTAGACAAGACGCCCTTTGAGGTTAGGCCCCTGAGAGCCAGCGCCTTTGTGCTGATTGCCGGCGGTGCGTTCTGCCTCCATGCGCTCTTGGAAGGTAGCTTCCTTGCTAAACGCTCCGTTACGGGACCAATGCTTGTCGCGCATCAGCGCAGCCGTCGAGGGCAGCAGCCTAGAGAGGCCCATGTCTTGCCGTGCGATAGACTCAGCGGTTGCCACCGCGCGGTCATGCACGGTCATGCCGCCGATGTTATCCATGTTGCGGTCGATGCCTTTCATGGGCAACGTATAGAGAACTTGCTTCGGTCCCCACTCGACAGCAGTATGGCCGTATTTTGAGGCATACGCGGAGATCATCCGCTTAAGGATCATCTCACGAGCGAACTGCTTCTTAGCTTCCGGGTCGTCGATGTTAGCCATGCGGGCTTTAAGCTCTTTGGCGAATGCCTTAGCCTCGGCGGGAGAAATCGACGGCTCAAGCTTCAGAGCAGCAGCGACGTTGCCCCGCTTGATTGCGTCCGAGAACTGCGCGAAGCCCTGGTCACCATACATCTTGGCGATCTCAAGGTTACCGGTCTTGCTCTTGCTGAGCTTGTAGGGGTTAGGGTCGGTGTGGTGGACGTAGACATGGTTGTCGTGGTCACCTCCAATAGCTCCGCCTTTGGTTCCGGTTGTAGTCCGCGTGAACTCGTCGAAGGCGGGATCGCCAACACCCCCCGGCTGAGCGACTCGAACGGTCTCGTCCGGATTGAAGAACAAGTCATGCTCTCTCCAGATAGCCACACGCTGCGCCTTTGTGGTCTGCCCAAGCTTATTAGCCTGGAAGAGGTCACGCTCTACCTTCGCGGGCACGCGGTTAGCCATGACACCGGCCAGCTTGGCGTGCTGGTCTGCCTCTGCGGTACCGGCCAGGCGCTGCGTCTTGCGGAACCTGTCGCCAACGATTGGCGCATGCTCTGCGACCCAGTTGTACCCAGCGCCTGCCTTTTCAACTCCGGGTATCTTCTTAGCTATTACACCGAGATGCTGGCCCATCTCAGTCGCAGCAGCCGCTTTGCCGAGGCCCGAGACCCTAGAGAGTATGCCCAAGGGAATCTTGTTGGCGGGGTTCCACCACTCGATAGCAAACGTGTACAGGTCCGCAAGCCCGGCATGGGTCGCCATGATCCTAGCGGCGTCTGCGTGCATCGCTGCGGCTAGCTGCAGGTACTGCCCAAGCCCCGTGTTCGGGGAGCCGTTGCGGATAAGGTCTTGCACGCCCGGCTTCTGGAGCCAAAACTTGAACTCGCTGGCCGTGTTGATGCCGTACTTGTTAGCAAGAGCATCCAGGAACCCTGAAACATTGCTGAAACCGTTCTTCCAGTCCCCCAGTATCTGCAAGACGTTGTGCCCCACATCACCAATGTTATTGAAGTTCCCGTCTGCGGTATCCCGCATTAGGGCGTTGATGGCCTCGGGAGCTAGGTTGACGAGGTTGCCTATGAAGTTAGCGGCCTTACCGGCGTTCTGAACATCGCCCGCTTGGCTCAGCTCTGCGAGCTTCTGCTTCCACGCTTCAGGCGTGTTGGCCTGGATGCCCGAAGCTGCGTCCCTAGCTTCGGCGTCAGCAGAGTCGAGCTGAGCCAAGAAGTCCCAGGGATGGGTCATGGCGTACATACCCGCCTGCTGATGGGGGCTAAGCGGAGGGTTCTGCTGCGGCTTCTTAGCTGCAAGCGAGGCTGGAGGGCCCATAGGGCCTGGGGGTTTGGGGGCACCCTTAGAGAGCTTGGGGGGCTGCGGCTTATAAGACTGCTTGATGTAGTTGTAGTTAGCCTCGACCTGCCGGGCATACATCTGCCCTGCCGTAGAGCCTGAATCGAAGGCTGTCTCGCCGACGTTGTAGGCCTGGAAGACCGAATCCCAATCCTTGTACTTGTGCCACAGGTAATCCAGGTACCGAGCGCCCGCTATGTAGTTAGCCTGCGGGTCGGTGATGTCAGCGCCTTTGTCGGCGAACGATTTGAACGTCTCCGGCTTCATCTGCATCTCGCCTACTGCGCCGCTATACGAGATTGCCTTGGGGTCATCGGAGGGGTCTTCGACCGCATGGACGGCGTAGATTTGATCCGACGTCACATCCCCGTGCGTCTGGAGCGCGGCGTTGTGCATCATCGGGCCCTGCTTAGTCTTAGCGACTAAGGGGCCGGGCTGCTGCTGTTGGCGAGGGCCCGTGCTATCGAGCCAATCGGGGGTGGGCTGTTGAGCGCTAGTATCCAGCCACGACGGAGTGGACGGGGCGGCGGGCATTACTGCGCGGGCGTTCCGTCTGCGTAGACATAGCCCGTGCCGTTAGCATTACGATAAACGTCTTTGCCATTACGCTTATCCTTGCCGGCCCACTGACCGTGCTGCGGCTGCTCGGGCTGGTTGGTCGTAGGGTTAGTAGGAGTAGGCGTGTCAGTGCTAGCGTTCGGGTCGTAGTTGTTCTGACCGAAACTGTTGAACGGCGAGGTGTAGCCGCTGCCGAACCCGCCCAGCGGATTCACACTGCGGATTTGAGACATCTGCTGCTGGCTGCGGTTCAGGTCGTTAGTGATATCGTTGATCTGCTGCTGAATCGCCTGCCGGGTTGGGGCCAAGCGGGCACGCTCTGCAGGGGTCAGCAAGCCCGACGTGCCGAGCGTAGCAAGGTTCGTGTTCAGCCTGCCAAGCAGCTGCTTGTCGGAGTCGATGTTCTTCGAGAGCGCGGTCACGGCGGCTACTTGCATCTGGGGGCTCATGGGGATGCCGTTCTGGGTATCCTCAGCTACTCTGTTGACGTACCACTTTGCCTCAGCGCTGGACTGTGCCGAAGCAGCATACGCCCGCTTGGTGTCGGCGATCTGCTTATCCATCTTACCGGGGAGCAGCTCAGAGATTTGGTCCGTCTCTTCGCGGTAGTGACTCGCCATGGCCTCCCGCTCCTCACGCAAGACAGCATCGTCCTGCTGCTTAAGCGCAAGCTGCTGCTGAAGGTACGTAACCATGTAGTCGTCTTTGTTCGCTTTAGCCAGCTCAGCTTTCATCTTAGCCTTCATCTCAGGGCTGAGGTGCTCAAGGCTGTCAGAGAGGTACGGGGCGATCTCTGCCTCAACCTGGGACTGCCAGGTGGGGTCGTTAGGGTCATGGGGGATCGCCATGAGTCTGGAATAGGCAGACTTGGCGGCCGCGTAGATGGCAGCAGGATTCGGATGGGCAATAGAGGACTTGACTACTGAATTGAGGTCGCCAAAAATCTTATCCTTGACGGCCTCCATCTTAACGGGATCGAGCTGGTAGGGGAGCCCTTGGAGAGACTTCTCTTCTGTCGGGTTAGGCGCACGACCCACCTGACCCTGAAACATGGCATCGCGCTCTGCGCCTGCGGGGACATCCTCGATAGCCTGAGTGTTCTTCTGGAAGAAGGCCTGAGAGCCGCCGGGGGCCAAAAACCCTGGGTCTAACTGCGCAGGCTTAGCCTGGCGGGTGGGCAGGCCGGGGATAGAGCCACCGTAGTTAGCGCCTTGGTAGCCCGCAGGTACGGGCGTATCCGAGGTACCCTGCTGGGCCGTCTGCGCCGGGTCCATCTGCTGGGCCGGGAGGCCGGCTTGCTTCGTGACGTTCTGGACCATGCCGATGTACTTGGGGTCCGAGAGCATCTTGTTGGGGTCCGAGCTAGCCGCTGCCTGCTGCCGCAGGAAGTCCAAAAGATTATTACCAGCCTGGGCCATCTGAACCTTAGCCAGCAGCTGTTTGAGCTTCTCCTGCTGGATCATGTCCGGAAGCTGAGCAAGCGAGGCAATACCCTGGCCGATCTGCTCCCCGGCTGGGGGAGTGACTGAGATCGGGGCTATGGGGCCAATCGGACCAAGTGGCATAAGGCTAGTTTATCACGAGAAAAGGTCTTTGTGAACGGTCACCCCGGCCGCACGCAGCTTCTTAGCGTCCTCCAGGAGGACTTTGTCCCCGTCCGTACGGTAGAGCAGCCCAGGCACATTGAGCTTCTTAGAGGCGAATTTAAGGGCCTTCTCGTGCATTTTAGAGAGCCCCTGGCCCTGCTCGTAGACCAGCCCAACGATACCCTCGGCGCAGGCCATCTCTAAGAGCGGGTTACCTTGCCGGACCTGGTACGCGATGAACTCTCCGCTCCACAGGTCCCCCACCCCGGGGCCTGAGATGAACGTGCCCACGCAGCTCTTGTTGTCGGTCTTTTTGGAGTGCTCCCAGGGGTAGGGGGGCACGCCCAGGCGGATGGCGTAGGCCAGGTCGTCGGAGCAGCGGGGTACCTCGCCGCCGGTAGCTACGGCGTAGAGGAACCGGCCGAGCTTGGGTATAAGTCTACCAGATGTCATCTCCGAGTCATAGCCCAAACGGGGTGTCCACTCCAGAAAATAACACTCTCCTGTCGGAGTCACTAGCGAGTTTATATCGTATAAACCGGGCGGAGCTTGTTTCTGACGAAGTAGACCTTCTAAATTCGGCCATCCTGTGCGTTGGATTACTTGGGCTTCTTCTGAATACGAGAACCAAACCGCATTCAGGGAACACCCAGTAGAAGGCCCGACATCGCCAGCGAGGAACTTCTTATGCTCCAGAGTGTAAGTGATGGGCCCGACCCACTCACGTCCGTTCCACCAGCGGGAAGTGGAGAGCGGTATACCGTCAATCTTTTCCTGCAGCATACACTTACCGTGACTTCCGTAAGTCCGTACAATGTATTCAAGGTACTCTACCAATTCCTCTTGGGAGGTACTCCCATGAGTAGCATCCGAATCCAGGAATCGGTCGCTCTTGAAATAGACCGGGATGTCTTCAGTCATCTCCCGAGCGAAAGCCAGGCACTCCTCGAAGCTATTGAAGTCCTCGTATGGGGGAAGCTTGCACCCGATAGCTTCAGCGACGCTAAACCCGAAGCCCCGGTCTTTTTCCAGCCGGTCCATAAACTTGCCACCACATACCACGACAACGCCTCGACTGCGTGCTTCTTCCGCAAGGTCCCCAAGGCCGGAGGAGTCGAAGAGCATCATCGAGGGGTGACCGGCCCTGACCCAATACAGCAGGTCCCAGAAGGTACCGGAATTGTTTACGATGCCTTCCCCGACGAATTTGTGCTCTCGATTTTTAGACCAGACCTTAACTTCGTTACCTTCATCCGCCAGCCGCTTCCACCAAGAGAGGCCACAGGCGAACTCCGTTACAATCCCAATTCTCATGGCCGAATCCTCATGGAGAGTGGTAAATGACCGTGTCAGGGCCCGGCTTGCCGGTGAACTTCTCGATAGCCCGCTGATGGGCTTTGTTGCGCCCGAGGACCCGAATCAAGAGCTTAGCGCCGTTATGCATGGCTTTAACATACTCTTGGATAACCAGCAGAGCGGCGCGCTTCCCGGCCAGGCCGGCATCTGGAGTGGGGTACATATCAGTCACCTCTATGTAACCACCGTCGAGCAGCCTCTCCCCGACGACTAGGATTAGCTTTTCCCCCTTATAGATGCCCACCCAGCGCTGGGCTAGAGGGGCTGCACCCTCCGGCAGGCCCCAAAGGGCCTTGTGGTGGTCTACTGCAGCTTGTATGCCTGGGGTGTCTGCTGGGATTTCACGCGCGGTCATTGCCCTCCAAGCTTCGCCATTCCTGTCCCTTGTCCTAGCGAGCTAGTGCTGTCAGCCCGCTGCGGCATAGCCGTCGTGGACTGCATGCCCAAAGGCCCTTGAGACCCCCAATGCGCTTGATTAAACGGGTGCCCAAGCGTAGCCCCCTGCTGCCCACCCTGCTGCATACCGCCCATAGGCTGATGCATAGAAGGCATGGCGGGGCCGCCCTTCATACCCTGGCCCGGCGTAGGCTGCTTGCCCTGTAGGCCCGGATTGGTCCCCATCTGGGCCAGGAGCTGGCCCAGGATGGGGATAAGCGGATGAATGCCTCCCATCGACCCCTGTTGTCCTTGCGGCTGTTGGCCGCCTCCCTGCATTCCCATTATGAAAACGGCGAGGGGTTGTTGTTCGCCCCCAAGGTAGTAAGTGCGCCGCTAATACCCTGGAAGGCGGAGCCCCAGGGGTTGCCTTGAGCTGTGGCCGCGTTAGCGTACAGGCTTGCAAGAGCCTGCAAGCTGCTGCCCGCGCCGCTGAGGCCTGAGAGGCCCTCACCGAGCAGGCCCTGCTGCCCTGAGAGCAGGCTGCCAGCGCCCTCAAGACCCTGGAGCTTAGCTTCAGCTACCTGAGAGCCCAAAGCCACGCCCTCCTGAGCGCCCTGCTGCTGGTTTTGGGTCAGGAGCTGCTTGACCAGCAGGGCCGGGTTAGCTACCCCGCCGGCCTCCGTCTTAAAGGTATTGATGGCGCTTTGGCCCCCAGCCTCGGTCGAGGAGGTCAGCTCATTGATCTGGGCAGGCGTCAGGCCTTGGTAGTTCTGGAACTGCTGTATGAGGCTATTGATGCCCTGCTCCGTGCCGTTCGGCCCAAAGACCAGGTTGGAGATTTGGCCGACCAGCCCCTGGAGGTCGTTGATGTTCCCGATGTCCGCACCCACAAGCGAGTTCAGGGCGCTGTTGTCGTTAGACTGGGCCTGACTTCCCTTGATACCCCCGAGGAGCGAGCCCCCGATTTCTGTGCCTGCAGCGGCTGCGGATAATCCCATATTGCTTAGTGTACCATATCAAGCCAGCAGGATGGCAAAAACGCCAACACTTAGGCTGAAGGAGTTGACTGCCGTGCTGCCTGCGGACGCCCTGGCCGAGACCTGGATGGTGGGGTTCACGAAGTTGTACGGGCCCCGGACTGAGGGGCCGAACTGCTGCCCCTGGTTGACTTGGACACAGAGCGGGGACAGAGTGACATTGGCCGGGGGCGGGCTGATGAGGTACACCGACGGCAGGATCAGCGCAGTCTGCCCAGCCTGGAGGGCGAAGGTCTGGGGGAAGGACGTCAGGGGCACGTTCTGAGAGAACGTAGTCGTCGTGTTCGCGGCCAGCATCGGGCATGCAAGAGAGATGGTGCTATAGAACGACGATATGACCGAGAGCTGGCCGCTGATGATGGCAGTAGTGGCAGGGTATGCAGTAGTAGACGTGTCGGGGAACTCAAACCCCCCACCCGTCGTGTACTCCATGTTGATTACCCCAGAGAGATTGCTACTCATGAAGGGATAACCAAGTCCCGGTCGAGTGTACCCCAGACAGAAATACGGTACACCTGAGAGCCGATGAATGTGTCGGGGTCTCCAGTAGGCTGGTAGAACGTAAAGCTTACTGTGAGTGCATACCCGCGCATGCCGTTAGCCCCGTTGAGGGGGATGATCTGCCGAAAGTTATTTGTGTTTGCCGTAAAGGGTATTGTAAACACCTGACCCGTCGACACGAGACTTGAGCCGCTGAGCGTTAACAGCAGCTCAAGCGTTATGCCGGCGTTGAACGCCCCCTCGACAACGATGTAGCGGTAAACTTTCTCGATGCCGGGCTTACCTGAGTCTAGCATCGGGCCGGTCCAGTAGGTTGTAGTAGGCAGGCCTAGGTCAGTCTCGGCTGCTTCCCATAAATCCACAGCCTGGGTAAAGGGACGAGCCGCAAGAAGCTGGCCGAATGGCGCGCACGCAGGCGTAGGCCGGCCCGTTGCTCGGGCAGGAGTGGAGACCGCGCACTGCATCGCGTAGGGGATGTAACGCCACGTGTTGTTAACGGTGTAGTATGCGAAGGTTACGCCTTGCGTCGGGAACGAGAGGTAGAACGTACGGTTCGAGAACGCCCCAACAGCCTGCGTGAGGTCGTTCGCTGAATAACCTTCAAGGTAAGAGCGGATGTTTTCGGAGAGGTACTCAGGGCCGCCCGACCCGTCGAACCTGAACACGCCGTCCTCAGAAAGCCAAAACACAGCGCCCATAGCCTTAGTCACGGACCTTGGCGAGCAGCAGCCGATGTCGAACATCTTGCGCGCTAGAAAAGTCGTCTCGTCGTCACCGATGATGACCCAGGTAGTTCTGCGCTTGAAGCAGACAAGCAGGCTAGATACAGAGGCGAGGCGCACAGGCACGTCTGCATAGGACCCGAAATTGCCGATCTCCTGCGGGCTATTGGGAGTGTTCTCCTCGCCGACAAGTATAACCTGATTGACCGGATCAAACTGCTGGGGCAGCCCTTCCGCCGAGTAGTAGGCAATACACTGCGGAAGGTTATTAGTGTTCGCGTTCTGGGCCACAGTGAGGGACCACATGCGGTCCTTGTGGGCTTCGATGGGGGCCAGGTTGATGTACGTGTTTGGCGGCGGATCGCGGTACTGGACTAGGCCTGCGTTGGGGGCGATGTAGTAGTCGTCGTAGTAGTCAACGAATTGGTTGCCTGTAACGCCTGAAGCGAGCAGGACAAAGTTAGGGTTGTTGCTAGAGTAGCGGTAGATGTTAGTGGTAAAGGGGACGCCGTCGGGAGAGCTTGTGCCGCTGAACGTACCGTCGATGACATTAGGCAGAGCAAGCGTAGAGATTCCAGTCTCTGCTGTGGCGTAATACGTGAAGGGGTAGGGGTAGTCCGCCCCTAAAGCCGAGGTCTCTGAGGGTCCGTAGCCATTAAACCCCGACGGGCTGGTGGCGTACACTCGAGTAAAAGCGTAGTTATACGTCCCAAGCGCAAGGCCCCCGGTGCAGGTAGCACCCGAGGCGATAGTAGAGCCGGCCATTGAGGAGCTGGTTACAACGTACGTCCAAGCATTAGCCCCGTTGTTTTGGATGTAGCCGTCAACATAGTTAGTGCCATCACTGATGTGGACATGCATCCCGTTAGGGAAATTGTTAGTAGTTACATCAACTGGGATCGAAGTGAAATTGTTGGGGATGATGATGGCAAGGGTAGTGGTGCATGTAAACGATCCCCCCGGCGCTACAAGTGAGTATGTATTGGGGGGTGCGGAAAATTGCCACGGGTGCAGGACCGGCGATACGTCCTGGTAAAAGTTCCCCGAGATCGACATTCCGTTGTTAAGAAACAGGGTTTGGCCGAATTGGACCGCTTCCGTGAAGTAGTTCTCATTCGAGGGGAATGAGCTCTGGACTTGAAACTGGTTCCCCTGAGAGCCGTCGTACACATAAATATCAATAGCGTTATTGGGAGCCTCCAGAACGCCCACATAGTATGGGTCGTTGGCTGTAGCATCGTACGGAAACAGCCCCGTTAGTATAGAGCCTTCAGGGCCGGCGTAGAGCCACTCGTTGACACGGCCTCGGGCGTTTGCTACTGCGCCGGTGTAGCGATTGGTGTCTGCGTTATACGAATACGCAGCGTTGTTTGGGTCAACGTAAAACGGAACTGTAGTAGCATCGAGGCCCTTGAACGGCCCCATGCTGTACAGCTCGATGTTTCCACTAGCCATAGTTCGGGCCTCGGCAGTTTCTGTTGTTGCCGAGTTGATAGAACGAGCGGTACGTCAGCAGCTTCGGCCCGCGGTTCTGCCGGTCGGCCTGGCGGAGGTCGCTGCGGAGCTTACGCATCTCACGCTCGTAGCATTGGGCAGCATACATGTACTGCTGGGTCGAGCGGTCGCTGTTATCGGAGAAGTAGGCGTACTCGCACGTCTTCCAGGCTAGGGCACGGATGTAGTTCCAGGCGTAGGGCAGTACCTGCGTGGTCGTAGTGACCTGCATGGGCACGAACATGCCCTCGATGACAAGGTCTACCGCGGCAAGGGGGGCAGGAACAATACCGATGACTGTCCCGCTGGATCGGGTATAATAACGAGGACGCTGCCCGACGGTCCAGGGCTGAGCGTCGGGGGCGGGTAGTCCCCATACATTGGCAACGGGATAAGATTCGGGTTGCTGGACGTTCCAAGCTGGAGTGTAGGTTCCTTGGGTTCCAGGGGGACCACCTGAACCAGTCGGTTGGGATGGGGGTAGTGTTCCATAAGGGTTTCCTGCATTGAGTCCCTGGTCAAAAAGGCCGATCTGCCGGCCTTCGAGAGTGTCGATCGAGGTCGGCACGATAAGCTGGCCGGCCAGGTAGACTCTGTAGTATTTGATGATCTGGAAGGGGAGGGAGTATTCCTGCTGGTTCGGCAGGGTGGCCCCAGTCAGGCGGCCTTCGGGGTAGCGGACGTCCCGGCCAAGGTCCTGGTTGGCCGAGTCCACGAACGTAAGCAGCGCCGCGTCAGACCAACGGCCCGTGTTAATAGGGTCGTTGAGGAGCTGTCGGGTTAAGTTGATTACGTCTTGGGCATCCACAGGGCTATTATAGCACTATTAGTGAATGGGCGAGAAAAGCTTGACGAACGACTCCAGGTTTTCGATGCCCAAGAACCGGGCTGCCACGAGCACAAACACGACCCGGACAACCCAGCGGTCCACGTTATCCCGCTTGGTCGCAGCCTCCAGCATCTTGTTCATGTCGGCCCGCAGGTCCCGGATGTTCTCCTGGGACCCGGGTACCCACACGCCTTCCGTGTTGAAGTAGCCCAGGGTCAGGCGCTGGCATATGCGGTCCCACTCCTCGCCTCCCACAAGGTTAGGCCCTGTCGGGGGAGTGCGGGGGGTGTAGCCGCTCAAGTCGTTGTCGGGGGAGTTACGGTCAGGCACTAATACCCCTCGGCCTGCCAATAGACGGTACAGGTAGTACCCGGCTTGCCCCCAACAACCGTAACTACGAAGCCGGTAGTCGTGGAGCTAACGATTTGGCAGCTAAGCTCGTCCACGGCTGCCGTGTCAGAGCTTTCACCGGGGGTGGCTACGATGGAGGAGAGCACGGCAGCGTACGCAGCAGGGAACGAGATGGATACAGCATACGCACCATCTGCCGGTACGGGGCTATAAGACCCGGACTGGGGCCCTGAGATGAAGGACGGAGAACTGGCCCAGCCAGTGAACGAGTAGAGGGTTAGGGATACAGTAGCCATAGGAGCGTCTTACGGGGCACGCTTGACCGAGCCGTCCGGGCCGACCGTTACGGTGCCGGATTTGCAAGGCACGTTCATCGGGAAGCCGGGAAACGGCGAGGTCGTTGCGATCTTCTGGACGAGGGGCTCGGCCGCCGTCGAGAGGCCTCCGTACTTGAAACAGTACGCGCCCAAGAACGCTTCGGTCGCGTTGACTGATACAGCGAAAACCTGCGCCGAGTCCAAGCGCTCTTCCATCAGAATTAGATCAGGCCCCTTAGTAGGGATGGGTAGCGGCTGCAGCGTGCTTGCGGGCGACGGCGTAGGGCTATCGAGGGCGAGTAGAGCGGAGAAGACAAGGTGAAGCACTTTAGAAGCTCGTCTGCCACGGGATCGTAGTGGCGTTGGCGAACGCGTTGCCGACAAGCGTTGCGGCCGCAGGGTTGAAATGCAGACCGTCCGCGGGGTTCAAGCAGATCGCGGGTCCGCCGCACTGCTCGATGATGGAGTTCACATCCACCCAAAGGGTACCCCACTTTGCAGCTTCGTATTTAAGGGCGTTGTCGTACACCTTAATCATTTGATTGTGGGAGTTGATTTGCGCCTGATTTGCTCCAAGAGACGATGGCATTTGATAGGCGATCGAGGTGAGCCAAATTTGACTGGGCTTCTGCCCTTTGGTTTGGATGTACCACTGAAGCTCTTTGTCCGTGTCCTGCTGGAACGTCGTTACATTCATAGCGGAATCGGGCGCAGATGGCCCACCGAAGTAGGCGTTTGGTCCTTCTGTGCCATCGACTTGCACATCATTTCCACCGATCATAATGGATAGCCAGGTCGTAGATAGTCCCGCGTAGTTTTGAGACCCGTCGGTTTGGTAGCTGTTATACAGAGATGCCGTGCCGGAGGTGCATTGAACAACGCCGAGTTGCTGGCAACGACCATTGATGCCGATGTTGTAGACTTGGATGCCGGTGTAGTTGTTGGCGAGTACCGCGAGCCAGCAGGTGTACGCCATCGGAGTGGAAGTCAACGTCTCATATGCCGGACAAGTCGTATAGGTTGTACCGGCAGTTTGACTGTCGCCTTCGGCGACGATAACCGAGCCGGCCGGGATTGTGACCAAGGGGGCAGCGGAGAGCTGTGAGGTAAGCCCTAAAGTGATGAGCAGGGCGAGAAATAAGTGTTTAATGGATCGATCCCTCCATGATCGCATATCCGTTGATGGTTGTCCCCGTAACAACGATGCAGAGACTATAGCCCGGCTTCACCACGAATGGATTTGCTGCGGGCGAGAACGATGACGCCGTCGCCGCAAGGGAGTTTCCCGCATAGAGTGTGGTCATTTGCCCTGCGGTCGTGCCGCCCGCTAATGGCGCGGTAAAAAGGGCCTGCGTATTCGTGTTGCAGTTCGTGCCGGTCCCTTCCTCCGGTGAAACCGTGACGCCGGATTCGGTGCCGTTTGCCTGATAGGCGAGCCCATAGAGAAAGATATTCTCGCCCGTCACGCCCGTAGCAACGGTATACGTTGCGGCGCTAGAGACGGTCGTGATGTTGCTGTAGTCCATGACTGGAGCGGTGTACAGCGCGCCCGTAGTACCCTGAAGCCCCTCAAGCAGGCCGCCGCCCTGGAGGCCAGCCCCCGAAGGAGCGATGCGGGCCTGGATAAAAGTCTGAGGGTCGGCGAGGAAGTTGTTAAAATATCCGCCAGCGGGTTGCGCGACCAGCACCGGGTTGGTCGTTGCGCTTACCCCCGAGGGTCCCGTAACGCCGCCGATTACCGTAATTGCGCAGGCGAAGGCCGGGGTGGGCCCGGGCGAGGGGGAGACGGCTACGAAGGGGCAGTCCGCCTCAGCGGGCTTGGCGGTATTGGTTACGACAAAAGACCCAAGGCCTACGCAGAAAGCGGTTGCCATCAGTAAGCCTAGGGTGAGTTTGCGAAACATACCTTATTCTACCATTAGTTAGCCAGCATGACTACTGTAGTAGGAGCAGTCGAGTAGGTCAGGGTCATGGTGCCCTTCCAGGGGACGTGGAAGTACCCCGAGTTGATGTTCGTTTGAATCTTCTGGGAGGCTCCCGTCCCTGTACCAACGTAGATGTCCCCCAGCCCAGAGCCCCCGGTCACGTAGACGTCTACGTCAGCCGGGAAGGGATTTGTCCACACTCCTGAAGTCCATGCGGGGACGGCTACAGTGCCGTAATTGGTCGTGGCCCCCGCCACGATGGGGCCATACGAGGTGATACCGCCGGTGCCACCAAACCCGTCGGCGTCCTTAATGTAGATGTTCAGCGCGCCACAACCGTTGAGGCCCATCCCCAGGTAGAATGGGTTGGTGCTGGCCCCGTAGTAGCCGCCTTTGATCCTAATGTTGTTAGCACCGGCCGAAAGGTACACGCCGTAGGGGCTAGAGCCCACACCGGCCGTATAAGCCCCGCAGTCCAGGAACTCGATGGGGCCGGAAGAGTCGTCAGACCCGCAGTTAGCCTGGACGTAAATGCCGCCATTGGTTGAGCCGTCCATGTGGCACCGGACAAAGCGGGTCCGGCGGACGCGGTTTCCGGCAATATTGACCCCATAGGTGCCCGCAGCAGGGAAAGTACACCCAATGAAATCTATGTCGTAGATAACACCGTCACTGATGCCGGGGCCCAAGTACAAACATGAAAGGTTGTCCGAGTGGATGTAGCAGTTCGTGAATACGCTGGAAGAGAAAGTACCGCCAGCGGTGGGGACGATGTACCAGCATTCCCCGATAGCGCCGTCAAAGAGGCAGTTTACGAAGAATAAGTCATAAAGGTAGGCACCGGCCCCGACGTAGAAATCGTGGTAGAACCCGTAAAACCCGCAATTCTCTAAAGAGATTGTGTCGATCGGGTACGTAGTTACGCACGCTAACCCTAAAGAAGAGGTAGTCGTGTTGCCTGTGCTATGGGTGCCCTCGAAGAAGCAGTCCGTGGCATACCAAGCATTGCCGCCGCGATGGATAGTAATACCGCTTCCAGTATTGATGCAGGCACCCAGCACAGTACGCATCTTAAGGTCAAAGTTAGCGCCATTAGCATTAGCATCGTTACCGATGTCAATGCAGTTATAGCCGTTGGAGATCCGAATATTATTCAGACGCGGCATATAACACTGCTCGATGTGAATAGACGTGTCCGTGTGGGACGTAGGATGCTGAATCTCTAAGTCCGCAATCTCAACGCACGATGCGTTAACCATGTTTAGGACTGTCGAGATGCCCGCCGACGGTTTAAGGATTGTAGCCCCATGCCCCTGGCCCTTAAACTGAATAGAGGTAGTGCTTGTAAAGTTTAGCGTACTGGTGATTTTGTACGTGCCCGCAGGCAAAAACACTGTAGAGGTCGCGGGAGACGCCCCTGCCGCAGTGATTGCGCTTTGGATAGCAGCCGTGTCGTCGCTAATTCCGTTACCCGTAGCGCCGTAGTAGGTTACATTAGCGGCAGGCTGAAGAGCACTAAGAACGTTTCCGTAGTATTCTGGAGCGGGCATCGCTCTACCTTACGGAACCGCGTCTACGGTGAGCGTTACCTGCGTGGTCGGAGTGCCAATCGTAGTTAGGACAGCGCGGAAGGCGAGCCAGGAGTTTCCGGCGACAAACGTCGGGTTGGTTGCGGTGAGAGGATTAGCAACGCCGCCCTCGCCCCCTTGCTGAGAGGGCCCGGGGCAAACGACCCAGGCACTGGCGGGGAGTGTAGGAGCCGTGCCCTGCCACTGGGGCAGGTAGGGGTTAGGGTTAAGGTTGTAGCGCCACAGGTCGTAGGCGCGCTTGTCTGCGGTAGCGTAGATCGTAACAGAGTACGCGTCAGAGCCGGAGAACATGAACGTGAACTTCGTGAAGTTCATGGCATCGTTCATAATCATGCCGGTGTCATTGACGCCAATAGTGCCATAGCCCGCAAGCGGGTTTGCCACTGCCGTAGCTGCTGGTGTAAGCACCAGCAGGTTACGGAATACTCTATTTAGACCTGCGCCACTAGACACAGGCTACCACTCAATGCCGGGCTGAACCAGGACGTCGGTGTAGTAGGGGGCCTCGCCGCGAGTAAACACGGGCAGGATTGCCATGCGAACCGAGAGGTTTGAGATCGAACCCGTGGATGCCGTGGTTACAGCACGGAGCGTCAGGACTGCGCCTGCCGGGATTACCGCATCATAGTAGGTAGGGACGAAGCGCCAAACGCCCCCACCACCGGTCGTCGGCGTAGCCAGGGCTGGCTGCCCAGTCGTAGTCGCTACGCCGACACCTGCGGTAGCAGTCAGGGCCTGGTCGGCCGAGAACAGCGCCTGTCCAGCGGTTGCGAAGTTAGTCGGGTAGCCAAGGCCGCCGAGCACTGCCGGGTTGGACGAGGACTGAGGAACGTTGATGCCAACCGTAGTCGTGGACTGCGGGTCGAACGAGTTGTCGGTCGGAATCGTCGTGCCTTGCGTGTAAGCGCCCGTACCGACGACGAGGTTGAACTTGTCCGTGCCGGCAAGGGAGTCTAGGGCAGTGCAGAATACACTGACGATAGCTACTTTGTAAGCGAAGGGCTGTACAACGTACCCTTGGACCACCGTATTGGCAACGCCCGCCCCCAAAGTTGCGACCAGGGGGAAGCCCGTCTCCGACAGCGCGTCGAAGGTGAAGGCTCGGGGGTTGCGGTCGATCGTAGTTTTAACGATAGGCATGTGCTAACCCCCTAAGCGCCCTGAGACCCTACAACCCCTCGCCAGCCGATCCAGCCGTATGCAGAGCGGTAGCTGGTCTTGATGTTGAAGTTCGAGGTCTGCGGGTCCATCCAGGTCGAGACCCGGTTTTCCCACTTGTGGGCAACGAACAGCGAGTGCGAGTCGCCTTCAATATCACCCGGGTTCGCGGAGATCATCCAGAACAGCGGGTTGGTGAAGTACCGGACAACCTTGAGCTTAACAGTGTTATGCTCGACGTTGATCGTGTTGTTGTTCGTGTAGGGGGCGTACGGAGACCCGAGGATTTCCTCGGCAGTCTTCGCAAGCTGCGGACCGCAAAGCAGCCAAACCGGGGTCCGGCGAGCCGGGAGTCCGCGGTCGGAAAGCAGCGTCTCGAAGAGGATGTAGGCTTGCTGCAGCGCTTCCGGCGTCAGCTGGGTGGCACCCAGCGAGTTCGAGAAGGTCTGACCGATAGCCGACACGACACCGGTCGGGGTAGCAATCGGAGCAAGGGGGTGGGCCGCCGAGAAGAGCGACTGGCCGTCAGTACCGACAACGGTACCGTTGAAGCCGAAGTTAATCGTGTTCCAGAACGTCAGGTCCTTGGACTGCTGTTCCGAGTCGGCCAACATCGCCGGCAGCTTAGCCATCAAGTTGATGGGGTCTTCAAGCTGAGCCTCTTCCGTAACCATCGCAGCGAGGGCATACGTGAAGTAGTTGGTCGTATACGGGATCAGCTCGAACGGCTGGTCGTAGACAGGCGCAGTGCCTTCGTCCTTGAACCGGAGCGTCGAGAGTTCAGCAATCGGGAGCCACGAAGCGAACGAGCGCTTGGGGTCCGTCTTGATGACGTTGAAGTACGACTGGTAGAGGGGCGGTACCTTAACCGCCCGGTTGGTGAACGCCGCCTCAAGGACTTTTTGTGCGGCTTGGGGAGTAGTCTTAGTGGTGATTAAAGCAGACATTAGAGGACACCCGCATTAAACTGGACTCGGACGCGAGCGCCGATGTCCCCGACATTGCCCTGAATCGAGGGCACGCCGGGAGAAGCTTGTAGGATATTTAGCACCTTATTGGACTGAGAGGTATCTGCAACCCAGAAGCCCGTAATCGGGTCCAGGTAAAGGCCGGCGGTGGCATTGCCGAAGACCGGCTGATACAGCGGCTGCCGCAAGCTCATCTCAAGCGTAGTACCGTAGCTGAGCTTGATGACCGGAATCATAAAGATTTCGGCCGGCTCAAGAGGCGGATAAGAGTTAGTCGCGCCGAGCGGCGACTGCTCGTTAACCGAGAACGACCCACCCGGACCGCTGTAGTACACGGCGGCCGAGGAGTTGATAGCCATGCCGGCGATGTTCGTGTTCATGTTCGTCGAACCACGATTGACGCCGATGTTGTTAGCCAGGGGGACCGTTACCGTATAGGCCGTCCCGAGAGCAGTCGGGGCTGTATACGTGTTTTGCAGGACTTCTTGCTGGGGCAGAACGCTCGTGTAGACCTGGTAGTTCGTTGCGCCCGAGGGTGCGCCAGTAGCCGAGACTGTGACGGTCGGCTTGTAGCCTGCAGGGACCGAGTAGATGAACTCCTGAGAGGGTGCCGATTCAGTCGTACCGGCCGAATTGGCGTAAGTAAAGACGTAAAAATACGTCTGGGCCGCAGCACCGGCTGAGGCAGTCGTTGAGAAGGTGACTGCGGAAGCCGTGGGGCCTGCAACACCTGCAAGAGCACCGGTACCCCCCGACGTGGTAGCCGGAGGGGCTTGGATCGTGCCCGTAGTGATAAGCTGAAGAAGGTCGCCACGCCGAAAAGCTGCTAGCTGTGCGGGGACGTACGTCTGTACAATCGGGGACGTAAACCCGGCGTTGCCCACATAATTGGGCTCTACGAAGGCTAGAGTTGCCACGGGCGAGTCTCAAGAGTCAAGGTCATCTTGAGGCCAGTCTACCATGACTGCTATATAAAAGTAAAGGACCTCCCTTGAAGGAGGTCCTTCGGGCCCCGGCCCACTGGACTTATTTGATGTTGAACTTACCCTGGTAAGCGCCGCCGGACTCTTGATTCACCTTGGCGGCGAACTCAGGAGCCTGCTGAGCAACGCGGCTCATGGCAAGCTGTTCAGGGGCTTCGTAAATCTTCTTGACCCACTTAGCCGACATCTCAAAGAGGGCTAGGGACTCGTACGTAACGACGGGATCGCCGGAGGGGAGGACGTCCTCGAACAGCTCGGCGTTGGGGTTGGTCGTGTCGATCTCGTCCATATTGACCGGGCGCAGGATGCCGGCTCGAATCCAGGCGCTGGTCTGCCGGTCCATACGCTTCTTCCAAACGTACTTGCAGCCGGGCTTGGTCTCTTTAAGGATAGTAGCCGGGTCCCCGAGCGGCCCCGTAAAGTTCATGCCCTGGAAGTGCGGCTCGACGGCAGGCTGATAAGTCATCCGAACGCCGTTCGGCAGGGGCACTTTACGGCCTGGATCGCGCTTCGCGATCTGCTCTTCAATAAGGGCCTGGCGGACTGCATCCGCCTCATCAACGGGAGGGCGACGGGGCATTATTGTTCTTCCTCAAGCTCTTTGTCGATTTGGGCCATCTGCTCTTCGCTCAAGCCCGAAGCTGCGGCTAGCGCCGCCAGGAAGGGGTTAGCCATCGACCCCTTCTTAGGCGGAGTAGTCCCTCCGCCGCTTCCCCCTGCGTTAGGCGGCGGGTCAGCCTGCTTGCTCACCGCAGCCTTGCGAAACACGGTTGCGGCGGCGCTGTTCCAGCGGAGTTCTAATGTACGCATGCGCGTAGCGGGGTCCATCTGGATTAGCGTAGGCAGGCCCACATCTCGAAGTTCGGCGTCGAAGAGGGGCAGGATTTGCCGGTAAAGGGGGTCCTCAGCAGCTTTTCGGCCCTTGAAGTTTTGCACTACGAGGTCGGCGGTCGTACCTAATAGCGGCTGGGCATCGGCCATAACTTCCCTTCGGGCTTGGTCCATGGCTATGCGAGTGAGCGCCGCAATAGTTTCCGCGGGCTTCATACGCATTTGATTGTCCAGCTCCTCCATTTGCTGAGGGGTCAGCTGGGGGGCCGATTGCTGCTGAGAACTTTGTGGGGCTGCCTGGGGCACACGCCCTTCGAGGGCAGCCTGAATCGCGTAAATCCGGGAGGGGTCCTGCTCAAGGGCATCTGCGATGCTAGAGAGCGGTCCGAACCTCGCGGCTACAGCCTTAAGCCGTTCAATCTCCTCTTTGGAGATGTCGGGCTGGGCTTGGGTCTGGGTAGTGTCTTGAACTTCGTCGGCCATTAGCTAAACATAGCCTCCACTTTATCGGGGATGGCAACGTCACTTGCCTGGTAAATCTGTCGTAGGAGCTGCTTCACTGCTATGATTGCTTTGACTTCTTCTGTAAGCGTTTCTGTTCCGCTGATAGCCAGCGTAAGTATGCGTTGGCGTCTTGTCCGAACGTAATCGGCGGTGATTCGTAGGACTTGGTTCCATCCATCGGAATCAAGGGTTTGGTTGAGTTCTTCTTTTTCATCGACGGTGGCTCGCTTCACTGGGCATTACTTCGGGGCCATTGGAGGAACTCCTCCTTGGTGCGGCTTGCCGTGGTGAGGCTGCTGTCCCCCTCCTGGGGGCTTGCCTCCCCCAAGCATCATGCCGATCTTTTGGGCTGCCATCATCTGCTGTTGCTGCTGCTCGGCCTCCTGCTGGCGCTTCTCAGCGTCTTCCTCGGTGCCGATCAGTTCGATGGCTCCGGGCAGGTTAAAGCTATCCGTGATAAGCTTGACGAGGTTGTATTGCTTGACCTGGTCCTGGGCGATAAACGGGACTTGCATGAGCAGCTCAAAGAGCGCAAGGTTCTCCTGCCGGCGGGTAGCGACATCCACAGGATCGGCTGAGCCGGAGATATCGAGCTGGTAGTCTTTGGCGAGGACTTCTCGGGGGAGGGTGAACTTTTCCCCGGTAGCCTGATCCGCGAAGTCTGGGTCATTGTCCAAGTATTGGAGCTTGAGGTGGTGAACCCTGTTAAGGATAGCCCGGCACACAATCCGCAGCCGCATGGCGATAAGGTCGTTGCGGGTGGTTGTCGAGGCCGCCATCTGCTTCATCTCGGTAGCAGTACGGCGTCCCGACGACTGCCCGCCCATGATCGGCTGGCTTACGCCCGTCAGCTCGTTTGTGTAGGAGTGCAGGAGCTGTTCGTTCTGGAAGTGCTCAAGGGGTACAGCGGGGACCTCAAAGAACTTGATGGAGTCCGTGATGCTAGTAACCGGCCAGCGCTGGGCGGGTCCCCACTGCTGCTCGTTGTCCTCAACGTCTTCGTTGACGTTGTAGAGGATGGGCGGGGAAAGGATCAGGTCAAAGAGGTTGTTGCGCCCGTTCCACATGGCGTTGGTCTCTGCCTGGATGCCTGCTAGGCGTTCAGGGAGGGCGAAGCCAAGGGGGGAATCGGGGCGGGGGTACGGACAGAAGGTGTAGTATGGCCGCCCAGGTTCGACACTTTCCTCGGGCATCCAGCCAAGCATGCGCTGGGATAGCTCGTGAAGCCAAAAAATATTCTCCTCCACTTCGCCGTCTTGGTCCATGTCGTACTGCCGGGAGTGAATCTCCCAGACTTTCATCGGACCGCGATTGGCGAAGAACTTAGAGGTCTGCGCGCCCTGGGCAATGCCGGGCTGGACCTGGTCGCCCGCGGTCTTGTCGTACGTCCCTTGACGGTCGGAGGTGACTTCACTGGTGCCGTACTGGTCGTAGTACAACGCTTTCTCGACTTCTTCTGCCGAGAAACGAAGGCTAGAGTTCGGGTCCTTAGCTGCCTCCACCATAGCCATCAGCTCTGACTCGTAGAGCCAGTGGGCTTCGGCGACGGCTACAGCGTCGTCTACGGAGGGTGCTTCGGCCGGGATGAAGACGAAGTCCTTGAGCATGACGGGCTTAAGCTCAACGTCGTTGTACTCCATCTCTTCGACGTCCTGAACCTTGCGCTGCATCTTGGGGCGGCCGGTGTTCATGTCGATCACTGGCACACCGTCCTCATCGGTGGCCGGCTCGAAGCTTACAGCCTTCCTGCGCTTCTTAGTCTTGCGCCACTTGACCGCCATGATCGCGGTCCCGTCACGGAAGGCTAGATGCAGCCACCGTAGGTACTGCTCGTACCAGGTGGTAGTCCCCCGCTGGCGGACCAGCTCCGCATTGTAATACCGCTCGACATCGTGGGCGGTCTTGGCGGCGTCTGGGGTATTGCCCGTAACGATGTAGAATCGGGGGACAAAGACCTTGCCGATGATGTAGGCGACGGCCGTGTCGAGCTGGGCGGGGATGACGGGGATGAAGACGTTTGAGGCGTTCTCCCAGGGCCAGTTATTCTGGGTGACCCGCATCTCATAGAGGTCGGTCCAGTCCTGGAGGTTCTGCTCAAGGGTAGCCCGCTCAGAGAGCGTCCCGTTGATGCCTTGCCAAAGGTCGTTGGATATGAGCCCCCACTCGTCGGGGCTGAGGTGCTTCTTGGCGTTAGTAGTGTAAGAAACTAGGGCCCCTGATGGGGCCTGTGTCGTTGATTTAGTTAACGGTTTCTTACGAGGCATGGGAGGCTAGCCCTCCCTTTCTACTTTTTGCGGCCTTTACCTGCTTTGGTAAAGGGGCCGCGATTGCCCAAGTCGTACGCGTTGGGGTTGTTGCCTAGCTGACCCCGGTCCACATGGCCGCTAACCTGGGGTTTGACCCCGCCCTTGCCGCCCTTGTAGGGGCCCAAGTGCATAGCAGCCTGGGGCGACCGGCCGCATGCCTTGCCGTGGCAAAGTGCGCCTTTGAAACTGAGTTTGTCTGATCCACTAGCCATTCTTTTTACCCTTGGGGTCCTTCGGCTTTTTGCCCTTTTGCCCCATCATCGCGCCCAGGCCCTTGGCGATTCCGCCCTTGCCCTTCATCTTGCCTTTCATCTTCATGCCCTCCGGGGGCTTTTTCGGCTTTTTCATTGTCCCATGGTCTCCCGCAGAAGGCCAAAGCCCGAGCGCCGCTGCTCGTGGATGGGAGCGCCACCGGAACCCTGGTCCATGTGGTTTGCTAGGCCCGTCTTTAGGGCGTGGCCGCCAAAGTCACCCTGGCTCATAGCGGATGCGAGGGAACGGGGTTTCGTAGTCCCTCCACGCTTTTTGTCTTTGAAGTAGGCCTCTTGCATAGTGACACTATACACCATGGCGGTACGTTTGGGAAGATAGACCGACGTTGGAGACTACTCGTCGAGAGGAAGAAGGCGGTCCACCGGGCCCCCAAGAGTCTCGCTCCTCGTCTCGCTCGGCTCTCTCCAGGGCTCGTTCAACCTGTTCGGCACGGGTTTGTTCCTTGCAGCGGCGGACAAACACGCGTTGCATTGCCAGGGCGTCGAGAACGTCATCATGTCCACCCGCTGTGGGGTAGGTATCCATTTGCGCGAGCAGGTCTCGCACGTAAGCACCCCGTCGGAAGACGATACCGCCGGCATCAAAAATAGGCTGGAGTGCTTCGATTCGCTGGTCTTTTCCACGGACACCTCGTTTCTCGTCTTGTAGGGCAGAGTAAGACTGGATGTTACCCTTTAAGCCGTAATCCCGCAACATGACCTGGATACGGGCCACAAACTCGGGGTCAGCCTGGCCGGTCTCGATGCCGATGACCTCTGGCTGGTAGACGCGGATAAGGTCGGTGACGACCTTGGCAGCCTCGGAGGGGACCCGCCGGAAGGCCTCAGCCCAGAGAATATACCACTTGGCGTTGGCGTCGCAGCCCACAACCACAACGCCCGTGAAGTCGCTCTTGGGCCCAGCCGTAGGGGCTGGGTCGATCGTCATGGTGACATAGAGAGGGATGTATTCCCCCTCTGCTGTCTCCAGGTGGGGTGCGGGGGTACGGTAAAATTTGGCGTCGATGTAGGTGATGTAGTGCTTGGGGAAGAGCTTGGTGCCTTCTTCGTAGGGCTGGTTGTAGTACCAGCTTGAGAAGAGCATCATGTTCGTCCGAAGCGCCCGCTTTTGGTTTTCGATGAACTCAGGGGTCAGGACGTCGGGGAAGAAGAGGCCGTCGGGGCCGTCGTAGACCGAGCGGATGTAGCGGGTCCACTGCCGTAGGTTGCGGGGCTCCCGGTTCTCGCGCAGGGCAAGGTTGTTCTCTTCCTCCTGCATGGCGTCGTCCTCGTCCATGATCCAGCCGTAGACATCATTGTAAGACCAGCGGGTGCCGCAGAGGACCATGGTACCGTGAGGTGGAAGGATAGGGAAGAACGATTGGACTAGCGTACGGGACCGCTCAAGGGTAGACTGGCTACGGTAGTTGAGGTCGTTAACTAAGTCGTCGAGGATAACAACATCAGGATGGAAACCGGTCTTGGAGATGCCGATACCCGTAGTGTCGATTGTCGGCTCTTGAAACGGCTCAGTGCGGGTCCCAACGGTTATTGCTTCCTCGCTCCAGATAAGCGCCCCCTCGCTGAGGTCCCCCCATGTGTCCTTGATGACTGCGTTGGTCTGCAGTATCTGCTTAACCTTAAAGAGCACAGTCTTCGCGTCGTCGTGGGTTGCTCGGCCGAAGGCGATACGAATGTTTGGGTATTTAAGGACGAGGTAGCACATCGCAGCGGCGAGGATGCTCGTTTTGTAGCTGTGGCGAGGAGCCAGCCACACGCCTTTATGCTGAGTTTTCCGGCGGGCAAAAAACTCAGGCTCTATGATGTCCTGAAGGGAGTCGCACATCTCGCGGTGGGGCTGCTCCCGGAAATCCGGCAGCGACCGGGTGTCGCGACAGAAGACGGCGAGGCTGGAGAGTAGGTACTCTTTACTCTTGGCCTTCAGCCAGCTTTGCGTCGATGACATCGCTTCTACCTCCCGCAAGCGCCCGGATGGTCTCAGTACCGAACTGGCCTCTGAGCATCTCGATATAGACGCGGGCCTGGTCTAGGGTGGGCTTCTCTTCTTCCTTGTCGGTCAGCTCTTTGCGGGCTGCAATGAAGCCTCGCTTGGTGCGCTCGACTCGTTCCTGGACATCCTCGTCCGATACCATCTTCATAAAGGACAGAGCGGACCGAACGGCCTCGCCTTTCTCTTTTATGCTGGCGTCTTCGCCTTGGACGGCGAGGAGCATCTCTTCGATGACTGCTGTAGTACGTGCCGTAATTCGCGCTGAAGCCTGGCGATTCGACCGATAGCGTAACCGATCGAGTAGAGCTTGAACGGCGTCGTGCTTCCAGCAGGCTGCTGCTCCGCTTCTAGCTGTTTCAGAGTCAGGCTGCACTCGTGCAGCGATTGAATAAGCCTCGACAATAGTACTTCCTGACTGAGGTCGGGCTTGCATGATTGTGAGGTAATCGAGGGCGCAGACGAATCGGGCGAGGAGTTCGTCGCCTCCATAAATAGTGCTAAACTCGGATCGATCTTCTTCGGGAAGTCGTCTCCACCATCGGATGAAGGACTCGTCTGGGAGGTCCCATCGGGCTCCGGCTTCACTTCGCAGCAGGTCGCCGTCAGTATCTCCAAGCGGCTGGACATCAAGCGCTCTCATAGAGCGATATCAAAGCTTCTAAAAGCTCGGAGGGAACAATCATGGCATCCCCCGTGTCCGCACCCTCGTAGGAGATGGTGCTCAACCCCGGAGCAGGCTTATCCATGTGAACCATTAGGGAGCCCCCCTCCTCGGAGAATACAAATACTCCCGAAGACTGGATGCTAATGGCGGCCCTTGTTTCTCTTCTTGCGGTTTGACATCTTCCGCATCTTCGCCTCGGGGGAAGGTTTTTCCTTTTTTGACTGGCCCGACTGCTTGAGGCCGATGGCGACCTCCTGCTTGTGGGTGCGGTCTTTGTGGTGAGGACCTTCCTTAAGGTCCTTCATAGTCTCCCCCATAGCCTTTTTCTTCTTGGCTTTGGGGGCTTTCTTGCTGAGCTGGGGAGGCAGAGGCATTAGAGGTGGACTCCTAGGATGGGGAGGAAGCGCTGGACCAAGTACAGGAGCAGCAGTAGGGACACAACAACAATGACCGCACGCTTGACGTTAGGGTCCATTGGGATTACGTTGAGTACACAGAAAATCACCGTAGCGACGATCGCTATGACGATTAGGGTGACGAGTAGGGATTCGAGCATGCTCTCAGTATACCTTACGTCGCATAATTCTTACGCTTCCGCTTTGGGGGCTTCTTGCGAGTGACCTTCTCGTTGCCCTCAAGCCGGCGTAGGTTGGAGCTAGCCTTTGGCCCATCCTCGTAGGGCTCGCCCTCACGGTTCTGATACTTCTTGACGTGCTTGCCGGTGATCCGGGCTTTGCCGGAGGAGTTATATTGGTAGTCCTCACGCTCGTGCGGGCGGGCCTTGCGAATCTTATCCCCAGCCGAATGGGCAGGGCGCAGGGTAGCCGTACGGGACGGGGAGCCGCCCTCCTTAGTCTTGAACTTAGGCTTGGGGGGTTCGGGCTTCTTAGGCTTCTTAGCAGCCTGGTTCTTCTTGACGCGCTCCTTGACCCGGTCAGCCGCAGCCTTTTTCTCCGGGTCTAACCCTTTGGTCTCCTTGCCGTTCTTAGTTACCTTGACTTCCTTGAGGGCCTTATCGACCTTATCCTTAATCTGGGCCTTACCCTTGGCCGACTCCAGGTGAGCCTTGACCTGCTTGTCGATGTGGTCGGCAACCTGCTTCTGATCGAACGGGTTGAAGTCTTTAGGGAGCCCCTGCTCGCGCTTCATCTTGTCCGCTTGAGACTCTTTGGGAACCCTAGTAGTCTTAGCGCCCTTCATTTTGCCCTGAACGGCAGCAGCCTCATTGTCCCCAGGGCGGACATTGCTTTCTTTATAAGCCTTAGAGGCAGAGACTTTGCGGGTAGAGGTGGCTTTTATCTTAGCCGCTTTCACTATTCTACCAGCTTCTTTGAGGGCCTGCTTCTGTGCCACCCCCTCCCCTTTAGGGATAGGGGGCATCTCAGTCTTGGGCTTTTCTTTTGGTGCCTCCTGAGACTTCGATTTGCGCTTGCGCTGGGGCTTAGGCGGGGGCTCGGCCTTGGGCTCTTCCTTAGGCTTTACCTGGATGTCCTTGTTGGCCGGAGTGCGGGCCTGGCCGCGCGTGATTTCCTTAGCGCCCTTGACAACCCTGCCCTTGCGGGGGGCCTGGGGTTTATCAACCCCAGGCTTGGCGGGGGTCTCGTAAGCTTTCTTCAGGCGCTCCTGCTCAGCCCGTTCGGCATTAGCCTTGTCGAACGTGGCTTGGCGAGCTACTTGCTCTTTGGTAAGGTTGTAAGGGACTGTTTGACCAGCAGCCTCATGCTCAGCCTTTGCATCAATGAAACCCTTGAGCATCTGCCCAAGGCCGGTTGCCCCGTCGAGGGCTTTGGAGACGATCGGCTTAACAGCCCTCTCCCCTACAGCCGCTGCTACGTCGCCCGCTGCCCCCACTCCGGGGCCGCCCATAATCGTTAGGGCTAGGCCAAGGGGGTCGTTATACTGCTCGGGGTCTTCCCGATTGCCCGTCTCAACGCCGTAAGTACGGCCCGCCTCCTCGCTTTGGTGGGAGATTGGGCGCATGCCTGGACGAGAAGCTGCCTCTTGAGACACTTGGCGTCCCTTGTCGGGCAGCTTCGAGTAAATCTTATCCCGCTCGGCAGCGGCCTGCTTATTACCCCCAGCAGCCAGCGCTTCGTCTTTAATGCGCTGGCTGCGGTAGTAGTCTTTTACCCTGGGATCGTTAGGGTCTTGGGGCACGAGAGACCAGGGGTGGGTGCCCAGTTGGGCGGGTTGTCACTGGAGCACCCCATACAAAAGCCGCACTTTGGGCATTTGTCGAGACCGCTTCTTCCGACCATGTACCCGCAGCGGTCACACATTTGGCTTCACCGTCGCGGCCACGACCGCAGTCGTGTCGTTCGGGATATGAGACACCTGCATACCAGCGCTAGGCGAGGGGGAGCCGATGACTCGTAGGATTTGGGCTGCAACAGCCGACACCACCCCCAGGGCTCCGAGAATTGTCGGGGCGTAACCCCCGGCAACCGTGGTCAGAGACTTGGCGAAGGAGGCGTCCGTGGCTAGTGCTGAAAGCCCCGCCAGGGTCAGCAGGACCGCAATGAGGTCCTTCTGATTCATTAAGACACCTTGGCAATCGAGATCGTGCCCAGAGTGATCGTAAGCTTGTGCGTACCGACCGTCAGGTCGATCGGGGGCACAGGAATAGACACCGGGAAGGGCACGAGGCCTAGGAGAAAATTAAGGACGGATTCAAAGTTCATGGGCTTAGATTGTACCTCTGGGGAGTTAGGAAGGCAAGTGCCCTGCGACGAGGGCGTGGTAATTGGCGAGGACTCCCTCACCGTAGGGGACGCCGTTTTGGCGGGTGGTGTAGGCGTCGACGTCTCCGTCTTCGTGCCATTGGGAAGCTTGGTCCCAGCCGGCGTTGAAGCTGGCTGCTGCGCACTTGACGAGGTCGTCGCCGCTAAGGTTAAAGATGGAGTGCCACCTGTAAAGGTCGGGCTTAAAGTAAACGTGAGCGGCTGCCAAAGCGTTGGTGAATGGATCGGACCAGTCGCTAGGGACGTACGAGGTGAGCTGGAAGATGCCGTGACCGCCGTCTTTCGAGACGGTGCACGTCGGGCTAGTCCCGTACGTTGCAAGAATCCAGCTAGCTGAGCCGAGAGTTTCACGCCAGGCTACCCCGCCTGCGAAGCAGGGTGGGATGTCGTACTCGCTGCAGGCTTTCTCGATTTCCGCTTTGTAGGGGAAGGCGTCGGGGAGGGGGGCTCCGCTGATTCCGTAGAGCATTCTTTCTCCTGATTTAGCTTGTTGTAAACTGCCTGGGCGACGGCTTCGATGAACTCTGGGCGCGCCATAGCTACGGCTACTAGGGGCAGACTGATGCGGTTACCGTACTCGTCTGTGACAGTAATACCCGCCATACGGGCATCTCCTGGGACTAGGCTTTCCCCTCCGGGCAGTCCGGGGGGACCTGGGACAATGATTCTACTCGATGACATAGTTCTCCTTTATCTTTTGTGCTTCTTCCTCGTAGCCCTCGAGGATGCCTGCAACGGCTTTGGTTGAGAGGACGTGCAGCGCGGTGCCGTCGGCGGTCTTCGCTGTCTCGAAGGTGTGGGGCCGGAAGATGACGACTCCGAGATCATCGCTATGAGCAAGAGTTGGAGGAAGACGATCGTCGTAATCAACGTAAAGACCACTGCGACTAAAGCCTTCTCCCCGAAAGGGGCGAACGAAGAGGGTGTTCGGATGGTAGGGTTGCCAGGGCATTACTTGTACTTCATCTTGTAGCCGCCCATTACACGCAGAGGCGAACGGATAAGGGCTTTGGGGATATACATGACGCCTCCTAGGGCTTCTCTAGCGTTCGAGACGCGGTCGTCGTCGGTCGCTAGAAGGACTGCGTGTTCGTTTTCGCCGACGTAATAGCCTACCGTGCGCCGGATCATTGGCGAATAAGACGCGAGGGCTTCCTCAACGGTATTGAATTGGGAGGACGCGTTTGCGTAGCAGTCCTCCCACTCCGCCACGACGATCGTGAACGGCTCTATGACGGGGGCCTTAGGCTTGCGGGTCATGCTTGACGCTCGGGTCTGGATTCCCAGGCTCCGCAGGATTGGCACTGAACTCTAACACGAGGTCCCAACAGAGCGGTAAGAGCCACTCCGCGGCGTTGCACGTGGGTCGATCCACAAGATCGACACGGGCCACAACCGCGGACACGTGGATGTGTACGAACAAGCGGCCGCAGGCGTGTGTACGCTTCTTCAAGGATAAGGACGTCTGCCCTACAATGTTTGATGACATACTTGATTGCGCTCGGCTTTCCGACTTGGGCTTGTCGCCAAATCTTTCCCTCAACCGGGGTCTTCTCGTTCGAGAGGCTTAGGTGATATCCAACGTTCTGTAGCGACTTTCGAGAAAGGGCCAGGTTGGCTTTAACCGTAAAGTAAAGATCGACGTGGGGGGTGTTAGGGAGAATCCCCAGCTGATACTCAAGCAGTTTGGCGTTGAGGAATTTGTTGTCGAAACCTTTACCGAAGTACGAGACCACCATATCGGCCTCTTCATAAACCCGAAGAAAGTCGGCCACAAGAGAGCTATCGTCAGTGACATCGCTTTCCCATCCTTCGTAGTCCATAATCGAAGGGACGTAAACACGGGGCTTTCCATACCATTTGTATCCTATGCAGAGCATGTTACCGAAGTCTGCCTTCAGGTTCGTGGTCTCAATGTCGAACAGGAGAATCTTCGCGTCTCCGTTAGGCCAGGGCATCTGAGTCTTCTTCCTCTAGCGGGATGTCTGGGCCGTCGCTAGGACTTGGGGCGGGGGCTGGGGGGTTAGGCCGGGTGCCGCCGAAGGGGAGAAGCGCGCCTGCTGGGATATCACCCATAGATTCTATCATACTTGTCAGCGCTTCGGCTTCCTCATCGGCCTCGGGGAGGGGCTCCAGCTCCCTGGGAGGGGCCGGCGAGGGTGGGGCTTGACGCCGTGCCCGCTCCGCGAGTAGGTCGAGGGCGCTCTTCGCCCGGCGGATGGGTGGTGAGCCAGCGCCTGGCACCTGCTGAAGGGGAGTGCGAGGGGCGAAGCTCCCCGGCCGTAGCTCGGCAAAGTCGTTGTACTTCCTGGCTCCGTCCGAGAGGCACTGCCGAGCGACCTCAGAGACCGGCGCATGCCACTCCTCAGCAAGCTCGATGAGCGCCTCGTAGAGGGGGACCGGGATACGCAGGGTCAGCGAGATGACGGACTTGCTCTTCTGGGCAACCTTCTTAGCTCGATCCTGCAGCTTCTGTATATACGAGATCGTGATGGGCGTCTTCGGGGGCCGGTCCAGGTTCACTTTAGACTTAGGCATCCTGGTCTCCTCGGGGCGGGGGCATGGTAAAGATCAGACTCTCCAAGTAGCCTGGGTAGCGTTCCTGGGGCTGAGGGAGGGGGCCGTACCGCTCATCCCCCGGGTCCGGGGTCGCGAGCAGCCACAGGCAGAGGATGTCCGCCACGAGCTGGTTCATCGACACCTCACGCTCGAAGGCACGACGGCGGACGGCCAGGTGGATCGTCGGCTCCAGCCGTAGGTTGAAACTGCGCTCGGGGCGAGCCAGGCCTTTTACGCGAGGCATGTCGGGGTCCCCGCTGCCTCGGCCAGGCGGTCATACTCGCGCAGGCCCAAGGCGATCACAAAGCGGCAGGCTGCGGCAAGGCTGACCTGCTCAATCCGGGCAAGCCGCCCAAGCGCTGCATACGCATCCCGGTCGAGCGTCGGCTGGACCTGCTTGCCCTTACTTCCTTTGACGCCTCTCATGCGGGTAGGGCACTAGGGAGAGTGGGGGCGGGGGCGGGGTCTTCCGAGTAGATTGCCACGATGTCTTTCTCGCGGATGATGACGAACGTCTCGCCGTCAATCTTGATCTCCGAGCCCGACCACTTCGTGAACACAACCCGATCGCCTACGCAGAGGCCTATCGTCTCCTCCCCCCAGAACGCCGAGCCGTGCACGTCGGGCCCAAGCGCAAGGATCGTGCCTTCGGTGTGGTCTTCGCCAACCGTATCGGGCAGAAGCACGCCGCCAGCGGACTGGGTTGCTTTGGGGGCTTGGCGAATCACTACGCGGTCGCCGTAAGGAATTAGATTCATGGCTTTCTCCTAGTCATCATCCTGGATGTTGATGGTTTCCCCGTAGGGATCGTTTACGATTTCGCTCTCCGAATCCCCCCAACCTTCCCATTCATCGAACTCATCCGTCGGTTTTTGGGGGGTATTGTTGGGGCCTGTCCAGAAAGCTTCACCGAAGTTTACATTTGACACACAGTAGCATTCTATCATGGGGCTTTGATATCCTTTTTGGGAAAAATATATCGCGTACAGACAGTAGAAACGGTGGTCGTATGGCACGCTTCCTTTTTTGGGGGCCTACCCTACCGGGGGCCTGCTTGGTTTTAGCCCCTCAAGGCTAGCTTGCAAATCGAAAGTTTTTACGATGCGAAAAACCACAATCCCTTGCGCTTGCCTTGCTCGGTCAACCACAACCGGTTGCGCTTGGTCTGAGGGGCGGTGGAAGCAAGCGGCGGCCTGGGTTGGGGTTGACGCCGGCCGGCCGGCCGTGCGAGAATCGGCCCACGCCGCAAACGGACGGCGCAGCATATTGCGGCTCCCGCGATACAGGGGGCAGAAAGAGATGCACAATCATGGCACTAAGCGCCAAAGCTAGCAAACTCTGCAAGGTCGTTGCGGGGTTGGACTTCGTGGATAACACCCGCTACGTGGCGGCTACTTGCCTCACGAAGCAAGACTTCTTCGCCTACGAAGGGGATGTCGTGCGCGACAAGGACGGCAACCCGCGCAAGGGCAAGTTTGGCAAGGTCGTGCGCGAACAGCCCTTCGCCGAGCTGTTCCGCGAGGCTGGGTTCAAGTGGGCCCTCGGCGCGTATCGCATCGCGGTCAAAAACGACGAGGATAAGGCGCTCTACCTGGCGCTCGCGGAGACCTACTGCGAGAAGTTCGCCGTCGCGGTCGAAAAGGGCATCGTGCCCGCCGAGAAGGCCAAGACCACCGAGAAGCCCCCGGTGGGCGCTCGGCTGGCGGCAATCGACGCCCTCCTGGCGGGGGCGTGATGGCAGGGGATGTGGGAGGGCTTCGGCCCTCCCTCGTCGCCTCTGACGCCCCCCTCGTCGATCGACCCGCCCCCCGGCGGGTTCCCTCGGCCCCCCTGCCGAGAACGGACCTACAGACGCTCTTGGATGCTGGCGTCCTGCCCGACCCCACACCAGGGGTGGCGGTGACCCCTCCGAGGGCGAATACGGCCTCTGAGAGGCGCGAGAAGGCACGTTCGCGTGCGGTCCGCGCCCTGGAGGCTCTCGATCAGCTTTTGGCTGTTGATAATGAGAAGTCATTATCAGTAGCGATCGACAACTAACGAATTAGTTTGCCGGCGGAGGGCTGCCGAACTACAAAAATGTCCTTATCCCAATAAGAACACAACACCATTGTTGGGTGTTAGAGAGGATGCACATGGGTTATTGGGTAGTCCTATTCAGAGTCTACCCCCTGGGTAGGGGGGATAACGAATGGACGTTCTACAACATCTACGAGAAGCAGCACCAAGCGTGGAACAGCGCTAACAGAGTCCTCAAAGAGGGCAAGTACATTGGTGTTGACGGGCTGGTACGCGGCGTGAGCGAAGCACGTGTGTGCGAGGTGAAGCATCACCTAGAGCGCGTGGTCACAGTCGAAGTTAAGGAGGATACACAGGATGGCAACTCGTAAACCGGCAGCCAAAAAGGCTGCAAAAGCACCGGTCAAGGCCAAAGCGAAGGCCAAGGAGATGTTCTTCGTGCTTACCTCGGAGTGCGGGGAATTAAACCAGCTCGAGCTTTCCGAGGAATACGGTCCCAACATGTTCTACATGCAAGCGGATGCCGAGAGCTTCGTGCAGCAATTCGCTGAGGACTACGGTCACAAGATGGCTTTCGTGGTCAAAGTCGTCTCGACGTTCAAGAAGCCGGATAGCCCGCTCGAAAAGTTCGAGGGCTACGATCCGTGAACCATCCCAATCCTAAGCTCGTCAACGATACAGCACTCGGTGTAGTGCTGTGCTTTCTCGTCCTAGCGTTGCTCTCCGTATTGGCGGCGATGTGATGGACTTTCTAGTGTTAGTCGCCATAACCGGGCTCCTGGTTTGGTGCTTTGAGCAAGCACTGCACACTGTCAATCACATCGAAGCAGCTCAAGAAGAGCAGGAGTAAAAATGAGCGTATTTGATTACTTCGCACGATTCATGCAGATGTGCGATGTGATAGTGCTGCGTGCTCCGTCCGACAAGCATCCCTATGGGAAGCTCTCGTTTTACAGAAGGTCGTTGATCTCGGAGAAATACTACGCAGTATCTCTCCTGGTTCCTAACGACTAAGCGCCAAAAGAGTAAGCGCAAACGTAGAGAGCGTTCTCCTGGCTGCTAACGGGAGTCCTAAGTTCTCCGGGCGCTTACTGCCTCACACCCCGTCGTGCATCCTGGGGTGTGAGGCTTTACCTTCGTGCGATGCACGCACGGACCATTGCCAAGTGTGGGCAGAGGAGGCAGTATGACCCTTTAACACGCACAAGGGAGACAATAAGGGCGTCCCGAAAAGGCTGCATGGGGGAGAAAACCCATGTGGCCTTTTTTTATGTCAGGAGGTGATGAAATGATCTTTGTATTCTGTCGCATCGCTGCTGTGGCAGCCTGGCTCACTGCTTTACTCAATCTCGCATGGTTTCTGTACGCTCACAGCGCAGAGAACCTGCTGATTATCCCTCTGCCCGTTCTCGCGGGCTGGCTCGCATGGAGCGTTGCCAATACCGGCGAAGCAGTCCATAAGGAGCTTGCACGGCTCGATAACGAGTTAGCAGAACTCATGAAGAGCCACAAATAGTGGCTGACTATAACTACAGAATCAGCGTTGGCTCTCAGGGCGCTACGGATTGCACGCTCGTACTTAAGCAGGTTCATCCTAGCGGCGAAGAAATAGATTCCAGAGAGTATCTCGTCGACTCGTTCTCTTGGAAGATGTGCAAACTGATAGCAAGGGAGCGGTACAACACCGGCAGAGGCGCAGTATTCTTCAAATATCCCCTTCCTCGGCAGCGCATCATCGACAGAGACTACATGCTGCTCGATGCGCTCTTCAACGACGGCCCTTGGGGGGATGTTATCTGTAGAGGAGACGAAGCATGAGTGACCACACCTACAAGTCCGGCGACCGCGTGCGCCTTCGCAAGCTCCCAGACGTTGAGGGAACGATTCGGTTTCCGTTTTGGCGCGACAAATACGCCTCGGTTACGTTTGACTTTTGTCCAGAATCAAGCAGTTGGTTGCCCCTGGACGCGATCGAGCCCGTGCCGTCTCCGACGTTCGATCCGGCAGACTTGCGCGAGGGCGACATTGTAGACGCTGAAGGTACGCCTAATGTGCGTGGATATACAATCAACCGCGTGTGGCGTCTCGACGAGAATGGCGACTATCGCCTCATCTTCCCGCCGCGTGAGGTGCAGCGATGAGTTTGAAGCCGTCGCCTTGGATGTGGGCTGGTCCCCATGATCTGCGGTTGGAGCCGTGCTTTCGCGCGTGGCTCATCGCTGGTGGGCTTATTTCTGTGGCTTGCCCACACTACGGGTTTCGGCTAGAGCCGCGAGGAGAGAAATGAGCATATACGAGTATTGGTCCCCCGTGGAGCTGGCAGCGTACGTGTGGTGGACTAGTAAGCGTCCTGTCGGGTGGTCTGAGGAAAATCACCTTAAGACCCCGGCAATCAACGTAAGCACTCCCAGCGAAGCGCATCTTGCACTAGCTGTAGCATACAAAGTGCAGAGGCCGCTCTCATGAGAAGGATTTGGCTTCTGATTAGTCAGAAGGTGTGCCCATACTGTGGGTACAAGAAGCATCCATCGGCGCTTTACGATAAGCCGCCAAGATGGCCCCACTACTGCGATGGAGTAAAGTGATGGATGAAGCGTATCTCAAAGAGCTTGGAGATGAGTTTGAGCAAGAGCTTAAGCACGAAAGGAGTAATACCGTGGCAGTTAAAGTAGATCGTCATGCCTACCTGATCGACGAGCTTACGACTATGGAGAACGAAACGGCGATGTGGGCTGCTATTGCGCTCAAAGCCGATGCAGATGAGCTGGAGAAGAAGGCTGCTGTCATTCGAGAGCTTGTGACTGCTGTCGAGAACCTCGTCGAGAAGAACAAAGCCCTTAAGGCTGAGCTTGAGGCGGCTTACAAAGAGATCGCTTCGACAGAGATCGGTTCGTGAGCGCAGACTGAACTTCGCATAGAGCGCACACGATGTGTGCGTTCGTTGAGGTGTTCAGCCTTATATCAAGGAGATAAGTCACAGTGACTGATGAACAGAGGAGCCGCGTACGCATGCTCATCGAGGCATTGCGTTCCGGCGAATACGAACAGACAAACGGATGGCTTCGCCAAGGAGATGGCTACTGCTGTCTAGGAGTAGCCTGCGACAAGAGCGGACTCTCGGAGTGGAAAATCGGGCCCCGTAACTACCGCTATGAGGGTATGTCTACCCAACTTCCAAAGACCGTGCAGGAGTGGTACGGGTTTGCCACCCCCAGCGGCCGCTGTATGGCGAACTTCCTCTCGCTAACGAGCCTAAATGACAGCGGCGCTTCTTTTAAGCAGATTGCCGACGTCATCGAACGAGAACTCAAAGATCCTAAAACCACAATGTTCGTGTAAGGAGCAAACTCGGTTCGTGAAGTTCACCATCACTATTGACGGGGCGTATGCGTACTGCCCCAAGGCCTCCAGCATCAATACTGCTGTGAAGCGGGCCCTAGACATGCACGATGCTAAGGCTCGTGAGCGTAAGTCGCAGGGGTTTCAATCGCCTCGCACTATCGCCGAGATGGCTCGCAAGCGCGGTGTTCGGGTCTACATAACGGCAGAAAGGGAAGTCAGTGCCAAAAGGCTGGATACAGTTAGCGGATAAGCAGCCTAAGGAGTGGCCTCCTAAGGGCGCTCTTAGGGTAGAGCGGATGCGCAAGGGTAAATGTGCGCAGCGTTGCTACTACATTCTCAATCCCGATGGTGTTGTAGCTACGATACATGCGTATTACGTTACCGGCGTACTGCCGAACGCGCAGCCTGTGCATCCGCTGGACGGCTATACGCCTCGTATACGTGCGTTTATCCGCCAATTCGGCCTGCGGTACAGATGGAGTCGCAACGTAAATCCCTGGAAGATGGGCGATGGATACCACGCAACGATGTTTGCAGCGCTGAACGACTTCCAGTTAACTGTCGTTGAGGACAGGAATAGACTGCGCAATATGGAGCTGGAGGCGCAGCGACATGACCAGCAGGTCCAGCGGATGCTGATTGACCCGCCTAATCCGGTGCCACCTCGAGGTTGGCAGGAGGTGCAGCCCGTCGGATGGGCTCCTGGAGTACAGGTTTACGTGCAGAACTACGTGCAGAACGTTGCACAAGGCGCTAACTACAACGGTATCCCTATCAACAACCCCGTTCCCCTTGTTGAAAACGGCCAAGTCCTCGGCGTTTGGGCTAGGCAGGCCATAGCTTATCGGGAAGCTATGAACCAAATTCGCAGATTTGTGGACGACGATCCGGACTACGATCCTCGATAACCCGAACCACCAATACGATTGAAAGGATAACTAGACATAATGAGTTGCAGCTATACGGCCTACCTCAAAGACGGTAGGGTCGAGAACTATCCCGACACGGTGTGTTACTCCCCGTGGTACTACAGCAACGACCAAGTCAAGACGTGGGACGTCTACATGCCCGTCAAAGACCAGCCGTGCTTCATGAATTCGTACTGCGAGGACAAACAAGTGCTTACACCGAGCGAGGTGCAGAAGTACCTCATGATGCTCCAGAAGATGGGCTTCGCGTTCACCTACGAGGACGTTGCGGAGCGTGAGGGACGTAACGGCAAGAAGGGTCCCGCCACGAAGATCACGCTTCATTCGGATCAAAACAGCCCGATCGGCACGCTGCTCGCTCTCAATGCTTTCCGGTACACCTGGGAAGCGCCGATGAGCGACCAAGTTCCGCAGGATTTGCTCAAGTGGGGTTCGCTCACCGATGCACCGCACGAACTGTTCAACAAGTTCACGTTGGCTCATCACCGCGCCGGCAATAAGGTTCAGAACATCCACTCGATCTATCAGCACTATCACGTGCTGTATCCGCTGACCGCCGACGAATTCGTCGAGAACGTCCTCAAGTTCGACAAGCGCGTCACGCACACCAACCAATCGCTGATTCACACGAAGCCGCCCGCTAAGGTTGCGCCCAAACTCGACAGGATGTTTGCGCTCATCGCTGCAGGCGAGATCGACGCTGCGCTCGAAGCGTATAACGCTTACCGGCCGAAATAGCGAAACGGGCCTTCGGGCCGTCGCCACCGTGCTGCAAGAGTTGGTGGCCTGAAAGAGCAGGCTTGCAGCGATATGGGGAACGACTTAGAGCGAGGAGGCCGCAGGTGGGCCAAAAGCCGTGTGTAAGCACCTTCCACCGCCGCCTCTGTACCCCTTACAGAAAGGAGAGTTATGGGCGCATATCACATCGGTGAGTTCGAGAAAGCTTTCTACAAAGTCCTTAGTAAGAAGGACTTCGACTTCATCGCCACGGGCGCTGCTGGGTTCAACAAGCCCAACAATCAGTTCAGTCTAGTCGTCAAGAGCACGCAACAGCCTTATGCAACCTTCGGGGCTCAAACGCTTCCTGGATGCTGTGGGGTGCTGCTCGTCGATCACGTTCGCGCCAAAGACCCGAAGAAGGTCCTGGCGTTGATCGTCAAGGCTGCATCACTCGCCAAATACGGAGTGGTGATGCACACCCAAATCGAAGGTACGGCGCTTGCGAACCAAGTGGAAAGCAAGCACGCTTTCGTCAACCCCAAGACCGGTAACCTCGTTGAGGTTCACGTCATCGACGTTCCGCCGCTCAAAATTAAGGCGGTCAAAGCCGTAGGCGGCGAATAATGCAGCCTGCGGTTCCACAACCCATCATAGCTCAACAGCCCGATGCCGTCATTGTGCGGCAGATGGCTGAGGAGTGCAACGACACCCTTGACTCAGCACAACAGGACAAAACGCTGAGGGGTCGGCTTTCAGTGACACTCGATCCATTGCTGCTTCCTACACAGGACATGGCGCTGGTTCGGTGCACTCGCAGTAAGACCGGGGCGCTCACGATAACAGTCAAAATCCTCAAAGTGAGATAACATGCTCCACAATTTACTGACACTGCTTATCGCATTAGGCTGCATAGCCGCAACCCCCGCCCTTTTGGGCGCGTGGCTTATGGGCATGGCTGCGATAAAAGTCGCCCTTCAGGAGGCGTTCCGATGAACAAAATCACAATCTCAAACCCCAAGATCGGCAGCGATGTCGAGTTCTTCGTGTGGGACACGAAGCGTGCCGAAGTCGTTTCGGCCGAGGGGTATATCGCAGGCACGAAGCAAGTGCCTACTCGCTTCGACGCGGCCAACCCTTGGTTCGCTACGCAGCTCGACAACGTGCTTGCGGAGGGTAACATTCCCCCCGCTTCGAGTGCTGCCGACTTCTCAGCGTACCTGACACGGCTTCGCGAACACATCGACAGCGTTCTGCCCGATGGGCTGCGCACCGCAGCGATGTCGGCAGCCACGCTTCGTAAGGAGTTTCTGGAGACCGAGAACGCGAAGAGTTTCGGCTGTTCTCCGTCGATCAACGCTTGGACGATGCAAGAGTCCACACTGCCGCCCCGGGCTGCGGATTCGCAAATACGCTCGGCAGGGTTTCACATTCACGTCGGCTACGACGATCCTTCCGAGGCCGTCAACAGGCACATAGCCCTGGCTATGGACGTTTTCGTTGGCGTGCCTTCGGTGCTGCTCGAAGATGCTTCGGCGCGTACTAGGCGGGCTTTCGGTTACGGTCGTGCCGGTGACTTTCGTCACCAGCCGCACGGCATGGAGTACCGAGTGTTACCGTCGTCGCTCTGCGGCTCTCCGAAGCTGATCGAGTGGACGTTCAACGCTACCAAGCGTGCGCTGCACGAGATCGAAGCGAATCACTATCGCGTCTACCGCGATTCGTCAGTCAATTCTTCGGTGATTCAGGACATCATCAACAACAGCAACGCAGACGCGGCCAAAAAAGTCGTCAGTGCTTTCCGTATTGCTCTGCCATGAGCTTCGATCGTACTTTGAGAGGCTACGGAGGAAACAAGTGGGCGGAATGACACAACACGAGTACGCAGCCAGCACGGCTGATGTGCTCGGGCACGACAAGTCTTTCGGTACGTCGCTTCGGTTTGGGGCTGAGGTTGAGACCGGATGGCATAGCGAGAAGGACCGGCTTAAGTTCTTCAAGGCGCTCGAAGCGGCAGGGCTCGACAAGATTGCGATGAGCAAGTTCGACCGCAGCATTTCGGGCGAGTACGGCGCTTGTTCCGAGATTGTGACTGCGCCTATGGTGCAGCATAAGCTGGTGGCTACGCTCTCGACGCTCGGCGACATTCTCGTCGAGATGTCCGACGTGTTCTTTGCTAAGAACTGCGGCGTACACGTTCATGCTTCGCTTGCGGCTATGCCCAATGAAGTTCAGTGGCGTGTCGCTACTGCTATCATGCAGAACCCCACAGCATGGAAGCTGTGGAAGGAGTACCGTGCGCAAGAGATGGCGAAGGGTAAGCTTGAGCCCATCGCCAATCTCAAGCCGACGCCTGAGATCGTTGCAGCATCCAAGCGTATCGACGAGTTCTGGACGCTGGTTGCTTTGCGGCAGCCTACGGGTCATTGCGCTCGCAGTCCGTACTCGACGTTTCAGTATCTCGAACGGTCCAAGGGTCAGCATGGGTGCGCCGTCATTTACGGCAATCACACGCCCACTATGGAGTTTCGGCTGTTCAAGACTCCGCGCAGCAAGACTGTGTTGGCGTCTTACGTCGAGGCTGTGGCCGCTCTCATTGCGTTCTCCGAGAACGCTAGCAGCGATTTGCTGATGGAGCCCGCCGAGATTGACAAGAAGGAGCGGCCGCCTGTTGTGGACCCTACGCCGACATTGACTGAGATGGCGAAGCGGTACTACGTGCAATACGCGAATCGTCTGCGTAATGGCGACGATGCTGTGCTGACGGCGCAGATGAAGCGAGCTCTAGTCTCCAACGCCGTCAACAGCGCCCAGAGTGCACTTTGCGCTGGCCGTCGCGACGGACCGGCGATCAGTTACCAAATGTGGATCGACAACTACGACCGGTACTGTTCGCCCGACTTTTATGCGGCGGTTATTCCACTCCGCACTCAAGTCATAGACTACATAGCGCGTGATAATCCTCGTGACCCGTCGATTCCTCGGGGCTGGAAGGACGTCTTTCCGCTTGAGAAGTTCTGTGCGTATGTGCTAGCTAGCCCGCGCATCTATCCCAATCTGTGCGCTCGTCTCAAGCTAGCCAAGTTCGCGCCGTTCGTTTCCGAGCAGAAGATCGTCATACCCAAAGCCGAGCCCATCGTGTTCGATGTGACTACACCGCATGTCTACATGCGGCAGGGTTGCCTCGTGGTGCCGGAGTTTTACCCCAAGATGGGTAAGTGTCGAGTGATGCGAGTGATGAACCCCGTTGGTGCGTACAGCGCCGATCATACCATAGTGCATATCTCGCCGATCGACGGCGAGCCTGCTATGACTTCGGAGGGCGAGAAGTACATTCCGCTCGACGTACTGCCACCGCCCGTTGACGATAAGGGCGTCTACTTGCCGCATCCGAACGCTGGCCGTCGTCGTGAGGCTCGTGAGGGAGGGCCTAGGCCTTATTTCGGCGGCTTGCCGGAGGCTATGCGCGGTGATCTGTACGACAACGACCTCGGCATGGCCCCCTATCCTGAGTCGGTCACGGCCGACGAGTTACTTCACATCTGCCCCGGGGCGCAGACTAAGGGAGGGCATGACGAGTAATGTGCGTCATAATCATCGCCCCACGCGACAAGACTGTCGATAAGCCCGTCATCGAGCGTGCCATCGCTCGGAATGACGACGGCTGGGGCATTTCAGTTCAATTTCCTAATGGCGACGTTCGTGTTGCATACGGCACCTCGGTTACCGGTGCGTGGAAGAAGTGGAAGCAGTTCTCCGGTGGTACTCGGGTGTTTCATGCCCGTATTGCCACTTCGGGGGCGGTAGACATCAAGAACCTGCATCCCTTCGACTGCACCGGACCCGATGGGCGTCGGCGACTGCTGTTTCATAACGGCACCATAACGGGTATTCCACTCATCAACAAGAACTACAGCGATACGTGGCACTTCGCGCAGCTTCTCAAAGCTGTCGATACGTCTCCTGAGTTCATCGAGGCGCTGGGCAAATTCGCTCGGTTGCAGAACTCACGTTTCGTGGTTATGCAGACCGGCGAGCATACCCGCTGGTTTGGCGATGGCTGGATTACTACGCCGGACGGTATCCATCACTCCAACGGCTCTGCACTATGCGACAGGATCGAAGTGCGGGCTGGCAGACGTGAGTTTGTTGGCGGACTTTTGGAGGTGGCCGGAACTCGGTGTACGACGTTTCTCCCTGGATTCGT
>Ga0116229_10000502_pt1 | contig 52040 bp, 51 predicted proteins | sample S1TSphgellanicum_3_FD_87313 | JGI IMG/M metagenome (GOLD analysis project Ga0116229, IMG submission 87313) | Host-associated microbial communities from peat moss isolated from Minnesota, USA - S1T2_Fc - Sphagnum magellanicum MG | ecosystem: Host-associated > Plants > Peat moss > Unclassified... | reverse complement strand
GATCTCATGAGACATCGATGAGCTTGCTGTTCCTGCAGCCATGTTTGAAACTCCGCGATGTCAAAAGCTTAATCTAATTCATATCGTTCATTTCAATACCATTGCTTGCGTGCAGGAAGAATTTACCTAGTCCATAGTTGGACTGCCAAGTTCAACTAGCACATCATCAGCAATGAAAATGCTGAGGAGGATGGCCGCCTCCCCCACCACAATTGGAGAGTGGGCTAATGTTTCTGAGCTAAACAACTTTGATGCAACTTTTCACTGATTTATTTTCTTAATTTTTTTTGTTTGCATGCAAATTTGTGATGTTGCCAGAATGGTGATCATTAACAAGAAGATTTAGTCAGATCTGGTTGCAAACTTAATCTGCCAACAGAATTTTTTAAAAAAATCTTTCTATCTTGTGCAAATCTGTTGGAGCCTATGGTAAAAATTTGGCTATTTTTTACTTAACATTTTGAAAACTGAAGAATTTAGCTCTTCTTTTTTGAGGCAAAAAAAAAAATAAAAATCCTTTGCTGATGTTGTTGGGCCCACTTTTATGTAAAAAAAACCTTGGAAAAATTTGCCACCAAAAAAAAAGCACAGCTTTGAGGTAGATGAAAAATGTGTTGAAAATATAACGTTCATTTTCAAGGAGGTCCTTTTGTGCCATAAGATTCATGAACCTGACATTTCAGAACCTAGAACCTAAGGAAATATTTGAGGATAGGGATGTCTAGATTCATCTTTCCTTCAATACTTTCACACCAACATTGTGTCTGTACTTTGTATGCTTTTGGGAATGCATAGAGTAAGTTACTTCATGGCAATAAGAAGGTTTTTACTATTGGATGGGGGTATCTTGCAAAGGATTAAAAATCAAAAAGTTTTTAGGGTTTAAGGTCTTTTGCTAGGTTTAAGGTTGGGCTAGGTGAGATGAGGGTTTAAGGTTTTGACTAGGTGGAATGGTTTGGGTGACATTAGGAATGGCAAACATGGCATTTTCATCAACCCCAAAGCAATAATGGGCATCATAATTGGAGTTCAATGTTGAGATGGTCCTAATAGACTATTGCATTTTAACTTTTCATCGTCATCCTATCATTCCCATCTCCTTTATTTTGTTTCAACTAGTCTCTTCACTCTCACATTGTATGTCAACACACTCTACCCCTCATTTATTGCACTAACCACAAACTATTCCTCATCCATTAATGTTCACAGTAGGCCCCCCCTTTCATGTCTCCATGTTTTGTCTCTTGCATGTGGTTGTATCTACATAACAAAGGCATGATTAACTCATCACCAATTAGCATGCATATATACAATTGTGAGTTATAGGGGTTGTGATGCTAGTGACATTACAAAGTTCTGCCCTTCTTCCACTTGGGCATGGATTGTATTTGTAAATATCATTGAATTCCTTCCATTTAGGTTTATCACACCCCTATTCATACCACCATATTTCATATGTTCTTTGATGTTCAATATGTTTTATGTATTCCTTTAGTTCATATGGCCACCAACCCATCCAACATTGTAGTTTGGCATGCATTTTTGTTCTTCCTTTCTTGGTGTTTATCTTTCTTCCACTAGGTGGTGAGAAAGGCCACCAATAGATTTGCACTCACCTCCATCAAAACATAATAAATGATTGGGAGACATTACACAAGGAACACACAATTAGAGCCCAAGCTTGAACTTTTCGAAGATTTTGGAAAATGGTTTTGGATCCTTGTCCACTTCCATTGACATGAAGGTGTGAATAGGATACAATGAACCAACAAGATTATCGGAAAAAAAAACTGCATGTCCTTTTTGTCAAAAAAAACTTTTTCATATGAATGAATTTTGGAACAAATTTTTTACAACTTGTTATAATAAATGCCTATAGTTGTCCAAGTACACAAGTTTTTTTCTTCATCATTTTTGAATAAATATGAAAATTTGAAAGTGTCCTGATTCCTTGTAAACATTGTTTTGTTTTTAAAAAAGACTTTTGAAGTTCTGAAATTCTGGATCAATTTTGAAAAGTTCTTTGAATTTTTAAAGTTTTACAATTCCACATATATTAAGGTATGAATGTTTTTTAATGTGGTTAATAGGTTTTTATCTTCCTAAATTTTTCCCCATAAAATGTGATTTATTATATGAATCCTTTGCAAAATTGATTCCTATTTTATGCATTCCTGTACACTTTTTGAAGTCTAATCAAAACTTAAAATTTCATCAAATGGATTTTTGGTTTGAATCTTTAACATTCAAATGAATGGAAAAACATTAATTTCCATGATTGCCATGGCTTTAAATGGCAAAACATAAATATTTATCAAATTTTGAATATTTTTCTTTGTTGTTCGACACCCTTTTTGGTTCGTTGGATTGTGACTACACCCATGATTATGTTGCACATGGGCATTTACACATGTAAGAAAGTATGTTTGAGTAGTGCATGCATTGTTTCCAAACATTTTGGTGGTCCCATTCAATGAGACCATGGTAGCCTTTTGCTTTTTACACCCATTAGTAGAGGTCAACCTCCCTTTTTTTATTGATGATTTCCATCCAAATACAAAAGTTACTTTAAATCAGGACGCATTTATTTGCACTCTAGCATGTTCACTATGTTTTTCATTTAGTGGTCCTTCAAATATTGTGCGTGAACTTTTACGATATTGTTTTGTCCCAATTACTTTTGCAAGTGGTTTTGAATTTTTTAAAAAAGTATGTGGGCACATTATTTGTAGTCATGTTCCCCCATTCGTATCGCATTTGCTTATAACATCATGATTATTGGTTTTGGAGAAATAAACTAATGGTATTGGTTGGTTGCCCACACACTCAGTATTCAGTTCAAGGATACATTTGCAAAACATTTTAATCTTTATAAGTTTCGTGTGGTGACTCAAGATGGGTGTGAAACAATGGTCCATGGGGTTTGTGTTATATTAGATTTGCATCCAAATTAGGTGGTATTACATGTTTAATTCCATATTCCAAACAATTCCATATTACAAACAACCATTTTTTAGGAGTTTTGGTCTTTTATCATACCTTGGATTGATTTTTCCCATTTCTCTAACAATTTTATGCATGCCCATCCTAATTATATTTCTCACAATTTTTTCAACACATGGAATTCATAGTCCTTTTGTTCAAATTTGGTACATAATATAGGAATCCTATGGGTGGAATGTTGTTTATTTCAACACATCTTCACACTCTTTGCCCTATTGCAACAAGAGTGAAAGCACATTATAGTGACCCCCTTTGGGGCACTTTTGGGTTTAGTTTTACAGTACATTTAACATAATGTTTCAAAAGCATAATATATTTAATTTTGTGTTTCAATTTTGGTTTTTGGGCCCTACAATTATTATTTTTACAAAACTAATGTTATGTAATATTTTTTTAAAATAATAATAAATATCATTATCTATGTCATAGTATACATTGGCATAGTAAGGCCACTATTTCATTTTGACTACATTAATTTTAAGGCTTCGTTAGTCATTAAAATAATCAATTTTAATGAAATTAAAGAAATGGCCCATCTAACTATGCTTGTCATCTTCCATGTGAATGTGATTATTCATCAAAAATTTAATTTATCACACATTTATCGCATCTTTGCTACAAAATTCATTTTTTGAAATGAAAAATTTCAAATTAATCATATGGTATCCAAACATGGTTCAAACTATGTGAAATTACGTGGTTCAATTAATTTTCAACTTTTTTAAATATTAAAAATTATTTAAATTGTTTTTGGAGTTTTTTTTTTTTTTGAGTACAAAGGTACATTACAATTTTTTTCACAAATATACTCCAATCTCCCACTTTATACAATGAAATTAAATATATATTTAAAAATATCTTACTTATGTTATATTCTAAGATAATATGAAAAAATATTGTGAATTTTTTTCAAAAGTTTGAAGTGGGATACATTCAAACTTGCACACCTTTGGAAAATATTACAATGTGCCAAAGGGGGTCACCATAATGTGCTTTCATCCACAACCCACCCTACTTGTGTTTCTCTTTCATTCATTGATTATACACATATTGTTGGTCTTGTTTCAAATGTGATGTTTGACTTTTTATGATTACAAACAAAGTTTGTAACATTAAGATTTTCCACTCAACCAGCAAAATATGTAATTTAGTTTCGATAGGGATTAGACCCATCCATATCACTTCTCCTAGGTTTTCTTACATCTAACACATGTTTCCATATTTTAAATGCATGAATGGGTTTTATGCCATTTGTGGAGTCCTTTGTCATAAAGGCATTTTAGGAGGATCTAAACATCATAATCAACCTCCCTATGTTTATAAACCCACACGTAGTCTTTGCCATGCTTTCACTTTATTATGCCCATCACCTAAGCTATATATTTCGTATCATATTTCCATTTCTAAGTATCTTGCAGTATTACACCAAGTTTGATTCACGTACCATGGCTATGCTAGAAATGTTATTAGGAGCAAAATCTTTCGATACTATGGTGGGTCATTTGGTTTGTCACCAAATCACTTTACCTATTTTTTCAAGGTGTTTGGCTTACCTTTAATGGTTCAATTTGTTACCACTACTTTCTTGGGATGTTGGGCATTGATCATTTTTACATTTGTCATTCAAATCTAATGAAATGATCATCCTATTTTTTTTAATGTGATGGCACATGTCAAGATCGGCATTTTTCCCTTCTAGCTAGAAATGTGGGATACTTGAGATTTATTACCCTAGGTTGTACATTCACAAGTCCTCTTTTAAAACCTTGTGGTAGAATTGTATTTTCATTTACAAGTTTCTTTCATGGACCGCCTACACAAGCAGGAATTTGTCACACTTATAATGGATGTTCCTTTGAGTGCCATGCAAACACATCTTCAATCCTTTGTAAGTCTAGCCACATGCGTTTGGTTATTAACATATCTTACAACACATGCATTCCATTTGTCCTCAATTCATTTCCTTATAGTGTTTGGCACCTACCTTGGCTTGCCACATCCTTCACTTGCACATCTTTCACATTGTTAATGTGTGGACATACCATTATTGATGATTTAAGTATCCATTTGTTTCGATGATTGTGTGAAAAAGTGAATGCATTATAACCCACAATATTCTTCAAGATATCATTGCGACTATTTTTTGGAAAGTGAAGCACACATACAAAGAGAGGTTTCCCACCTTCTCCCTCACCACATTCGACAACAAGTCGATATTCTTATCACCAAATATGGCTTTTAGACCTTAGTGGACATTGTCATAGTTGATCCAACCTGTTCACATGTGGTATCATGTGCATCCTCCACAACAATGCATGCAAAGATTGTTGCTATTCACGAGAAAACAAGATCATACATGCATAAGAAAACAATTTCATTCCCCTTGCCATAAAGACCTATGGTTGTTTTCAATTTTGTTTCAACTTTTTTTACAACTTCTTGTGTTCATGCCAATTTAACTCATTAGCAACGATCCTCTTTATTTCATGCAATGTTTATTTCAAGATTATCGATTGTGTGTGCAAGCCATTGTAATTCTTTAATGTGTTGTGCTTGGGAAACATTCATCATCTCTTCAAAACATCACAACCAACACACCTCCATCATTAACCAATTTGTGGTAGATGATAACTTTTTAATATATAGTCTTTTATTTTATTAATTTATTAATGGTGTTCCTAATTGTTGTGTTCTTTCATGACATGTGTTCTTATGCTCTTATTTGTTTTATACTTCTTGTGGATGGGTTCCTATCTCTACCTTTTTTATATACATGGTTTTTTTTTTTTTAATTTAGAAGTTTAGTATTTGTGTATGTAACATTGCATGATTTTCATTCTCATTGGACAATGCATTGTAAAAAACATTTGTGTGAGCTATGTGATTTACATTAAACAAATATTTTCTTTGGTTCTAAGATGTGAAGTTTTATATGTGTAATTTTAATCAATAAAAATATTTGATAATGAAAGTTCAAAACACCATCATGGTTGCTTGCAATTTTATTAAATACAACTGTGGCATGTGCCATTGGCCCAATTGAATGATTTTTTTAAAGGAAAAATAGTCTCAAATCTAATTTTCATTCAAATTTTGAACTTTTGTTGATTTGTTAATGGACAAAGGTTATTCAAAATTCAATATCTCCTGCACCTTAGGTCTCCATCTCCATAAAGTAATATTCATTGAACATTTTCCAATAGAACAAACCAAGTGCACAACAAGGGGTTGAGAAATTTCATCATGACAAACAAACAAAACTAACAAACTACCTTCCTTAATAGATAGATATGGATTCCATGAATACAAAAGAGAATAATGCAATAACATGGAACAAGAGGTTAGCCAATTAGGTTAACATGATAGATCAAGGTTGATTACAAAAGGTGAGAGGGATCAAAAATTCATAATTTCTTCAATGCCACAAAATACCCATGACAACCAAAAAAATCATAATTGATTATGATGTAGATGTGAATTTCAATCATCATTCAATGATTATCTCATTTTTGAGTCATTTCAAATCATTTAAATATAATGCTAAACAATAAAAACATTAATTACATTATTTTTAAAATGCTTTTGAGCACTCTATAATCATTATATTCATCTTATATTGTTCTAAATGTTTTAACAATATGTTAGAAACATTGTTGTATAAACACATTAACATAAAATTAAGCAGTCAATATATTTGTTGCCTTACATATTATTGCTCCCAACTTTCACATATAAAATAATTCAAGGAATCGAACAAGTTACCAAAACATGTCAAGGTTCCATATCAGGTATAACATCTGCATCTGGCAAGTTACCAAAAGCTAGTTAGGGCACTGCATCAAGTATTACTTGCAATCTAGGAGCCACCACACATTTGGTCCAGGTCCCACTCATATTCACTCAAGGTCACTTCTTTTAAACTTAAGTACTCCCAATCTTTGGAAGGTATACATGAGATTAATGTTTCTATTAATGACTCATCAATTAAAAATCTATTGTTGCAATTCCCTAATTATCGCATGTCTTTTCCCTTATGGCCACTCTCTGTTATTCACTATCCTTGCACACGAAAACCCTACTGTATCACACTTGTGTTTCCTATCCTTGCACAAGAGCACTTTGGGTTTCTTCAATATCCAATAAGAGGGTCAGCTACCCTAGTAGGCAGAAAACTAGGATCTCATCCAACAGCATCCCTTCAAATGTTCTCTGGGTTATGGAGGAATAACTTGGTAATACAATGAAATAGCCTACTAAAAATGAGCTCAACAATGAACGCTACTGAGAAAATACAATGAATGTGAGTAAAACATGACCATAAAGCGAAGTGATAGAAAAAACAGCTGAAAGAAACCTTTTCCATAGAAAAAGCTGAGAACTAGTTCAAAATTAACAATAGTTATGGATTGTCCTAGAAAGATATCCTAGACACCAAGAATTTTTCTTGGGAAAGATAGTTGGAATTATCTTGTTGACAAATGTAAAGAACTACCTTAAATCATACAAGAGTTTGGTGCATACAACATCAAACACTTAGAATAAGTACTTCAGAGCTAACTGAGTACACAAGATAGCCATTCAGACTAGTCTGCATATTAACACTCACCCCAATTGATTGAATAGCTTTGCAACATGTCATATGATGACTGTTGATGATGTGAGAATCTACTAGACCACATAATAACACCTTAGAAGGCGAATAGATGTCATATGACTTAGTTTGGGCTCCTCATTTCCTTTATGCTAAATACTCAATTTGGAAATCCCAGTATAGCAACCAACACATAAGCCAATTGAAAACATGTTACCATCCCTAATTTTACCAAATCAAAATGAATACTAGGAGAAACAACAAAGGGATGATGGTGACCAGGATTGTTGGGGTAAATGTAAGATGAGCCTCTGATAGAGAGAGGAAAAGAAGCGGCTAATTATGATGGATAAATGAAAAGAAGGGAACAATTTCCAATAAGTAAAGATATTTGAGAAGATTGGCAAAGAGACACAGTAAAATGGGAATAGTATCAATCCAAAAACCCCAATCTACATCAAATCTTGGAAACATAGAGGTTTGTTTAGTTCACCTATGAAGTATGAATGCCTTAATCCCTTGCTAGAATGATTTTTCAGTTCTGACAACACAAGTGATAATAGCAAACCCAACTGGGTGAGCTAGATAGCCTAGTGAAGGTCAATTAAAAGCACTACAAATGCAGCTAAAATACACAGGGTGGATTTGACCTCATAATCAAGACACCAGTCCAGCAGAAGATGTTTCTACCTAAGACAAGCTAGGCATGTGTCGGTCGACTTGTTACCTGAATGCCTGCCTGAAGCTTATTCATGAAGAAAGCATCCAACCTGAAACAACTTCCACTTAGTTATCAGAAGGACTTTCCTCACACAACATTCATGGTCCAGGAAAAACCAAAAACAAGGGAACAGAGAAAGGGGACTCTATACCGGTTGGTACACTTGTAATAGATGGTGTCAGGTGAGTTGTATGTGCGTGCATTACTGAACATGCGCTTCATGTCTGCTACGAACATATCCAGAGTGATAAAATACTGCTCGCTGTCTAGACGCCTTGATATGGTTCTCAAATCTGTAATATTCATAGACAGAAACCAGCAAATCAACAGGTGGACAAAAACACCCAAAAATCTCCACATGAATCACAAAAACTAACATACTGGTACTAGGTGGAAGGCTGAGGATTCACCAATTGGATCTTTGATAATATCATAGTAGTCAGGAACTTCCCGTGCATCCACTGGTTCTTTAAATGGCCATGCATCAGCATGCTCTGCCACCACCTATTCATTCAACATTTACTTGCTTTCAGTAGATATGTGTAAATTATCCAAGTTTCAAGAGAACTAATACAGACAAACAGCTACCTCCTGAGTTTCTTTCATATTTCCCAGAGCAACAGAAACACTTGGCTAGCACTGAAGAGACATTGATAAAAGTAGCAGACTGGTAGGTGGTCACTTTCTGGGTCAGGATAAACATGTGTGCTACCTTGAGCAATGATCGCATGAAAGCATGAAGAGACTGACGTGTTGGAGGGCCATCTGATGTTGCATTCACAAGCCTAATGCGTGAGTATCCTGCCTGTTCAGGCACCCACCCTGCCTCTTCTGAATCATCCAAACAAGCACACAAGACAAGGATGACATTTTGTGCCACAATTGAAAAGAAACAAACAAAACTTGCTGGTATGAGGATGCCGTTGCATGACAACAAAACTATCCCCAGATTAATAGGTTTTCTTTTGTGGCAAAAATTCACTACTTTGTGGAATCTTTTGTGGGATAACATGCAAAAACATGCTTCTCAGTGTGTTTTTCAGCAAAAATTGGCCACTTTTGAGAAATCAGAAAATTGGGGGAAGAGAAAACACTGCCCCAGAGCCAACCCTGCCTCTATTCAACAAAATTCACAAGGGGAGAGCAAAAGAGTAATGATCGATGCCCTATCTGCATGAAGAGACAAAGGATGACAGAACTTACTAACACCCGGAATGTCCTCAATGCGCATTGGCCTCCGTGGCACTCCAGCCTCCTTCTGCACCCAATGCAGATAATAATATAGTTTGTAAGAACCTGCCCAGTGTAGACTGTGAGTTGTGAAAGCATGTGCAGATAAAAAGCTTGCATCAAATTGCCTCTGTTAATAGATTTCTCTAGATCAGCCTTTTTCCAAATGCAGAATATTTTTCAGGTACAGAAATAAGTAGGGTGGGTTTAAAACAGGGGAAAAGAGTGTGCCTTAGGAATATCAAGGCCCTGATAGACGAGATGACAATTAGATAACTCCCGTATCTTCTCATCAATTGCCTGTGCTTTCCTCCAAGCATTAAAGATTATATTAGAAAGAAACCACATTTGATTGCAGATCAGGAACAGCTCAATGTAACAGAGTTTAACTTTGAGGCATCAAAAACACATGCTTCTCTACCTCAATGAATCAAATCTCCCAACATCCATACAGCATACAGAATGCAACAACTTCTGCAAGAAAAACATGGGAGACCTGGCGCTGGCGACGGATCATGGCAGGTAGATCAACATACGGCAGCTTTGGATCAATGCGACACTCCATCAGTGTTCCCCCATCATAGTCCTTGATGTATCTGCAGCTTGACATGTCTTACTGGTGCACAATCATGACAATCCTAATACACTATACCAGCAGACAGGTGGTCTAGGCAGTATAACAACTGCATCCTTTAGCCGCACAAATGACTGCTCAGCTAGAAGCTTACCCTTGCCACCTCTCTTTCTCCATCTCAATCTCTTTTGCAAAGCCCTGTGAGCCAAAGAGCACAATTGCACACCATTCAGAACCCATTAATAGCTGGAGCTAAATAATAAAATTACTGGCTATGGTGTCAATAAATTCTCATGCTACTGCAAAAGTATCAATGCACATGCATCTGTGACATTTGCACGGAGTTGACAGCATACTCAAATGTAAGTTAAAACACAAATTACCTGTTTGGTGAAGTAGCCAACAGCATTGTTGTCAGCATAGGTGAGAAAGTGAGTGAGTCCATCAACATCACGTGAATACTGTTTCAAATGGTTCATCAACCGTGTACCATATCCCTTCACCTGCTCCCTTGCCATCGAGCATTCAATAAAGTGCCACTGGTCTATAGACACAACAAAGGATAAAAGATGAATAATTTCCTAAGCTATGTTGCAAAACCTTCTCTCATATGACTCAGCATAGCTGCAGAGAGAGAAGGAGACTGCCTTATTTACCCATCATAACTAGGAATCACTGATGGGAAGGATGCTTGAATGTGTTTGGTCTACAGGAAATTCAAAGGGCATTCTATACCAAGCAAGAGGTGTGCCTGCACCGCCTTAACTTGTGAGCACTTAGTACACTACTCACCTGTTCATCTGCAGTGATGGCACAGAATGCAATTTCTCCAAACTTCTGACTGCACACAAAACTGTCATCAGTCACATGTATACTAAAACCTTAAGGAAATTATGTGATAACCACAGTTCAGGAAAACTATGGCGAAAGGGCTGTCAGTGAAAGACCCCAAATATGGTCTACAGGATACATCTCAACCATCCCCCGGAAACTCAAATCGCTCCAGTCTTTCTCATTTTCCAAGCTCTGGATATAGAGTGAACTTACCTGAGATATGGTCTGTAGGTTATTCCCCCCACCACTGAATTGTTCTTGATGATCATCATGGACTTATGGCTCCTGCTTGTGTAACAACATACCTTGAGGATTTGTTAGAATGCCAAACCTTGAACTAAAGAATACAGAGAATAGGAGAAAGCCCTCAGCATTTGGTGTGTATTCCTCCCCCAGTAGATGAAGAATGCCTTCAGCATTCATGAGGAGTCTCATGCAGTGAAAAACTAAACATCAAATTTAATGTCTACACTACTGCTAGGAGCTGGAGCCAGAAGTATGGTTCCACTGGGTATCTCTGCAAATTTACCTGTCCATCACAAGCCGCACAATATACTCTTTAGGCATATTTGGCAGTTGCCTTGCAAAAATGTTCTTCAACCCTATAAGCCTGCAATTACAGCAGCACCCATGGAATTGAGCCTGTGAAAACCCTTCTACAGAAATCCTCTTCCTCACTAACCTGCACAAAATACACACCTACCTAGCTTTTGGTTCATAGATCTGGTGGCCACATTTCCTCCAACCTTCTCCCTCTAAAGAAATGCACAGACTAGATGAAAAGACAGAGGCACCAGATCATGTGTTGGTCAATCCCGTCATTGGAATGGCACACAAATCGAAGCCTTCCCGCATCCTCCTGCACAAATTCAACAACAAGATCTGAAATCTGAAATCTTCTTGGCAGACACTCCCTGTATTTTATCAACTTTGGGAAAGGAAAAACCCCCACAACAAGGAGAGTCCTCAGACAACCCTAAAACTTAGACTTCACAACAGCTGTGTCGAAGTGACAGAATTCATATGATACCTCTTTCTTTAGATTCTCTTCACGAGAACAGTAAGCCCCACTTGTTTGAATAGTATCTGCAACACTAGGCTTCACTTCTACTGGCCCTACAGCTGCTCCAGTAGGATTGGAACCCAGAATGGCTGACTGTGCTGCCACCCCTGTTTCTCGCACCCCACCCTCTGTTGCCAGTTCAGCCTTCACTCTAGGAACTCCATGGGCAGGTGCTGCTGCACAAAAAAATTGTTTTAACACACCCAAGAATGTACAAATCAAAAGTTGAGCTTCTGGACTCTTGCGTCAGCATTGCTTGAAGGAACGACCCTCAGACAATGTACCAACTATAAAATGGAAGGATCTTCTCCACTATAATAGACATTGACATTCGAGATATCAGGCACAAGTGATGGCAACCAACTACATGCACAAAATTGCAAAGGACTCTGATGATGACCTAAGTTGCATTGGGTCTCCCCCTATTTCTCCTTCTACTTAGCTGGTCTGTAGTAAACACCAACCGTCAAGCCGCGCAGCTGAAAAGGTCTGCATGGTGTCTTCTTCTTCTTCATCATCTTCCTCCTCTTCCTCCTCCCCTTCTGTACTACACAGCTCAGCTGTCAGGGAGTGTAATATGACGATTTTTCTGATTACCAACATCAAGAGAGACACAAAAGCTGCTTCTTGGGAAGAAGAAGAAGGTCCAACTTCATGGAAAAAGAGAAAGAGAACAAGAAGGTCTAGGGTTTTACCATCTTCTTGATCGCCGTCCTCTTCATTACCATCTCCATCATCTTCCTCATCGTCCTCGTCCTCCTCATCACCATCACCTCCATTGGCGCCTTCAAATCCACCATAACTCTGTCCATTCTTGCCCCCATTGACGCCATCCGATTGCTGCTCGTGATTATTATGCCGCCCGTTCTCAGCATCATCGTCATCTTCAAGCGAACTTCCGGGGTGATCCGGAAGCGAGTGCGAGTCGAGCGAAAGGGGCATGGAGGAGCAGAAAGGAAGCTGCTGCTGAGAATTGTGCGAATCACAAGAAGGAAGCGGGAAAGGCAATGACAGTGATGAGAGCGCGGAGGAGGAGGAGATACCACCACTAGTAGGCTTCGAGACAATAAACTCCGTGTCACTACGCTTGCGCTTCTCCCCCAAATTGGTCTCTGCTCCCATAGCTATGACTCCCTCTCATCAATCACTTACACATTCCAAAATCTCGTTTCAATCGCAGCAATGGCCAACAAAAACAAAAGGTACAAAGTGCAAGCGCCAAACCCTAATCCTTTCCCCAAACCCTAATCCTTGCCCTACTTCCAATCTTCAGAGGGGTTCCAATCCCAGTCGCTAATCTTTCCCCAACTCACACCTTTCTCTCCTCCTGGCATTGCTCGCTTGCATCCCCCTCTTTGCTTGCTTGCTTGCTTGCATGTCTGCATGCACATATTCCAGTCCTCTACGCCCCTGATAAAGAAAGCAAACAAGCAAGCACAATTCGTTTCTGGATTGTTCATCGCGGCCTTTGTTCTGCCACGCTTGTGCTTGCTGCATGCATTCCAATCCTTTACGCCGCTGATCAAGCAAGCAAGGAAGCTAAATTGGTTTCTGGATTTGTCATCGCGGCCATTGTTCTGCCACGCTTGTGCTTGCTCCGTCACCTTGTGCATTGTTTTTGTTCTCTTCTTTCTGGTTGAGGAGGAGGCTTATGACGACTGCAAGAAATTCTGGACGCTGGTGAGGCCTCGGGCCTAAATGTGCTACACATATGGTATGTGAGCTCTACATGTGCAAGTCTTGTTACTTGTTTATGTGTTGAGTTGACTCTATGTGTGTAAACTATCCACACAAGAATTTGGGTCACTGAAATGGTAATGGACACCCAGGATTAGAGACAGATTGTAGGAGGCATATCAGAACATGGTCCCCTTTGTTGTAGAAGACCATGCTACCATAAGCAAAATTCATTAGATGGTGTATGTTCTTTGCTTTTCTCAAACCTATGTCGTCATGGAAAGATCCAGTTGATGCTTACCATCAAATACCAGTAACTCCTGAAATAACATAATAACCTCATTGTTCCATTTGGCTACAGAAGTGTTAGCTTCAAATTGAGAAGAAGCACCTTTGTAGTTTTATTCTTCATAGTAACATATTCTACTCCACCTTAGGCCCTTGGCTGCTCATATGTTTCACCTTCAAAAAGGCCATTTTTTTAAACAAACAACAATCTTGGTGGGATGCTATTGTAGACTGCAACAATTGTAGGTAGCAACCTGATGTTGTGTACAATGCATGGTCACCAACAAACCCCTTCTGTGCCCCCCTCCCACCAAGGGGGGCTTTAGGCCCCTAGTGGCTTGTTGTAGTCCAGTAGTAGGGCTTTGGGTGTCTTCTATGTTCCACTTGTTGGACTTGCATGTAATACCTATAAAAGAGACGAGGGATTGGTGTATTTTTGTCACTTGGTTCCACATTTTGAAGATTTTCATTCACTTGGTGTTACTGCGAACAAATTGTGTGAGTTCGTTTTATTGTGAACAACATGAAACATTTCCTATTTTATCTTCTCTTGTTGTTGGTTTGAACTTTTGAAGTTTGAACTAGGGTAGAGGTCGGTGGGCAAACACTTAAGGGCTGGAAGAGCTAACATTTGCTCTCTTGTCACTTTCAAAATTTGGAGCTCCAAATAGTATAGGTCCTCCACCCAGCACCTCTATAGTCATTTACAGAACTGCATTCTGTTTAGAAATGAGTGAGATATGCTGCCCCAAAGTAAGGGGGTCCAAAACAATTCCCACTTCTTTTTTAACACATTTCCTCCCATGTGCATCCAATGTACACTGTATTATCAAACATGCCAAGCTTGGTTTTTAAACAATAGTTTTCATATCACAAAACAAGATTAATTTTATTCCATGAACTTCCTTTTACATTGATGGTGAGATATGTGTAAAAGTGCAAATTAACATTAAAAAACCGAAGACATGTGATATTCACCTATACAAAAGCTTTTGTACAAATTTAAGACTTGTGTGAATTGATGGCCATAATCTGATTCATTCTTTGCATCTAACAAGTCTCAAGGTGCCACATGTTGAAGGAGCTTGGTGACTCTTATCATTGTCATCACATTTTTCTTATAGCAGCTTCAATGGTTCAAGCCCCATTGCCATGTCCATTGAGGTCACACTTGCCTTTACATCTTCCTTGTTCAAGTGTGGGAAGGTTTACTCATTTTCTTGTTAGTCTTCTTCTCATGCAACTTGCTACCAATCAAAGTTTTTGTTTACCTTCTTACTTGTCTTCCTCTTCTACAACTTGCTACCAATTGGAGCTTTTGTGCATCTTTTTACTTGTCTTGCTCTTGAGTGACTTGTTAAATCTCAATGTTCCTACTCATCTTCTTGTGTTTCCATTAGTGATCTTCATTTTCATGATTCTCATGTTTTTCATGCTTTGACCTAAGTGATGGTGCTCTTAAGCTCACCTTCTTATCTTTGTGCTCTTCTACGTTTGGTCTCGTGTTGATGTTATTCCCCACATGTTCATCTTCCTCTAATGCTACTTGTTGGACTTGGGTTTGTAGTCTTGAACAAGTTCCACCTACATAATGGTGTTATGCTTTGTTTTCTTAACCTTGTGCTCTCCTTAGTTCAAGCTTCATTAATGTTCTTCCTCATCCACAAGTTTCACTACTAGAGCTTTTGATGTTATTTTGGTATTCGAATTGTACCTCTTGTTCATCTCCCAATCATGTTGGTGTTCTTGATGTTTTCTAATCTTCACATTAATGTAATTAATGCAAGTCTAATATTCACATTAGTGCTATCAATGTTCATCCAACCTTAATATTGGTGTTCATTTGATTTTCACACTAGTGTTCATCTAATTTTTGCATTAATGCTCATATATTTTCCACCTGCCAATTCCCTCTTGTGTTTACAAGTTTTTAATATGAGATTCATAGATGCACTCAGAGGTGCCCAACAACTTGCATTTTCACTATTATCCTTTGTTGTGCATATCATGCCATTATCTACCTTTCTTCTTCTTATCATGCATCAAACTTGCTACCAAGGTTTTCATTTTAAAGACCATATGCATTAGCTCACATGTTTGTTTGGACAATCATATGAAACTTCTCTTCATAATCTTTCGTTGCAAAAGTTGACCACAATGCAAAAAATTCAACTCGTTGCTAATTGTTCATGTGGTGTTGAACTCCTCATTCAATTGTAGTTACATTTTCTTGCATTAACTTACACAACTTCTATTCCTTCTTTTTTTTCCATTATTCCATGATCTTATTGACAACCTCCCTCTCCAACACCTTCCATGCATAATACTTAAATGTTTGATTGAAGTAACTACATGCAATTAATTATAATCAATTATAGGCTCTCTACCCCTACTCCTTGTTGGCAATTGTGGCTAAGATAATAAGTTTTCAAACACGAACACCTCTTCTTTCAAGCTTACTTCTAGTTGAATGTCTTTTCTAAAAATATGGGGAATCCAAATTCACCACTAAGGGGTTGTCTAGTGTGTAAGCATTTGCAAGGATGGAGTTCATTGGCATTTCCGCATAATTCCATTGTTGTGGTGGTGAAGGTGGATCTTAGCCTTTGTTTTCTTCATGTTCAACCAATTTTACATCATTTAACATAAACCTACTACCATTCACCCATCCTTTTCTTTGTAAATGTGATCATTGTTTTCTTTCAAATAGGCATCCTCATTTTTTTTTGTTTAAACATTTGTGGAAACTTTGTTTGGGCTTATCTTTTCATCCATGGCCTTGTTTAATGGCCATATCCTTGTGACCTTAAACCTTAACACAATGATTTTTTTACAAAACTTACTGCATTGTATAATCCGCCTAATTAATTAGTATCATTTTTGTCAAGTTCAAGATAGTTGTTTATAATCATGGCTTCATCTTTGTTCTTTAAATGTAATTTTGAATGGTTTGAAACAACATATTTCTAGAGGTTGAAGGGCATGCGAGGTGTGAAATAAAAGAATCACCATGCTTAATCCAAAGTCTTATGCTTGTTGTGTTGTTTTCAATGTCACATGGGAGCCATGTCCATTTAGAATCAGTAAATGATGATTAGTTTGGGAAACACAACATGGGACTAACCTTTTGAAGAAAGCAATAAACTTGGAGAAGAGGTAAACCATCATCCACACCTTTTGCATTACCATGCAAGTCATTGGCTTGCACATCTTGATCTAGTCCTCTTGTATACACTCACCCTAAAAAATGTAAAATGTACGAATGATGTTCAAGATGTGATAGTCAAGCCCTCTATCCTACAAACCTCAAAGCCTTTGGTTATCCAAATTTTTAGCTTTTGATGTTGTCTTTTGAACCAAAATCACCAACTATTTATACATTTCCCTTTTGCAAAAAGGCACAAATAGAATCTACGGGAACTTAGCCGCTCGCATTTTAAGTTGCACCAAGATAATGCTTAGAGCCACTCTTTGCATAACCAAAACCCATTTTACAACCGCTTGGTCCTTTGTTGCCATTAGCACACATGTTAGTCCCATTTTTCATGTCCTTGTTCTCCCATTCATATGGTTTCAAAATGAGAACCACACAACATTGTTCAAACTAGTGTTGGGTAATCAATACAAATAGGAATGGACGTCTACCAGGTAAACTATTAGGGTGGTTCTTGGAACCAAGAGCTTATAAAACTCTATACCAATATTATTACAATTATGAGAAATTTTCGAAGAACTGATATATGAGTGAATCTTTGGAATCTATCATATGATCATCATCCTTGGAAAAATTCCAAAAACGAACTCCAAAATTTGCCTGAAAGGATATTAAATTTAGCACTCCTCTGTTTAAAGTGTGAACACCTTTGGGAAGGAGATGCAAGGTCTCCCCCAAAACTAGCTACAACATAACACCATCTACTAGTAGAGATTTCTGTGAATCTCCACTAATAAAAAATAAAAAAAATAAATAAAAAATAAATAAAAAACGTGAATTGGAGCCATCAAATCAGAAAGAAAAAATACAGCCTCCTTCGGAAAAAAGTACACAGCCAAGAGAGTGCCAAGAGAGAAGCAAATCTGTTTTTAAAAATCTACAGTTGGTTGCAGCAACTTTAAGCTGCCTCAAAAGTCTATCTAGCATTCCATCCCTGGCATAGAAAACTCATGCTCACAGTAGGAAAAACAAAAATTATGTGCACCTTGGATGTCAGCTTTCTACTTGAATGAGATGAGGGCCTTCCTTGGACCCTAATGTGTCTGTCCCCTGTGTCCACATGATTGTCCATGACTTTTTACCATCATGGTAAACCATAGCCCCCTACAAGCAGATGAGGATCACAGTGGTGGGGAAGGATATATCAAAAAAACCGAAACATGGGAATATGTTGAAGGAAAACCAGCCTGCACAGAGCAACATCTGCCTTGATAAGTACAACAGAGCACTCATTCACACTTGCTATCACCAGGGAGCAACCAAACCAAACCAAACCTTCAGGGATAGACATGCAACATGAAATTCCTTTGACCAGAAGTTGATGTGTACTGTACCAAGTCCACTATTGTCACTTTCAGAAATGTCAGCTTGACAATCAACTGGAACACGAAATGAAAAGAGGATGGCCTTTTGCTCTATCTGTGGAAAAAGGGTGATGGCAACTCAGAACACACCTTTCACATTTTTTGGACCAGTGATCGTGAGTGTGGATCAAAAATGACATCAACTTGAGCTGGAGATTGCTGATGTATTACCATAATGTATGCTGCACTGTCATCCCTGTTATTTACTTAAGAGGATGAGGTGCTGTAGAGGCGTTTGAGCCCTGGGCACACTGCTCGTATCCGTGTCAATGCTGCTGAAGATACCTGTCAGAGATGTCCCACAAATGAAACAATGACACTTTCAGAGAGCTGCCATCTCTTTGCTTCAGCTACCAAGTCCTGACTGCATAACAACAATATATCTTCAACTCATGCACTAGAAGTCTACTTCTAGTATCTCCATCACCAACAATTCCAGTTCCCATGACCAAAACCAATTAGCCCTATCTTCTCCCCTACAGAGGATAAATTCATTCCTGTTGATAAAAAAAATTGCAATTCAAGCAGTAGAAAGAGATAGACCTTCAAACAACTACGAACATCCAATGTTTCTAGAAGACTGCAGCCCAGGACAGCATGCTCCAGCATCTCAGCTTCAACTCCACAATCCTAAAAACAAACACCCAATTTACCATCATGGAAATTGCTTTCATAGTTTTCTGTGCAAATTGCCTAGTCTCATCAACTGTTTTGAGTTGCACAAAACTTGCAGATACTGTAACCAGAAATAGACAAGAGAAACTTGAATTACAGAACTTCAGATGATACCTGCAGACATAGAGTAATGAGGCGGGGGCACTCCAGCTCTAGAATGACCAATGCTGCACAGTGGCTGCCACACCCAAAAGATGAGGCAAGAAGAACATGAGGCAATAGACACAGCATGGACATACAAGAACTTGATTATTTAGCACTGCCTATGGCACACCTGTCTTTTACCAGACTGTAAGACTTTACCAATGGAAAGCAATAACCAAATGACTCTGCAGATTAAGATAGTAACCCCCAAACCCCCTTGTCAACCTAAGCTAATTCTCATCAGATTGAGCTTCACTGGGCTCTAGATCCAACTTTTGCTCCTTACATGACAGTAAGTACTGGAATGCAACCAACAGTGAAATACTCACCTCAAGTTCAGGTATGTTAAGTTGATGCACCCAAGTCGAACCTCCCGAATGTTGTTGGAAAGGGAAAGGTTGAGTGATGAGAGAAAGAGACAGGCAGCATCTCGAGGGATCTTGACTGTTTGAATGTTGGGGCAGCCCACACAGCTGAGAATCTGAAGTGCTCGTACTGATTCAGCAATTTCCCCCACCAGCATAGGGAAGAGGATCTGGTTTGGATTGTCACTATTTTCAGGGCTCACCTGGAGAGCTCCTGCGGGACTCTGTGTGTGCAATCCCAACATTGGATCTTCTGAGCTATTAACAGCCTGATTAAAAAGGCTACACTTTGATTCAGGTGAGATGGAATCATCAGTTGAGGTCAAGCTCCAGACACCTTCCTTCATTTCTTCAGTGCCCAGATTTTCATCACACATGATTTCTTGCATCATCTCAGAAGAAAGAATGGAACCAGGAGATGTGATATCCATAGGGCTTTGCTGATCAATGACAACATCTTCCATACCCATGTCTTCAGATGTTCCCAGTACTAGAGGAATAGGGGGACAAGCAAGGTGGCTCCATAGGTAGTCTGTTACGTGAGCACAGCCATTCAGACTGACTTGTGTAAGATGAGGGCAAAGTGCCAGAACTCCTTCTATTGCAGCACGACCCAGGCTTCCATAGGACATATCCAGCTCCCGCAGCTCAGAAAGTACATTGCCTCCATGTAAGGCATCAAGTGCTGTCTCACTCAGATACTTACATGCTGACAACCGTAATACCTGCAAGGCAAACACCTTTTCTAAGCGGGAAACTCTCCATTGATAAACACTTCCCCATTCTAGATATCTCATCAACTGGACTGGGAACAAGTACCACAGACTCCCTCAGGACAACTGAAATAGTAGTTACATGGACAAGAGCTTTGTCGCCTACTATACAAGACCATGGAGTTTTATTGGGTATGATAGCACTGCTTCACAGGCTTACCACCAGTATATATATCTTGGAAAAATTGACTTGGTGAGGGTTAATTCCCACTTTACATAGTCACTCTTTCATGCTGCTCAGCAAAAGGAGTGCATGAGCCAGGTATGTTGAAGTACCTTCAGATGTGGGCAAGCCTCAAAAATGGGTGAAAGGTCGATGAGGAAAGTGTAGGATAGATCCAGCATGGTTAGGTCACAGAGCTTTTTGAGCGACAGTAATCCTCGAGGCCCTACCGCATGGCAGGTAGCCAAGATCAAGGACTGTATGGCTGGGCATGCTGCTGCTGTGGCAGCCAGGCAGTCATCTCCCAGTTTGCTGAACAACAAAAAACCACTTGTAATCAGCATAGGACATGTACAGACTGCAGTGTTGAGGAGCTGCAAAAGAAACATTTAAATCGACCCAAATTCTAAGGCAGCAAGGAAATGAAAACATCATGATGACTCTCATGGAAAAACACATAAGCAAACTATGCTTCTTTAGGAGACTCTGAAATAGAGTATCTTGTCAAATGGTACCTGCAATAAGAGGCATCCAGAGACAGTAGGCGAGGGCAACAAATGGAGGCTTGGGAGAGCACACCACATCCACGTAAATCAAGGACAGTCATCTGAGCTGCCTCAATCTCCAGTTTCGTTAAGTGGGGGCATATTCCAAGATTTAAAGAGGGAAGCCCCACCTGTATGATAAAATCCAACCCATTTCCCCCACCCATGTGCCCAACCATCTGGTTAGTATAGGTGAACTTCAATGATGCATATGGGAGTGAGAAAAAAAGCATTTCAGCAAATTGAAACCAAGAAAACAACCATTAAAAAAAGAGTAAAAAGAGGTAAAAGAAAAAGAGAGCAAGAAATAGACCGGAGTAAATGTGGCATCCATGAGACGGTCACACCCTTCCAGCTGGAGGCGCTGCAGGATGGGGCAGGAGAGTGAGAGAGAGGAAATGTTGCGGCAACCTACAAGCGATAGTGTGCTGAGTGATGATGTAGAAAGATTCACACTTGTCAAGCCCTGCATACAGGATTTTGGAATTGGACCCAAATTAGTCAATACATTGGGTTGACAGTGAATGGCAGTCTAATCTAGACTACAGCTCAATTGAGAACTGACAAAAGCTAATCAGTCTGAACCCATGCTGAAACCTCTGATTTGTTCATTTGTTGTGGTCTATAGAGACTAACAAGAGTGTCACACATACATCGCAGTTATCGAGAGTCAGGCAGTTAAGCTTTGGGCAGCCACCACCATCACCGAAGACGTTGCATACTGAGTCTGTTAATGACTCGCACTCAGTAAGATCAACCTCCTGGAGCCATGGGCATTGTAATGCCATGCTCACCAGCCCGGTTTGCTGTCTCAATTGTAATTTCTGAAACAACCAGTGTCAATAATGTCATTACCACACAATGTATAATGTACAAAATCAAAACAGAAGCCATGTTGTAAATTGTACACATCTATGATATTGGAGAGAAAACTCCACTACAATACTTTGAAGGCAATATTTGTGTCAGATCCAACCAAACCAAAATAAATACAAGAAGAATGGATGCAGTCATAACATTCAAATCCTACAAACTGCAAGACAACCAACCCCAATATTGTGACCATGCACAACCAGCAAATAAATAGGCAAATATATAAATACTAGAGTAACCAGATCCTATTCCCCATGCATATGATTATTATTTTTGGTGCTAAAAAACAAAAGCATCCCATGTATATGTTGGGCTCTCACTATCTACTCTGAGACATAATAAGCTTGATGAAGTTGCAGAGAAATCTACACAACAATTAAAGATAACACGACAATGAGTGCAGTCATAACCTTATGAGAGTCGCTCACAAAGTGACAGACCATCACCTTCATCACGAACGGCAGTGATGAGCTGCCATGACTACCCACTGAGTTCATCAGCTCCCAACAGTGGGTGTAGATAAGCATATAATAATCTTCCCAAAAAACTTGGGCAAACCATTATACACAATCTTTGTCCTGAGTCATAATAAGCCTGAATCTATCACATTTTGGACACAGTGCATAACAGGTGTCTGCATTCAAGACTGAGAGTTAACACAATACCTCGAGACTACTGGAGGTAATATCAATGCGGCTAAGGGCAGGACAAGAGGTCAGATTTATTGCCATAAGTGAAGGACTGCGGAGTGTAAGTTCCACAAACCTGCAAAAAATCAGGCACCATTCTGTTTAAATTAATTGAAGGATTTCACAGGCTCCATGGGCCTCTTATTGATTCAAAACTGGAAAAACACAAGAATGAAGAGATTTTCTACTTGCGATTGTTGCTTAAGCTGATGCTCCGCAAGTGAGGAAGGTCCAGCGTCACTGCAGTCAAGAGACAGCACACATCCATTGCCAGCACCTGCAGATCATTCCAACTCATACACCATTAGCACACATAGAAAGAAGAATCCAGAGGATCAATGAAATGGAAAATGTAAACATGCAGTCACACAAGCTTATTCCTTTAACCCTCCTGATTGATATCCTCATTGCCAAACCAATGACTGCAGCTTCTACTGCCCCCACTCCAGATTCCTTCAACAATAGAATCAAGTAGATCTACTATTGTAACCAGCAACCCCGCCTTCTACCACCCCTCTGGTGTATGTGGCATGAGTCCTTCATACTCCATACCTTGTTCTCACTTTCAGCAGCCAATCTCTTGTTAACCAATCGAGCAAACTCACCTCAAGCATCACACAATGGGCAAGAGCAGCCATTGATGATGAGTTGATGCCCTCACAACTATGAAGCTTCAAATCAGTCAACATTGGCATGCGAACTCCCTGCCATAATTAAATACAAGGAAAGTCAGTATGACAACATCTGGTGACTGTAACCAGTTTTGCCTCATCACAGATTATCACTGACATGGGCATTTCTGGCAAGCTCTAGGAAGCTAGACTTCTGCTTTGTTACACAATTCTAAAAGTGCTAGCACACCAATCTACCCATTGGTGTGAATCAGAGCCATTGTTTGTCTCACAGCTAAAACCAGTCACACACAATGGGGTAGAGAGAGACAAACCTCAAGAGAGATGTTGGGGCAGTGTGAGGCATCAAGACTGCGAAGACCAGCACAGACCAGCGAAATTTCCCTTAAAGTTTCATCACTGACATAAGCACAGTTCGACATATCCAAAGATGCCAAAAGAGGACAAGCTGTGGCAGCTGCCCGCACTCCTGCATCAGACAATTTAGTACAGTCTGATACGTCCAGGTTAATCAGCCGAGGGCACTGAAGAATTGCAGAAGCAGTTCCTGTGCGCTTGAGTGACAATGTCTGAAGCTGTGGGCACCTGCAGGTTCAGCCCAAACTTATTATAGACACATGCAGATATAACATCTCATCATGATCTGTACAATTTGGGTGCAAGGGTTGATCGCAGAGGGGTTGACGAAAATAAACAAGTCCACAAGCATACCTTATTGTTACAAGAAAGATCATTATTCCAGTAAACCAGACTTGCATCCTCATCTTGCCTTTGTGAAATTTGAAGTTGCAAAACATGGTTCTTTCCTTTTAAGGTTTGGCAATAGGGGTAAGTGAGGTAGAGATACAATTTCCAGTTGTCACTACAACCACACTCAAATGCTGAGTGTGCTTTTAGCTTGACAGACAAACCACTTTCAGTACTAGGAGCTCCACACCACCAGTTCTCAAAAAACTCATCCACCAACAACAGTTAAACATAGGAGAAATAATACTGTGAACAGGGGAGAATTAGACAAACCTTATAGCAATACGGAGCACCCGACACTTCATAATCTGAAGACAACGTAGAGAACCATGCTGCAGTTGTATTTCTTGAGCACTCCCACTTCCTAGTATAGCATCTGTGATGCTCAACTTTCGCAGTGATGTGCATTCCGTTAGGACATGAAAGAAACCATCACTCAAAATGCCCTTCCCTAAAGTCAGCACCTCCAGGTTCCTGTAGCCAAAAAGAAATATAGCTTACTTTTGAATCTGCTCAAGGAGAATGACCTGTTCTGTTGCTCTATAACACCTCCCACAGCACATGAACTTGGTTCAGGGCTTCCTGTAAGACTCTTGCTTTAGCAGACAACTAATCCTTCCAATCCTGGTAAGAACCATAACTGAACTCACCGGAGAGACCGCATTGCCTGTTGAACCAGACTCTCATCCACACAAGGGGCTCCATTCAGATTGAGTTGTGTTGCTTTTGGGTATCGCACACATAATAGTGCAACTAAACAAAAAAGAAAACAGAAATTAAGTCCATGATAATATTTCAAAACATAGGTGAAATGACTCGGTCAGAATATTAGGGTAGAACAATACTACTGGTGGTCATCTCTTAAATTTTGAGATGTAACTCCCAAAAGCACTTGAAGAGTTGCCAAAGCTTCAGTTCTTCAAAACCCTAGCAACTCTAATGTAACATAAGGCAGGTGATTTCCAAACCTTGATCATGACTGACTTTTCGACCTTCAAAGTTGAGTGACTTCCAAAAGTCCTCATGTACACTTGCCATCCGCCACTGACGGCAAACCATAGCTGCCTGACAGAGAGTAGTGTCATCCAGAAATGAAAAGACCTGTACATTAAGCAAACACCCCCTCTGAGTGCCAGTTCCAAAAAACATCTGTCCAAAATTGCTCTGATTGGAACATGATTCAAGAAGAAGCTATAATGTGGCTGTGACCCTTAAATCAAAAGATGACATTGAGTTTTGTCCCACCATTTGCCATGAGAAAAACCAAATGCAGAACATCTATCATTAAAGCACCTTAATGTCTGAATTTGCACAGACCTATACATCTCCACCAGACATCATCTACCACTGGAATGCAACAATCTAAGTTTTCACTGTCCTCTTGAAACCTTGTGTTTACTGACTTCCAGATTAAGTACTACTAATTTGCTTGTGTCAACATTTGACAGACATAATCCACAGCTTTAACAAAACATTAGCCTCAAACAGCGTCTTCGCAAGCTACTTGGAGGGGTCATTAACATGGCTGTGACAAGGCTAGACAGGAGTAGCTTCTACAACCAAATCAACTATCAGCACCCAACTACAAATTCCATCCAGAGAGCTGACACAAACTTGCACCACATAAGAGTTCCAAAGAGCCATTACAAGATCTCAGGATACACATCTCCCCATCACAATGGACTCTGCAATGTCTGTTTGCTCTTGGCATTGAGCAGGTCTTTCTGACAGCAACATATTCCTGTTTGCACCAGTTAGAGACATAACTTGTATCTAAAACTGTGACTGACAGCTTTCCTGTACTCCAATATTATTCTTGAGCCGATGGTCATAAAGCCTTCTTCTATGATGCACATCCCATAGTTCACAATTTCATGCAATTTTAGGTATGGAGACATCTCAAACTCTGTGGGAACCCACCTTGTGCAGCAGATCATCAGTTAAATCCATGCGAGCCTCATTAGCATCCATCTCAATAACATCATTGTCTTGCTGGTTGCCTTCATCATCATTGTCAGAATCCATTGGGTCTTGGCCATCATCATGAGGAATTGGAGGGGGAGAAGCAGGGGTCACTGAAGGGGGCCATCCTTTATCCAGCACATCAGACATAGAACCAACCTGTATTGAAGCATGTGTCTGCGATGTTGATGAGCCTCTTGTGCTTACTGCCATTGGACCCCTTCGACTGCACATGCAATTCTTCCCATAAATTATGTCAAGACCAGCTCATTATAAAGAACTCAGCGCAATCCAGAAACAAAGAGTATAGAAACACAAGGATGTGTAAGAAGCAAATTGTAGCCAACATGCTGGTGGCTGATGGCACCATAGGCAACAAACAAGCATTCATCTTTGAGAAATAATAATTGCTGTGATATTGACCTCACAACCAATCCTAAAAAAAGTCAAGGGAGTATGTGATAGCAATCTCCACCTTCCTTTTAAGAGTTCCCAACGACATTCTCAAGCCAGAGGTTCCTGACTTCAGTTGTACTCAAGTCTATTGTCTACTAATCAGTCCCAGACAGGCAGGACACTTGCATGACATTCAGCCTCTCATGAGCACATTCAAATCCATGGATTGAGTGAGACCCACCTTCATGGAAAGTTGCGAGCTAAGGTGCAGTTAAAATATAGAAACAAGCAACACTCTGTTCTAACCAATTACTGAGGTTGTGAGAAGCATGGAGTATAACACCAAAGGGAAACTTTGTTTTAGAGGAAACAATAGAATCCTACTGTCTTTTCATTAACCACATTTCCAGAATCTATTCAACTGCTTGACACTTCCACATGCAGCATCCATGAGCAGAGAGGAGCAGTATTGTTCTCAAAAAAGAAGATTGTCACAAATACCTTTGCTCATCTTTTTTGTGACAATGCAAGGATCAAATTAGGGACTAACCTGCAGTTGTGTGAAGAAGGCCATAAAACTCCATGCAAACACCCAACCCATCTAGATGACTACTACGGAAAACAATGTCTATACAACTCAAAGGCATGGTAATCATGTGGATTTACAATCTAGAGGCATTTAAGAGACATTGATGAAATGAGGGACAGCACTACAATATCCTATAATGTGGAAAACAACTCCATGCTGTATTGCAAATGCTTCATGGATTAACTGGATGGTGCCTAACAAGTGTCATTCAAGAGATTGGTTGCCTCACCTGAAATGTTTAGACCAAAACCCGTTTGGACAGAAGAGACTCTAAATTGGGAAATAAAGTAAAAGACTTTGAATGCAAGAACTTGTACTTACGTCAAAAATGGGAGGACTTTTGCACGTTTCCGATGGAGCTTGTCAGGCATTCTGAAGTTTTCAGGAATATGGAAATGCTGCATAGGTGACCTACTATTCGGGGCAGAAGCTCCCTGCTGCTGCTGCTGCTGCTGCAGAGATTTCAATGGCGACAGCTCCTCCTGTTGATGGAAATTGCCACCAGTCTCATTCTCTGCTGTGTTAATATCCTCAAGAGTCTCCTGAGTCTGTCTGTGAAAACACATAGCATCTCCTCCTCTTGCAGGAAAGCCTCTTCCAGTCTGCAGAGCTGATGGTAGTGGTGCCATTGGGGCCCGAAATCTGGAGGCTAAGAGGGCTTCCATGCTTGATCCTGTCTGAAGAAGCTCCTGGAACCTGACATCTTCCTCATTCTCTGTCTTCCCCTCCACCGCACTGTCAGTTCCCAAAGAATCCACCAATCCCTCTTCCACAAACAAGGGTCCATCAAGGCTTGAAAGGACGGTAGGCGTACCCTCCAATTTTTTCAACATGGAGGATGATTCACCACCACCATTGCTGCCGCCATAAGAGAACTTCTGCTGCTGGCTGGATGGTGAAGAGGGAGGAGAGAGAGAAACAAGAGTAGATGATCCTTGTCCTGGACAAAAGGAAGAAGCACCACCACCACCATGGGGGGACATTGGAGCCTCCTTTGTCTCTGAAACCAAATGTCCCTTTCGCCTATCCCTGAAGAGAAGACACTTGTCTATGGCTGTCGCCATGTCTACTGTTGCTCTGTCCATTGTACCATCTGAAGGAACATTCTCAGACTTCCCGTCTCCGGATTGACCTAATTCTTTTCCTCCCCCTCCTGCTCCCGCCAGAGCAGGCCATGGTTGGCCATTCCGGGAATCATCGGCTGCCATTCCAGCCCTCCACCAGCCGAGAGCTTCGCCGCTGCAAGAAGGAGGAGGCCGAAGGTGGAGCCAGGGCAACAAAAACCAATTGACGCAAGAAAGAAGAAAGTTGCGGCTGACAGCAGCTTCCAAACGCCAGGCATGGGATATGACGGGTAGAGAGAGATACGAACAACTGTGATGATACAAGTCTTGTCTTCTTTCCTTCCCCCGCAAAACAACAACAAACTGAACAACAACCCCCCCACTCAGACTGAGGGCAGACCCTAACCTAATGAGACCACCACGGCCAGGATCTTCTTCTTCTTCTTCTCTACAACCTTATTGCGAAACTTGCAATAACAACACTGAATGAACATCTTCTTCTTCTTCCTCCCTACTGCAGCCACCTCCTTCACTACATAAACTTGAGAGAAACCCCCGACCGGCACTCTTCCCCCGCCCCCCGTTGCTAGTTACCGACAATACCTCATCACGATCTGCAAACCCTCCACCAACAAAACCGCATCAGAAACAACCACAAACAACCTAACTACAACCCTAACCAACACAAAACAAAATTGCAACACAAGAACTCCAGAAAGAAACCGGAAACAAATGGGGCCAAAAAAAACAAAATTCCGTCAATACCACCACCACCACAACAGAGAGATCTTACAAAACAAACAAAAACAAAAACTCTTCAGACGCTACTGCTACTGTGCTACAACAACACCCGCAGCAGCAGCAGCAGCAGCAAAGGGGGGGGGGGGGAGACGGGCAGTTGTACCTACTACAGGGGTTGTCTGGAGGAAAGAGAACCTAACTCACGACACAGTGCACCAAACGAGATGGTACAAGAATACAAAGTAGAGAAGGGAACGAGAGGAATGCAACGAGAGTCTAATGGAAGGCAAGGGAGAAGAGAAGACCTGCCTACGAGAGGCGGGAAGGCGACGACATGGCCATTAAAATCCGCTACAAAGCATCCATAGCCAGAAAGCTTTGAGCAAACGAGAACGAGAGACAAGAGGAGAGAGAGAGAGAGAAGAGAGAGAGGGGACCGGGGGACAACAGCTAGGTACCTAGGTGCCTAACTTAATAGGTACCTAGCTAAGACCTATAGCTAGGCCTATTCAAAAGTTGCTAATTTAGGGTACCTAGTCTTTTGATGTTCCCCTTATTCCAGACCGTCTTGTTTTCTTTTTTCAAGATTGTGTGATTATCGAGAATTTGGCGAATCTTTCGGAGATTTTTTTAATTAGCCAAATTACTGGAATTTATGCATGCAACACTTTTTTTAAAAACAAATTTCTCCGAGATTCTCCTCGCCATTTATTTATTTATTTATTTTCGGAAAACAACAAGATTTGTCCCGTACAAAAATCAATGTTCCAAACCATTATTTTATTTTATTTTATTTTCGGGACAACTTTTTTCAGTTTTTTTCTTTTTTCTTCGATAAAAAGTTTGGAATTTTTGGTTTTTCTAGGCTAGATTCGACTAATTTTGCTATATATTTTTGGGAATTTTTGGCCAATATTTTCATATCACAAATTTGAGGGGGGGGGTGCGAAACGGTTCCACACCTCTTGGTCCCTTGAAATGCCAATATGTTTTTTTTTTAATTTATTATTATTTATTATTCTTAAAGAAAAGAAATAAGGAGCCATTTTTTTGGGGTGAAAAATGAGGAAAAATGTTTTTTTTTCTATTTTTCCCTGTTTATTTTGCAAAAAGCACAAGGTATTATTTACTAGAAAATAACATTGAATTAGCTTTTATTTGGGGTTTGTCAATTGGGGAATTATTTGGTAATTTGTTCCTTTGTTCTTCTTTTTTGGTGGAATATAATTCAAAATATATTGCAACCGAAAATTAAAATAATTGCGTATTTTATTATTAGGTGAACCACAATTGAGGACTCAACAACATGTTTTCCATTTTGTTCCTTCATTTTGCAAAAAAATAGTGAAAATAAATATTACCAAAATTGTGTCATATGGATTTCCAATGACTACAATTTGGAAAAATATAATGAACAAAATTATTTATAATTTTTTTTAAAGTTTAATTTTTTAATTTCTTGGTGGTGAAAAAATAAATTACAAGTTTAATGATGGACCTTTTTTTTAGTTTAAAAAAATGCACAAGTGGATAATTTCTTTTAAATAAAATTTATTATTCATTTTACCATGATTAATGATATAATATTTTGGTGTCAAAAATGAGGCCCTACAAGCCCAAATTATGAAGAAACATTCAACTAAAAATTATAATAATATTGCCTTAAATTTTTTTTGTATTTCCTATTGCCTTATTTAAACATTTCATTATTCCCTTGAGTTGCACACATGCTTCACTTTAAGGATTCCAAAAGAATCATGTTTTGGTTTCTTGAATGGTTGTTCTCCGATTTATTATTTTTTATTATGCATAAATTTTTCATTAAATTTCATTAAATTTTTTTTTTTCCTAATGTATTTTTTCACCATTTAATCTATGTACAACCCTCCTAGACAAGAGGACGAATCTTACACCTACAAGTTACAATTTAGGGGCGAGAAAGACCTTAGGTGTGAGGTCTCTCGACTCCTAAATAGTAGGTGTAAGATCCATCCCACTCCTTACCACCTCATGATCAACAAGTGTTTAGGGTTTCAATAAGGATTGCCTCATGCTTTATGGTGCTTAAGGCCCATTGGTGGCATTTGTTGGCCTTGCCTCAACCAAGGCAAGAAGGATATTGTGTTTAGATTGATTATAGAGTATAGTAGCTTAAGGGATTTTTATAGGCCCCCTAGGTAATAATAATAATAATAATAATAATAGGTCTATTTTTATATGAGGATTTTGGAAAGATGATATTTTGGGCTTGTGTTGAAACTTGAGATATTAGTTGTAATAGAGTTATAATATCTTAAAGGATTTTTGGTTTCTTTTAGAGGATTTTTTTTGAAGATTAATATATTTTTGCATGGTGAAATATTTGAGTTTCCATAATTCTTCTTCTTATTAACATGTTGAGCCTTCTATTGTTTTTAGGGTTCGGAGGGTGCAAGGGAACTTGAATATTTTCGTGTTTAAGGATTTTGTTACCCCCCGGCCCACACAATGTGAACCCAATGAAGTTCCTAATGGATGTTGCTGACAAGGATGGATGTTGTTATGGATGAAAACATGACAACTTCATGGATGAAGTATGTCCAAATGGACAAAGCCTTGTTCTTGGATGACATGGATCACAAATACACTATTGATCATATATGTGCATGTTAATGTAACAACCTTATTTCAACTAAACACATTATTGAGGATTATATTTGCAAATACCAAATTAATTCTTCTTATATATATATATATATAATTTTATTTTTATTTTATTTTTTTCATGGATGAAATTACACATGGATTTTAGCTGTATGGCATAACTAACTATACAGGTAAAACTTTATGCTAGCTGAAATTGTGTTCATGAATGGATTTACCAACATGTGCGATTGCCTATGTGGATGAAATATGAAATGGATGGAAAATTGTTTAATATTGATGTCCTTGACCACAAGGAATTTGTGAAAAAGTTTTGATGGCATGTTCATAGGAGTCATGTGGATTAGATCTATGTCTTTTTTTCTATTTTCTAAATCCCAAAACCATATTCATGAGCAAAAAATTTCAATATGTTCTCCACCATTTTGCATCTTTTTAGAAAAAAAAATTGAATTTTAATTAAATTTTAATTGAATCTTAATCCAATTCTTCAATTGAAGTTACATCCAATCTCATTCAATACCTTCATTCAAATGAAACATTAATTTCCACAAAATTGACACCGATACTACGCGGCACCACAAAGCCCAAGTTCACATCACATGCATATAATTAACCAACCAATTTTCTCTAATTAAACCCATTGGATAAAATGCATACTAAGGAATAAGTATGATATGTCATACATGGATGAAATTGAACAACCCGGACCTTGTAAGCAAAATTGGATGGTGGTAACCACAAGATGAACTAAGCAATGGCATGGATGAAAATAGATGTGTATACAGATGCAATTGCCTATGTGGGTGAAATTGAATTCATGAATGCAATGATAAACATCCATATGATTATTAAGCCATCCACATGGGCAATTTGCATCCATTGATGAAGTCTAGATTCCAAATATGTCCATTTGATCAATTTGATTTCATGGCATCACATTCATCCACATGGGGTTCCTCAATTAGTTCAATCAATTTTCATCCACATGGCAATTAGTGTTCCATGTTATCAATTTTCATCTATGATGGTGTCCAAATTCATTATTTTCATCACAAATTGCTCCATTTCACCAACATGGTGTTAATTGCATTCACATGTCAAAATACTTTCATCATATGAAAATGTTCCACTAAGTATATATATGTCATCAAGTTTCATCCTCAAGGTCATGTTTCATCCATAGAGTTTGTGATGTATTCCAAGATGGAATGGATGGATCTTTATGGAATTTGGCTCCACCTACAGGACCCTTATAGTTTTCATTTTCTATTTTAATTATTTTTTATTGAGAAAAATGGTTCAATAATCAATAGCTTCCACACCGTGGCTATTAAATAATAGTTCCAATAAAATAAATGATAAAAATAATAAAAGAAAACAAGAATTCCAAGAAAATAGAATAAGTATATGGAGTTCCTTTTTGTTGTTGGTTAATTTTACAATAACTAACTTCAAAAATAGTTACATTGGAGTTTTCTTTAATTATGAATTTTGTCCTTTTTTTTTTTGAGAAAAAACATTTGGATTTTTTTTTTGTATATATATTCTGGGCAAAATGAAAAAAAAACTTTTTTAGTGCCCAATATCTGCTCTAACCTTTTTTGGTGGAAGAAATTTTATTTTTCACTTTAAAAATGAGTTCAGTGTTTGGAAATTTTTTTTTTCCTCTCAATTGAAATTTATATTACCAAAAAATAAAAATAAATAAAAATAAAAATGTATGAGGCCTAGACACCAAGAAGAGAGAGAGACAAAAGAAAATGAAATTTAGGGTGTTACGTTAGAGAATTTAGGGCAGGGAGAGAATGAAATTTGGAGTTTTGGGGCAGAAAAATGAAATTTTCACTTTACGGGCAGAATACTTAGGGCAGGAAATGAGACCCAAGGTTTTGAGGGCAGAAAAATGAAATTTAGGGTTTGGCGCTCTCTAGGGTTTGGCGCTCTCGTGCTTTCTTTCTCTAGTCGCTCTCTACCGAGACAGATCTGGTGAGTGTCTTGGTGCTTAGAAGGGAAAGGAATTGTGGGAGCGGGAACTTTTCGAGCACTACAAGGGCTGAAAATGGCAGAAGTGGACAATTCTCGTGCTCTCGCTGAGTTTCGCAAGAAGCTTTTGCTTCACAAGGAGCTGGATGCCAGGCTCAAAACAGGTAAACAAACAGACTTGTGTGCGTGTGTGTCTGCGTGTGTGTTTTCTCTCGACAAAATGCTTGTTCAAGGTTTGAGAATAGATCATGTATAGCTCCACGAAGAAGTTTTTTTCTGTTTTCGGAAACGATAATTTTTGTTTTCGATTCCTGGGTATGGTTTACCAATACAAAGACGGGGAAAAAAAAGTACTTTTGGTATCGGCATCGCTTCAAGGTGAGAGATGTGATCAACAAGAACACTTTACAGTTTCCAGATTGTTTTGGAGAATTGAGGAATGGAGGAGAAGGTTTTTGAGCGTTGTGATGATGATGTGGGGGACAAGAAATTTAGGGTTTCAGACGCTTTCTTGCTTGAGGGATGGGAAAGTGTCTCTTCTTTTATTTCTTTTTTTTGGGCGCCTTCATTGAGGGGTAAGTGTTTGTTTTTCCCCTTTTTTGGGGGGGCTTCCTTGAGGGGCCAGTGTTTTTTTCTTTTGTTTTTGGGGCCTTCCATGTGGCACTGCTGCAGCACGTTTGCTGATAGGATATGGGGTTTCGTCTTGTACCTTGCTCAGTGCAGGAGAACGTCAAGGCAGCGAAGAAGGAGTACGACAGAACGGAAGATGACTTGAAGGCTCTTCAGAGTGTGGGACAAATCATCGGTGAAGTGCTGAGACAACTTGACAGTGAGCGATGTATGTCACTACCCAAGGACTCAACCCATCCTCCTTTTCTATTAAACCAGTATCTGGAAAAATCTGCAACAAAAAACTGTTATTGCCAGAACAGCACTTTATTAGGGTTTCATAACTTGTAATAGCTGGTTTTAGAAAATGGCCAGAACCCAATACCAGGGTTTTGCACTCTACAGAACTTGTTGCATTTCAGGATATTCTCTGTGTATTTATGAAGAGTTAGGTTTCATTGCATGAGACTATGTAGTTGTTCCATGGTAGAGGTGGCATCCATCATCAATGAGTGTTGGCCTTGGGATTTGGAGGGTAGTGATAGTGAAGGCAAGCAGCGGCCCTCGATATGTTGTTGGCTGCCGCAACAAGGTAGACAAGGAGAAGCTTGTTGCAGGTACTAGGGTTGCACTGGACATGACAACTCTCACAATCATGCGAGCTCTTCCAAGAGAGGTAAGTTCCCTATACTCTGTTTGGGATTCTGGAGTGCTGCTGCACTGGGAGAGTTTGAATGACTTGCATGGGTCTTCGTATAACTAGGATTCTGGGTTGTGCAAATATTATTGCAAAGTCAGTTTTAGATGAAAGCATGCAAGACAGACAGACTGGTTTGTGAGTGAAATTTGGTTGCTTTATGGATGTGCTCATTTTAATTCTATCATGGAAAGACAAGGAGGCGACAAGAAGCAATTGATTAACTTGTGTTTTTCTGAGGTTCAGGTAGACCCACTTGTGTACAATATGCTTCATGAAGATCCAGGAAACGTTAGTTACTCAGCTGTGGGAGGCCTAAATGAACAAATCAGGGAGCTTCGGGAGTCAATAGAATTGCCCCTTATGAATCCAGAGCTCTTCATTCGAGTTGGAATTAAGCCACCAAAGGTGGAGGATTTCTTCATATACCATCTGTGTTTTGTTGTTTTCTTCTGTTGTCAAAAAGGTTTGAGATTGACCAGATCAGCTTCTTGTTGATCATCAACAGAGCTTTGTAATCTAAAGCAGAGAAGACCTAGTTGATGTCCTGTCATGCTAAACTCAAAACAAAGGATGTCCTTGTTGAATGGTGTATGTCAGGGTGTACTGCTTTATGGACCTCCAGGAACTGGAAAGACACTACTAGCTCGAGCTATTGCCAGCAATATTGATGCCAATTTTCTCAAGGTGTGAGTCTGTTGTTTCAGACCATTGCAGTGGTTCACTTTAGAGGTGAACATGCTGGAGTATAAATAATAAACCTCCTTGTTGATTATTGAGGCTTGCCATCAAAGCACTTGAAGCAGCTCCTGTTTCACATCTAATTTTGGCTATCTGGGAATTTAAGCTGCACTGTAGAGTGACATGTAAACATGCTTTTGAACATTGCTGATTTGTTTCTTTGTTTTCCAAAAGGTGGTTTCAAGTGCAATTGTGGACAAGTACATCGGGGAGAGTGCAAGGCTCATACGTGAGATGTTTGGATATGCTCGAGATCATCAAGTATAGTTATATCTCCTCCTCTGAGGGTTCAATTCAATAGAGTACTAGCATGAATTACATACTGTATTTTGGATTGGCTCTGTGTGTCGGTGTCTATCTCTTTGGTTTTGGCATCTTCTGTTTTATACAATGTCCTGGCTAGGTGCTGAGGGATGTGTTTTGTTGTCTGACTCTAGCCTTGCATCATCTTCATGGATGAGATTGATGCAATTGGTGGTCGCCGCTTCAGTGAGGGAACCAGTGCTGATCGAGAAATTCAACGCACACTAATGGAACTCTTGAATCAGCTTGATGGGTTTGACCAACTTGGAAAGGTACCAATAACCTGGCAATGTCCTCTGGTCTTGGGTATTGAAGTGCCTGTTGACTGCTAGCCAGCCAACATCATGACTGCAAAAGTCTTCTGAAAATGTGCCAGAAACTCACAATGCACATGTTGTATAATGGTTTGCCTGAAATTCGATCAACCTATACTTATCTACATCTGCTGTCAGAAGCTGATCAAGTCAATGGGGAGTGATGGCAGATTCTCACTTTTATTCATAGTGAAGGTGATGGTCTGAGACTGAGTGAGTGAGTGACACTCATAAGGTTATGACCGCACTTATTCTTCTAAGTGTCGTTTTGAAGTTTTCTTGGCAATCTCATTTATATATAAGTGTGTGTATGTGTGTGTGTGATGTGGGCAAGCTTCAATATTGTAATGTAGACCATGTCTCCATGGGTGGATGAGTGAGCAGGTGAAGATCATAATGGCCACAAATCGACCTGATGTCTTGGATCCCGCATTGTTGCGCCCAGGTCGGTTGGACCGCAAGATTGAAATCCCCTTGCCTAACGAACAGTCTCGGACAGAAGTTCTTAAAATCCATGCTGCAGGCATCACAAAGCATGGGGAGATTGATTATGAGTCCATTGTGAAACTTGCTGAGGTAAGAATCCTGTCAGATTGATTGTTCACTCCAAATGTGGTTCTTGTGGTTGTGTCCATATCCGGAAGGAGGAATAGCTGAACTAGAGAGAATAGACATCCACTGGAGCCAATGTAACCGAGAGCCTCTTCACAAGGTGGCCATTGGCCGTCTGAGATACTACTCCTCACCCATTTGATGGATGCGCTCTAGCCAGAGACTACCATGAAATCAACCTCATTCTTGTTAGCTAATTAGCTTCTAGTTGTCTTAGTAGAGCCTTATGAATAGAGAACGAGGCGTAATTGCATTACTCATTGAAAGTGGAGATTGATTTGTTTTCCACAAGTTAATGGAATAGTCATCCACTGCGCATTTTTCCTGAAGATGACCCTGATGTGACCAGGGATTCAATGGAGCTGATCTCCGGAATGTCTGCACTGAAGCGGGTATGTTTGCAATTCGGGCAATGCGTGACTATGTCATTCAAGAGGATTTCATGAAGGTTTGTAAACTGACCAAATGCAAAGTTTATGTTTTTCATACTGGCTTCTGAGCAGAAATTTCACCCCATTCCTTTTACTGAGGCGTCTCAACAGTGTTGACATTAGGAGATATCCAAGGAGATGATGAATAGGGCCCATGTTATGGTGATACAAACAGATTTTTGCAGCATCAGATCTGGCAGTGGTGTGATCAATTTGATCAGCATCTGTGGCTGCTGCTAATGTGGGATTAACTGTGGGGTTGCAGGCCGTCCGAAAGCTTAATGATGCCAAAAAACTGGAGTCAAGTGCTCATTACAGTGCAGATTTTGGCAAGGAGTAGTAAGGTAGCAAATTCTAAATTCTCTCCAGGGGCACCCAGTTACTGGATATATTGTGGAGGGGTACTGCCCAAAACTGGCTATGTTGTCCATGACTAGTTAGATCCGACATAGCAAGTGATTGGTTTACACAGGGATGATTTTTTGATCATCTGTTCTCTAGACATGCTTTCAACATTGAACCCTCCTCTCATGGCAGAAATTTTAGGATTTCAATTAGTGATGAAGTTCAAAGGCTTGGGATTCTTTCAAATCAGATTTTTCCCACCCTCAAAACCATACTGCTGTGTCCTGGCCTGGCCTGGCCTGGCCTTGCTGATTTAGCTTGTCACCCAAATTGTACATCAATGAGAGAAGGAGATACGGAAGTTTAGCTGAACACACAAGCTTGGCTTGTTAACATCTCTTGAGCAACATTTTTAGTGTTCCTACAATCAGCAGCAGAATTTCCATTTTTTAGTAATTAAAAGGAAATCCAAAAATCCAATCAATTTTTTTTTCTCTGAAGCATCATTGTCTATTAGGGTCATGAAAGTTTTTGAGTTTTGAATAACGGAAATGGCAAGGCCTCAAGTGTGACACACACCTTGTTGTTTAACAATGAGTGAGCAACAAACATTTTAACAATAAATTTGAATGTGATAACTCACAACAACCTTCCAAAATACAATGCATAATTGGAGATGCTCTTATTCAACAAAAGCTTAAGTTTCAATTACCCTAAATTTTGGTAGTGGTAGGTCATGAACAATGTTGCCTAGACTATATATGTTATCAAATATCTAAGGCAATTAATTGATTGGTAACTCTTCTTTCTAACTAAGATCCATACCTTAAATCGGCATTGCCTTTTTGCAAGTTTGCAAAAGCAACATTGAAGGGAGACAAGAAAACCTACAAATCATGGGTAATCCTCTCATGAATAATATGGAGAGTACATACAATATTGTCTAGGCAGGTCCATTCCATCAAATGTGACACCAATGTCCAAGTACAAATATAATCAAGTTTTTAAGTGCAAAGATCAAATACAAACCCTAAACCCTAAACCATGTTTTATGACAAGCATCATCATCCCACTTGTTGTCTTGTTCAGGTTGAAGAATCTACAAGCAACCCTCCTCCATTGCTCGTATCCTTCTTCTTCCAAGCTTCTTTGCACGTAATATAATAGCATGAAATTAGGCAGATTCCTGAGTATATATATCTTCCTCTGGCATAGTTTAAGGAGTTAATACTGGAGCGTTCCACCCTGGAGTGTTGCATTCTGGTGGTCACAGTGTCAAATTTGCATTTCAAGATCTCTCAAAAATCAAAGACTTCACACACACTCGGTAATGTCCTTTTTTTTTGTTTTTTACATCAAAAGTAGTCAAATAATTTACTGAAGGGTTTTGAAAAGACAAGGTATTATACTGCTAGAAAAAGAGAGTGCACAAGACAAAATAAAACCCCCTTGTGAGCACCAGGTCATGGGACAAATACATGCCAACTGCATAACAACTTGGAAGAAAGTTTCTCTCACATTCAGCATCACTGACAACTTTCTCTCCACACTTACCTCCCAAAGTTCCATCAAAAAATTTAAGAGTTTCCAAGCCAAGATCAGAAGAAGAGCAGGAGTTTTAGCCTCCGATTGAGCTTCAAACAAGACCTTTTTTTGTCTCACCACTCTCTCGCATCTTGAGGATAGTTGTTCCAGTTCACCCCAGAAGACCTGTGAATAAAAAAGCATTACCCAATGATGCCAAAACTGGGAAAGCGCCTCCTCTTCTGATGATATTCAAGAAGTTTTAGACTTAGTGCAAATGGTCTAAAGCTGGAAAAATCCATGCAGGTTTCCTCCACTGACCCGTGCAACGGATATCAAGACCACCCTCCAATTTGTGCGTATTTTCTCCCCTAACCCATGAACAACGGGTATTAAGACCCGCCCCTCCCTCCAATTCGTGCATATTTTCCACCAACCACCCGTGAACAGGGTATAACAGCCATCCTCTGGCAAGTTCCAGACACTGGAAAGTGCAGAGATCATGTCAAGAAAGTCCAGTTCATGAACAGGAAGGCAACACACAGAGGTGATTCTGCAACATCCGTGACTTTCCAAGCAAGGGCACGCTCATATGTCACTGTGCGTCCCCTATGTGAAATTCGCACTCCTGGTGGAAGGTACGCGTAACCCTGCACACCAGCCCCTCAACTAAGTCTTGTTTCCTATCCAATTGTCAATTCCAATCCAACCCAACAATTCTCAGATATGGCCACAACTATGGACAAAAATGAGAAGTCAGGATGAAAACAGTGCACAGGGGAAAAACAAACAAGCAACCAAACTAGTATTCTAACCTAAATTGGTCCTCACGAGAGTTCAATCCCCAGTTTTGGATTTGCCTTACCTGCACCTTGACTGCCTGCTGCTCATATTCTTCATTAAATTCAAGTCTCATCAGGATAAGACCCTGAAAATCTTCTAAACTGGTACCCAATTTCACTACTTTACAAATACCCTCAAATTGGGCATGAAACTAGGGTCAAACTAGGGCCCAAAGACAGGGTGACTTTCCAGATAACTCTATTGAGCTCAGGCTTTCGAATTGATTTTGGTAGACCAAAATGTCCCTCTGAAGTAGATGAAGGCAATATTGGGCTCAATTTGGGTCCATCGGGTTTTCAAGACTTCTAGCTTCATGCCTTTCGACATTGTGGGTTCTTTTTTTCCCTGTAAAGTCAAAACAAAGATCTGCAGGAAAGCTTTGCACCTCTCCTGTTTATACACATACACAAGTATATAATCCCAAACTCCCAACCCTCAAAGAATGTGTGATTCATCTGTTGGTTCTGAAAGTCCAATGGGTCAAAAACTCTCACCTGTTGCAAGACTTGAGTGAAGTCAGTGTATGGGAACTTCTTGCTATTTTCATCTAGAGTATTTTCCCAGGAGAGATCCTGTAATGCCCCTGCCGTTGTTTCAAACATTTCCAGTCCTGCCCGATTTGCAAACATAAACTCAGGCAAACTCTGTGCAAACAAACACACACACACACACACAAACCCAAAAGAAAAGAATTCAGAAATTCAGAAATTCAGAAAGGAAAAAACAAAAACAAAAATTCTGACAATGTACATTCTACACGCTTAAGCTCCGAAAGCCCTGAACCTAACTGCAGTGTATTTCTTTCAAGCAAGCATGAAGCACAGATATTAAAAAAAAGGAATAGTACCTTCCAGGTGCAGCATACAATTGCATCATTATGCTGCCAAAAATCCTTGAAGAGTGCATCATCGTTCCCTGTGTCAGTTGTTCTGGTCAGATCCATCCCCAAGTTCACTCTGCAACCAAACAGAACATAACCACCAATTTGCAAAAAATGTGTCAAAAATGCCAAAAATTGACACCCTCAGAACATTTCATTTCTAAGAAACGCATTGGTTGCCTCCTACCCCCAACTGTTGGTATATCAAATTTCACTAAATCGTGAGTAGACATAAAATGGGCACCTGTAGCTGTCCACAATCCGACGGGCGAGAAGGGAATTAGGAGTCACTGGCAAATGTCGTGGGTCTGTATGGGGTGCTAGATGGGAGGGGGTGAGTGCCATTGCAATCCGTTGCACAGATGCCACGACTGTGCGCACATATTCACGCGCCATTACTGCACAGCTGTCACGATTATGTGCCTCGTATGCAAACTGGAACGCAATTGTTAGAACTGACCGAGAATGACTGGATGCACTGCCCACCAGAACACCATTTGCTGTTGTTCGCATTCCATCACTCCCTCCTTCAAGTGTTGCTGCCAAATTAAGTGTTCGTGAGAGCCCAGTCTGCAACCCCACCACATTTTGTCCCCACTTTTATTCAGAATGAGCTTCAAGTAGTTTGGCTCTTTTCTCCCTACATGTGTTGAAAAGCCCTTGATTTTATTTGTTTAATACCATAAACCCTAAACCCTAATAATTTTGCACTTCCATCAGCTCTCTCAGGTTTCTGTTATAAATCTCTTGTTTTCCACGTCTATTCTGAAATGTTGTCAATTGGGTTGAGAATATGTTACTGCTGAAATGGATAAGTAACACATACATTGCTGTCAAGCGGTATCACACGGAAACCAGATGGAAGAAGTGGAACATCATCAGATATTGCCACATCCACCGGAGCAAACACAAGCTGGGCACAAGCTCCAACCGCATTCTCATCAATTCCACTGCAAAGCTGGATTTTTTTTCGTAAACACAAAACCCACAACTTGAAAATGTCAGCAACATAGTTCACGTCCCTTTTGTTTTTTCCTCTCTTCTTAATTACTAGTGTATCTTGGTACTCTGCAGCAGCAGCTGCTGCTGCTGCTGTAGCAACCAGTGTTGGGTGGGTACCAGGCTGGATGAAACCCTGGTATATAGACTGGTACTGGACCTGGTATCACAGACCCGACCAGACTGGTATGACCCAAGGCAGCAATACCAGTTTGATACCTACGCTGTATAAGTCTCAACATACCAGTATACTTTTCCTTCATCCCATACAACATTTCCATGCAACAAAAGAGGACTAATAAGATCAAGTGCCTCTTGTGAAAGTGAAAATAATAATAATAATAATAAGTATTATTATACCTGGACCAAAAAGGAATCCCTTGAAAGAATTGATCCTCCCTCCAGTTTTACCACCTCCAAAAACTGCAAAAAAAGTTAAACTGCGGATTTGAACAATCTTCTCCCAGGGTTGAAAAGCCTCAAGTTGAAACTTGTTTGTAGTCTGAAGAGACAGTAAAAACACAGCGTGTACCAAAAGCAAACATTTTGCCCTCTTAGAAAGTTGAAAAAAAAAAATTCTTTTGTCTAAAAATGCACCTCTTCTTGCTCAAGAGATTGGGCAAATGGAAGGGGGGCACTAGCTGCCCGGGAGGCAGATATGCCACCATGCAAATTGTTACGAAACATGGCTGCTGTATTTGCATCGATATCAAAGTTTGCCCATTCTGACCGATGCTCACGTAATGAACGGATCAGGAGTGCTGGTGGCACATTCTGCACAGAAAAGAAATTTTTAATTTTTAATTTTTTTGAAATAAAATAAAATAAAATTTCCTAATTGCATGTCATTGCAGCAATAACACAAGAGTTTCACACAATGCCATCCAGATCCCAGATACCCATTCATTCATTCATTCATCGATGCATTCATTCATTGATGATTTACACAGAAAGATGAAGAAACCCAAGTGGAGAAAACAAACCTGCAAAAGCATGGATGCCTTGGCGCATAGGATGCCACCTCCAAGGGCAAAAAGAACCCGGTCAGAAGCATTCTGCCCACCTGTTGATTTCATGGTTGGAGTTGGATTAATCACAATACTCACATCGTCCACACCATCATTCCCAAGAGTTGTCCAGCCATCGTCGGTAAAAGTGTTAACGGCTTCATTGAACCCCCTGATCACACCAACACCCAATAGTCGACATCCATTGTCATCTCTCAGCCCTGAGAACCACATGTTAAATCACCACCAGGGCAGCAGAGTGGGTGGTGTAAAGACTGTTACTATTAATGAAGCGTAACCCAATCTGTGAACACATGCTGACACAAAGCTCCACTTGAAAGATTGGCAGGAATCATAAGGCACACTCAAAAACACAAATGAGGAGAAATTTTTATCTAAAACTCTTGATGACTCTCTATACCTGGCAAGGCGTAGGCTGAGGGTCCAAAGCGCTCCAGGATGTTGTTGGCCATTGCGCAATCCAATTTCTCCACTTTCCTCTTGTGCCAACCTCCGGAGATAACGTAACGCCTACAAGCCCATCATCATTGCACCAAGCCCCCCTTTTTGACACCTGATTTTTTTGCCAAATGAAGAAGATGAGGATGGTATAAAAAGGGGGGGAAAAAAACAAAAGAAGCAGAAAAAAGAACTAGAATATGAACACTCACCCTGATGGTTGTCCTCTGCGCTAGTGCTGCCGCAGACTCATATAGGGGACGGAGAACTTCTGGAATGCTCCAAGGCTGTGTTGATCAATTGATTAACCCATCCCAAAAGCACAGTCAAGACATGAACAATCAGAATCAAGCATCTTCCAGATTACTAAGTTATGTATATTGATAGAAAAAGCTTCCCGATTCCATCACAGAAAAGGGGAAAGATGTAGCAATGATAAGGGCACAAGAGAAAAGATGTAAGTTGAAACTTTTGTACAAGCTTGACGGATTTTGTCAAAACCACAAAAGACAATAACAACATCATCTAAGTTGTGTAACCAAAAGCAAAAAAAGAACACAGAGTTCATGATGGTACTAAGCACTAGGCACCTCCAAGTCATAATGATCTACGACGTGAATGATGCATCCACCTCCCTCACAGGGGCGTATCAGAAACCCACTTGGTAACATTTCTGCCCTGACAAAGGATGGAATTGGTTCTTGTGATCCTGCTAGTGAACGCTCACATATCTGCATGCCCCAAGTCCTCAATCCCCATCAAAATTTGGACCATCATGCTGGCAAACATGTCAGGGAGAGTGTAGTTCCAGAGATTTTGGAAGACTCCTGAGTTTGACAAGTTTGGTAGTCAGAACAACCTACCACAAGATTCCCATCCTCCAAAATGGTGGTGTATCTCAGTGTACAAAAATCCCGAGGAGGAGCCAAAGTTGTTGGAGCATACATCTGCAAGGTCACCAGCGCACACTTACTACTTCAGCAAGCAAGTTCAACGTTCCAGTTACACAAGAAGAATATATCCACAAGAAGAAGTGCCACATCGTGGCAACAGAAGACAATTTCATCAGAAGAAACAAAACACAAATCAAGGTGTCAATGCTTCCAGAAGTGTATATTTCTTTTTAACCTGTGTGTACAAGAGCTCAATTGTTCCTCCCTTTCCAGTCGAGATTGCACCCAGCGTTTGAAGGCGCCGGCAATCCCGGAGCCATGACGGTCGGTCTTTAAGGACCTCCGCCACCTGATAAAGATATATCCAGTAAAATAAAACATTGTCAACTAGCAGCAGAAACACACAATCTCTGACACCAATTTCAGGCTTTTATGCAAGGACACACAACCTCCACATAGAAAAAAACAGTTGTGATTCTCGGGAAAGAAAGCATGATCAGGTTGGTCGATCACCCCAGATGATCTTGATGATGAGGGTCATACCTTGGTGGGTTCAAGACCCACAAGGCCGCATGCTCGTGCTGCAATGCCAGCGCAACCATGTGAAATTGCAATGATGCCAATGGCATCCGGACCAGGCTGCAAAAAACCACAAACAAAATCCCCCATTACCCAACCTTCTCTATGTTGATCACCAAACTCTATTTTTTCAAAGTCGGGCACATGAACTGACTGACTGACACCACAACTCCTGCCTGGTATTGAATCTCTACACTACACCATAGCACAGATGATTTGAGATGCAATAGATTTTGACGGTAGATATGTAGATATATACCTTCATACCGGGTAGCTGAATCCAGTCTACCGCAGTTCCTGTGGCTTTTGCTAGGAATTCTGTCAATGTATCCTCTGCGAGGGCCAATAATCTGCTGAACACATTCTCAACAATAACGCATATCCGTCAAAAAGAATGAAATCTGTGCAAAGTTTCTCAACAACATTGGCATTGAATATGAAATCTCTACTAGCTAAAGAAATCTCTTTTAAGGAGGAGATTCAACTGACCCAGCAGAGTTAACATCACGCGGAGAATGCTGAGGAGTTGGATTCTGAGGCAGACCGACAGTGATGACAGAATCAGAGCTCGTGTCTGTGGAGGCCATGCCATTCCGTCCAGGTACTTGCAAACTCAGGTCCCCCCGAGAAGAGATCTTGTCACCCCCACCACCACCTCCGCCATTCAATGCACTAAACAAATTGCCTCCATGCAGCCTTTCTTCCTTCAGTCCATGCAGCGGTGGCACCTCCTGCTGTATGTAATTGGCCCATCAGATTCCACACTTCCGACATCAATCAATCCAATGCCTTTCAAGACAAAAGCTCTCATTTACTTTTTGTTGTCCACCCATGTATGACAAAACTCTTTGAGGAAGAATGTTGCAAGTATATGGGACATTGGAAAAATTGGGTATTAAACTCCTTGAGGAAGACTGCTGTGAGTATATGGGCTATCGGAACTGTTGGGTATGAAGCTCTTTTGAGCAACAATGTTGTGAGTACAGTTTATCGGAAATGTTGGGTATGAAACTCTTTGAGGAAGAATGTTGTGACTATTATGGGCTATTGGATATGTCAGGTACAAAACTGTTTGGAGGAAGAATGTCATCACTATGGGCTATGGCAATGTCGTCAGGTATGAAACTCTTTAATGTCATGAAAATGTGCTATTGGATATGTCAGGTACAAAACTGTTTGAGGAAGAATGTCAGTGAGTATGGGCTTTTGGAAATGTTGGGTACAAAACTCATGAATATGGGCTATCTATCAGCAGAGATGTCTACAGAAAAGCAGGAGACTGCTTGCGGCTTAAGAAAGAGCATGTGGGCAAGGGCAAGCTGACTAAAACAGAAGGCAAAAAGAAAAAACTATGAGCAACTATTTACCTGGTTGTTGGGCAGACGACGTCGGCCACCGGGAGGGGGAGCAGGGCCACCAGGCAGCTCATTGAGTTGTTGTCTTAGCATGTGATTGTCAAGGGTGAGCTGAGAAGTATGCCGAGCAAGCCTCTCATTCTCCTCCATCAGAAGCCGGTTGAGAGCTGTGAGCTTTGCATTCACACTCACAAGCCTTGTTGATTCCTTCCTCTGCTTCTCCCGACACCTGCAACAAAGCCAGAGAACACACCCATACAAACACACACACACACACACACAGTTCTCCTCTATTCTCATCAGCAGCTTACTACTTCTTTATCACCCACACCCAACATGCACCTTACCTACCACCACAACAACATGATGACAGTTTTGGAAGCTTCATCTTCAACCACATCATGGCATCATCAACCCACAATGGCAGCTTCAGAATCCAAACAAGTGAAACCTAGTACTCCTCGTGTGGAGAATAAAGAAGAACAAAGTCTGGATGGGTACAAAAGGGGTTTGTTTTGTGATGACAGAGACACGACATGCATCATGATGTTCAACATCATTTATGGGTTGGGTGTTTGGGTTGTGGGAGAAAATGTGCAAGAGGGATTTGGGGTTTTTATTTTTGGCTTACCTCCGGTTTTGGAACCAGACTTTGATTTGCTTTGGCTCAATGTTGGCCAGCACAGGCGCCTCACGGATGAGCTGCTGTCTTCTGATGGAGCTGGGCTTGGGACACTCATGATACACCCGCTCCAGTGCCTCCACCTGCTCGTTTGTGTACCTCACATACTTCCCAGAGGCATCCATCCCACTACCTCACTACTACCCTTTTGGTCTTCTCCTTCTTCTCCTGCTTCTTCTTCTTCTTATTCTCTCTCTCTTTCTCTCAAAAACCCTCCAACCCGCTCTACCCACCTGGAGAAAAACTACTTCCCAGCACTCTCTCCCAGCTCAAAAGCTAGCTCAAACACAAGTCCAGCAGTTCCACAAGCCGCTGGTCATCAGCTGCGAGCTCAACAGACAAGACTACTGCTTCTTCTTCTTTCTTCTCACAACCACCACCAAGAAGAAAATGGCCATGCCTTAGAGTGCACTTGGGCTCCCTGCAATGCAATGCTGGAGCCATAGACACAGCCCATACAAACCCACCACCCACAACTCCCACTGCAAAGAAAAACCAAACAAAAGACTTACTCCAAAAGAGTTCCTCCTTCCACCAACAAAAACTAGAACTCCTACAGACACTACTGCTTCTAGTAGCACAACCAGGAGCACCACCACCACCACCAACACCACCACAACGCCTAGTGCAAAGAACAAGTGACAGAAGAGTTGTTCCACCAACAGCCAGTGCACAGGACTAGGGTGAAGCAGCAGGAGCAGCACACAAGAGCCATAGGGTGAAGTACCAGTACCAGTACCACCACCACCACCACCACCACAAGAGGGGGGTTGGACCACATAAGCAGCAGCAGCAGCAGCAGCAGCTTTGCAACCAACAATAGGTATAATAATAATGGCAAAAGCAGGAGCAGCAGGAGTCAGGCAGTAGCAGTAGTGCAGTCCTTTTTTCAAAAGCCTGGCATTGAAAACAACAACAGAGTGTGGGTTGAGTTGGGTGGGTTGCAGAAAGAGAGAGAGAGAGAGAGAGAGAGAGAGAAGGGTTACTGCACACAGAGAGAAGAGTGTAAGTAAGTGGGCAGGTCTGGGCTGGGCTGTGCTGTGCTTGATGGGTACAGAGTCCAGACAAACAAAGGCAGGTGCTTGATGGGTGGTACAAAGTACAAACAAAGGAGGTGGGGAGGGAGGAAGGGCGGTAAGAGGGGTTGGGGGGGGAGGGCGGGGTGTGTGCTTGATGGGGTGGGGTGGGGTGGGGTGGGGGGGAACAAAGGAATTGCAGAGGAATTGCAGCAACAGTAGTAGCCTAAGCCTAGCCAGCAAGAGCAAGTGTGTTGATGGATCACACACACACACACACACACACACACACCCACCCACACTCACCCCCACAGAAGAAGAGGGGAAGTGGGTTTTCTCTCGTGTGTGTTTGTGTGTCAGTCTTTCTTTCTACTGCAAGAGTACTACTGGTGTGTACCCATTTGTTGCAGCACTAGTAAAAGCCAGCTCTCTCTCTCTGCTTCTCTCTCTCTCTCTCTCTCTCTCTCTCTGTGTCTGTCGTCTTCTTGGGTGCCACAGTTGCAAAACCCCAGTTCAAGATTCCATCTTGCAGGCCAGGCCAAGCAAGCCACGCCAGAATCACAACAAACAGACCAGACCAGACACCACACCACAACACAACAGGACACTCACATAACACCAGTACCACCACCACAACAGAACAAAACAGACACCAGACCACCTCAACATAACCCAACCAGACCACAACCATACCCAACCCACACCATACCAGACCCAGCACTACCCACCCACTTCTTTACCTACCTACCTATTTATCTACCTACCCATCTAAAAGATCATCCACCCATCCAAAAGATCATCTCATCCACCCATCTTATCTACCTATCTATCTACTTACCTATTTATTTACTTACCTACCCCACCAAAGAGACCTTTGCACCAGATCATACCAGGCCCACCACTTTTCTTACATTACGGCACACTACCTACCTAGTGCCTACCTACCCATCCACCTATTTATTTATCTACCTACCTACCTACTTACCTACCTACCTACTTACTCATCCACCAAAGAGGACCTTGAGAGAGATTTGTTGAGTTCAATTTGGGTCTGTTTGTTTTGTCTCTGGCTGGATTCGAACACGTGACCAGTTAGAAAAAACTCTACTAACTTAGGGTATGGTATGTATGTAATGAAATTTTCTATGATGGGATTGTGTGCCAAGACAACCAATTAGGGTTTCTCATGACCTAATTGCCTTTTTCTTTTTTTTTTGGTTCCCTTGGTTATTTACACTTAGTTTAGTGCCATACCATGTACACATGTGCATGGAAATGAATGAGTTAGTAGTTAGTTTTAGTACCTAGTAGTGTCCATTCCACAAACCATTTGTTGACACATTTTTGTTTGTGGAACCACTTATACTTAGGCTAACAAATGAATAACTTGGGTCATGTTTTCAACTTGGAGAACATGGATTGAAAACCCATCCAATGGGACCTTGGTAAGAAACCCTTCATTCCAAAGAATCTTAAAAAAACCACTAGCCAACAAAAGAAGCTTTAAAAAAAAAGCCTTTTAACACTCTAAGGTGAATGGGGCAACACCATTTTGCAAAATTCACATGTATGAGAGAAAGATGCCCACCAATATGCAAATGACAATTGTCTTAAGTTTCAACAACATAAAGTTTTCAAAGTTCAAGTGCATCCAATTGGGGAGATTTTTATATTGACCTTTTGGGGGAAGATAAAATGAGCAATGAGAAAGTAAAGGAATTGAGCAAGATGGAATTCATAGTGTGAGATGAAAATATGAAAGCTCAACCCTTCTCATTTGCATTTTGCTTAAAGCATGCCACCATGTCAATTTCAAAATGGTTATAAACCACATATTGAGTCATAATCCTATTTGAAGAATGATTTTAAAGTAGTATTCTTAGATAATTTAAATATATCACATCATGGTCAATTTGGTCAATTGGATTTTTAATTTTTTCAAATGATAAATATTAATTAATGGAAAGTTCTATGTTGATCAAGAGATTATTTCTTTATTTTTTTCAAAACATTAAAATTAGTGCCCAAAAAACAAAATTCAACACTAGAAGGAGAAAATAATCAACGTCTTATTTGAATCTTTTTTTTTTTTTTTAAAGGAAAGTGTCTTGCTCAAGATATCTTATGTGATTGCAACATAAAATTTCCAAGGCCAATCACCCATCCTAATACCTATTCAATCAACTTGCTTTAACACCCTTGTTTTCGTATGAAATTTTGCTCTATTGTAAAATTATGGAAATTTTATGTTTCAAATTCAATGTTTTTTTAAACATTGCCAAAACTTGAAAATCTAAAAAAATCACCAAGCAAAATCACTATACATGGTGCAAATACATAGCAAAATACATATAAAGGTGTTTAATTTTTTCCTTTTCATTTTTTAATATTCAAATTTGGGTAAATTGGTTCATGGATTATTGCCACCTTAGATACATCACAAAATTGAAAATATTAATGCCTAGATTTGAAATTTTTATGGAATTTGGTATATCCATTTTAATTTCATTTTAATAAAGTCAAAACAAAACATTATCATTGTAATCAACCCCAAAGTGATAGGGAGATAATGAACAACGCTATGTGATTGAAGGTTGTGACACATTGAAATTGAATAAAACTATTATTTACAAGAAAATGCATTTGATATGGGTTTAGGGTTTAGGGAAATGCAAATTTTGGGAAAAAATCCAATAATTATTTTTTTTCCTTCTTGTCATCTTGTATTTGGGTAACATATATTTGTTTTGCATTAAAGTTATTTGTAAAGTCCCCCTATTAGGGGGGGAGATCAACCAATTTTGGCAAGTTCAAGGACAAAATGCATAATTAGGGGCAACAAAAATACAAACCAAAATAAATGGGTTCAAAAAAAAATCACCAAAATCAATGGTAAAATTAGTTTGTTTTTGTGTTTTATTTTTTTTGGTGAAGAACCCCAGTGTTTGCATGAAATTTTCAAAGTATGAAAATTTATGTTTGAAATGATTTTTGGTGCATAAAAATATTGAAAAGTGCAAAAGTTGGAACAAGGTTTTAAAAACATGAGAGCTTGAAAAAGCATGAAAGTTTTCTATGAAAGTTAGAGAAAGATATGTGGATAAAAGCATTGTTATGATTAGATTTTCATCAAGGACATTGATGTGGGGGAAGTGAAGGAGTCCAAGTAACTACAATTAGAGCTGCAAGGCAAATCAATGATCTCCAATCGTAAAACTTAAAGTTGTATGAATTTTTTTAATTTCACAATCTTGTTAGGGCATTATTGCAAATGTTTCCTTGAATTTTAATCAACCTTCTCCTTGTTACATAAAATCCTACAATAAATTAAGTTTTGTTTCATTGTGTGTGTGTGTGTTTCCTTTGCATGGATGGCTTTCTTTTACAAGAGTTGTGAAATTTACAATCATGGAGTTTTGAACAATCGAATGAATAAAAATATGAGTTGGAAATTTGTTTGCAAGTGAGAATTTAATGTTAAAGAATCTAGTGTTGGAAACCCTTTTGTCTACTAAATAGATAGGATTCTAGGTTGGGCATTGGCTACAAGACAACATGTGTGGCACACAATTTATACACAAGTTTACACATTTATGGGTTTGGCATTTAAATCACCATATTATATGTCCATTTATTTGTTTTTATGAAAATTTTATGATTTGTCCATGTGTTTGATGTAGCATCCTTGGATTGCAAGGTTTGCAATATGAGATTTAAATGTAATTAACCTATCATTTTATGTGAGTTCCTTGAAAATTATTTGAAGTTTTTGTTAATGTACAAATTTATATTTTCATGTGTATTGGTAATATCATCATATAACAACCTATCATTGACATGGGTTTTATGCTGCAAATGTTATTGTGCATATTAATAAAAGGTGTTGTGATTGAATTTGGTTCGATCAATATGGTGATTGTTAAATCATTTACATGGGCAAATTTACTTATTATTATTTCTTGTACATGTGAACATTCTTGAAAAATGATTTAAACATTGTTTTTTAATTAGTTTGTTTCATGTTCAAGGCATAATTAATTTTTAACACAAGGCTTTTTAATTTGGAATGTGGGAATTTTCAACAGGCCTACAACCTCCTTTAATTTATATCATTTTTTTGTATAATTGAAAAAAAAAATTGTTTTTTTTTTTTTTTTTTTTTTTTTGTTTTTTTTTTTTTTTTTTTTTTTTTTTTTTTTTTTTTT
>Ga0116229_10000499_pt1 | contig 52111 bp, 47 predicted proteins | sample S1TSphgellanicum_3_FD_87313 | JGI IMG/M metagenome (GOLD analysis project Ga0116229, IMG submission 87313) | Host-associated microbial communities from peat moss isolated from Minnesota, USA - S1T2_Fc - Sphagnum magellanicum MG | ecosystem: Host-associated > Plants > Peat moss > Unclassified... | reverse complement strand
GTTGTTCTGATTGGGAAATACGTGGTGGGTGGGTTTGTTGTTGTTTTTTGTTTTTGGCTTTTTTGGGGGGGGGGGGGGGGGGGGGGGTTTCATGACTCATGTAATAATTTCTTTCACAAATTATGTATAACGATCTTTTTTCATCCTCTACATTGTTCCACTTTTGGGCTAATTTTGTTTTGCTTATACATGTAGAACACTAACAACATCGAGTGAGCATACATGCCAATTTGTAATCTTGCTGAAATTGTGCATAACATCTAATTGGAGTAGTTGAAAATTTTTGCACCTCCTTATGCACAACAACATGCAACAACTATGTTTGTCCTTTTGAATGGTCCACATTATACCAACTTCATTTGCAAGGCTATCCATCCAACCATGGTTTTGATAGGAATGAATTCCTATTGAAGGCCCATGTGTCAAAGGATTTTTTGGCATATTGATTAATGTTCTCCTAGCTTTACAATGCAATGTTTTGCATTGCAAAAAAATACCGATGTGAAGTGCATAAGAAAAATCAATACACACAAGATGATGTCTAGGAGCCAGCTCCATGTTATTATGGTTTTTGGGCCAAGTTTGATCTAGGGCTCTTAAGCACCATAAGCATTAATTTTGTCCAGATGATTTCAAATGTTGTGTGGGCGGGTGTGCGAAAGTACATTGTTGTTAAGCTACATGTCTTGACTGTATGGCATGTTCAACGTGGTGTCAACCTTACTTAAAAAAAGGTATCATCTTTGGAAGAGGTTGGGTTTCTATTTGATTCTGAACACAAGAACAACCATTAAGTTTATTTAGAGTTGAACCTTTCACTTAAAGCAATTTTTAGGTTCCTTCAACCTACATACTAAATGTAATCAAATTTGTAGATGGAAGTAATTGGCCCACATTTTGTTGTGGCAAAAAAATGAGAAGGCTTTTAATGTTTAAATTAATGCAATAACACACCAACAACTAGAAGGTTAGTAAATTGTTCAGTCCTTCTATTGGTTTACTCCCTGTAAATGTCCAAGCTTCTAGGTATGGATGAATTTATAGCATACTCTCTAGCCACAAACATTTCGATGTGACAATTGGAAATTACCCATGTTGTTTTTGCATATATTTTGTTGTCATGTTAATAGTTTCTTTGGGTTGGTGTGGAACATGGGTGCAATGTAAGCATGTGTATCATATCCTGCAAAACATAAGGTATTGTGGGCAATTTGAAGAGTTCATTCATTATCCCATGTGGAGTTCGGATGAGGTTTAGTAATTGTTGGCACATGTTAAAGCATTTGAAAGCCAATGATATTATAATAAAATTGGATTTGCAACAGGTTTTGGAGTGTTTATTTCATTTTCATTATTCACAGTCCAATATGTTAATGTTGGTGGAAAACTTCCAACGATGATGTAAGAAAAATTAATTTCATGGTGGAATGAATATCATTTTTGGGAATATGTTATATTTTTATCATCCTTAGACATGCTAATCATTTTTGTTTTGGTGATTGTTTCTAAGGTGGCTTCCAATTTTTAAAAGACCCCTAGGTTAATGGGTACAATTTTGAACCACCATTTTAACAAATAAATACCTTTGAAAGAAAGTAGTTTGGGTGTTTTGAAGTCAGACCCTTGTCCATGTGACAAAATATTTTTTGCATTAGCAAAAAATCTTTTGCCATGTCACAAAAAGTATAACCACATGGCAAGAGAATATTTTGGGAATATTTGATGATGTGGCATGGTATACTTTATGAAGATTATTAGTTGAGCTTGCTCACCCACTCACCAATCATTGCTCAATGCTCACTTGTTAGCATTGTTGAACATTCATATGTGGTTGACAACTTAGCAAGGTTTTAGAAAAAAGCTCAAGTGACAAGCCTCATACATTAAGGTTAGGGACGTGGGTTTTAGAAATCTTACAAGTTATGTAATACAATAGCATGAATCATTAGGCGAACAAACCTTCACCATTGTTGAATGCTCTAGCAATTGATCACATCATAATGCAATAGGTGACAATGTGTCAAAGTGCATAGAAATTGTAGAGATTGAATGCTCCTCTATCTCAAGTGAGGTCATGGATATGATGAAAGCAACGATGGAGATTAGTGAAAAAGAAGGCTCCTTCTTGAGCAAGGTAAAAAATGCCCTAACCCTAAAGGAGCTATCAAATGCATCCATATCGAATATATGGGCCACTTGATGGTAGCATGTGTTGATTATTCATGGGCTCTCTTGTGAATGGGATCTTCTCATAAGAATATATTTGGTGAAATTTCTTAAATTTTCAACCTTTTTCACAAGCTTACATTTAGCCAACCCCTTTTAGAGGCAGGGATTTGGCTAAAATCTGCCCATAAAAGAAATATTGTGTTGAAGTTAGACCTCCAACACCAGATTGCAGCCTATTTTCCCATCCTTGTTCATTATCTGCTCTTGAAATCTAATGCCCATGACTTAGTGCCTCCACTCTCCAGTACCAAGTCATGAATGCGAACTCCTAAAACCAATGATTTGAAAACTTCATCATTTCCTTCATCTACTAACCTAGGGCATTCCATCCTTGCCAAAGTCCAGCCAAAACAACTTATTAGTCTTGATCACATCTGATCCCGTTCCATCTTTTGCATCCTCTGAAACTATCAAGAAAGTACCAAGGCTTCTAACATTGGCTACCTTGTGGTTTCAGGCTCATTTAGCTGCACTAATTGAATACATGGACGTTGTCACTATATTCAAGATCCCTTGGACTGTTAAGGACATATTGTGGAAATCCTTTGTTGTTGTCTTCAGGTGTTTTCCTGCATACTATGTACCTGTTTTGGCTATTCCTACTCACTCTGCTCTCACTTCAAACATATAAGACCTTCAGGAAATATTTCAGATTTAATTTGAAATGTTCTGTTTGGAGTTAGGGCCAATGTTGGTATGGTTTAGCGGCTTGTGCCTGGCATCAACATTTGTATGAACACTGGTATCAAGGACCCTACTAGAGTGATATGACCTGAGGCAATACCAGCCTTGTACTACAACCAGGCTGGTATGATTTTTTTAAAAATACCAGGAGTAGGCTGGTATGTTCCAAAGTCAATACAAGACCAACACTGGTTTGGACCTGCTATGATGCACAAATCCAATGCTAAACATGTGACCTGTCAAACATCATCTTGAACTTCGCTAAACATCTGTGAACTATAGGCATCCAACAGGAAGACCGATTATTCAAAGAAGGCGAAATTGCCGCAGTAGTCCTCAAATGCCCACCTCCAAAAGGGATACTCCTATGAAGAGCCCTGGCCTTGCTTGCATGAAAGAGGACTACTTGTCTTACTACCTTTGCCTGGCATGGGTTTGTGCACTGCAAAGAATGCTGGCTAAGGAGAAATCAAGAGGGCCTCTGCAAACAAATCTGACATGATACTACTGCCTATGTGACTCCTGTTTTAACTGTGCAATAAAACGCTCAAGCCTAGTTTCTGTAATCACTCTTATATCCAGGCACATACATGTATAGCAAAAGTGGCACATACAAAGACCCATCAAGCTCAACTGAAGAGCTACAAAGGGCAACCGATAGAAATTTAGTCCCCCTCAGTCTGTCTTGGGGCACAAACCATGTAGACTAGGCCTATCTCCTAAACACACCAATTCCCTTCCATACTGCATTCCTGATCCCAGGGAGGACAATAGTCGATGCTGTGAAGGAAAACCAGCAAGCATGAACATAGGTGGAAGAACAGAAAGGGTTGATTGGATGTAAATAACATAAACGACACTGGTGTCCAGGACAAGTCTTGAAGTTGAGGACATCAAAATCATATCTACTGCTGTATTACAGAGTATAAATTGGTGCACCTCCTTTTATTAAAGCAAACCTTGGTGGAATAATGCCTGCAAGTTTCATATGAACTAGACCTACTTCATCATTCCGCCTCAGTCATACAGTTCTCTTTAGATCTTTGTTCTATTGTGACCTTTACCAAGAAATTAACATTAGAATGCACTGCATAGCTCAGTACATTCAAAAATTGGATCAAGCAAGAAAACCCTTTAATGTACTTATTCCATTCATTCAGACTTGAATATAAGTAAGCACTATTACTTTCGATCAGGAAAAATCAAGAGTGGTGAACTAAAACATGGAGCCAACCTAAGAGTTACAAGCATCATAACACAGCAGCCCAGAAGTAATTCACTTGCAAGGTAGTGATGCTAGGATATTACATCAAGGAGAGAGCAGTGTCCTTGAGCCCTGGAGCCTTGACTTAAAACAATAGGTGTTCACATTTGACACAGGGATGCAGCAACTGTTTGATCAATATAGCTCACTAGCATTGAACTTTGCAAATGCTTCCTTGAGAAGATCAAATACCTTCTCTGCAATGTACTTCTGCTGCACAGTTGCCCCCTTCTGCTGCACCTTGTCTGGGTGCACACACAGGATTGCTCTTTGATAAGCCTTTTTCACTGAAGCACCAGTGATGAGATCAGTCAATGACACAGGTTTCCAGTTACACTCAGGCCACAGCATCAGATGTAGCGAGGAGAGCAAGGCACGCAGGTTACCCTCCTTCCCCATGGACCATCGATGTATCTCTGCATCCAAGTTTCCAGCTGACCTGTGTCTCTCATCTTGCTCCATCTGAAGTGCCATATCACGTTGATGCTTCTCATCCAATACTTTTGCAGCCCGTTCCTCTATGCGTTGATGCTTTTCAAGCCGAATCCTTCTCCTCTCAGCAGGCTCCCCTTGGAACTCATCCACAGAGGGTGCAGGTTGAGTGAAGATAGATGTCCAGTCATCAACTACCTTCTGTGCTCCTGAGGACTGTCTCTGCAGTGGAACACCCGACCCACTATTCACAGAGTTTCCTGATGAAGGCCTAAAAAGGCCAGATGCTGGCAGATTAACTGATGGACGTTGCCTTGGTTCACTAGTTGCTCGAAAGTTTGCAGACTCCTTGCGCAGTTGCTCTGCTGCCCCTCTCTCCCTCTCTCGCATGCTGTCTCTTTCCCTGTCTCTTTCACGCTCTCTCTCTCTTTCTTTCTCTTTCTCTCTCCTCTCTCTCTCCTCTTTTTCTCTCTCCTTTCTCTGTCTTTCCCTCTCCCTTTCCTTCTCCTTTCTCTCTCTTTGCTTCTCCCTTTCCTTCTCTGCCTCCTGTTTCTCTCTTTCCCTCTCCCTTTCCTTGACTTGCTCTTGCTCTCTGGCTGCAGCAGCTCTCTGAACAGCTGCTTTCTCAGCCCTCTCCCGAGCTTCAGTAACCACCCTCTCAACTGCAGCTTTTGCAGCTCTTTCCCTTGCTTCTGCCACTACTCTCTCAGCAGCTTTCTTTGCTCTCTCTGCAACTCTCTCAGCTTCCCTCTCCCTTGCTTCTGCCATTACTCTCTCAGCAGCTTTCTTTGTTCTCTCTGCAAGTCTCTCCACCTCCCTCTCCCTTGCCTCCTCTTGCTTTGCCACTCTCTCTCCAATCTCTCTTTGAACCTCAACCTTTTGCGTGGCCTTTTCCAGTGCAGCCCTTTCTTGTTGATGATCTTTGTCTTTTGGAACGCCTCTCTCAGCCTCAAATTCTGGCTCCCCAAAGAAGGCTGTATCTCTTGATTCATGTCTATCTCTTCCACCCTTCACCCACTCGTCCTCCCTTGCACGCCCTTTCTTCTTGTCACCCCTCCTCTCCTGCCTCAAAGGCTTCACCACCTCTCCTAGATCTTCAATGATAACATCTGGCATGACAACAGGAATTGACTGTTCCCTCTCAGTACAAGGATCTGGAGGGGCTCGAGTTGGAGGTGGAGAAGCAGATGGCTCTGTCACAAGCTTGACATCATCAATAGTCAACCAAATTTCTCCTGTCAAATTCTTGACATTTGTAGCTGACTGGTAGGTACTGGCATCAGCTGATGGTGTTTGCACCTCAGCAACTGGCTCATCAAATATTGGTGATGAGTCATTAGAGAATATCTCTGCGTTCTCTTCTTTTGAAGGTTGTTTGGGGTACACAGGGGACAGGACAGGGCTGTCCATGGGATCTGAAACAAAAGGGCTGTTGGAAAAGCTGACTTGACCAACTATGCCATCTTCATTAACCGAACCTTGTAAGGAGGTCCTACCACCTGGTACAGTCTTGCTTGGACTGGAAGGCTCCTTTACCTTCACAGTAGCTACAGGAGTGGGCTTTGTAAACCCATCGAATCCATCATATGCTCCATCATCTGTATCAGATTTCATTCTGGAAGAACTCTTATGCCCTGAGCTCCCAGACCCAAGGTCAGAATAACTTGAAGGATCCAGTAGGTCAGGAAATGCAGATGCTTCAGATGCTGGCACTGTAAACTCAGAGCTAGAATTAATTCCTGCAAACATGCCTGCTTCCACTGGAGATGAGAAAAGGTCATCAATTGAAGATGAGTTTGGAACCACTGTGCTCTCAGTAGAATTAGTTGCCTTCATTGGTTCTCCAACCCCAAACCCTGGGAGAAAATCATCATACACAGGCTCCAATTGAGAGGGGCTCATTGGAGGAGACTTAACTGTTGTCGATGACTTTTGGGCTTCTGGTTTCTTAAACCCTCCCAAGAGATCCCCATCAAGAGAGCTATGAGTAGGACCAGCTTGTGAACTTGACTTCGCTGTCTGAATAACCCTCAATAGATCATCCTCAAAGGAACCATGAAAAGCTCCAGCCTGCAAACCAGACTTGGAGACTCCGAATGAGCCCAGAAGGTCATCTGTTCCTGAGTGTTTGTTCGATACTGACAGTAAGTCTCGTTCAGATGGATCTCTTCCTAAGTAGCCATCATCAGATACAGCCCATGCTGCTGGCTGCATAGTTGTTGGTACAAATCCACCCAACAAATCATCATTGAATGAGCTCTGGCTTGTTCGAGTTCTTGTTCTTGATGATGAGCCATTGAAGTCCCCCAATAGATCACCAAAACCAGTGCTTGAGTTAGACCCTGATGGTGGCTCGCCATACACATCATTGTAGCTGCTTCTGGTACCACAAAATATGCAGTTACAGTTCAGAAAAATGTAACCCTCACTAGACAAACTGGGTTTGAGTATTCACATTAGAATATTACCTTATGACATCCCAATATGAGATATCTTGCTTGTGTGGGAGGGAAAGCTAAATGCTAACTATGTCAACCCATCTATGAGGAGTTACACTAGGAATGAAATCCTCCTACAACATCTCAAGAAAATATCTATGAGATTGCAGAGAAAAATCCATAATAGCACCTTCAAAGTAACACAATGATGAGTGCAGTCATAAATTTATGAGAGTTGCTCACATAAGTGTCAGACCATCAGATTCATTTTGAATAGCAGTGACAAGCTACATCACTCCCCACTGACTTCGTCAGCTCCTGATGGTGGGTAGAGATAATTATACAATTACAAGGCCAAAATTTCAGGCAAACCATTACACAAACATCTGTGTCCTGAGTTTCTATTTCATTTTTGGAAGGAACATGAAGTCATGCCAGTGGCTAGCACTCAAGAGGAAAAGCCAAAAAAAGGTCAATAGGGTAAGTGCAAGTTGCAACAAGCTTGTGAGGATAAGAAGTGTCATTCCAGTTCAGCTTGTCCATCTACAAGCAAGGCATAGGGAGACTACATATCAATAGAAGTATAGTCATGCTTCACAGCACTGTTCTGAAGAGGGTAGGCAACTAACTTTCTTAAGCCACAGCTCAAAAAAATAGTAAATCTTTTTATAAAAGACTGATTATAGATCTAGAAAGGCTTTTCAATGAATCAGTAAGCCACAAAATCCTATCAGCTTCCAGAAAATTTGAACATGGCACCAGACGAGCCAATTACATTGATTCTTTTCACAACCTGGAAGAAGTTGCACCTCTTCTTCATGACATCAGCCAACCAGAACGATTTAGCTTACACATTGTATACTAACAGACTGAGAAGAGAAGAAAACAAATATGTTGAGCATTCAAAATTCTCCATACTAACAATTTATGTCAACCTGAATAGAATTACAGAATGACCCATGAATAAGGTTACAGAGATCTCAGGTCTAATAACATGTCAACAAACAGGAAAAATAGGAGACCCAATACTTAAAAACACAGAAAAACTGAAAGGCAGTTTGAAAGATGGCCACTGAAACATGCATGACCAGTGACCATAAAAACATGAATGGTAGTGACCAAATACCATGACATCCACATCTGGAAAAAGAGAAATGAAGAGCCTTCCAAATGCAATTTACAGGTTAGCATATACTAGGATTGCATGTTCACATGCGCATTGTGTAAGGTGTGGCCATCAATACATAGAGGCAACACTTTTGAGCTAATAGAGACCTAGCAACTACTGGGCCAGCCCCTTCTTCCTAAATGTCCCCTACATTGGCAGTGCTGCAAAAACAATTACTTCAACTGCCACTGGAACAGCCTAAACACATCAGAAGTTAATCAGTGCCTGTTTGGAATTGAAAGAGAAAAAAATGTTGAAGAGGCATCTTCTACTTGATCAGAGCCAACAATCTCACAAGATCTCCATTCAGGAAAAATTCTTCTGGGGGAAACACAAAATATTATTTTATATAATCTACTGCATGATCAAATTAACACCTACATAATGGACATTTACTAGACTGACACACATCCAAGCACAAAAGTCAGACTTGGCAAAGATTGGCATACTGAGTAGAGTCATTTGGATGAGCAGAGAAGACTACCAACAGGGCGAAGTAACCTCTCCAAGAGCACAGAATGTCAACCATTGCGGCGTATAATGACAGGCATGATAACAACAGGAGACACAACTGTGTAGGATAGGTTGACTTCCTGTTTTGTTAGAAAGTTATTCCCATCGGTAACAGAAAGCCCCCCAACTGGAGCCGAACCTGGAAAAAGATCGTCCAGCATTGATTGGAGAAATCCAACCTACAACCTCTGCTGGCTTTTCACAAACCGTTGTCTAAGCAGGGCACCATACGAAAGCAGTGATCTCAGTTCGATACCTGGAGAGCTCGCAATGCACTCTAGACAGAGTGAAAAATTGACGTGCACTTGGTTGTCAAAAAAGAGGTCGAGAACTTACATGTTCGGACCCCGATGGTCTTTATCAGGTGAGCTCCCAAAGAAAAGGGAAGGGTCTGCACCGCGATTCACAGACTTAGAGACGCCATTAGTCCTCCCAAAAAACAGCTCATCTTCCTCCACTCCCGCAGCATGTGCTGCGACTGGGGCTCGACTGGAGCGATTAGATCCAGTACCACCGATCCCGCTGTTTCCTTTTCCGGATGAAGTGCCTGTTCGATTGCTCCCCGCTGCTGGGCTTGGGCCCGATGCAGACATCGGCGCTGCTTTGCCTTGCGGCTTTAATCCATAATCTCTCTGCAGTATGTTGGCGAAATCCTCCATCACAACAAACTGTTCTCAAATCCCGCGTCCTCCCTTAACTTTCCCCTTACAGATCTTATCCCCAAGGCGCAGGAATAACAAACTGACTTATTCATGCAACACTAGAGAACAAGAGCACGCTCATCCTGCAGGTCTTGACCCGACCAAGTGACAACACATCAAACTACAAACCCTCAAAAACTTCCGTTACCCCTTACGTCCTGGTCGCAATCAGGTTGCAACAGCATTCCAGATCCGCCTCCAGTTTCGCTGCTCCTGTGGTATTTCTCGACAGAATCGTCCCGTACCTGCTTAGAAACAGACCATCCGCAGCACAGCGGCCGCGTACCATTCTCCTAACCCTAACATCTCAATCACGTTATTTCAACCCAATCAACCAGATCTCCCTTTTCTTGACCGAGACTGATATAGTACAGTAGGAGGGTTAAAGAGTGGCGGTATGGAAAGACATGGCCAAGAGCTCCTAAGGCCGCCGTTCTCAAGGATCGGGATCTGGAATTCTGCGATGCAACACTGCGTGCCTCAGCTGCAACACAACAACAGCCAGCCAGCCAGCCAGCGATAATGGGCCGGCAAGGACGCGCCCGTTTAATGAAAACACCAAACGGCCTGCGCACATGGGAACGCCGCAAGCAACAATCGGGAACCACGTTGACGATGATGTGTGGGAACTTCCTTTTAGAGCTTCGAAAAACGTACGACAGTGGCTTGGGGACCCTTTAAATTATTAATCCCTCACGCCCCCCTCCCCCCCCCCAACCTTTTGTTACAAGAAACAAATTGCATAAATAAACAGGGTTTTGAAGCCAGGAGGTGCACTAGCTGGTCTGTGTTCCTAGACCCCATTTGCATCTTATTCTGTTTCTGGAAGTGCGACTTCGTATTCTGTCTGTATAGCTTTGATGTTTAGGTTGGTTTGACATGTTAATGTGGCATGTCATCACCAAAACAGAATTGGGAAGCATTTGGACTTCAAGTTTTATGGAGTATGATTGTTAAATGGCATAGGTTAATACATGTAGTATATAGGGTTCATGTTGTGATTTATTGCAAATGTTCGAAGGTCTAAATGGGCATGATGTCTAATCTGACTTGATGAGGTTGATAGTATTGTTGGATTCATAAACGATTGTTTATGGTGCCAAAGACTTAGTGCCAACCAAACATCAAAGCTCCATTTGTGAGTTGGTCTTCGTTCAAAGTCATCTACTTACATTGGACTTTTCTTTACTTGAGGATTGTTTATTGTGTTCCCTTTACAACTGAGCTCTTTAAAGGTTGCCAAAATGTAACTACTAGTTCAATATTCCATGAACCAACCAACTATATAAAAAAATTGGAACCAATTGGTACTTCCCAATGTTCACCCTATTGCAATTGCTTGGAGGCATAAGCATGTCTAGCCATGTGACATGTACTTACACCATTGTAAGTCTTCTTGATCCATGGGAAACAATGGGGAGCTTTGAAGAGTGTTGAGGAGCAATGGATCAACATTGAATAGGTGATAGAGCTCTATTGTTAACAAATGACGGTGAAAAGTGTCATCCCAATGATGGTTAGGTTGGGTGTGGCAATCTAATAACATGAGGTTTTTTTTTTCTAGTGTTTATGACTGGGATGTCTAGCGTGCATGGTGCTCCAATGGTGTTTTTTTTGGATGGGGCTACTTAAAGTGGTGGGTTTTTAGGTAGCCTTTTCTTTTGGGTTGGTTTATGGGTTGCCATGGGGTAGGTCATTTTTTCAATGGAAGCCTTACCCTCTTCAGCTTTTGAGCCTCTACCCATTTCTAATTGGAGCATGAGTTTTCGAATTCGCATCCCATGTGGCCTTTCTTCATCCATCAAAGTAGGAGTAAGGTTTAACGTGACGTCCTTTGTTCTTGTTGCAATGTTTTGTTTTCACATTGTGGCATGGCCCATCATTAGAAGCATTGTTAAACTTTTCAAGTTTTGCCTTCAAATAATCCTATTGGTTTTTTGGTCACCTTTTCTAGCCCTTTCCTGCCCATAACATCTTGAGCAATGACGTTACGAAGTGAGCATGTGAACGTGAACGTGAGCCTGTGAGGATGAGCTTATGAGTAGGAATGGATATTTTTGGAATATTTTGATGACATGGATAGAACATTACTACAATATCCTTATGCCACATAGAAATGACGTGGAAAATATTTTTCCACATGTACATGGATGAAAGTCACAAGATGGATGAAAAGTTTGGATGAAAGTTGAACATTAATGAACTTTTTTAATGATAATTACAAGTTGAAGAAATAATGTGGATGAAACATTTGACATATTGAAATGCATGGATGGAATTAATTCCAAAACAGTTATGATGAATGAAAATCACATCTACATGGATGAAAGTTACATGAAGGATGAAATATTTGGATGAACATGAAACATGAATGAACTTTTGGATGATAATAAAAAGTAGACAAATTGTTTGGATAAAACTTATGGCTAGTTGAGTGTATGGATGAAAATAATTCCAAAACAGTTATGATGAATGGAAATTACTAGATTCACATAAATTTCATGTCCAATTTCATCTGCAAAAGCGAAACTCGATGGAACTACATTACAATATAAACGAGTGAAATAATAACTTGTCTAAATTAAGTCAAATCACACAATAAGTTAAGGGTAAGAAATCCACATAATGATGCAATGGGAAAACGTTTGAGAAATTAATGAATAGTGCATCACACACAGAATGTTGAAGAATTTTTTCATTTATGTAGTAGAATAAATTCTAAAAGAACAAAACCTATAACAATCCTATTTAACAACAATCTAATGACTTTATAACCTAATTTACCTCCAAGACTTTGGCACAATGTAATAATCTATAAACCTCATTCCAACTTGAGTATGGATAGTGAATGAATGGTTCTCTAATCCCAAAAATACATGGCAAATTACAAAATGTAATACAAGTGCTTACATGGTGCCCATGGCCCCCATTTGCCTAGGGATGAAGCCATCATGGAAGCAAAATCCACACAACTACAAGCTAAGTAATCACTAATTGTTACCTCATATTGCTTACAATTTTCCAATAGTCTTGAAAGGAGGTGATAAATCCATCCATATCTCAAAGGAGGAATGTTTGAAGGAGTTAATAATGTGGCTTCAAGAGTTCGTCCCACCTCCCACTTGTTTTCTTATATAATGGATAGTTTGAAAGTGTTAAGATGATGAATCTTCTTTCCATTCCTTGATTTTGGCCAAGCATTTGGATCCAATGGCTTAAGTAATATCACCACATTCAAGAGGTTGTTTCACAAATGCATATATGTCGTCCCCAACCAGATTAATGAGGGGACATATTGGCTTCTCCAAACAAGAAACCAACCTCCTTCAACGTTAGCATTTCAATTTGAATGAAATTTGTCCCTTCTTGCACATGCCATAAAGTAAGCAAGGTTGGCCTATCAAGTGCATATTTCTTGCTTGTCCTTCCCACACACACATAAGGTCATCATGACAATACTAAAAATTATGTAGTTCAATTGATACAACTTTGGCTATAAACCAATAACCAAAATAACAGGGAGCTACAATACCACGATCTGTTTGTTTTGAAATGATTCTAGATTTGCAATAGTGTTTAATGTTTATTTGCAACACCAAGCAATGACTATTTGATTTTAAGGGACAATGTTCAATTCGCAAAATGTTGTTCCCACAAAAGCATTCAAGGACCTCCACACCATTATGGGTGGGTGACAATAGGATCAGCGCCACTACCCTCTCCCACATCAATAGCTGACAACTTTGATTGGAGCCATTACATTGCCCACTTTTAGACAAGAAAAGTTCAATTGATCATGCCAGTGTGAATTTGCTTATGACCCAAGTGGAGGGTATACCTTGCATTTGGTTGATCCAAACATTTCTTCACCTTCCAAGTGTGGTATTTTAGCGGAAAGACTAGAGCTTGAGGTGTATTTGGCAACTAAAGTAGCAATTTTGATTAGGTCCCTAGACTGACTAGCTTTATGCAAGCTTAATTCATTTTTGTCTGGACCAGTCCCGTGTGCACCTCCTTATAAGAAGGCATAATACTATGAAGATTACTTGAATGCTCGCATGTAATCATTGAACGTTGCAACAAAGAGGCAAGTACCCCTCTTGCTAGATTATTGTAACCAAATGTTATGGACTATTTCAAATAAATTACAAGTCAGCATATCAACTTCCTCATTCGAAGAAAATTTTTATAAGCAAATAAAAGGAATGAAGTTATAATCTAAGAAAGATAGATGGAAAATAAAATTTGAACACAATAGTTTAGTAGAACTTACATCCAACAAGAAACCTCCCCATTGTCACACATGAAAGTGTTAAAAGCTAAACCAATTATTGAGCTCGTGAATGGTACCCTCGCTTATAGCTTTAAACAAGTACCACCAAGAGCAAATGGTAGCATATCAAAAGTTAGCTTCTTCTAAGAACCACTAGTAGAAAAATTGTCTTTTGCAACTTGGTTTATGTAACTAAAAAATCTCGCATGCAACTATTTTGGAGTTGCATGCGACATTTTTTAGTTGCATAAGACAAGTTGCAAAAGACAATTTTTCTATTAGTGAACGTGACTTTCTTATACTCATAACAAAGGGTTTTGTGTTAGTCGTGAAACTTAGGAGCGATCAACTGCTTAGTATGTTTGTTGAAAGATTGAATCTAATGGAAAAAGCACATCTACTCTTTGTCAACCATCTTCGCCGTAGGATCTCCAAACCCATAAACAATGCGAACAACATTCCAATTTGCTTGTGCACCATACACCATGAACCCCTTGAAAGTGGGTGTACCTAATCCTTTCCTGTCAACAACTACATTCAACTTCTTCCGCAAGATGCATTCAACTTTCGTGTCCTCGAATTGCATGTCACAAACCATAATCGTCATGACCTTGCAATAAACTGGGTCATAAACAAGGCCATGGTCGTCCATCCTTGAACACATTTTATGCAATCGAACATCATCCACACATTTTGAAGATCATCACCCAATTGCATTCGCTAGACGTGATCAAATTCGAATGTAACTCCATCGATAAACATCTTGAACAAATAAACCTTCTGCCCAACCTATTGACCAAGAAAACAATTGTCATGAATATAGTCATAACCAAATAGTGCTTTTAATTTGAGGATGCAATCAAAGGAGCCTGAGTTATTGGGATGATGCTTCAATGAAGCAATCAAATTGCAAATGCCAAAAGAACACAAAGGAGTGAACTTTAACAATATTTGATTTAACTTTTCACCTTTGAGGAATTCCACATGACCTCTTCCATCCTCGTTAAACAAGTGACAAAAAATAAAACTCTTACTTACAAACAAAGAAATAATCAAAGATGTAATAGTTGGCGTTTGATAGACCTCATTTATAACCATGTTATTCATCTCCTAAAAAGATTTTCTACACATCTTTTTTGTAACTAGATGTGAATGGGTACCCAACTGGATTGTGGTTCTTGAAAGATTTGGAAATTTGTGAACATAATACATTTTAGAACTATAAGTTTGTAGACAAGTGGGTGAAGAGTCGCAAAACTTATAGTTGATGGTACAGACCAGGGATTTCATGAAACACTGCCCAACTATTGATAGTTGGGAATAATCACCACTCCAACTAACTTCATTGTGCGTAAAAGAACGTTGAAACATAGGACAAGAATCATTATAACAACTCAAATGTCCAAGGCATTTTGTCGTTCTAAAGCCCAATCTAAACACATTTTTGATGTTATTGGTCTACAACTTGCACTAAACATGACCATTGTACTTTTTGTCCATACTTTTGCAATTGTTCGAAATGTCCCAACGGATGATGCCCAGGAGGAAGCTCAAATAAAATATCACCATTGAATTTTGTGGGAAAACAATTCACAAACTCAATTTTGATGACACCATAATCAAGGGACTTTAATTCAAAAGAAACGTGCGGGGTCAAAAACATTATTTTCAGTGAATCGACAACATTGGTGAAAGGAACTGCTTATGCCACATTCTTGAATGCAGAGACTATCATTTGACAAGTTGGGAATTCATGCAGAAAGGGACAATCACATTAAGAAGGGATGGGCTATCTTTGTTAGAAGAATCGCAAAGGTCGATAAATGAAAACTTCGCCACTAATACAAAAAACTTTGAATTGTGGGAAACTAGATTGGGTTTTTCCTTCATCATGATGCCTTCTGCAACAATGTTTGCCATTAATGTAGTTCTTCCCAATGTTAAAACAATATCTTGAAAATTGTTGAACGCATGCTCGTCGACAATTCGATACTTACCATTAGTGACCATCCAAAACATCCCTTCAAAGTTAAAATTAAGAACTTGATAAATAGAACTTAAAACAATGTTGTTTTTGGCATAAGAAACATCCTTAAAATCATGCAGAAATCCCCACTGGAATGCAAACATTGCACATAGGATATTTTCGATCATTTTGACAACTCCAGAATAAGAAACCAAGATGGAAAGATCTGGTTTTCCTACAACATGGAAAGTAGCCATTAAGATCAAAAGAGAAGGCAAACACCAAGATAAATATCACATTATTATCACAAAAATAAATAGAAAATGCCACTGCATCAAGAATTCAAATTGAAAAATAGATGAGGAACTAAAGCTAAATAATTCACTACAAGACACAAAAGGACAAAAACATATTATGATAAAATGAAGCGACGAAAAAAATAGTGCAAAAAAGGTTATCCCACATCACGGGAAGAATGGATTATAAATAACTAAATTGGAAAACAAATACAATTTTCCTCTTGTCTAAAATTTCATCAATATAGTTGACAATGTAGCAATAAAAATAGTATTAGTAGCAGATAAAAAACTAAACATTACCCTACATAGTGCATTAAAAAATATTGACAACAATCCCAACATTGGACACAATACGACATTGAAAAGACACACAAATGTTCAAGGGAAACAATGAAACTATTGATAATAATGGAACGAGAGTATTGGAAGGTGATGTTCATTGAAGGAAAGACCTAATTCTAAAAAGGTAGAGCAAATATGCCCCAATGTTGCTTTAATAAACCCTAAAAATTAACAATGGATTACCTCAACGCATTTCAATCCATCCTGGGATACTCCAAATCATTGATTCCCAAATGCAAATACATGGGGAGAAAAATGATTAAAATATAAATACATACAATTTGGAGAAAAGAAAACTATAACATCCTTGCGTATAAGAACTTAATAAAGTGGGGCCAAATGAAGAGCCAAAGAAATGCCGGTGGGCATATTGTTTGGATTGGGATTCTCTTAATGCTTTTAGTGCCACACGATTTATTTTTTGGCTCATTAGTTTGTAATAAATGTTGAATTATGTTGTATGTATTTTAGCCTTCTATTGTTGCCTTTTAATGTTTCTTTTTTGTTCCTTACAGTCCCCTTGGAATATTTTTTCCCTTGGGACCATTTTAATGTTTTCACCAATGGGATTGCACGATTCAAATTGAAGGTGTGCCATGGGACAACGTTCTACTATGGCCATCATTTGTTTGTGTTAATGAACATAGTGTAAATGAACACCCCATTAGGCCAAAAATAATTGAATGTTAATGGCCAATTTTCCCATGAAATAAATAAATATGCTCAAAGTGATAGAATGCAAAAGAAGAAATGAAACTTATGAAAAATCCTATGAAATAATGTCTAGTGACATACTTAATTCTCCCACCATGTTCATGTTGCACCCCCCTCCGCATTAATTATGACAAAGCCTAGCCCTTGGGCATGTTGAAAAGTTTACATGTGTTGTCAAGGCTCTCACCCCTCTTGCTTCGACTTCAATGTTATAAAATTTTATTTACACATTACAAATCTTACATCCTTTGAATTCAAATTCCCCTTGTTCGGACTCCTTTATGGATTTTCAACTAGACAAAGATGTGAAATTATCCTTAGATTTTTTTTAAGTTAATTTTTTTGTGCATGCCCATTTGGCAACAAGTGATTCATTAAGTGTGGTTTTGAAACATTTCAAGGATTCTTGTGACCCCAAGGATTTAGCGAATGGTTTCATTCAATTCCATCAATTGAATCCCCATGTGGCCTTCAATCACACCCCATGGTCCATGGTTTGCATTTTGGTGTTGTTAGGAATTTGCCTTTGGCCAAGCTTTTAAGTGGCCCATTCAATCAATTGTTACGGGTGAAGCACTCAATTGGCTAGTGAATAGGACTTTTAAGTCTATAATTTTGTGACACATTCTATTTTCACCTATCGCCACATCAATTTGGCATGACAGTTAGGGGTGGTTACAAGGTGCATATGTTATTCAAGTTACTTTAGATGGATGTAATGAATGTTTTCAACAACCTCTTGCATAAGGCCATCTTCTAAAAGTTTCGAATACTAAAAGGCTAGTTTCTTTCAACTTTTCCTTTTTGTTTGTTTATTTTATGCCCTTCAATTGTTTTGTTCTTTAGTCATCGCTCCCCCTTGACAAATTTGTCTTTCATCTTTTTATTTGTGAACACACATCAAGGTGATTCACTTATTAGGCATATTTTTGCACTTGTTCATTTTTGTGCTTTGTGTTATTCCTTGAGCATTTTCCCCTCTTGTTTCTTCCCTTCTTGGGTCAACAACACCCCATGTCCTCAACCCTACCCATTACACCAAAATGTGTTTTCAATGACTCTAAAAACAATTACAAATGGAATCATATGTTTAGTTTATAACTATTTGTGACTACATGACTATGGAGTCAAATGAGACCCATTGTTTTGACAATCTTATCACAAACCATGGTCATAGTCGCAACTACCAATTATAGTCATAAATTTGTAAAGTCGAAAATGACCATCGTCCAACATGACTATTGTTTTAAATTATGTCTGTTAACAATGACTATAGTCATTATGGATATATTGGATTTTATCTTGGCTATTGGATTCATATAAAATTAATGTAATATATATTTTTATGAAGCGACACATGGTAATGTCAAAATCAATGAAGATTTGCCACATGTTAATAATTAAATAATTACAAGATGCCAAATGGCAATACATTTATAAAGCTTAAAAATAATTATGGTCAAATATGATTTTCCATTATTTATCAAAATGACACATGGAAATTTATATGGCAAATCAAAATTGGACACATGTTTATATATAAGAGGTGTGGATTTTTAACACATGTTATTTTTAAATGGCATGTAGTTTACATCAAAAGTCATTTTTTGAGGTTAGGGTTAGGTTCCAAATGTAAGGTTCGAGTTTCAAATTTAGAATTGTAAAATTAAAGTTACAAACTATAGAATTTCAATTAAAGTTATAACCCTAAACCCTAAATGGAATTAGGCTTACATATTTAAGGTTAAGATATAGGGTTTTAAGTTTCCAATTCAGGGTTAAAATTCATGATCGTGGGTTTATCATTTAAGGTCCAAATTGTACATCTACTTTCAATTATGAAAAACTCACAACATTTAACTTAAAAAAAAACCTTGCAAAATGGCAGACCTGAATTATAATGTTGGAATCATTGTATACATGTACCCAATCCAAGGGCAACTCGCACATAATCTATTTGCCCACCTATCATAAATTTTTTTTTCTTTTCCACTATGTTTAAACACGTCACACAAATCCTTGTCATGTACACATGCATTTTTAAATTCAATATATCTAGCTAATAAGTTTTGGATTTCAAATACCACATGAACTATTAGCTACTTTGTCGTGCATTTTAACAAGCATAAAAAACTATGAAGACCAAATTAAGACAACAAACCCCCAATATTATCTCAACTTGTGTTTATCTAAGATTTGTCATTTGATGGACAAAAAATGAAATGACATTTGGCATGTAAACCTCGACTTGAATAGCCACATAATTAATCGGTATGGTATTTTCCCCAACTTTGCTCCCACTTAGCACACATATCATTGTTATTCCAGCCTTTCCCTTTGATATGGGGTCCTTAAGCATGACTTCAAGAACAATGCGGATCTACACGTGCCATAAACTTAAGGTTAGAAATGGGTACAATGTTTATATTCACATTTTGCCACATCAAATTTAATACATTGAATACCAATTTCCAATTACATGCAATTTAAAAATAGACAATCTTCACTATAATCTTGAAATTGCTATAAACACAACTTTCAATCCACATAGCTAGCTACCTATCATGCATTACAATTAGCCTTAATTGCATGAGAAATTCAAAACATATCCAACAAATACACAATAGGCAAAATGAAATGAATTACCTAAGTTCATTTTGGCTTGGAGCTTTTTATTGCAACATTTGGTCATTTAGTTTTGCTTACTAGATTGGTCCTTTGCTCTTATATGCATATTTTAATAAAAGTCAACTAGAGGTAACAATGGCATGGGGAATGTTATTCAATGTTACTAGATCGGTCCTTTGCTCTTGTATGCATATTTTAATAAAAGTCAATCAGATGTAATAATGTAGTTACATATATGGGGAATGTTATTCAATATAAGTTTTATGAATGGTCTTGCCTTTTGAGGTTAACAAACTTGTCCCAACGATGATTGCATACTTGCATTATTCACAAGCCCAACGGGTTTTGACTGATTTTTTGGAACATGTTGTGCACCACCACTTCCTCCCACATGTTGTAAATTAGCAATTTCTCCCATCATCCTAACATGTGGATGTGGTATGATTGTTTCTACTATAGAAACTCACTCCTTACCAATGTCCCATCCCCACCATTCCCAACATTGTCCTTCAACACTCCAATTGGTGATTGTTGACCTTGTTGTACCTCACTCTTATGGATTGATTCCAATGAAACCAAGTTTCCATCCACAAGCATAATGACCCCGAGTTTTTTTGCCATAACCTTGTGCATGGCAATCAACTTGTTCATGCAAGATTGTAATTGGCTGATTGAAACCATGGCTTCATCTAGCTTTCGATCAACTTCATCTTGCTTCTAATCCACTACCCCTTTCTAATTTAACATCCCTTCCACCTTATTAAAAAAATATCAATCCATCAATAACCCTTTGCTAATGTCCTACATTCAACAAGATAATTTGTCCAAAAGTTAATATTGTTTTATAACACAAATGTTAATTTCAGTTAGGTCAATCATACATCTTCCACCCAAGCTTGAACTTATGTATGTGCTAGAATTGTGTTAAAATCTAATGCAATTGAATTATGTGGGTTCATGAAAAACATATGATAGTACATGGACGACAACCTTTGTTGGGGGAAATGTAAAAAAATGCTGACCTTCCACCAAGGAACACTGCCTCTATGGTATTCCTTTCATTTGTTTCTAATTTTACTTTATGCATGTACCTTTTCAATTCAACTATTATGTTTAGAAGGTGAAAGTAATGATTTGATGGACTATTGCATGGTTTTGGCAAGAAGATCCCTTACATTTTATTAGTATCTTTAACTATTGTTTCCAAGGTCTCTAGGAAGAAGAATGAGAAATTTATGGAGAGGAATTTTAAAACTCTAACCTTGTTCTTTATTCTTTCATAAAACATTCACAAAAATTGCCTCTTCCATCATTGAATGTCCTTCCTAGAAAAGAGGCCACATCTTACTATTATTCCCTAATGTTAGATTCACACCCAAATCATAAAAGGCAAAAACTTGAACAATAAATTAACATTCCATTCATACCTAAATGGTAAATGGCCAAAACCTGAACAATTAACTAATATCCCATCAACACAAAAGGGGTACAAATTTTGACTTGGCAAATGATGTGGCATTGAAATTAAAAAGGGGATAAATATTTTGGGATATCTTAACCCTAATCTCCATTTTTTGAGGAGGAGGCTTTGTGAGATTTCCAAAGCTTATGTGTGGTGGTGAAGTCACATCAATCATCTTTATTTGAGATCTCAATTGAGATCTTCAAACTTGGTTGTGGGTTTAATTATGTTCCCACGAGGGTTTAATGTCTTTTGCACATTATTGGTTAACATTTGGTGATATTATGTTATAGGTAGGTTCCAAATTCCAAATGTCATATATCTATTCAATTTCCCCTTTAAAAAAAAATCATTTAAAAATTCCTTTTTTCCTTGGATTTCTTTTTGCAATAAAAAAAACCCCCCAAAAAACCCAATAAAATTTTATAAATCATCATTTTCTAATTTAACAATCTTGTAAAATTCTTTTAAGGTTTAAATGATTTTTTTAATCACAATTTCTTGTCATAATAAAATTATAGTAGAAGATGTTAAATGAAAATTGATTGCCTATTATTTTCTTGTTTATTTTTTGTTTCCTTCAAAAAACGAATAATAAGTTATGAATTACAAAAAAATTATTTCTAGGGTGCAACTTTAAAAATTGAACAATTGCTCTATTATAATTAGTGTTTTTTCCTTAACAGAATTTGTCATTTTTCAACAATTTTTTCAATTTTTTTTTTTTTTCCCCTAGTGTAAATTCAAGTAAGTTTGCTAATTTCTGACAACATTTGCCAAATTATTCAATATCACAAATTTTTTTTAAAAAAAACTTATAATTTTATTAAATATTTTGGAGTGGGATGTTTGTTTCTTTTGTTTTTCATTTTTTTGGGCTTGGGAGTGGGGTGTTGTTTTGAAGAAGTGGGTTTTAAGGTTATGCAAATTTTCATATAAGCAAAGTCCTTTGCATAAAGCACGCACACATTATGTTTGTTTGATTTATTTATTTGTAAAGAGAGCGATGAGTGTGCAAGCTCTTTAGAAATATTAATAAGCAACATGGGAGAACAATAGTACATGCACATGTGGTTTGAATTTGTGGAAAAAGACAACTCTAATTCCATCAATAGTTTTGAACTCCAGATGATGCCATCTTCTTCTCACTTTCTAGGTTTTTTTTTTTTTCCTTCACAAGTTGGAGTTTGTACCTTTCCTTTGTTAAGTATAGAATGAGTAATAATGATTACATGAAAAATTAAAGGAATTAATACATTTTGTTTCTATAGATTTTTCAATGTGGTTGGAGTGTGTGTATGTGCGAGAAACCAATTAGTTTTTCTTTTATGAAATTTTGTATGAGTTTTTTTTGTGGGATTGGGGTTATGGTTTGTGGGACAAACCCTAGTGAATTCTATAAAGAGACAAAGATAGAAAAAATGTTGAATGATGGATCCACAAGTTTACAACTTCAATAGTTTGGTAGTCTTATAGTTTGGGCTTGTTTGTTGGTATTTGTTTAGACTTTAAGATTCCATTGATTCAAGGTTGGTTCAAGGGTTTTGTGAGGTGAAGAACATAACTTTCTACAACAAAAGAAAAATTTGCAAATAAATTGAATATATTACACTTTGTTGATAACACAACTATGATGGTTTATCATGGGTATTTGTTTATTGTATATGTAGTGGACCTCGGAAGTGGGCAATTTGAAGTTTCCAAAGAGTATAAATTAGGATCAAATAATCTGGTATTCACCTTCCTTTGATTCATGCATTTAAAAAAAATAATTTCAGGGCTTCTAAAATTGTTTAAAACCATTATTTTTCTGCAAAAAATGTTTGTTAACTTTTTTGATGTTATTGTTTGAAAAACAAGAAATTTGGACATGTATTGAATTGGCCATAATGGATGTCACATAATGTATGATGTTTATTAGAATTGTGTTATGTCTTTTGAAGGTAATACAATTTTTTTGTTGGTCATAGACATCAAGTTGGTGCATTATGATGTCTAAATGTCATGCCATATCATTTCCAAGCTCCTTGATGGTGTCCCTTACTCTAATTTGTTAAAATACCTTGTAAAGTATTCCCAACAATCCAGCTTTTGGAGGCCTTTTATTTAAGTTCATGTTGTAAAGTGCTTCCAATAGAAATTTACAAACTTGCATGGATTCTTGAATATGGTGTGTATATGTCCTTACTTTTTCCTTACAATGTTCATTTGTTGCACTTGTGATTGGATAAAACTTTATATATTGTTTTTGTGAAGAGGCATGCAAGTTTCAGTGTGTGGAAAATATATTCCTTTATTATTGTGAATATATATTTTTCTTATTTTATGTGTATACAAAAATGTCAAATGTAAGTTACTTTGTTTTGATTTTTTTTTTCCCTTCTAATGTTTTAAATATTTGTATTCTAAAATGTTATTTTTTGATTAATATGTGAATGTGCAAGTTTGCAAGCAAAGTGATCATGTTTTAGGAAACCTTCTAGTTTCAAGGAGCCATTGCCCTTTGTTACAGCAAGCAAACTAGCTCTAGGATCATCACTAGCCATGTGTCCCCTCCATTCACATGCCATATATCACACTACTTTGAACCCTATGCCTAATGCACATGTATGTGTGTATTTGACGGTACATATTACAAAATTACAATTACAAACTACATTTCCAAAACCTCTTTATATACAACATTTCGCATGTATCCATCAGGACCCTGGTCGCTAAAATTTTTGATGTTTGCACTTCTTGTGACCCGTGAGATAGCAACATATAACTGACCATGGGAATAGACCAAAGATGGCAAATATACCCCAACGTTGTTCAACTTGTAAGTAAGTAGTAAGTTACTTATTTAGTAGGTATCAATTTGTTGAAAGATATTTTTTTGTTTTTGTATGTTGATAAGTTCCAATATCCAAACCGCCTCCCTATTCATAATGGTCAGTGTTTCTAGTGCAGCCAATTTTCACACGCATCATAATAATACTTTTGGCATCCAACATATTATTATTATTGGCAAAATTATTTTTTTGGGCAATCTGATCATTGTAATTACCAATATATCTATTAAGTTTGTGTGCTAAAATGGCAATTGACATCCATTGCCATTATTATTATGGCAAATGCAAGCCTTGAAATTGCCAATATCTAATAAAAGTGTGCTTAACGGCCGCTCGTTTTGGCAATGTAAAAAACATTGAAAATTTCCAATATTCTAAATAAAATTTCAAAGAAAAAAAAAAAACCTTAACCCAACTTTTTCAGTTGTTGAGAAAGAGACAGGATGAGTGTACCTAAGTCCAAAAACCCCAAAATAAAAATTTAAAATTTAAAAATTTAAAACACTAATATATATTATTCTCTGTTGCGTTGCGTCTGTATTCCACTCTTTTTCTACCTTGTCGGAGTAAACAGACCATGATGGGACGGATGGATGACCGGACGGATGGATGATAGGATTAATGGATGAAATGATGCTTCATGACCTCCTTTATTATATGTAATATCATAATAGACATTTGTTTTTTGTTGTCACTATTTGTATCTTAAATTAGTTCAAGGGCTGTTAGTTGATTGATGTTTTGAATGTAACCATATTCATGAGCCTAATGTTAAAGGAAGAAATGAACCATCTCCCTTTATTGGATGCTTTGATTGATAATGAAAATTTTGGCTTAACTTTGAGTTGGGAACTTTTGCAAAGAACATTAATAAGGAGATCATTGGGGTGATTGACTCTCTCTTTTATTTCTTGAAAAGATATGAATAAAGAAGAACTAATAATATGCTAACTTTGATGTTAGATCCTAGATTCAAAAGTTTGAGATTGATTTCTTTTTCAATTGGTTGTGAACATGGAGTGTTTATGGTTGAAAAACATGGTAAAAAATCCTTGTTTCCTATGCTTTTGAAGTTTTATCATCATTTGCATCCATTGTTTGTTGGTAAAAGTTCCTTTGCTTGTAAAATTGATGAAGATATGAACTTTGAGATTTTTGAAATGGTGGTTAGCACTAGCAAACTTGTAAAGGAATTTATTAATTGAAAATTATTGATATTTTGTAAATGTCAAGTGGATGTAAAAAATATCAAATGCCCATTTGGAGTGGTGGAGGAAACATGAAACCATGTTTTCAGTTGTTGATTTTTTTGTTAGACAAATATTAGAGATTGTAGGTTTTCAAATTGAAACTAAGAAATTTTTTTTCCCTTGTTGTAATTATCGTCAATTTGAAATGTTGCTTACAACTAGACAGTCTTAATTTTTTTTTTTTTGAGTAAGAATTGACCAAATGATGCAAGGGTGAGTTGCGAGGCTCCTAATAATTTGATAAATTTGATAGATTTTGGATTAAACTTAGGATAAGAATTAGATAAGTTTGAAGATTCATTTGAACGATATGAATTGAAAGAAAACTAATTAATTTTTTTGTCTTCTATATCTTTGAAATGTGATCACATATTTTTGTTTAGATATTAGAGCTTTAGTTTTGACCTTTGAAAATTTGAAAAAATATTTAAAATCTTAATCCTAAAATCATATGGTGAAGATAAAAAATCAGATTAATATAATTGAGTAATTTAAATGAGTTAAAAATAGGTTGTGAAAGAATTAGATGAGATACGAGTTTTTATTTTTAAAAATAAGACAACCGACTTGATTCTTAAATTTAAAGAAATTGAGAACTAAAGTAAATGATTATGAAAATAATTAATAAGTGCCCAACATTGCAAAATACCCTGTAACAAGCTTTGTCTAAGCTTTTTTTACTCCATCTTGCATGATTTTACTTGTTTTGTTTTATTGTTTGTTTTCTCTTGCATGTTTTATTGTCTCACATGAATTTTAAACCCATCATACCACAAGAGAGAGTCAAAATTTATGTCATGAATGTACTTTCCAACATTGAATAGGAGCATTGTTTTCTTTTAAGTAAACTTTAAACCAGTCAAACCCTATGGTAAAAATAGTGCAATTTTTATTCTAGGCAATGTGCCACAAGTCCGCACTTGCATCTAAACAATGTTCACTAAAGATATTTTGTGATTCAGGATCAAGTTAAGGTGGAATAAAGAGGTTAGTTTAACGGCCAGAGTGAACTAGCAGCCACCAATGCATTAGTTGGTTGTTATGTCCATTAGATGGGCTCCATTTTTTCATTCGGCACTAGATGGGGTTCATCATAGTCCATTTCTTTTTGCTGCTGACCACTGTATTTATTTATTATTTTTTTGGTTTTTGGCCGTTTTCCCCTGGACCTGATTTCACACATAATTACCTTACTCACTTTCCTACCTTCATAAGTACTACACTAGCCTTGGAACTTTTTTATTATCCCCTACTAAAATAGCTACCCTAATAACTAATGATCCTATTGACATAGCTACTGTACTAACCACCACCCTACTAACTTAACTACCCTATTAATTACATACTCTACTAACTTAACCACTACCCTAATTACCTACCCTACTAACTTAGCTACCTTACATACACAACCACCCTATTAATATAAGTATTTTATAAACCTAATCACCTTGATAACCTAGTCACCTCGATAAGGTAACTTGTTCTTATGTACTAACTTGCCTATCTACTTAACTACCTATCTATCTATGCTTTTTACATAGCCAAATACTTAATTAACTACCTATTCACTTCCCCCCCCCCTTTCAATCCTACCTATTAATTTATTGAGGTTCACCTTAGTTCATGGATGATGAACATAGGTCCCCATATATAAGTATTACAAAACAATTTATAGTGGAAACAATGCCATAATTATAACCATTTTGGTTTAGTTAATGCATATTTTACTAAATTTTGTTTACCTAATTTATTATTGAATGGACATTACAATACATCTTTTCATGTAATTATTATAAGTATGTACTATTGGATTATGGTTTAAGTTTAGGGTTGGGACACATTAATTAATAAGTTTTTCATAAATGTATAGTAATTAACTGAAAATAGGTTAAATTTGGGGGGAAATTTTTAGTGTTTACACATATGTGAAGTAATACAATTTCATTCTATATCTTCTTCAAAGAGAGTGCAAAAAATTAAGTTGGAGAGATCACACAAAGGTAAAAGATATATTGTATTTTTTGGTTTTGTACGAAATTTATTTGATTGTTTTTAAAGATTAAGGTATTTTCTTTCAGTCAATAAATATTTATAGTTTAAAACCTTTAAATTTTGGTTTTTAGTTTTTTTCCTATGTTATTTTAAATTTGTTTATTTTGCATTATATAATTTATATAGTTTGTATAATTTTTTGGGTTAAGGCATATATCACTAGGACTTTTATTTGTTAAGTTTGTATAGTTAGGGTTGTAATAAGGCTTTGGCAAAATATCATTTGGATTTTTAGGGTTATGCCTTATGATTTAGTGTATAGGAATTTGGTTCATATATTTCAGGGCTCAAGGTTTATATTCTAAACTTTGCTCATTGTATTGGTTTTTGATCTTATCACTTGTTTAGAATATACCATAATTATGAATCTCCTTTGTTTCCATATGTTCCATAGTTATTAGAGTTTAATATTTTCTAACCCACTTTTGTACAAGTTATGATATTGTAGGGTTGCGTTTTCAATTGGGACTACAAACTTTGATGGAACATTGTCATCTTTTATTCCTAAAGGTATGCATTTGTCTCTTGTTACTTCTTTTGTTTTTTGTGTATATTTTCACAATTGAACTTCTTTTCACTTCCTAGCTATTGGATATAGAAAAGGCGTCAAGTTTCATTAAATATATAACCATAAATAAAAGTTTTATACCTTTACACAAATATTTCATATTCAATATCTGTTTGTAGTTTGATTTTTTCATACCATATGTAAATAATGCACCAACTCCCCATAATTAACGTGGGTTTTATGGCCTAAAACAGGTATTGCATTTTGCACCTCTCAAACAGTGTGCATTAATTATCATTATGTGGGTATTGCTACATGGGGTTTTAACACATTATGGGTTTAAGGTACAATCTGGGTATTGCATATGTGAACATTTTCAATGATGAAAGGTTTAATAGCTCAATGTGGTTATTGCCAAAGTTTGTTTTAGTATATGGGTTCATAATGCAAGTATTGTACGTTATGTAAATTGGAACAATAGGTATTTTATATCATGATATGGGTATTGTAATGGAAATTCCAAGTCACAACATTGATTTTAAAGGAGCCATGTATGTATTGCATTTTGGGTTTTTGTTCAATGATGAATGTTTATAGAATTATAAATTCTCTTAATGCAGGAATTTGTCCTACTTCCTTCAATCATGGGAAGGGTTCCAAAGTCCCATTCCATTCATGTCCAAAACCTCACCAAGTCCCTTTTCTCAAACAAGGATTTGGTGTGGAGGTCCGGAATATGCCATGGAGGGCAAAATAAAGTGACCATTCAATTTGCTTATGTTCCATATGCTCACATTCAGAATTCTTGGAAGGTGAACGAGGGGATACGAACACCTTTGTGGAAATGGAATGTTTACAAAAACTTTCCAAGCCAAACAGATGTCAAACAACCAATTATCAAAAACCACTTTGGGCATACGTGGTAAACATTTATGGCATTAACCTTTTTAATTTCTTTAATTCATATACCAAAGATGTAATCATTTACGTTTTGAAAGTCTTTTGGTCTAGGTATTAGCGTGGATATGGACCAAAGGATTATTAGGAAAACTCAAACCACACTTGATCTATTAAATGAGGATGTTTAGCGTCATTTTCAATCAAACATTTATACACATGACTTGATGTGGCTGAGATCATAATTTATCATAAGGGCCATACACGAATTAATGGGTCATTTGCACATGGTGAACATGACCCGAAATCCATATCTCATATGTTTCGTTATGCTCCACACATGTCACAAACATTGAAGGACCACATACAACTAAATTTAGGTTACACGACTAAACAAATATATGACAAACATAAAGCAATTTGGTGGGAACATGTGAATGCAGGTCAAAGCATGACATGAGATGATTTCATTCGGCTTCAAGACATTGCATATTTGGATCGGAAACATAAGAAAGGGAGTTGGCGTTTACACACCAACCCTGCAATTTCAATTCAATCTTGGGCTTTCCAACATTCGAAAGATGTGTTTTTTTTCCAAGATGTTGGTGAAATCAATGAGACTCAAGTCCCATTCACCATAGGTATTCAAACACCAACTCAATGTGAGTCCATGCTATTATATGGTCACAGTGGTGCCATTTCTATGGATGCCACATTTGGCACAAATGACATGAAATTCCATCAATTCTCCTTGATGGGGTTTGAAGATCATCACACGGGTGTCCCTTTAACTTGAATCATTACAAGTAAGCAAACAATTGAGGACTTGATCGAATGGTTGAAACCATTGAAAGATAAGATGTTATCACACATGCCACATTGGAAACCATCATGTATTTTTGTTGATGATGCACCTCAAGAATTGAAGGCATTACAGTTAGTTCTATACCTAGTACCTACTTTGTGTTTATTTCCTTAGATGTTTTTTTAGTATCTTTCATAAAATTCTTGATTACTTCAAATGCATTTTATGTTGTACTAACCCCATCCACTCATGGAAATTTTATTGCATATGTGTCCTTATTAGGGTTGATGGGGTATGGATAAGGTTCCCATCTACCTTTGTTGTTGGCATGTTTTCAAAGCATGGCATTTATGTGGTACTGAAAAAATCAAAGATGTGGAAGTGCGAGGTGGAATCTTTCAAGACCTTCATGATGTGATGTACATGTCCATCAATCATGGAGAAACAATTAATGACTTCAAAGAACGTGGGAGGCCGGTTGTTGTGAGAGAAAGCCTTCATAAACATAAGCGTGGACAAATTATTTCTGGACTTATTACCATCAATTTGGTAAGTGATAATATTTATCATGGTTTAATATTCAAAATTCTTTTGTAATAATGTTATTCATCCTTGTGCATTGTGGTTATGTTTGTAGAATTATGGATGGTGGGTGTTCAAAGAGTGTCCCATTCCAACCAAGACACCCAAACAAACATTGAATCATATCATGGTGCATTGAAACATTGGATTGCTTTTGACACAAAAGGCCTTAGAGGGCATAAGATTGACTAGCTGGTGTGGCAATAAACAACAACCATTACATGCCACTACATGCACACATTGGAAATGAAAAAAAGAGGTTTCATAAAAAACAAGGTTATGGAGGCCATTATTACACAAAATGTGGAAAATGCAACCCTTATTCCACTCACCCATTTGTATCAACCAACCTTTAAAAGTGATGGAGCTTGGGGCATACGAAGCCAACACCTTCCCAATGTTATTTATGCAGTGAAATTCCCATTCAACGAAATTTTTTGTTGCACATGTGAATGGGCATTGCAAAGGAACATGTGGAAACACCAAATTGTGGTCATTCTCACATGCATAGACATTTTTCAAGAGGATATAATTCATTATTGTGGAACATGGTATGGATCACATCGTGGAGGGTTGGGTCACATGTTTGTAGACCCATGACATAGTCCAGATGATATGGAGTCCAATGATGCTGACGAAGATGAACATCTTGAAGGTGATGATGGGCTCATGAACATGGAGCAAAGTAATCTCCATGTGGGTGCCATTGTAGGGTCTAATGACATAATAAATTCATCAACCCCAATGGAAAAGGCTCTTGCACAATTGGTCACTACAATGCAAGAGATCACAAATGAATGTAAAGAAGGCGATGTGACACTTTATGAACATGCCACTTCACACATGAGAATATTGGCATGTAATATTCATAACATACGCCTCACAAAAACAAATGTAGTTTCATAGCCAAAATTAGTGTTACACCACATAGAAGATGGATTGGGAAACAGTGTCAAATGGCTCAAACATTAACATGAAATAATGCTCAATCACACAAATGTACATATTAAACAATGTCATGAATAAATGTCTCAATTACCAATCAAAATTGTTGCCATTGGCATTAAGAATTTTGTTTTATAGTCAATTTTGCACGAAAGATACCATAGCCCAAATTTTTTGAACATCATGTATTCAACACATATGAAGTTTAATATGGCACATAGGTTATTATTGTTTCCAAGTAATAAGCACAAAAAATGTGAAATGCAAAAACACAAGGATAGTGATAATATTAGTGTTAAATGCAAGTATTATAACTAGGCCCCAAAATCTTAGTTGGTAGAAGTAAGTACAAGTGCAAGTATTGCAATTAGGCCCTAAAATTGCAGTTGGTAAAGGTAAGTACGGGTGTAGGTATTGCAACAAAGCCCCAAAATTTTAATTAGTAAAAGCAAGTACGGGTGTAGGTATTACAATGAAGCCCCAAAATTCCAATTAGTAAAAATAAGTACGAATGTAAGTATTGCAACGAAATCCCAAAATTCAAGTTGGTACAAGTAAGTATAAGTCCGGGTATTGTAAGTTTAAATGAAAAATCAACTCTAAATGCAATACCCACACTTCAAAAAACCCCATCTAGATGGTTTGGATATGCTTAAGTGAAAACCTAGCCCTAAACACAATATTCACATGTAAAGTCATTTTGAAATGACCCAACCCTATGTGTAATACTCACATTCAAAGTCATTCCAAAATTACGCATGTGGGGTTTAAGCCATTTTAAATGAAGATCCTACCTTAAATGCAATACCTACATGTTGGGTCATTCCAAAATAATTAGTTAATTTCAAAATATTATGTTAACAAAGGTGTGTATAGAGGTTGGGGTTGTTGATTAGAATTTCCATGATTCTTACTTTGTTTCATTGAATTTGAAAAAAAATTATATTGTTTGTGGAATAAATAGCACAATGACAATTGTGATCAAACTTATATTGGTGTAAGAATTTTTCATGGAAAAGTTAAACTTGCAATCTATACTGTGGAATAATTATCTTAAATAGTGATTTCAATAACTTCTTAAAATAAAAATATAATTAAGTTAATCAATCAAATATCAAATTAATCAATCTGATTTTTAAATCCAACTTTTTATTATCCAAATAAATATAGTTAAACCAAATGATTAATTAATTAATTAAAATAAATAAATGATTATCTAATTCTTGATAATTAATCATTTAAATTATCTGAAATACTGATCTATTAATTATTTAATTATATGACAAAATTTGTTGATAATTCATTAATTATCAGAAATATTTTACATTAAATTGGGAGGAAATTTTTAAGGTTTAGACATATGTGAAACAATACAATTTCATTTTATATCTTCTACAAAGAAATTGAAAAAATTTGGTTGAAAAGATCACACCAAGGTAAGAAACAAACCTTATGTGAAAACCCAACCTTAAATGCAATACAAAGTTTGTCGAGATCAAAAAAAAAGAAAAAGTTCAAGCTTAAAATTTCTTCAAATATGTTCATATTTATGTCTTTGGGCCTCCTTTTCACCCCAAACCCTCCATAAAGTAAGAAAATTTTATTAAAGCTGGGAATGGAATGCTGAAAATCAGCATTTAATGCACAAGGTCAAGACCATTTATAGTAGTTTTACAAGTAGGAGCAATGAAAACATATGCAGCAACAGTGGAGGCGCTACAGAAAAAGGAAAGGCAGGGTGAAACTGGGTTCACAACAAAAACTGAGGTCCCCACCCTTGAATGCTAATGTTTTTCTTTTTTTGGGGTAGGTTTTAATTTTTAAAAATTTCACCCTATTTATGATCAAACTCAGGGTTCTAGTGTTGTTTTCCGTACTTTATAGATAAATTTATTATATATCTTTAATGACCATGCTTTCTTGCAAAGTCATATGATTTAGTTGTGGGTGTATATCTTGATAGTTTTTTTTTGCAATGGGCCATTTAGCTGGCTTATCATCAAAAACATTATGAAATCTCCTCTCCTCAAGTAAACATCACATTATTTACATTGTTTTACATTGCCATGTAAAATCATATATATATGGTTTTATTGGATCGTGTAAAATTATATAATATATTTATTTTTACACTTACACAGAGTGTAAGCCCCAAATCATTTACACACAAAACACCGGTTTACTCCTTATATTTTGGTCATTTTTACCCCCAAATCAGAAGAGGGTTAAATGGAATAAAATTATCCTTACTGAGGTTTGGTGTGAATCCAGCATAAGAGGGAAATTAGGGCTACTTACAGGTGTGAGAACCTGCCCAAGGCAGCAGCCACACAGGGGACACAAATTCACTGCCTTGCCCAAGGGCATTACCCACCCTAAAGCACTACTGTTAAATGTCTGTTTTGTATGGACAAACATTGAACTTTTCCTCCAAAATAGAAGATACCTTTCATTCTGGGTAATGAATCTTACATTTGTCCGGGTTCCTCCAAACAGCTAACAAATTACCACCAAAAATAGAAGAAGAAGAAGATGATGATGATGATGATGATGAAACCCTGGCAAGCTCCATTAAACAAAGCACCCAGCCAAGGGCGAAAGGAAGAAAAAAGAGAAAGATGGAAGGTTATGGGTTGTGTAACTTGTGACTTGACAGGCAATCAGAGCATTGAGATTCTCCCAAGAGATGATTCAGTAACAGCAAATTGCAAACAGATAGAATTGAAAGAACACATGGATTGGAAACTCACATCAATGGGAAAATAACACAAAACCAACCAGCAATCAAGTCAATGCACGAATATCCACATTCCTTCAGAAATAAGCTATCAAGTCACTAAAAAAGAATTAATGATGATATGATGTACACAAGGTTAAAGAACACTACAGAAGATTTAACCATAGCTTACATCCACACTAGTCCTGCTGAACTAGCATCATGCAATCTCTCTTAAAGTTCTAACATGAACTTCACAGTTCCTTGTTGGAACGCATTTCAAGAAATTGCAGATGGACACAAGGGTATGGTTTTTGCTCACACAAATACATGGTTTGGAGATCCCAACTCAATGACAGTCAACTTCAAGATCAAAGAGCTGAATTTTAGCTCAAATCTGAGAATCTTCTTACTCCAGCTCTTTAGCAAGGTCAACATTATCAACAAAAACCTGCACATGCCAGGTATCCAAGGTTCATGAGCATATTCATACAAAAACCACACTTCACCACTATTTCTCATGACAACTCTCACTGATCAAAACAAAATCAGTTAGTCAGCTGTTGTTTCAACCAGTGTTGCGCAGTTCTTGACATTTATGAAGAACTTTTATGTACCACAAATGTTCTGCTTTAGAGGACCATAACAAGACTAAATGTAAGGTTTGACTAAGGGGCTCATTCCTTGACTCCCGAAGCCCTTTGTTGAGTCCTACAATGTACTGATTTGAGATGCAATGCCCTAGGGTTCCCATGAAACTTGTTCTAGTGTCACCATTGCCAGCTATTCAATATGTGGAGATGAAATCGTCCATTCAAAGAGAATGACAAGAACCAGTCAGAAGAAAGAAGAAACAACAAGGCCTTTCCATGTATGTGAAAGATTCCACTTACTGATTTCCAACCATCTGGGTCAAGGCAAGCTGTGATTTTAGTGTTGAGGATGGGAAGGGGACCAGGTTCACGGACTATTGTTCCCCCTGCCTCCCTGACAGCAGCTGCTGTCTTATATACATCATCAGTGCCAACAGCAATCTGTGAAACAAAACTAACTGATTTAATGAGGACATTATCTCCCTGATATTCATCATACAGGTAGCAAATCAAAAGAAGAGCAACAATCCCACCTCTGAAAACCCAGAATACATCTGTTATGTATCAACTTGCCCTCATGTCCAGAACATGGGTTTGACCACAGTCCAAAAAGACCATATCCTAGTATTCAATCAGTTAACTACAGAAGATGTCCCACAATCTTAAAAATCTCATGAAAAATTTCTTCACGAGATACCCTAACTTCTGGAAACAAGCATGCAAGTAGTCACACTCTTAAATCCATCCAGTTGATCCAATGATGATATTCTGGAGAATTGTTGCTGGTTCATTACTTATTTACAACAGGGAAATATTCACATAAACTGGCCATCCTTAAAAAGCAGCATATTCAACATCTCACCTGTGCGTAGCCATTGCCCTTCGTATATTCAGTAACACCATAGTTGTAAGTCAGCTCCAAGACTGTTATCTTTTGCTCTTCCTCACCATAGCCCACCATTGCAAGTGTGTACTGCAGAGACATACACAAAATCTCTTAGAATATCTTCATTAGTACTGATAATTTCTCCATACTTACAATTTGAGTCAACATGAAACAGTTTGAGCAGACACCCCATGATAAGGTCTCTTAAAAGGAAAATTGATACTGGCTTCAAAGCATGTCTATATACTTTCTCTGGAGTTGAAGCAGCCAGCTTGTAGAGGAGCTGGTAGTACAGGATTGCAACAAGTGAGACTTGTAAGCCATTCTAAGCTCCATAGGACATACCTTCTGTTCAGGATTATCCCTCATCCTCAACAACTTCATCCCAAAAGCCTGACTCAGAAAACACACACCAAAATTGACTTATCAGGTGCAGAACAGCTTTGTAGACAATAAAATCCAAAATAAAGCTCAAATTTGAATTTGTGCATGGCAATGACAAGGACCCTGCCATATGTTCCAGCATACCTTCTCATAAAAAGTAACTGCACGCTCAAGGTCACCAACACGAAGCATGACCTGGCAAAATGGTTCTGGTGTAGGACCTCTCTGAATGAGCTCAAACTTGTAACCATCAGGATCTTCAACAAAGGCAATGATAGACTTTCCACCCTTCACAGGACCTGGCTCCCGTGAAACTTTGCCGCCTTTTGCTTTGACAATATCCACAACCTTCTGCACCTGTGCACATACAGAAAGCATGGAATGTGTAGGCAGGCAACTGGGCAACACAACAATTGTGGCAATCCAGTGGGCTCAAGATAAACTTACATCCTCCACGGCAATTCCAAAGTGACCAAATCCTGTGCCAATGTCATACTTGTCCACTCCATAGTCTGTCAAGACACCGATAAAGCTCAATGACAAGTACTGCATTCTGCTGGAATGTGCAGCACTAAATGTCAGCCTGAATAGGGTGAAAGAAAATTCAAGCATTAAATTTAAGCAGCTTACTGTATGTCAGTTCCACAACAAAGTGTGAATCCTCAGGACCATAACCAAGAAATGCATTCGTGTATTTCTCCTCTGGAATATCCCTTTTCCTCAGCAGCTTCATTCCCAAGCATTCTGTGTAAAACCTGCAGATCCCAGCCACATACATCTAAGCACTATAAGACTTGACACAGAACCCAGCTAAGAAGGGGGGGGATCTGAGATGATAACCACAATAAGAATGGGTTTTGGATAAAGCAGAAAACTCAACATTGTATAAATATGGTATCAGACAACTCCTATGAAAACACAAGTTTGAGATTCAGTAAGGCTGGTATGCATATCCATTTCAAATGTCTCCCTTCCAATCGTCTCCTATATCATAGAGAAACTGTTCAAGTATGTAACAACTATGAATTGAAGCAGTTGTAAAAGACATTCTCGCATCAAAGCTGAAGTCAATTAAACAAGCCTCCAAAATCTACTTGAGATTTAGAGATGCTTTATGAATGGGCTGTATGGGGTATACAGTTAGTGATTTGAGCACATTAGGGTTGGTGAAAGTGCCCCCCTTACTTGATGGTTTTGTCAAGGTCTCCAACTCGGTACACAACATGCAGTAAGCGACGGTTGTCACTCTTGGCCCATTCAACAACATTGTCTTTGCTTGTCATTGCTTCTGCAGCAGCTGCCCTTTCTATGTCACTACTGCCAGCCTTGGGTTGAAACAAACTTTGGACTCCAGGAAAAGAAAAGCTCTGTGTTCCTGCAAACACCCAACTGTCAATAAATCAGTTGAGTAGAATCAGTTAGTGGTGATTGGGAAATCTGTGGCCATTTTGCATGAATTCTTCTCATGCAGTGGTGACCATATTAGGCATGAAGCCACTGCTTCCGCATACCAGTGAAGGAGCTACATCTTTACATTGCCCAAAACAAGAGTTTTAAGGTCCCTGATCGTAGTGGGCAGAGAAAGAGCTCAGAATGGCCTCGAGTTGGCATGAATCTCTTTTATTGCAATATATACAGGGGTCGCCAGAGCTTCTTCTTCAATGAATTACAATTCTAGTCGTGCAACCACAAAAAGAGCAGGTAGGAAGAAGCCCAACCATCCAAATAAGTCCAGGGAAAGAAAGTAAAAGATACGCCAGCCAAGGCCAGTAACGCTATTAGTCGCCTTTGCACGCTTGTCATAGCCATCGTCTTCGATGAATGGACAAGAGAGCTACGACGACAGCAGGAGGAGGAGAAACGGCGGAGAGGATGTCGTTTTTTGCCGTCTCCGCAATCTACAAACTCCAACAATAGAAAAATTAAATACACCTCCTCAGGGGCTTTGTTTACAAAAACAACAACAATGCGCCATTCCCTTCCCTCATCTTCTTCTGAGAATTGCACATAGGAAAAACACGAGATAGTAATATATACAAACGGGAATCAGAACACGAGAACGCACGCACGCACGCACACAGACAGCGCCGTGGGAGTTGTTTTGTGACATACGTGGAACCAGGACGGGGAAGCCGTGAATGAGATTTCTGGAGAAGAAACCGGCGGCAACCTGTACCACAGAGAACTCGCGTCTGGGAGAGGAGCAGCATCGCAGGGAGAATGGAGCACCACCTGCGGCAAGCGCGGACGTCGTGCAGCAGGAGTGCGTGAAAGCCATAGCTATAGCCATGGCCGCGACTCCGTTATGTCATTCACCGTCTGCTGTGTTCTTCTCGTCGCTTCTCGTTTACTGTATCTCGCATTCTCCTCGCATGCTTCTCTCTCTCTCTCTCTCTCTCTCTCTCTCCAACGCAATAAAGCAACTAACAAGATAAGTTTTTACTTTGACAAAGACACAGAAGACAAAAGTTCCGGAGAAATGCTGGCTCTTCTTCTGCTCTTCCGATTTGCACTTGGATCTGAACTAATCCCTTCTTATCCACAATTCATCAACACACCTCTAATTCCACAATCGAAGAAGCTCTTCTTCTTCTTCATACTTAGTCTCTTCTGATAATAATGAACATGTTTTCTTTGATCCTTCCTTCCCTCTTTCTGTGTGTTAAGAAGACAAAGATTTGAAAGAGCGATAACGAGGTTTGCAAAAACATCTATCTGTCCACTCGTCGTGTGTGCGATAACTGCCGCTACCGTTCCACCCGCGAAGGAAGGAAGCTCGCTCGCTCCCTCCCTGTACACCGACCATTTACTTACTTACCTGCAGCATCCCGCCCGCAGCAACGGTCGAGAGAATCGAAAACAGCAGCAACCTAGAGCTAGCTCCGCAACGAATTTTTCGAACGCTGAAGAAATGCGGCACGGACGGTCGGGTAAGTAGCAGGAGGCTATTAGGGAGAAATCCCGGGGGGCGGCGGCAGCAGTTGTCGTTACGGCACGCTCTCTCACTCCTAATCACAAGCTCGTAACAGTGTCTCTCGATGCAGCAGCCGCCAGTTTTCCATTCGACACGCCGGCCGTATGTATGGCACGAGCAAATCCGCATCCAGATCTTGGACGCTTCTTCTACAAACCAATATTAGTTGCAGTTGCAAAAACACTCCACAGACAGAAAAAGCAGAAGACATTCTAAGAATAATAGACTATACTACGCATCATGAAATACCCCACGATCAGGAATCCATCAAATCCTGTTGTCAAAACACAAAGAAAATGGCATGACGACTCTCCCTCCCAAAACAAACGGCAAGAAAGAAAGGCCTCGAAGGAGCCAACAACAACTGCTTCATGAGTGTGACAAATCCAGAGTGTGGCAACAAAGAGCCTCTGAACAGGCAAGCAGCTATCCGATCTGCAGGAAAATGATAATCAACAACAACAACAACAACGCATGATGATGCTCCAGGATCCATTCCATGGTTCAATAATAATAATAGCCTGGAAGCTTTTTTTCCAATACACAACAACAAACACGATTTACAGTTTTCCTTGTGGTTGGCTGTCTTAAACTACATCAGGAACTCCGGCAGATCCAGACACTCTCTGGAAGGAATGTCGAGCATTGCAAGTGGAAGAAATTCCTCAGTTTCAACTGCAAGAATCATGATGAATTCCAATCGCCTCGAGTACCTACTGTAATGGATTGGATCTCAAGATGCCATGAAAATTTCCTGCCGTGAAGAAACTTTAGCTTTGAAGTTCTGGAAATTTTTAACAGGTGATAATAGTTTGTTTGCAACATGATCAGCTCGACTTCATGATGGAGCTGCTGCATCAGCTTTGCACAAGAAGAAGAACGAGGGAGGGAGGGGTCTACGGAATATCAAAGGAGCCATACGGGTACATGACTCCAACCTCAAGCTAAATTGTCGTTTCAACCATAGGCCAATGTGTTAACAAAATTCTAATCCAAGGCTAAAGTTTCAAAAATAATTTTAACTTTAGACCATATTCCAAAAATATATTCCAACCTTAAGCCAGTATGCCCAAATTTTTTAAAACTCTAAGTTAATATGCAAAATTAATTTCATCTTGGAATATAGTCTTTTGGCATGAAGTGTAACATTAAACCAATATATGTGTATTATTATTTTTAATGTGTATTTGCATCAAATATATAGAAATTCTTCATCCAATGGCTTGAGGTTATTACAATTTGACATGAGGTCATTGTCCGAAAGGTGTAAGACATTTGACTTAAGAGTGTGAGACACTTACTTAGAGAGTGCATTACATTTGACTTAAGAGTGTGAGACATTTACTTTGATAGTGCATGACATTTGTCTTAAGGGTGTGAGACGTTTGTCTTGTGAGTGCAAAACTCACAAGAAGCAAGACATTTGACTAACCAAACACTTAAGCACTCAGAACAAGCTGAATCCAAGGAGAGGGTTTTGTTGTATCTGGTGTCCAAACAAAATTTGAACAATTGCTTTTGATGCATCTGATGCACTAAAAATTGTCAAAAACAGATTAGAAATGAGAAAGTTACAGCCCCCCAAAGTAAAGGGGGTCAAAAACTAAAAAAACAAACCACAAAACACTACAAAGCTAATTCTTGAACACCCAAAATAATTCCTTGTACGATGCTCTGTTGCTATTACAGTTCAAAGATTATTTGTAGATTATTTGTAGAACTGAAGTGGCATTCCTAGAACACTTTAAATCCTTTAAAATGAATAAGAAATGAGAAAGTTAGAACCTTTGAAAAAAGGAGAGGTCCAAAGAGAAAAAAGAAAAGAAAAAAATGTGTTTTGTAAATTGGAAAGCTTATTTTTCTTCTTACTATTTTTTCATTACTCATTTGCATTTCAAAGATGATTTCTATAGCTTGAGGTAGCACTCCCCTAACATTTTAAATCACTCATGAATCACTGATGATGAAGATTAAAAGAAATGTTCGATGATAGGGTATCGATCGGTGATAGGTAGTTTTACCCTAATGTTGGTCTACCTGACATACTGACATTCATGCGAGAGAGCACCCAGGATGGTGGGCAGTGATCAAAAAAACATTTGCCTTCATAATCTGCCCGAAATTATAGAGCAATTTTTTTCAAACTGCCCCTCTTTTTTTCTGAAGTATGAAGATATTTTTAGAATGCCCAAAACTTTTTGGCATAAATGAAAACTATCTTCAACATTTATAAGGTGCCCTAAATATTGAGCAGAATAAGAATTCCCAAAATGCCAAAAAATTTCAAGCACCAGGATTTTTCAGAGTACCTAATTTTTTGGGCAGAAATGAAACAAAATCAACATGTCTAACTTTCCCAAGCAGGCTAAAATTTTCAAAATTCCCTCAAAATTTTTCAAGCATCTTAGAAAAAAAAATCTCATGAATATTTCCGAGCATAGGATTTGTTGAATTCCCAAATTTTTGAGTAAAAGTGAAAAATTTTCAACCAATAAAATATGCCTGAAGTATATCAGGCAGAATAAAGATTCTCAAACTAATCAAATATTTTTCAAGCATCTTGAGAAATGTTTTCCAAGATTCTCTAGAATGCCCAATTTTAAACCTTAAACAAAATATTTTTAAAAATCTAATTATAAGCTTCATTGCTATTTTTTAAAATAAAAATCCTAAATCAAAACAATAAAAATATTCTAATCTGAGGAATAAGTGCTAGGCCCAAGCTAAGAAGATTCTAACTCCAAGCCAAAATGGTAACTTTTTAAAACTCTAAGTCAAAATAATAAAAAGATTCTAACCCTTAAGCCTAAATAGATTCTAACCTTTAGGTCCAAATAGATTTATCTTTAAGTCTAAAAAGATTCTAAACTTAAGCCAAAATATTAAGAACATTTCAACCTTAAGCTTAAATTTTAAAAACATTCTAACCCTAGGCTTAAACATTAAAAATGTTCTACTTTAAAACCAAAATATTAATAAATATTTTAACTATAAATTAAATTATTAATAAAAACTAATTTAGGTCAAATTTCAACCAAATCAAAGTTTTAAAAATATTTAAACCATAAAGCCAAAGTCTTAAAACAGATTCTAAATACTAGGTCCAAGTGTTAGAAAGATTCTAACCCCAAACCAAAATGGTAATTTTTTAAAAGCCTAAGGCAAAATAATAATAATAAATTTAATCCTTAGGCTTAAATAAATTCTAACCATTAGGCCCAAATAGATTTTATCCTTAGATCTAAATTTCAACCAAAGATCAAAGTTTTAAAAATATTTTAACCATAAGCCAAAGTATTAAAAAGGATTTAGAATCAAAACCAAATTTTTTAAAGATTCTAACCTTGAGCCCACCTCATTATGTCTTGAGATGAACAATCTTTGGTCTTACAAAGCACTTTTCCATTATATTCATATGATAAAATGAATACATTTTTAAATACGTCCTACGGTTGAACCGTGAGCCAAACAAAACTATCCTAAGGTCCAATCTAAAATTGTTTCCAATATGGCCTTTTTGATATTTCATAGGGGTCCTTAGGCACATGATATTGCACCTTACAATATTGTACTCCATGTATGTATGTATGTATGTCAACCATATTTACCTCAAAGATCGGAAAGGCCCAATAAGGAAGATCTAGAAAGCCCAGAAATGGCCTCCAGATTTCAGAAGATCTAATAAAATAAAGGTAAGCCTTAGGTAAGGCTTAAATAAGTTTTTAAAACTCAAACATGACAAATTCAGGTTGGGGAGCGACTTGAAAATACAAAGAAAAAAAAAATGCAGATGCTTCAAATAAACGAACTGCTAATATGCACATGCATTTTTCTTTTTCGAATTGCTTCATGAGCTTTTATGTGTGTTCTTTAAATCCACTAAAAAAAACCCATGGAAGTCTTCATGATTTTTGATTGAGATAAACAAGGAACCTTGCACTTCTGGTGTGGTTGAGTGCATAGCCCTCGATTTATGTGTTATTTATTTATTTTTATTTTTTCTATGTTAATGCTGGTTACCGGAGATAACTAATTAGAGTTATAAGGAATGTTACAAGGGCTGACCTAGTGCTATTCAATTATGCATCCAAAAATTCCATATAATTTGTTTCTTCTTCCCCCATTTTGCCAACTTCATCCTACTATAATTTATGTTCATAAGTGACATTCAAACCTTTTTTTTAGTAATGTCCAACACAAATAAAGAGATACACACAAAAATCATACCTTTGAGCCATCCACTTATTTCAAACATGCAATTGGACCCATGGTCATGAGTTGAGAAACACGATGAACAGTCACCCCTTCTTTATACAATCTTCTATATGCACCCACTTGATAACATATCACACCCCACGTTTGTGTCTAAAATAAAAAATGAGTTGTTCATCCAATTTTTGCATCACAAATTTGGTGGGCTTGATTTGCACAATGTGATCAAGCATGTAAATTGGAGCAAACACTTACAGTTGATTGCATCTTGTCAATGATATCATATTAATCTTCAATTTGTTTCACCATGTCTATAACTTCATGCTATAACACATCAAGTCATTGCTTCATTTATTCCTGGGGACATTTCTATACATTTTGTGGTTAGAAATCATTGGTCTCGGAATTCAAAATATTGGGGTGGGGAAGAGGTGGGCCATTGAATATGTTTAATTACATTCAATCTATAATATGCTAGATTCACCTCCTTCTTAACTTTTGCCTCTAGTTTGTTATAAGTTTTCCCAATATTCTTGTTGGATGTTGGATACTTGCCAACCATCTTCGATCCTATTGCTTCAACTTGAACACACTACCACCATAATACATGGCAAAATAATCCATTCCTTGCATTTAGTTTTTGTAAACATCAAATTTATCTACTACATGACATTCTTCTTGAGCCAATAAAATAAAAAAACTTTAGGATTGAAAACTCGAATGTTTAGATAATAGGAGTAAAAATATATATATTTTTCCCTTGTTGGACTACAACACATAAATCTGGGCAAATATATTAGAACATTAATTTGGAAAACCACATAAAGCATGTAATATGACGGGTATAATTTGTATCTTATTTAAAACAAATTTAACATAAATAAACTAGACCAAAATTAAGGTGATGTATGCAATACATATTAAAGTATGCTCCAAATACAACTTGTATGCAATTTAAATATGACCATTATACATAACCGGTAATATATGGGTACATCTTAATATATACCCATATAATAATGATTATAATACATTTAATACACAATTGTGGACCTCTTATGCCTAAAATATGTATAATACATTTGGAATACCCATAGGGCTACGACTCATTTGGTGACATTTGCAATTAATGGTAGGTAGAGGGGTTTTCTTGGATGGAAACCATGTCAAAAGTTATCCAAATGAAAGGATGAAAAAATCCATTAGTCATAAGTTAGTCACAAAGTAGTTGCAAGCAAGACCAAATGGAAAAATTTGTTGTAGATATTACTAACAATAGTCGCAAGTAGTCACAAGTTGGTTGGTTACAAAAGCCCAATTTTCTTCTAGTGATTCTTGCAAAGGAAATTCTAATCTTCAACTTTCATGTTTGCTACCTCCACATTTAGTTTAAGCTTTTTTCTATTGGATTTTCATGCAAAAAGTTACTTTCAAATCTTACATGTAGCAAAATTTGCAATGCAATTTTTTGGGGGCATTGTGAAATTTGATAAAAACTTGGCATTGTGACAAGAAATTGATTGATTGATTGCATATTCCCAAACTATAGTGTTGATTGAACATTGCCAATGAATGTAAGATGTAGTAACATAACCATGGTTGACCTCAAAATCACAAGCCATCATTGACTTTTTATCAATGATGGGCATTGTCGAAACAAAAAGTGGCAATCCCATTTTTGAGTGAGTAATGTTGATCCTTAAGTTGAAAGCATTTGGCAATAATCACATTGTTATATCAGTTAGAAAGAAGGATCATCACATATGTGATCCTCTTTGGTCAAACAATTTTGGAGTTGAAAGCATCTAACAACAATCACATCTTTATATGAATAAGATCCTATTTGATTAAACAATCTTGAAGTTGAGAGCATATGGTAAGAATCACATCTTTATATCAATCAACATATGTGATGCAATCTATTCATGAACTTTGTTAATCCAATAATAGGTTAAATTAGGGGTAGGAAAATATTTAGGAAAACCAAGAAATGCAAATGAAACAACACATTAATGCACCAATTTCATCCCAAAATCAATTTCCATTTCTTTAAGTATACAACATTTTAAGAAAATGCAACCTTATCAATTTGAAACATTTTATTGATATGCACATTTCTTAGGCTTGTTTATAATGAACTTTAGTTTGTGGGTAAGGCCATAAAGCAAGGAAGAAAAATGCTTTTAGAATTTAAAAAGACATCATTTTGGGGTGTGCATATGCCAAAATAATACTATAAAATTCATGATTTTGTAAAAGTACATTTCATGAATTCGTTGCTAGACATCAAATCAATGAACAATCAAGGATCCCACTTAATTTGATGGATTTCAACTAAAGAACATTGTTGTCCACCATGGATGATATTGGAATAAAGGTTAAACATTAAAGGTCACCTAAATCACAAAAACATCCAAATTTTGGTTACTACCCTATTAGTGTAAGCACCATTACAATTCATGATTTTTTTATTGAATTTTTTATTATAAAATACACAAAATGACAAGTGTAAAAAAAAAACCACCTTATCAATTTAAACAAGTCAATTTGGATGTACTATCATTATTGGGTAGTCAATTTGGACCTTGTCAATTTGACTAATGGCATTATTGACTTTTGATTCATTATTTGATTGGTAGACAATGAACCATTTGAATGGGTCAAATTTATACCTAAATTAAAATCATTTTTGGATTATTTTATTTTAATAGTTAGGTAGGTAGGTAGGTAGGTAGTAAATATGTCTATGTAGGTTCAAAAAAAAACATTTAGGTAGGTAAATGCTAGCCTAGCCTACCTAACCTTATCTCATTGAGTTACTTTAATCTAATTTGCCTACCTTAATTCTTTAAGCATGCACATAGATTGGAAGTATAATAAATTGAACCCAAACCTCCACAATGATAAACCAAGTCCTTACCAATGGATTACACCATCAAAGGTGATCAACTTTTGTCAAGTTTTTAATTTCCCATGTTTATTTCACATCATTAAACATAACGGTTAAACCTAAATGACAACTAGAGGATAAACTTAGGCTAAACATAATAGCTTAATCAAGTGGCTAAACCTAATGGCTAAATTTAGTGGCTTAATGTAATGGCTAAACAAAAACAAAACTTAGGTGAAAATTGCTATCTAAAATTAAGTTAAACATAATGGCTAAATCAAGTGATTAAACCTAGTGGCTTAATGTAATGACTAAACATATTGGTTAAACCTAGTGATTAAATCTAGTAGTTAAAAATAGTTAATAAACTTAATATTTGGCTAAATTTAATGGTTAAACATAATGATTAGAAACATGTTTAAACATAATGTTAAACTTAATTGATGCCTAATGGTTAAATTTTGATTAAACATAATGGCTAAATATAATGACTAAACATAATGATTAAACTTTGACTAAACATAGTGGTTAAACTTAAGCTAAACTTAGTGCTTAAACATAATGATTAGAATTTGGTTAAACAAAGTGGCTAAACATAGGCTATATTTAGTGGTCAAAATTAATAATGGTTAAACTTAGGTTAAACCTAGTGGGTAAGTCTAGTGGTTAAGTATAATGCCTAAACCTAGGTTATAACTAATGACTATTCTTAGTGGTTAAATTTAAACTACACCTAGTGGCCAAATTTAATGGTTCAATTTAAATTCAACCTAATGTTAAACCTAGTGGTTAAACCTAATTGTTACACCTAATGGCTCCACTTAGTGGTTAAATTTAAGTAGGTAGGTTCTACAAAGGTGAAAAAATATAAGTAATTACATAAATAGGTAGGTGAGAAGGCATAGGTAGATAGGTAGCTATAAAATTATCCTTGGGTGGTATCATTAGGAATGTCACACTTCAAATTTCTATGACCCCTTTAACTTCAAGACAACATAGGACTCACATAAAGAATAATTTTCATTCCAAGTTATTTATCAAAAGGTTACCCAACTCATGTACAATTCAGAAATTTAATTAAATTTACAAAAAAAATGTGTTTTGATGTGGAAAATGAATGCATAAGGAAAATATTTCAAGAATGTCATAGGAAGGATTGTTTTTATTAAGAACACAAAAGGAATATATTTTGTTGGGAATTTTTCTTGGACGTTAATTTTTTAAAATATTTCAAATGTCAACTTATTTGATGTCTTTTATAGATAATTGATTGAATCAATTTTGATTTAGTCATGAATTTTTGAAATTAAGATCATGAAACCCAAAAGGCCATTGATATTAAGAACATAAATGATAATTATTTTCACCATTTGTTGTTTTAATGACTAATTTGGATCATTCTCTTGTGCACGTACCAAATAAATAAGAAAAAAATATAATGTGTAAATCTAAGGACACTTAAAAAAGAAAAAGTCAGGAATTGGGTCAGGAGTGGGTTAGGAATGGTTCACGAATCAAATTATTATGCATATTATACATTTTTGAGTGTTCATTATTTTTCATGAATGTGTGCATAGGTGGGGAACACATAGCCCACCTAGTCTAATCAAATAACCCAATGTATAAGTAAATGAAATTTTATTTCTTAAATTGGGTCCAATGTTCATTTGATTTTGGTAAGGTGGTTCCTAGTGGTACCACCCAAGGAAAAGTTTGTTAGTAGATACAAAGATAGGTAAATAATAGGTAGGTGGGTGGGTGAGGAATAGATAACTACGTAGATAGCTAAGTAAATAGGTAGAAGATAAATACATAAGGTAATAGACCATGTTGCATTTGACTAAAAATGATTCACCATCTTGATTAAAAACCATTAGTCATTTTGACTAAAAATCATTGGTCATTTTAATTAAATGTTCAATTTGATTAAAAACATTGGCCATTTTGACTAAAGTTATACAACTTGATTGTATGTATTTAATTAAATGAATCATTATAGTTAAATTGATTAGTGAAAAATACGTGTGTCATTTAAGTCCTTGACCTTTGTTAAAATGTACATGTACATACTAAAAAATGACAAATTAGTCAACTTGAACTTCTTAAAGAAACCATTATTTGTAGTGCTGAAAAATCATGTATGCCTTATATGGATGCAAGTTCATAAATTTTCAAATCTGACACAAAAAATTGCCATCATGGACCCAAAACCACTTCACAAAACACATCTATAAGCCTGGTAGCTTCAATACTAAATAGTTGAAAAAAGAAAAAGTGTAGCAAACTAGTCAATCAATAGCAAGGCCAATTTAGTTCACATTATTTACAAATGTCACAAATAATAAACCACAGATTGACAACAATTGATAAAATTAGAATGGAAAAATATATGAGACATTAACTTACTATTAGTGAAAATGTTCACCTCTTATTTTTTGTAGGTTAAAGGAAGAGATTGACATTCGAAACAAAAACAAAAAGTTCATAAAATGTGCATTTCATTTTTCCACCTTGTTTTTTTTTCTTCATGACCTTTTTTCATATTTTCTTCCAACCTATTGTGTGTAGCACCCCTAAGACAGTGGAATTGAAATAGGAACCAATCAAATCCAAACCCCAACAAAGATAAATGTTCACCATTTATATTTGTCTATTCAATTGTTGAGCCAATGCCATTATACATTTGTGGTATTAGTTCACCCCAACCACTATTCAACAAAACGTTCACCACTAAATCCATTAACAACTTGGTTAATTATGATTGTTTCATGTGAATATTTGTCATTGTCAAATATGGAGATGAATTTTGATTAGCCATTATTAAGCTTCTAGATTCATGAGTTTTCACATTTTGAATTTGTATGCCAAACTCAAAAGTTGCCTTCAAATACGATTTATATAAAATGTACTATATATATATGCAATGTTTGGGAATTGACCTTTGCTAGGAATGTTCATTTAAAGGTCATGTTTGTGTTTTTGGTGACTCATATTACATTTCACAAAGCTCCTTGACACGGATTCTCTAGATCCCTCTTCATGGGAACACATATTCTTGTAGCCAATGGTCATAATCATAGTTTAGATGATAAACAAATGCCTTAGTCTTATCTTCTTCAATCACAAGGTGTGGATAAAATGTGTTAGATGAAGACTTGGTTAGTTTGAATCACATGCCACCAACAAAAAAATTGTGTTATTAATTTTTTAAAAATTGAACTATTTTCAAACATCTATGTGCATATGAAAAGTAAAACCCTTGTATTTTGCCATGAAGCTTTCAAGATGACTTGTAGTGGCAAAATGTCCTAAAATCGACAACATTTATCTTAAATTAATAAATTAATTACAATAGGCATAAATTGATAACCATAAATCTTATGAGAGGGTTGCCATGTTGTTTCATTATGGGTAGAACATTCTTGAATTGGCCAAAGCCTTGCACTATGTTCCTACTTGTGCAAATCACTCCATTATGGCCTCCTAGATATGTCTTTTTGGCTACACAATCTTGATCATAACTACATGGACATCCTTGTACCTTCATGCACACATGTATGACCATGTATCAACAAAATTATTCTCCACTTTCTACAAGTCAAAACATTAAAAAAATTATAATTATCCATTATAACTATGCAGTATCATGCAATGTGATTTGCAAAAGATTGAAAATACTTTTCCAAAAAAATAGAAAAGAGGTAAATCATTGTCATTGCAACATGTTCAACTATAATTCCATGATTCCCCCATAAATTTTTTTCATCAAATTTATATCCTAAGTTAAACAATAAGTCTTATTGATGTCATAGACCTTTAGTACAAGTTTTTTAGTCCCTAAAAAACCAATTTGATGATCAAAGGAACCCATCAATGGAAGATTAAACAAACCTTGCAATTCTTATGCAAGAGCTTTACAAAACCTTAGGGTTTCCTTCACTTTTGATGTCGTGTGTCCTAGTTCCCTTCTAAGAGCTTTTACAACATTAGTGTCTACTATATTTCCAAAAACATTAGTAACATAAAACACATTAACAACCTTGTTGTCTTGAATCACAACATCTGACCTTACAACTAACAAATCACTTTTTCAAAACATTCAAGACACATAAGATAACCTACCCTATCATATTTATACAAAGTTTTAATTTCAAACCTTGCATCATGAAAAAGTTGCAATAAATACATCATTTTTTCAAGGAACATTCTAAAAGGTTCTTGTTCACTATCCAAGAAAGTATATCAAATAGATTAAGTGCTATGACATAGAGGAAAAAAAATCCTACGTCACAAGATTTCTGATCAATGACAACTTTTAAACACAACTTCATCCATTTTTCAACTTCCATATCAATAATATAACCATTGCATTGACGTGACAAATGTAATATTTTTGTTAAAGAAAAGAACACATAACAAGCTTAAGTTTAAGAAACCATTTCCAAATAACAATCACCTCCATAATTAAACATACTGGGTGAAAGCACACAACGAGGGGGCCATTTTGGGCACATTCACGACATGTATGTAAAGTATATTTTTACAAAATGTATTGCATTTAATTTTGGGTTTCACTTTTGGTATTTGGGCTTGATATTTTGATTTTCACAAAGTTAATGATATCTAATGAAAAAAAGAAATAAATTGTAAAAACTTAAATTCAAGGAATATTGAGTATATTTATGGTATATACAATATAATATAGTCTGTTTTTATTTTTGGATTACACTAGCTTTGGGTTTGAATCAGTCAACCAAAAAAAAATTGAAATGAAAATTAAAAAAATTACCCATCTCACATATCTTGTCATCATCCGTTTGAAAATGATAGATTGTCAAAATGTTAATTTACCACATACTTATGGTCATAACCTCCAAAAACACCCATTTGTGATATGATAATTATCAAACTCTTCACATGACTCATAAACATATTCCAATCATATGGAATCACAATGTTTAATAGATATTACAAATTTCATAAAGACTAAAAATAATTTCAATCATTTTTTGAGTATATTTGCATTTTTTAGTACATAGTGACATATAATTTTTTGCCACAAATATACTTTGGAACCTCACAATATAAGTTGGAAAAATGAATTTTCTTTGCGATTGAATTTCTTGTGTTATAATCTACCATATTATGCAAAAAATTTGGAAAAATATGTTCCAATATTACCATGGTTGAAGTTCAAACATGGACACCCTTGGAAAAGAGTACAATGTGACAACATTTTTGGCCCCTCGTAGTTGCTTTCACCCTACCATTCAACATTTCCATACATGCACTCATTAGTCTCAAATTATTGTGTTTTACATCAATTAAACTTCATACCCATATCTTTTTTCTAAGCTTGCATCCACTTACATAGGTATCAACAAAAGAAGTTCATGGACTATCACCTTGATTAAGGAGTTGTGAAATGTCCTAATCTTCCATTTGCAATAATAGATGACATTGTATTTGAACAAGATTAGTGCCATTGGAATTGATAGTGGCATGGAAAACAATATATTGCACTTTAGCGAATGTGTAAATGATATTAAACATAAGTTTGGGTTGGTATTTGAAAAAAACATTGATGACATAATCGCCCCTTTTGTGATGGCTTTGAATGGGAATCACAAGCTTGTCCTTGTCCATCATGCTACTTCTACTACTATTACACCTTGTTATTGGTGGGAACTCAAAAGCTTCATAATCTTTATTCAAACATCATTTAGTGCAACCTAATCTTGGTATGAATTGCAATGTTTGTTTTAGCTTTTCCTCCTTTTTTTTTTTTTTATCATTGCCTCCTCCTTTCATGACTTTGAAAAACATGGTTTTGATGTGTTTTAGTTGATTGCCATTTGCAATTGGCCCTAAAATCTCCTCATTTATGACATACATGACACAAGTTGTTCTCAAGTTGTATGTCTAGACCTTTGCCACATTCACGTTGCAGCTTGTTTTTGTTAGAACATTAAAAACCTCAAACATAAGCCCTTGCAAATACATCTAACACAAAGCAAGGAATTTTTTTAGGAAACACTATTATGTTTACTCCTTTATGGCCATGCAATGAAAAAGGCTTCACAAAAGGTCATAAAGTCCAAAGTAATTTAGCAAAAAAAAACAAAAACTTGTAGATTAATGTAAAAATCTTATGATGAAAGAAAACAAATAATAAGGTAAAAGTAATACAAAATGTTAAATGGTAAAGTCTACTTAGCTAAGTTTGCTTCATGTATGACAAAATGGAATTCAAAAGGTGTTTGCCACATTACTAAGAAATAACCTTTACTTGCACATGCATTAGGCCTAGTGTTGATTACCCAATTTGCTCATTTTTTCTTACCCACAAGCATAAAGTACCCTAGTTTGATAGGTTAAATATTGGTCTTAACCCCCCCCCCCCCCCCCCCCCCACCACAAAAACACGCATATAAAAACCAACACTTTGTATTCACATTATGTCTTCTTGT
>Ga0116229_10000498_pt1 | contig 52153 bp, 38 predicted proteins | sample S1TSphgellanicum_3_FD_87313 | JGI IMG/M metagenome (GOLD analysis project Ga0116229, IMG submission 87313) | Host-associated microbial communities from peat moss isolated from Minnesota, USA - S1T2_Fc - Sphagnum magellanicum MG | ecosystem: Host-associated > Plants > Peat moss > Unclassified... | reverse complement strand
GTAGACTGGCAGAATTCCGGCACGGTGAGCGGCCACGCCCCGTTGACGCTGGGCGGCAGCGGCAGCGGCTCGGTGACCATTGTCAATTCGGCAACCGGCGTGTTTAACGTGAATGACGATTTTAGCGCGACGGTTGGCGCAGCCGCCGAAGCGAGTTTCACCAATGACGGCTTGTTCGAGCAGACGAGCACGACCGGGGTGGTTGCCGTTGGGGTGGATTTCGACAATACGGGGCGGGTTTTATCCAGCACTGGCCTGATCGACTTTGAAGGGGCCGCTAATTCTCTTGGTGGCACCATCAGCGGGGCGAGCGCGGTGGCGTTCGATGGCGGTGGGGTGACGACGCTGGAGCCGGGACTGGTGCTCTCGGTGGGAGCGATCGAGCTTGATGCGGCAACGCTGGCGCTGACCAGCAACCTTGGCTATGCGGGGGGTGTTACCTCGGATGGGAATGACGGCCCGGCGATCATGCTCGGCACCTACACGCTCACCCTGAGCGGGCAGGATAGTTTGGATGGGGTTACGATTGACGGCGCCGGGACGTTCGCGACGTCGGGATCGACCACGCTTAGTTTGTGCACACTCGGCGGCACAGCGACCTGGGACAATACCGGGGTGATCAGTGATGCAGCTGGACTGACTTTGGGCGACAATAGCGGCGACGCTGTACAATTTGTGAATAGTGCTTCCGGCACCTATAATCTTGTCAGTGATGACCATATGCAGGTCGGTGTTTCGACCAATTCCACCTTCACCAACGACGGCGTTTTCGAGAAGACGAGCGGTGTCGCCTCGGGTGGGAGCGTGATCTATCCAAATTTCATCAATGCCGGGATACTGGATGTTGCGGCCGGGAATTTGCTGCTGCAAGGGCCGACCAGCGTGATTGGTGGCACACTGAGCGGCGCCGGGACGATTAGTCTGAGTAATTCAACAACACTTGAGACGGTTTCAAAAATCACGGTTAATGAAACCGATCTGGGCAGTGGTCAGTTTACCTTGGCCGCCGATCAAACGGTTTCCGGCACATTGGTTATCCTTAATGGGTATGACACGATCAGTCTGAATGGCTACCTGCTTCAATTGGCCGGGCCATTTTCCGTGTATCATTTCAACGGAATTGGGACACCCGTCATCGATGGCCCGGGAACATTCGTCACCAGTGGCGCAAGCACTTTTTCGAACGCGATAAACGTTGGAAGTGGCGCCACCTGGATCAATAACGGCAACCTTAACGATATAGGTGGCATGGGTATCGGCGATGGGGGCAGCGCCGCGGCTTCGTTCGTGAATGCGGCCGGTGGCGTTTTCGATGTCGGGGATGGAGCGTGGATAACCATGGGGTCCGGAACATTCTCGGCCCTGACGAATGATGGGTTGTTCGAAAAAACCGGCGGTGGCGGCAGCAGTCTGATTTTTACCGAGTTCGTCAATAACGGGACGATATCGGTTTCCAGCGGCACGATTGAATTCGTCGGCTATAGTCTTGGTGGTGGAAATTATGAAAGCCTGTTTGTCGATAACGGTGTTATCGACCCATCGGACGTTGTGACTTACGGCACCAACGGCAATGTGTTCATATCGGCGCCTGGTTCCATGACCGCCCAGGCCAGTCTCTTGCCGGATTTTGCGCAGCCTATGCTGGGGGATGCACGCGGGGACACGGTGCTGGCCAAGGCCGATTGGGCTTACCCGGCTGAGACGAGAGCCGCGGACGCACAGATTGGTGCCGGAGTGGGTTGGAGCCATGCCAGTGTAGGGGAAGGTTTTTCCGCGACCGCCCTTGCAGTACATGCAACGTTGCTCGATCATTCGCCCAGCTGATACCACTCGGTGGAGAGTTTGGCTCTTTCTCGTCCCCGTCATCGCAAGAGATCAGGTCTTGTCAGCGTCTCCGGTAAATCGCCAAGCGCCAAATAGGCCGACAAGGAGAACCGGGATAAAACCGGCAAAAACCCAAAAGCCGGCGGTCCGGGCAGTCGTCAATGAGATGTCGTCCGCCAGTCCGGATGCGTTGCCAGCTATCCCTGTGGCCGCGGCGCCGACGGCGTATCCAATCCGTTGGACAGTGCCTGGAGCGGCCGCCGCCAGGATGCGGTCGCGATCGTCGGCGAAACGAACCGTTCGCTGCACGATGGACGGCCAACAAAGGCCAAATCCAACACCCTGCAGCAGAGCGCACGCGATCATCCCGGTGAACGACCCCGCAGGCACGACCACGGCAAAGCCGGCGGCGCCCGCCGCCACCAAAGCCACGCCCAAGCGGATCAGCGCCGGTTCAGCCGACGCAGATGCGGCGGACACTGCCATGGTGGCGGCGCTCCAGGCCAGCGCTTCGCCAGCAAGGATGTAACCGGAAACGAGTGGCGGAGTGCCGAACATAATTTTCAGCAGCAACGGCCCATAGGTCCAGAACCCGGTCGTTGCGACCGAGAGCGCAAGCACCATCAGCAGCCCGGCGCCCATCGGATGGCAAATATCCAGAACATGCGCCGGAAGCAGTCTCTGGGCAGACCGTTGGTCCAAGCGGGCAGCGATGTAGAGCAGGCCGATCCCGGCCAGGCTCAATGGAACAGACACGGCGACCCGCCCGATGGCGCCGGCCTGTGCGACCATCAGGACCGCGACCGACAATGCCAGCAGCGGGAGCACCTGGAACTTTCCACCCACGCGTTGTTCGGAGGGTTGTTTTGGGAGCTGGATTGGCAACAGTATCATAGCCAGTGCCCAAAGTACGCCTGCTTGCAAGGTGAAGCACCAGAATGCCACCCGCCACGCGCCAAGGCTGGCGAACACGCCGCCAATCAGCGGCCCCAGCAATGACCCGACACCCCAGATCACTGCAACGATGCCGAACAAGCGGCTCCAGAGGTGTTCGGCGAATGACTGCTGGATTGCGACGTAGCTCAGCGAGATCAGCATCCCACCGCCTACGCCCTGCACGAGCCGGCCACCCAGCAGACTTGCCATGTTCGGCGACGCGGCGGCGATCACGCATCCGGCCCCGTAGATCAGTGCAGCCGCCGCCAGAACGCGCCTCACGCCGGCGCTCCGGCAAATCAACGCCGTTGTGGCGCCGGAGATGACCGCTCCAATCTGGTAAAGCGAAATGGTCCAGCCGACATAGCCGACGCCGCCAATGTCATCGACCACCGCCGGCACGATGGTAGCCATGACCAGCGAATCCGCCGCGTGCAGCCAGACACCGATGCAGAGCAAGACAAACCAGCCCAAAAGCCCGGTATCCAACAGCTCTCGCCAAGCGCCGGCACGAACTGCAGTGGCCATACGAACTCCCCGGTTTGCGATCCGCGTTGACAGAGCTACAACCTCAACGATGGGTGAGGTAAAGAGGAAAAACCCTAATTGGCTGGGGAAGTTGTTGCACAAGCTTCGAGACAGCCTGGCGAAATGAATGACGCCATGGGGCAGGGCAAGCGGCGTGTGCAATACAGATCTGCCGTTTAAGCGACAGGTAGCCAGACGCTGAAGGTTGAGCCTTTGCCGGACTCGCTTTCGATATGCAGCACGCCGCGGTGGCGGTTGACGATGTGTTTGACGATGGCGAGGCCAAGGCCGGTGCCGCCGATGGCGCGGGAGCGGCCGGTGTCGACGCGGTAGAAACGTTCGGTCAGGCGCGGCAGATGCTGCTTGGGGATGCCGGCGCCATCGTCTGCTACGGAAAACACCAGGCCGGGCCGGGCAGGAAATGTGCCGCCAGCACGGGCGGGGGCCAGGCGCACATGGATGGTGCCGCCCTGGCGGCCGTATTTCAGCGCGTTGTCCAGCAGGTTTTGCGCCACCTGTTCCAGCTGGTCGGTATCGCCCAGCACCGGCGGCAGGCCAGTCACGGCATGCCATTTCAGCAAGACATCCCGCTGGCGGAAGGCGATTTCGAAACCGGCGAGCATGCGATCGATCAGTTCCTCCAGATCGACCTGTTCGGCCGGGGGCTGGTGTTCGGTGATTTCAATGCGCGAGAGGCTGAGCAAATCGTCGATCAGGCGGTTCATCCGGTCGGCCTGTTCGGCCATGATTTCCAGAAAACGCGCCTGTGCCGGCGGGTCGTCGGCGGCGGGGCCGCGCAGGGTGGCGATGAAACCGATCAGGCTGGCGAGCGGCGTGCGCAGCTCATGGCTGGCATTGGCGACGAAATCGGCGCGCATCCGCTCCACCACTCTTTCGCGGGTGCGGTCGGAGAGCACGGTCAGGACGCCGCCGCCGCCGGAGAGGGGGGAATCGAGGCCGACCACCATCGCCTGCACCTCGCGCGGCACCGGCACCGGCAGGCGAAGCTCGGCGAGTTGCGGCGCGGCGTTGGGGCCGCCGGCCAAAGCGCGGTCAATGGCGGCACGCAGTTCCGGGTGGCGCAAAACGGACTGGATGTCGGTGCCAAAGGCGGCGCGGGCGGCGGCATTGGCGCGGCGCACGCTGCGGTCGGCGCCAATGACGATCAGCGGGTCTGGCAGGCGCTCGACGATCGATTCCTCGGCGCGGAGCAGTTGATCGACCAGCGCGGTGCGCTCGCCGAGGGTGGCGGAAAGCTGCTGCACCTGACCGAGGATTTGCGGCGACATCGACATCGGGCCGGCGCCTGGCACAGCGCGGGTGCTGCCGCCGGTGGAAACGCGATGGAGCAGTTCGGCCAAAGCGCGCAGATCGTGGGTCCAGACCAGGGCAAGGCCGATCGCCGTCAGCATCACGCAGGCGGCGGCGATCAGCGCGGGCGTGGGCGCCGCCTGGCCGAGCGCCACCAGCAGCATCAGGGCGGCGACCGGGACGCCCGCGATGGCGGTGGTGACCCTGACGAGGGTCAGCATGGCCGGCTTTGGCCGGGCGGCCGCATCACGAGCCCGGGGTGGCAAGATCCGTCGGCGCGGGGCTTACAATGGTTGCCCCGCCATGCGGAGTGATCTGAAAAATGGCCAATGCGCGCCGGACATGCCCGTCTGGCAGCAGAACGATGGCGCCATCGACGCCGGAGAAACCCTCCGGATTGGTGACGGCGACCAAGGAAAAATCATGGCCCTGGGCCAAAGAGCGGCCGATCAGCGCGGCATCGAAGGCGATATCGGCGATTGGCTGCGGCGGCAGGCCGTATTTGGCCTGGTAGGCGGCAACGAAGCCGCTGCGCTGCGACGGGTCGGGCACCGCATACCAGGCGCCGGCTAGGCCGTTCAGATGGCCGACCTGGCCGGCCCAGAAGGCAGGACCAAGCACCCGCACCTGCGGGGCGAGCACGTCATAATTCGGCAGCAGGGCGGCCATCTGGTTCAGCTGGGTGCCGCTGGCGCCCAGCACCAGCGTATCGAAAGGCGGCGGCTGCGCCGGTTGCGCGGCAAGCAGGGCGGCCTGCTCGCGCGAGGCCGGATCGGTGGAGTCGCGCATGGCCTTGATGCGGTTTTGCAACTCGGTGCTGCGGGTGTCGAAATCGGTGAGGCGCTTGAGGCTGTCTTCCACATTGGCGCTGTCGCCCTCGCCGCCGCGCTGGATATTGGGCGGCTCCAACCCGGCATCGAGGGCGGCATCGGTCAGGGCGGTCTGCATCGCATCGCCAAACGGGCCATCGGGGAGCAGGGCGGCCAGGTGCTTGCGGCCTTCGTCGCGGGCTGCGGCGACCAGGCGGCGCATTTGCTGGCCGGGGGTGATGCCGAGAGTCCAGACACCGGGGGCGGCGACGCTAGGGTCTGAGCTGAAGGCAAGGACAGGGATATTGGCGGGGACGGCGACGGTGGCGACAGCCTGGGTTTCCTCGGCCGTCAGCGGGCCGAGGATCAGGGCGTCGCCGGCGGTAATGGCATCGTGGGCGGCAGAGGCGGCGCGTGCGGGGTCGCCGCCGGTGTCACGGATATCGAGCGGCGGTGAGTCCGGGGTGGAGGCGGCGAGCTGGGCCGCCTGTTGCATGGCGAGCGCTACCGCCGCGTTCGGGCCGGTGAGCGGCAGCAGCAGGGCGACGGCGCGCGGGCCTTGCACCTTGGCGGGGGGCAGTGCAACGGTGGTGGGGCCAGGCGGTCCGCCAGGCCCGTAGGCCTGACCACAGGCCGACAGAAGCAGGCACGCAAGAAACCCCAATGGCCGGCGACGCATATATCGATCCCTCTCCAGAGCCGGCCGGGCCTGGACCGGGCGGTACTGCTGCGGGGGGTCTTGTGCTGGTTTCCACCCCTATCGGCAACCTCGGCGACATGACAATCCGCGGGGTTGAGGCGCTGCGCGGGGCGGAGCTGGTGCTGTGCGAGGATACCCGGATGACCGCGCGGCTGCTGACCCATTATGGCGTGGCCACGCGCATGGCGCCGCTGCATGAGCACAACGAAGATGCACGCATTCCGGACATCCTTGGCCGGCTTCGGGCCGGTGCCAGGATTGCACTGGTGTCGGATGCCGGCACGCCGCTGGTGTCTGACCCTGGTTACCGTTTGGTGCGCGCGGCGATCGTCGCGGGGCTGCGGGTGGAGGCCATGCCAGGGGCGAATGCGGCGATGACGGCGCTGATCCTGTCTGGCCTGCCACCGCATCCGTTTCTGTTCATGGGGTTTGCGCCGCCGCGCCAGGCGGCGCGGCTGGCTGCGTTTGGCCGGCTGCGCGCGGCCGAACGCGCCGGGCTTTCCGCCACCTTGGTGTTTTATGAGGCGCCGCACCGCGTGGCCGAGACGCTGGCCGACATGGCGACGGCGTTTGGCGGCCGGCAAGCCGCCGTGGCGCGCGAATTGACCAAATTATTCGAGGAGGTTCGGCGCGGATCGCTGCCGGACCTGGCGGCGCATTACGCCAGCCACCCGGCGCGCGGGGAGATATGTGTTGTTGTCGGTCCGGCCGAGGCGGAGGTGGAAAGCGAGGCGGAGCTGGATACGCTGCTGCTGGCCGCCCTGCACACGGAAAGCGTGCGGGAAGCCGCGGCAGCGATTGCCGCGGTGACCGGCTTGCCGAGGAAGCAGGTTTACGCGCGAGCGCTTCAGCTCAAGAGTCAGGGCTAAGGGCCGGTTCGACATTGACCGGATCAGGCTACGGGGTCGAACGGGCGCCTCACGCCTTTGTTTGAAGCGGCATCTTTGTCGGCGTGCCGACGATGCCTAACGCTCTCGTTCGGGGTTCGTGCGGCCGGGCATTGGTGGGCTGCAAGCAGCCCACCCTACGGCACACTCTGAAGTGTCAATGACTTGGGTTGCTAAAATTCCCCGTCGACTTCCAGTTCGGAAACCAGTTCCGGCTCCAGTTTTGCCGCCTCGGTCCATTCCACCATGTCCGGCAGGGCCAGGATGCGGTCCTTATAGGCCTCGCTCACCGGGTCCAGGTCGACGTCATAGGTGGCGAAGCGGGTGCAGACCGGCGCGAACATGGCATCCGCCACGCTCATGCGGGCGCCGAACAGGAACGGGCCACCATATTCGGCCAGGCATTCGCGCCAGATTTCCGTCACCCGCAGGATGTCGGACCGAACACCGGACCAGATGGGGAAATTGGGACGGAAAGCATGCAGGTTTACCGGCAAAGCCGCGCGCAGGGCGCTGAAGCCGGCATGCATTTCGCCGCTGATCGAACGGCAGCGGGCACGGGCCGCCAGGTCGTCGGGCAGCATCCGGGCGGCGGGGCAGACCTCATTGAGATATTCGGCGATGGCCAGCGTGTCCCACACCACAATGCCGCGATGCTCCAGCGAGGGGATACGGGTGGAGCTGCTTTGTTGCAGCAGCTCGGCCAGCGCCACCGCATCGTCATTGCCCACGCGCATTTCGTTGAAGCGAAGGCCGGACATGCGCACCAGAAGCCAGCCGCGCAGCGACCAGGACGAATAATTCCGGCTGCTGATGGTCAGCGTGGCGGCGACGTCGGACCCTAGACCCGGGGATTTCTGTTCTTTTATCTCGGTCACGCTTGCCTCCAGCCGCTTGCCCTCGCAAGTGTAGGCCGTCAGGGTGCTTTTTCATACATGCTCTACCAGCTCTATCAGGCACAGTCCGATCTCCTCGCACCCGCACGGCAGGGCGCGGCCATGTGGCTGCGCTTTCTGGACGAGGTGCCGCTGGCGCGGAAAAATATCGGGGTCAGGCTGGCCGCGGCGGGGGCGGAGCTGTTTTCCAGCGCGGTGATTACCCATCAGCGCCGCCCCTTCGGGATAGAGGCGGTGCAGATACAGAACCGGTCGGTCGCCGTGCGCGAAACCGTGCTGTCGTCCACCGCCTTTGCCGACCTGCTGCATTTCGAGAAAGATACGCTGACGCCGCAGCCCAAGGTGCTGGTGGTGGCGCCGATGTCCGGCCATTTCGCCACGCTGCTGCGGCCTACGGTGCAGACCATGCTGGCGGATTGCGATGTCTACATTACCGATTGGCACAATGCGCGCGACGTGCCGCTATCGGCCGGGCGCTTCGGCTTCGACGAGTACGTGGATACGCTGATCGCGTTTCTGGAGGCACTCGGCCCGGCCTCCCATATGCTGGCCATCTGCCAGCCGGCGGTGCCGGCGCTGGTGGCGACCGCGGTGATGGCGGCGAACAGGAACCGGGCGACGCCGCGCAGCCTGACCCTGATGGCGGGCCCGATCGACACGCGGGAGAGCCCCACCAAGGTCAATGTGATGGCCAAACGGCAATCGATCGAGGAATACGAGCGCCGCGCCATTTCCACCGTGCCCGTGCGCTATGCCGGGGCCGGGCGGCGGGTCTATCCCGGGTTTTACCAGCTCGCCTCGTTCATGGCGATGAATGCCGATCGGCATATCAACGCCCAGCTGGCGCAGTTCCGCCGCCTGTTCGCCGAGGATGTCGAGGGCGCCATGGCGCATCGGCGGTTCTACGACGAGTATTTCGCGGTGGCCGATCTGCCGGCCGAGTTCTACCTGGAAACCGTGGCCCGCGTGTTTCAGGAGCATACGCTGCCGCGCGGAAATATGACGTGGCACGGCGAGAAGGTCGATCCAGGCGCGATTCGCCGCACCGCCTTGCTCGCGGTGGAAGGGGAGCGCGATGATATTTGCGGCGTTGGTCAGACCATGGCGGCACTCGATCTGTGCCGTGGCATCCCTGCCACACGAAAAAGCTATCATCTGCAGACAGGTGCCGGCCATTATGGGGTGTTCTCGGGTCGCGCCTGGGCCAATTCGATCTATCCGAAAGTGAGGGCGATGATCGAGGAGACGTCGTGAGGTGGCGGCGTTTGCTGCTCTGCGCCGCAACTGGTCTTGCGGGCTGCGCAGCCGCCGTGCGGCCGGTCGGCCGCGACTTTCCGCAAAATGCCATGTCGGGGTTCGCCCTGGATCGTACCTCGGTGGAGGAGGCACAGGCGGCGCTGGGGCCACCGCTCAAATCCACCACCGTGCGTGGCCTGGTCGCCGCCACGTCCAAGCGGCTGGTGCCTGGCTCGGCCTATTCCGTGACCTTGCTCAACTACCTGTTTTTGCCATACGGCCCTGGCCAGCCGCGGCAGGCCCATCCCGGCAAGGCGGCCATCCTGGTTTTCCTGAACGGCCGGCTGATTGCCTACGGATCGGATGACAGCATACCGGGCCAGGAAAATCCGCCGATCAATGATGCGGCCCTGGCCTCGCTGCACCAGTGCCAAACAACGAAGGCCGATGTGATTGCTCTGCTGGGGCCGCCAAACGGGCAGACGCTGCATCTGCTGGATGCGCAGCCAGGCGCGGTGGACATGATCTATAGCTGGTCGGCAACCGATGCCGGTGTGTGGCAGCAGCACAGCCTGCATGTGTTTTTCGACAAGACCGGCGCGATGTCGAATTACACGCTGGTACAGACGGCGGCGCCGGCGAGCGGTGTTCAGGTGACGGCGCCGATGCCTCAGCCGGGGCATCCACCGGTGGCGTTGCCGCCGGCATGCCCATCCCGCGCCGACCGCGAGCATACCTGAGAGTTTGAAAATGAATGCCCTCAAGACCCCCAATCCAGCGGTAAGAACGCCAATGAGTCCAGAGGGCATTCAGTTTCAAGTTCGATTGATTTTCAGGCTCTGACGATGAAAGCCTCCGGCTCACTGCGGGAGAAGTTCCTCGACGCCATTCTGGAGAGTGCCAGCGATTACGGAATCATCTCGATGGATCTGGACGGGCTGGTGACGAGCTGGAACGCGGGCGCGCATCGTGTGCTCGGCTGGACCGAGGATGAGATGGTTGGCCGCCCGGCGAGTGTTTTTTTCACCCCGGAAGACCGCCGGCACGGGATTCCGGCGGCGGAAATGCAGGCCGCCTTGCAGCGTGGCCGCGGCAGTGACGAACGTTGGCATCTGAGGGCCGATGGCAGCCGGTTCTGGGCGAGCGGCGAGATGATGCCGCTGCTCGACGAGACCGGAACGGCGATGGGATTGCTGAAAATCCTGCGCGACCGGACGGCCGAACGGCTGGCCGCGGAGCGCCAGCGCGCGGATGCGGAGTTCCTGCGCAGTGTTCTTGCCTCCTCCGGTGACTGCATCAAGGTGCTCGATCTGCAAGGCCGTCTGCTGTTCATGAGCGAGGGCGGCAAGAAGCTGATGGAGGTGAGCGACTTCAACGCGATCAGCGGCTGTGCCTGGCCGGATTTCTGGGCCGGCGAGGGGAACGCCGCGGCCCATGCGGCGCTGGCCGAGGCGCGCGCTGGCGGAATCGGGCGCTTCCAGGGCAGCGCGCCGACCTTCGCCGGCAATCCACGGTGGTGGGATGTGCAGGTCACCCCGATCCTTGGCGCCGACGGGCTGCCGGAAAAATTGCTGTCTGTCTCGCGTGACATCACCAGCGCCCGGCAGGCCGAAGAGGATTTGCGCAATGCGCTGGGGCTGAACAACCTGATCCTGGACTCCAGCCATGATTGCATCGTGGTGCTCGATCTGGAGGGCCACACGCAATTCGTCAGCCCAGGCGGGATCGCCGCCATGGAGATCGCCGATCTGGACGCGGTTATCGGGCTTTCCTGGCTGCGCGTGTGGGAGGGGGCGGACCATGACGCGGCGGTGGAAGCGGTCAGTGTCGCGCGGGCCGGCGGGGTGGGGCGCTTTACCGGGTTTTGCCCTACCCATACCGGCCGGCCGAAATGGTGGGATGTGGCGATATCGCCACTGGCCGGACCTGATGGCAGGCCGGACCGGCTGGTTTCTATCGGTCGCGATGTTACCGAAAAGTGGCACGCCGAAGACCAGCGGCGTTTGCTGATGGAGGAACTGGCGCATCGGGTGAAGAACACGCTGGCGGTGGTGCATGCGATCGCCAGGCAGACCTTGCGTGGCGATGGCGAGATCGCGGAAGGGCGCGAGGCTTTTGCCGCACGGCTGATGGCGCTGGCGCAAGCCCATGATGTGCTGATGCAAGGCAGTTGGACCAAGGCCGATCTGCATGCGCTGGTGGAGGGTGTGGCGCGGCTGCACTGCCAGGGCGAACTCGGCAATTTTCTGATCGAGGGGCCCGAGGTGACGCTGGGGCCGAAAGCAGCGCTCTCCTTCGCCCTGGTGCTGCATGAGATGGGAACGAACGCGGTGAAATACGGCGCGCTCTCGGTGCCGCAGGGCCGGGTGGCGGTTTCGTGGCGCCTCGATCGGGTGAACCACAGGGCGGCGTTGCATCTGCGGTGGCAGGAATCGGGCGGGCCGGTTGTCAGGCAGCCGACGCGCAAGGGCTTTGGTTCAAGGCTGATCGAACGCAGCCTCGCCGGCGGCATCGGCGCGCGGGTCGATCTGGCTTACCCGTCGAGCGGTGTGACGCTGATCCTGGAGGCGGATTTGGCTGCGCTGCAAACCAAATAGACCAATCGCCCGCGTGCAGGGCCATTACGGTGTGCAATCCGGCACTGCGCCCGTTGCCATAGCGTGATCGTTTTTGCCGCTGCTGCTGCCGCGCATGCGCGAGACAGACAAGGTGCGACAAACGCGTGATTGCCGCCAAACTATGGCGCATGCCGCACGTTGCAGAGTGGCGCTGAATGTCGTTTTCTGCGTGGAATAGATCGGCTCATGTCGTTGAGTCGTTGATTTTGCGGCGTTCTGGCGGCTGAACGTGGTGGGCTGAAGCCCACCCTACGGTACTGCCCTATGCCAGGAGGCAGCAATGGCACAGGATCGGCATGGACAACCCCGGCAGAGCTCGTGAGTGAGGGAGGCTTCCTGCGCATGCCGGTGGTTGGCATCGGCGCATCGGCGGGCGGAATCGAGGCGTTCCATGCGTTTTTTGCCAACATGCCGTGCGATAGCGGGATGGGGTTCGTGGTGGTGCTGCATTTGCCCGCCGATCGCAAAAGCATCCTGCCGGAGATTCTGCGGCGCTGGACCGAGATGCCGATCGAAGAGGCAACGGAAGGCTGCCTGGTCAAGCCAAACCATGTCTATGTGCCGCCTTCCGGCGTAGGCATCCTGATGCGCAACGGGCATTTGCACCTGCATCCGCCGATGGCGGATGCGCCGCGCGAGTTCGGCCCGATCAGCACGTTTTTCGACTCCCTGGCCTGCAGCCTGGGGGCGGATGCGGTTGGCGTGGTGCTCTCCGGCACCGGCAATGACGGCGCGCTGGGGCTGAAGGCGATCAGGGCACGGGGCGGCCTTACGCTGGCGCAAGGCTCCGCCGGCACCAGCCCGCAGCATAGCGGCATGCCGGCCAGCGCCATCGCCACGGGGGCGGTGGATATCGTGGCCTCGGTGGAAGCGATGCCGGGCCACATCATTTCCGTGCAGCAGGCACGCCGGCAGCCTGGCGCTCCGGCAGACCTGCCGGCCGACCAGACCAACGAGTTGCGGCTGGCGATCTGCGGCGTGCTGCAGCGGCAACTCGGCCATGATTTCAGCAGCTACAAGGACAAGACGTTCCTGCGCCGGGTTCAGCGCCGGATGCAGGTTCTGCGGGTCGACACGCTTGGCCATTACCTGGCGCGGCTCGAGCACGACCGGACCGAAGTGGTGATGCTGTTCAGCGACTTGCTGATCGGGGTGACGAGCTTTTTTCGCGACCCGGAGACGTTCGACGTCTTGAAGCGAACCATCATCCCCAAAATATTTGCCGGCAAGCCGCAGGATTCCTCGGTGCGGGTATGGGTGGCGGGCTGCGCGACCGGCGAGGAAGCCTATTCGCTGGCCATCTTGTTACGTGAGCACGCGGACCGGATCGGCGTTGGCGCGCCGCGAATCCAGGTTTTTGCCACCGATATCGATGAGCCGGCGATCGCAGCGGCCAGGGCGGGGCGTTATCCTTCCACCTTGGTGCAGGGCCTGGCGCCGGACCGGCTTGCCCGGTTCTTTACCACCGGCATGGACGGCAGCTATATGGTGTCGAAGGAGATACGTGAACTCTGCACCTTCTCCGCACATAGTCTGACGCGCGATCCGCCGTTCTCCAGGATCGATATGGTGTCGTGCCGAAATCTGCTGATCTATCTCGACGCCGATCTGCAAATGAACGTTATTCCGGCGTTCCATTACGCCCTGGTTCCGGACGGGATTCTGTTGCTTGGAAGTTCTGAGACCATTGCACGACATGACGACCTGTTCGCAACCATCGACCGCGGCCATCGGCTATTCCGGCGCATCGACGCCCCGAGCCCGGCATTGCGGCTTAATGGCCGCGCGCATATGGGCGAGGTTTCGCCGTTGAGAGCAGGGTCCGGCGCAAGATCTGGCACGGCGCGTAACGCGGCGGCTCGTCTGAGTGGCAGGGCGAGCAGCCGGGTGCTGGAGCGATTCGCGCCGGCTTTCGTGGTGGTGACCGAAGAAGGCAATGTTGTGCAGTATTCCAGCCGCACCGGCCGGTTTCTGGAAGCGGCGGCGGGGGTGCCAAGCCAGAATGTACTGGATTTGGCGCGCCGTGGCTTGCGTGCGCCGTTGCGGAGCCTTCTCAAACAATCCGCCGAAACCGGCCGGTCGGCGGAGAAACCGCGAATCTCGGTCGATATTGCCGGCGAGGGCATTCAGCGGATCACCCTTGCGGTCGAACCGATCGTCGAGCCGGGCACACGCCCGGTGTATCTGATCGTGTTCATCGAGGCGGCGCATGCGGAGGGCTCGGCGCAGGCCGAGCGCAAAAGCAACCCGGCCACCGATATCACGCCCGACCGGCAGCTGGAGGCGGAATTGCGCGACACGCGCGAACAGCTGCAGGCGATCACCGAAGAGCACGATACCGCGGTGGAAGAACTGCGCAGTGCCAATGAGGAGCTGCATTCGGTCAATGAGGAATTGCAGTCGGCCAACGAGGAGCTGGAGACCTCGAAAGAGGAGATCCAGTCGATCAATGAGGAACTGCAAACGGTGAATGCCCAGCTCGCCAGCAAGGTGGACGAGCTGGACCACCAGAACAGCGATCTGCAGAACCTGTTCGCCAGCACCCAGGTGGCGACGATCTTCCTGGACCAGCATCTGGTGATTCGCGGTTTCACGCCGGCCGTGGCGGGCATCTACAACCTGATCCCGAGCGATCATGGGCGGCCGCTGACCGACATCATGAGCCACCTTCGCTACGCGGAGCTGCGCCGCGACGTGAAGCGCGTGCTGGATGGGCTGCAGCCGCTGGAGCGGCGGGTGGAGCGCGACGATGGCGGCGCCCATTACCTGATGCGTATCCTGCCCTATCGCGCGCCGGACAGCACGGTGGATGGCGCCGTGGTGACGTTCGTGGAGGTGACCAGCATTGTGCAGGCGGAGCAGCATCAGCGCCTGCTGGTGGATGAGCTGAACCATCGGGTGAAGAACATGCTGACCGTGGTGATCTCGCTGGCGACCCAGACCATGCGACGCTCCAGCACGATGGAGGAATTCTCCAGCAACTATCTCGGCCGGATCCATGCCTTGACGGCCGCCTATTCGCTGCTGAGCAAGGAGGGCTGGCAGACCGTTTCGCTGCGCGACATCGTCATGGAGGAGCTGAAACCTTTCCTTGCCGGCGACCGCACCAATATCGTGGTTCAGGGGCCGCCGATTCCGCTGGAACCGCGGGCGGCTCTGGCGCTCGGCATGGCAATCCACGAACTGACGACGAATGCGGTAAAATACGGGGCCTTGTCGGTGGCCGAGGGTACGGTCAGGGTCTCCTGGCAGTTGGAAGATGATGCTGAGAGCAACCACCTTGTCCTGGACTGGACCGAGAGCGACGGGCCGGGCGTTGCCCCGCCCGAACGCCAGGGTTTCGGCATGATGCTGATCGAGCGCGGCCTTAAACAGGACATGTCGGCGGAGGTGGATGTGGAGTTTGCCGCCAAGGGCGTGCGGGCCAGATTCAGGGCGCCATTGAGAGCGGGGCTGATTCCCCGGCCCTCCGATGCACCCGCTTCGTGAGCAAACATGGCGGCGTGCTGAGCGGGCTGCGCGTGCTGCTCGTTGAGGACGAAATGCTGGTGTCGTTGCTGATCGAGGACATGCTGGCCGATATGGGGTGCATTGTGGTTGGCCCGCATGACAGGGTGGACCGCGCGCTGGTGGCCGCGCGCGCCGAACGGATTGATATTGCCTTGCTTGACGTGAATGTCGGCGGCGAAAAAGTGTATCCGGTGGCCGAGATTCTGGCAGCGCGCCATGTTCCGTTGCTGTTCATCTCCGGCTACGGACAAGGCGCGATCCCGCCCGAGCACCCGGAGTGGCGCGCCTGCACGAAGCCATTCCGGGCGGATGATCTGATGGATATGATGGTGGCGCAGATCCGGGCGGGGTAAAGACCCGCTTCTTGCAGGGTGCTTCAGTCTTTGGAGGCTGCGCCGCCATGCAGATGCGGGCGCTTGAGGTGTTTGTCGAAATTGCCCGATCGGACTCCCTCCGCCAGGCCGCGCAGCGGCTTGGTATCACGCCGACCGCCATTGGCCGGCATGTGGACCAGCTGGAATATCATTTTCGGGCAAAACTGATCGACCGCTCATCCGGCGGTATCGGGTTGACCGAGGCTGGGCGGCTGCTTGCCGATCGGGCGCAGTCGATCGTGGTGGATGCGGAGAGCACGCGGGCGCTTATCGATGACCTGCGCGGGCTGCGGCGCGGCAGCGTGAGCGTTCGGGCCGGCGGCGCGGTGGTGGCCGGCCTGCTGGCCCCCGCCTTGTGCGATCTGCATGCCAGGCACCCAAGCTTGCGTTTTCATATCGACGTGGCAAGCGCCGGAAACGTGTTCGCCGCGGTGGCGGAGGGTACGGCGGATATCGGCGTTACCATCTTTTCCCCCGAGAGCAGCAAGGTGGTGATTTGCCAGAGTGCACGCATCGCCCACGCGGTGATCGTCAGCCCTGGCCATCCCCTGGCCGCCCGGCCAAGGGCCTCGATGCGGGAACTCGCCCTTCATACGCTGGCGATTCCAGATCTGTCATTTGGCCTGAGACAGGCGCTTGAGCGCACGGCAAAGGCCTGCAGCGTGAAACTGAGCCCGGTATTCGTGACCGGCTCATTGGACATGCAGAAGGAGCTGGCGATACGCGGGGCAGCGGCCCTGGTGCTGCCGCCGCTTGGCTGCCAGCGCGAGATTGCGTCCGGGTTGCTGGTGGCGGTTCCCTTGGCCGAGGATAGCACGATCGAGACCTCGCTCGACCTGTGCAAGGCGCCGGATCGCACGCTGTCGTTTGCCGCGAAGGCATTGCTGGATGTGCTGGCCGGTTATATCACCACGCATATCATTGGCGCAGCGTGACGAAGCATGGCTGCTTGCATTGGTGCTGCCGCTATATTAGGCAGACGCTGGGTTTTCATGCAGCGTACCGCAATGCGTTGCAGGTTGCACACAGGTTTTTTGTGGCCCCGACGAGCCGGTTCTCGGTAGCGTTGTAGATGGAACGTTAACTCGCGCAGTTTCGCACCAGGACGGGAACGACGATGATGGAACCTGTCGCCGCATTGGCCGACGCATTCGCAGGCCAGGCCGCACAGCGGCGCAACTGGCTGGGCTCGGTGAGCCTGATTGGGTTGCTGCTTCATATGCATGGGGGCGCCTGGGCGCAGACCCCGGCGGCGGCGCAGGTGGCAGCAGCCGCCCCGGCACCCGCAAAACCGGCGCCGGGTGCGCTGGAGCAGATCACCGTGACAGCGGAGCGCCGCGCCCAGAGCGTGCAGAATGTGGGCAGTTCGATCAGCGTGCTCTCGGGCCGCGACCTCGCCGCGCATAATGTGAACAACGTGTTCGATCTGCAATACCAGACGCCCTCCTTGCAGGTGACACCGCAATTCGGCAGCGGCCAGCTGGAGTTTTCCATCCGCGGCGTGGGGTTCGAGGATTACGCCAGCAACAACGCCCCCACTGTCGGCCTGTATATCGACGAGGTGGCATTTCCGATCCCGTTCGAAACCGATGGGCAGATTTTCGATGTGGCGCGGGTGGAAGTGCTGCGCGGGCCGCAAGGCACGCTGTATGGCCGCAACACCACCGGCGGCGCGGTGAATTACGTGCTGAACAAGCCAACCAAGGACCTGACCGGCGGGCTTTCGGTGCAATATGGCAGCTATAATGCCACCAAGGTGGATGGCTATCTTTCCGGCTCGATCACCGACAACATGCAGATGCGCGTGGCCGGGGAAACCCAGCAAGGCGGCGCCTGGCAGCACGGCCAGGATGGCAGTATGCTCGGCAATGCCGATCGCAGCGCGCTGCGCGCCTTGGCCGATATCGAACCGAATGACGATCTGAAAATCGAAATCGATCTGCACGGCAGCCACGATCGCTCCGATGCGCTGGGCACTCATCTCTATGCGCCGAATACGGCGCTGGTGGGGGATGGCGGCCCATCTTTTCCGCTTGATCCCAACAGGGACGATACGGTGTGGGGCACATCGCCGGTATTTGCGAAAGAGATCGGCATCCAGCCCGATACCAAGCCGTTCAGCCATATTGATACCGGCGGGGTGAGCGTGCGTGCCGACCAGACTCTGGATGCCGGAACGCTATCGGATCTGCTCAGCTACGACTATGCCGGGCGGCGCGAATATGATGATTTCGACGCCGCGCCACAGGCCTTCGCCGATGTGTATTTCAACACCCGCGCCAATGTGTTCGCCAACGAGCTTCGGTTCACCTCCAATCCCGGCGGACGGCTGACCTATGTGGCCGGCATCTATTACGCCAACCAGTATCTGGCGGATAATTACCGCGGCGGCTTCGACCAGATCTATGGCGTAGATACCTCGGTGCAATATTCGCAGAAGGTGAACACGGTCAGCGGATTTGGCCAGGCCAGCTTCAAGATCACCCCGGCGCTGACGCTGACCGGCGGCCTGCGAATCGAGCATGAGGAGCGGACCCTGGAGAATTTCGGCTCGTTCTTTCTGGCCGATGGCGTGGTGCTGAATCAGACCAACACGGTGGCCCAGCAAACCACCCAATTCACCAAGCCATCTGGAAAGATCGAGCTGCAATATGTGCCCTTCACCGATGACATGGTCTATGCCGAGATCAGCCGCGGGGTGAAATCGGGCGGGTTCACCACCTATAATACGGGCTCGCCGAAAATCGGCACCGCGCCGTTCCGGCCGGAGACGCTGTGGGCCTATGAGCTGGGCAACAAGATGGAGCTGCCGGCCGCCAATCTGCGCCTGAACATTGCCGCCTTCTACTACCAGTATCAGAACGAGCAGATCCAGGCGGCGGTGTTGAATGCCACCACCGGCCTGATCGGATCGATCATCAACGCGCCGCGCTCGCATCTCTATGGCGGCGAAGCAGAGGCGACCTGGTCGCCGATCGAGAACCTCACGATCACCCAGGGCGTCGGCGAGGCGATCGGGGCGTTCGACGAGTTCAGTTCTCTGCTGAGTGCTGCTCAGCATGTGAAGAATGGCCCGTTCATCGGCGTCTATGACAACCGCGCCGGCGAGGCGTTGCCGGCGCCAAAATTCACCGCCAATGGCTCGATCACCTACCGGTTCAATCTGGGGCAATACACCCTGACCACCAGCGCCGATTACAGCCTGCGGACAACCTATAATTCGCTGTTCGGCGCGCTGTACAACGTGGCCGGCTATACGCTGGTGAATGCCCATATGACGTTCGCGCCGGAGAGCGGGCGGTGGTCGCTGACGGCCTTCGGGCAGAATATCCTCAACAAGCAATACGACATCGATCGTAACTTCTTCGATGCCGGCGATGACATTGCAACCGCCGGAGAGCCGGCGACCTGGGGCGTGCGGGCCGCGGTGCATTTTTGAGCATCCCGGCGAACGCCGTGCCATGACCGATCTGGTGGCTCTTGGAACGCGCGCGCTGGTCGCCGGCTATCGCGCGGGCAGTTTCACGCCCAGCGACGTGATGGAAGCGCTGATTGCCCATATCGCGGTGTGGGAGCCATGTTTGGGGGCGCTCTACGCCTATGAGCCCGACGCCGCACGGCAAGCGGCGGCAGAGTCGACCCGGCGCTGGCGGGCATCCAGCCCGGTCGGTGTGCTGGACGGCGTGCCGGCAACGCTGAAAGAGCTGATCGCAACACGCGGGACACCCACACCGGTCGGCACGGCGGCGACCGAGCTGGTACCTGCGGCGGAGGATGCGCCGCCGGCCGCAAGGCTGCGGGAAGCGGGGGCGATCATTTTCGCTAAGACGACGGCACCGGATTACGGCATGCTCTCCTCCGGTCTGTCGAGTTTTCATCGGCTGGCGCGCAATCCTTGGGATCTGCGGGCCAATCCGGGCGGCTCCAGCGCCGGGGCGAGCGCCGCGGCAGCGGCGGGATATGGGCCATTGCATGTGGGCACTGATATCGGCGGTTCGGTGCGGCTGCCGGCCGCGTGGTGCGGGCTGGTGGGGTTCAAGCCAAGTCTGGGGCGGATTCCGATCGACCCGTATTATGTCGGCCGCTGCGCGGGGCCGATGACACGCACCGTGGATGATGCGGCCTGGCTGATGCAGGTTCTGGCACAGCCGGATGCGCGCGATGCCACCAGCCTGCCGCCGGCGGCCATCGATTGGCAGGCGGTGACGCAATCAGTGCAGGGCCTGCGGGTTGGGCTGATGCTGGATGCAGGGTGCGGGATGCAACTAGACCCGCAAATTGCGGCGGCGGTGCAGCACGCCGCGCGGGTATTCGCCGATGCCGGTGCAGTGGTGGTGGATGTGAAGCCGGTGCTGAACCGCGACATGCTGGACGGCATCGATCAATTTTGGCGGGCGCGGCTATGGGACGAGATTGTGCGGCTGTCGGAGGAGCGAAGGGGGCGGGTGCTGCCGTTCATTCTCGATTGGGCGGAACAGGGGGCGTTCGTCTCCGGGCCGGACGCGATTGCCGGCTTCAACCGCACATTCGAGTTGCGCAGAGCGTGCGCGGCCTTGTTCGCCGAGGTGGATATGGTGCTGTCACCGACCACGCCGAACATCTCGTTTCCGGCGGAATGGGCATCGCCACTGAACGATCCTGCGCTTCCGTTCGAGCATATTGCCTATACGCTGCCATGGAACATGTCCGAGCAGCCGGCGGTTTCGCTGAATTGCGGGTTTTCGGCCGAATTGATGCCGATGGGGGTGCAGATTGTCTGCCGGCGGTTTGCCGACCAGCAGGCGCTGTCGCTGGCGCGATGGTATGAGACGCGGCGTGGGCCGATGACGCATTGGCCGGCGCCGCCCGGGATTGCGAAGGAAGGGGAGCCATGATGCGACCGAGATATCTTCTCCGTTCGGCCCTGCTTGCGGCCTTGGTGGCGCCTGGTTGGTTGTTCGCCGCTTCGCCGCCGCCGGTGCTGCAGGCGGAAACCAGCGATGTGGCCAAATTGCCGCCGTTGGGCGCGCATTGGCTGCTGGTGCAGACCCTGCCTTCGGGGATGACGCTGTTCGATGCCGATCACGGAAAAATCCTGGCCGGATTGCCCGAGGATTTTTCCGACAACACGGCGATCGCGCCCGACCAGAAGCATTTTTACGTGGCGCAGACGCTATGGAGCAAGGGCACCCGCGGTACGCGTGAGGATATGCTGCTGAGCTATGATGCGGCGACCATGGATGTGGTGCATGAGACGACTTTGCCGCCGCGCGCCTTGCTGGTGTTCAAGGCGCAGGGGATGGCGCTGAGCGCCAGCGGCAAGCGGGCTTACGTGTTTAATCTGACGCCGGCAACGTCTGTGACCGTGGTTAATCTGGCGGCGGAGAGCGCGCCGCAAAAAATCGATATACCCGGCTGCGGGCTGGTGTTTCCCTGGCAGGATGGCGGATTTTCATCGTTGTGCGGTGATGGCTCGTTGCTGACGGTGGTGGTGCCGGAGAATGGTGCGCCGCGTTTGAGCCATGGCAAGCCGTTTTTCGATGCGGCTGCCGATCCGGTCTACGAATCCAGTTTGGTGGATGTGGCCAGCGGCAAGGCGCTGTTCATCACGTTTACCGGGAAGGTGTTTCCGATAACGCTGGGTGCCTCGCCGGTGATCGGCGCGCCGTGGTCGTTGCAGGAGGCGGCGGGCCAGAAAGCGGCCGGGACGGGCGTGCAGGACTTGGCCTGGCGGCCAGGCGGCTACCAGGTGGCAGCGTGGCACAAGGCGAGCGGGCGGCTTTTTGTGCTGATGCATGCTGGCACGTTCTGGACGCAGAAAGTGCCTGGCACCGAAGTGTGGGTGTTTGACATGGCGGCGCGCAAGCTGATCCGCCGGATCAACCTGAAGGTGCCGGCAAAGGGGATTGCGGTGAGCCAGGATTCGTCGCCGCTGCTCTATACGACCGACGCGGACGGCAATCTGGCGGTGATCCAGGCCGATACGGGCGAGGAATTGAAGACGGCCAAATTCGATGGCGGCGGCCCGTTGCTGATTGCGACCGGCCAGTGAGCGCCCAGCCAGGCCTGCTTGCGGTGCTCGATCCGGCCTCCGACCTGGCCATCCGGGTTGTCGGCTGCCTTTTGTTTGCCATTGCTTCTATCGGCGCGTTTCGCGATCAGGCGGGGTTCCGGGAGATTTTGCGGGCGTACCGGTTGCTGCCTGGGTCGCTGGTGGCGCCGGTGGCGCGGGCTTTGCCGTCGGCCGAGATCTGGGTGGCGATTCTGCTGCCGCTGAACCTGCTGCGGCCTTGGCCAAATCTTGCGGCGGCCGGGTTGTTGACGGTGTTTGCCGGGGCGATGGCGGTGAATCTTGTGCGGGGGCGGGCGCAGATCGCCTGCGGCTGTTCGATGGGGCATGGTGGCGGCACCACCCTGGGCTGGGGCCTGGTTGTGCGCAATCTTGCGATCGCGGCACTGCTGGTGTGCGGGCCGATGACGCCAGGGATCGCGCCGATTGAGGTTTTTTCCGGCGTGCTGGCGGGTGTCAGTGGTTTTCTCGTTCTGCAGGCGGCAAATGCGCTGTGGGCCTTGCCCGCATTGCGCCAGCACAGGAGGGCGTCATGAGCCCGGTTTTCATCTCGCAGAGTTTCTTGTGGTTGGTGGTGGCAGTCCTTGCGGCGACAGTGCTGGCGCTGGCGCGTCAGGTGGGCATTCTGCATGAGCGGCTGACTCCGGTCGGCGCGCTGACCAATGCGGCGGGGCCGGCGGTGGGTCAGCCAGCGCCGTTGCTGCGGGCGGTGACGCTGGACGGCAAAATGCTTGAACTCGGCACCAGGCGGCCGGAGGGGCGGGCGTTGCTGATGCTGTTCGTGTCGCGCAGCTGCCCGATTTGCAAGGTGCTGATTCCGGTGGCGCAGAATGTGGCGCGGGCGGAACTGTTGGATGTGCTGTTCATGGGCGATGACGCGGCTGAGGAGCAGACGGCGCTGATTGCCGAGTTTGATATTTTACCGGGCAGCTTCGTGAACGGCGCAGAGGTGGGCATGGCCTACCGGGTGGATAAGCTGCCTTATGCGGTGCTGCTGGATCAGGCGGGAATGGTGGTGGCGAAGGGGCTGGTGAACAGCCGGGAGCATCTGGAAAGCCTGGTGGTGGCGCAGGAGACGGGGTTTGCGTCGGTGCAGGCGTTTCTGCGCGCCCAACGGCCTGCGCAAAAAGCGGCGTAGGGCCCGTTCGGCATTGACCGAATTGGGTTGCCGGGCCGAACGGGCCGTAAGCTTTTGTTTGAAGCGGCATCTTTGCCGACGATGCCTTGGGAGACCCAGCGATGTTCGTATTCGATACCGCCAGCGAAAAACTTGTGCGCCGCTTTGCGCGGTTCTCCAGCCGGCGCAGCCTGCTTGGCAGGCTGGGGGCGTTGATCCTGGCGGCGCCGGCCTTTCCGTTGCTGCCGGTGGCGCGGGCCGGCGCCGCCGAACCCGATTTGAATGGGCTGACCGATTTCGAACGCAATGCGCAGACCAAGGACCCGGCCAAATGTTCATATTGGCGACATTGCGCGATTGACGGCATCTTGTGCGGATGTTGCGGCGGCGGGGTGCATACGTGTCCGCCGGGGGCGGAGCCTTCGCCGATCTGCTGGATCGGCACGTGCCGCAATCCGGATGATGGGCGATCTTACGTGATCGCGTATCGGGATTGCTGCGGGCGCACCGCCTGCACGACGAAAGACCCCGATTGCGACTGCAACACCAATGATCGGGATTTGCCTGTCTATAGCCCGTTCAACAGCAATGATATTCTATGGTGCTTCGGCAAGGCCTCGGCCACGTATCATTGTTCGACCGCGGTGCTGATGGGGCAGGCCTGATAGCCGATGCGGTGGGCCTGGTGTGGCTTGATCCTGGCGGCGTTGCTGTTGCCCCGCATGGCAAGATGCGAGGCGGCCAGCAGCGTGCAGAGCGCTTATCTGCTCGGCTGCGGCGGGTGTCATGGGATACAGGGCCGGTCTTACGCGCCGCGCGTGCCGGATTTGGCTGGGCAGGCCGGGTATTTTCTCTGCAGCGCGGATGGGCGCGCTTATGTCGGGCGGTTGCCGAACGTTGCCTATGCGCATCTGAGTGCGGCGCGGCTGGCCGATGTGATGAATTACGTGGTGTTTACGCTCGGCGCCGGCAGCGCGCCGCAGGGGGCAGCGCCGTTTACCGCCGCCGAGATTGCCGGATTGCGGGCGCGGCCGTGGGCGACACCGTCTCTGCTCGAAATGCGGTCGCATGTTCTGGATGGGGTGCTGAAAACCTGCCCGGCGGCCATTGGGTTGCGTGCCTATGGCGCGGCGCCTTGATGTTGGGCTCATCGATGTGGAGGAGTGCCGGATGAACCGCCGAACGCTGATTTCCGGTGTTGCCGGCGGACTGACCGCTCTGGCCCTGACGGCTTCCGCGGCGCCCAGGCCGGATGGCAAGGGCCGCGCGAGCGGGCCAGGGGCGCCTGGGAAGCTGAACCTGATCACCGATGTGGCGGGGCTGCGTGTTGGCCAGGCGGAGGATGCCAAGGCGCGCACGGGGGTGACGGTGATCCTGCCGGATGAGCGGGCGATCTGCGCGGTGGATGTGCGTGGCGGCGGACCAGGCACGCGGGAGACCGATGCGCTGAACGCCTGGAATCTGGTGCATTCGGTGGATGCCGTCGTTCTCTCCGGTGGCTCGGTCTATGGGCTTGCGGCCGCCGATGGGGTGGCGACCTGGCTTGGGGCGAAAGGGCGCGGCTATATGGCGGCGCCGAACCCGGAGGTGCCACGCTCGCCGATTGTGCCCGCCGCCATTTTGTTCGATCTGGCCAATGGCGGCGACAAGGCCTGGGGCATGGACCCGCCTTACCGGCAACTGGGCATCCGGGCGATTGGAGCGGCGGCGCGTGATTTTGCGCTGGGCACCGCCGGCGCCGGGTATGGCGCCGGGGCCGGGGCGCTGAAGGGCGGAATCGGGTCGGCATCGCTGGTGACGGCGGATGGCATGACGATCGGCGCGATCGTTGCGGTGAACAGCCTTGGCTCGCCGGTGGTGCCTGGCGGCAAGCATTTTTGGGCCGCGCCGTTCGAGTTCGGGCATGAGTTTGGCGGGGTGGGGCCGGCGCCGAATGTGGTGGCGGGCGAGGATTGGGGGATGGCCAAGGTGAACCCGGGGGCGCGCTCCAACACCACGATCGCCTGTATTGCCACCGACGTGGCACTGGACCCGGATGAGATGAAGCGGGTGGTGATGATGGCGCAGGATGGGCTGGCGCGGGCGATCCGGCCGATCCACAGCCCGTTCGACGGCGATGTGGTGTTCGGGCTTTCAACCGGGCACATCCAGATCGGTGCGGGACCGATGCGTAATTTCGTGGTGGCCCGGGTGGGCGCCGCGGCGGCGGATGTGCTGGCGCGGGCGGTGGCGCGGGGTGTGTATGAAGCGGTTTTGCCGCCGGGGATGAAGGGGCCGACCTGGCGGAGCCTGTGAGTTAGAGATGGACACAGAGGGCAACGGCCCAAATTGACAATGAGTTTTCACCCATGCCGTCATTGCGAGGCCTCTTGGCCGAAGCAATCCAGAGCCACACGGCAAACGCTTACCGTGTGGCTCTGGATCGCCACGCCGCCAAGCGGCGGCTCGCGATGACAGTTAAATTAGCGGCATGAACTTATTGGCGCGCGGCTTTGTCGGGCTGGGGATTCCGTTTCTGGCGATCGTGCCGACGATCCCGATTTTGTCGCATATGTCGGTGAGCGTATTCGGCATGCCGATCGCTGTGGTCTGGCTGCTGTGCTGCATTCCGCTGACATCCGGCTGCCTGGCTGTGTGCTGGTTCCTGCATGATCGGCATGTGCAGGATGAGGCGCCATCTCCGCCATGACAGTGATTTTTTCGGCGCTGATCGTGGCCTCGCTGCTGGTGGCGCTGGTGTCGCGGCGCGGGCATGCGCATCAGCGTGCGGAGGATTTCTTTGTTGCCTCCGGCCAGTTTGGGGCAATTCTGTATTTCTTCCTGGCTGTTGGCGAAACCTACAGCATTGCCAGCTTCCTGGGGTTCCCGGGCGGCGTCTATGCGCATGGCACCGGGTTTGTCAGCTGGTTCCTGGGCTATATCCTGCTGTCGTTTCCTGTCGGCTATTTCCTGTATCCCTGGATTTGGCGTGCCGGGCGGTTGCACGGCGCGGTGACGCTGCCGGATCTGTTTGCGCGGCATTACCGCAGCCGCAGCCTGGAACTTGTGGTGACGGTTGCCTCGATCGGGTTTCTGGTGCCGCTGGGGGTGATGCAGTTTGCCGGCCTGAATGTGGTGCTGGGCGATCTGGGCTGGCCGGTGCCGCGGGTGGTGCTGACGGGGCTGGGCGGCGCCCTGGCCTTCAGTTACATCGCCATTTCGGGCATTCGCGCGCCGGCCTTTGTGGCGGTGATGAAGGATGCGCTGGTGCTTGCCGCCATTCTGCTGACCGGGATTGCGTGCTTATCGGCCGAACCGGCGTCTTCGGGGCGCGCGGCGCCGATTGCCCTGCATGCGCTGCCGGGCGGCGACGTGTTCGCCATGACCACGATCATCCTGCAATGCATCGGGTTTTGTGTGGTGCCGCAGACCTGCGCCTTCGTGTTCACCGCGCGGTCGGTGGGGGCGGTGCGGCGGGCCCAGGTGGGGATGCCGCTCTATATGGTGATGTTCCCGTTCCTGCTGGTGGTGGCGCTGTATGCGCTGCGCACCGGCGTGCGGCCGGCGGTGCCGGATGATGTGTTGCTGGCGGTGGCGCGGGCGCTGCTGCCTGGCTGGGCCACCGGGCTGGTGATGGCCGGGGCGGCGTTGTCGGCGCTGGTGATTCTGACCGGTGTGTGCCTGGCGCTGGGCCCGCTGGTGACGCGGAACCTGGTGCCTGGGCTGGATAGCGACCAGCAGCAGCGCTGGGCGAAGGTGGTGACGGCGCTGTATCTGCTGCTCTCGATCGCCGGTGCGGCGCATTCGCGGGCGCTGATGGCGGCGCTGAACAATCTCTTTTATTTCGGCATGACCCAGGCCTTTCCTGGCCTGCTGGCCATGATTGTCGCGCGGCATGTGCGGCCGGGGGCGATCATTGCCGGGCTGCTGGCGGGGGATGCGCTGGCGATTGGGCTGCACGCATTCGGCGTGCCTATGGGCGGGTGCAATCCGGGATTGGTGGGGCTGGTAGCGAACCTTGCCATCGTGTTTGGGACGGGCTGGTGGTGGCCCGGGGCGGCCGTCAGGCCGGTGGCCGCCTTCCGGCGGTAGGCCGACGGATCGATTTTCTCAAAAAATGGGGCAATTTTAGATTTTTGAGGCAGCGTTAGGCTGCCGTTAAGCAATGTAGCCGATTGTGAGACCCGTTCACTGTTTTGGGAATGGTCTCGCAAAATGAAAAACTTTCTCGCCGTTCCCCTGGCTTTAGCGTGCAGCTTTACTGCGGCCTATGCGCAAACACCTTTTCAGCCGGCTTCGCGTTTTCAATCGGCATTAGACCCCGCCACCTGCGCCCCGGTGCAGGTGGCGGACCTTCCCGTGCACGTGGTTGGCAGCCAGGCCTTTGTGCCGCTGATGGTGAACCATCAGAAATTGTTGCTGCTGCTGGATACCGGTGGCTATGTAACGTCGCTCACGCCGGATGCGGTGACGCGCCTGGCCATGCCGGCTTCCAATCATGCCGGTATGGGGATGATCGGGGTTGGCGGGGCCTATGTGGCCCGGGTGGTTCAGGCCTCTGACGTAACCTATCTGGGCCATGATGTCGGCAGCCTGCCCTTTCCCGTGCTGCCGGATTCCAATATCGGCGACGACCAGAAGGTGGATGGCATCTTTGGCGCCAATTTCCTCTCCGCCTATGACGTGGAGCTCGATCTTGGCGCCCATCATGTGAGGTTCTTCAAGCAGGCAGCGGGCTGCGACGAAGCAGCCCCCAGCTGGGCCGGCGAAGCGACCAAGCTGACGGCGGTGAGTGCGGGGCAGAACCTGCTGATGATCCCGGTGCAGGTGAACGGCGTGACGTTGAATGCGGTGGTGGATACGGGCAGCGAAGATACGTTGATTTCGCATGAAGCGGCGGCCGCGGCCGGTGTGGACGATGCGGCGCTGAAGGGCGACGAGGAGATCACTGAGGAAGGCATTGGCGCCAGCTCGGCGCGGATGCATCGGTTCGGCTCCATCTCGGTGGGCGGCGCCACCGTGCGGTCGCCGGTGCTGGCGGTGAGCGTGCCGCCCGGCGAAGGGCGTGGGCCAGCCCTGGTGGCGGCGCTGGATACCGATAGCGGGGAACATGTGAAGGTGGACGTGATCCTGGGCGCGGATTTCTTGTTCAAGCACCGCGTCTGGCTCGGCTATCACCACAGCGCGGTGTACGTGGAGAACACACCGACGCAGCTTGCTTCGGCCGAGTGAGAGTGCGGGGTGCCCCCTGGTGCTAAGGGCCTTTGTTTGAGGCGGCATCTTTGTCGGCGTGCCGACGCACTTATTGGCCGACGATGCCTATGCCCTCAGCGCCAAATATTCCCAGACGATGGTGGCGGCGGCGAGGGCGGTGATTTCGCTGACGTCGTAGGCGGGGGCTACTTCGACGATGTCCATGCCGACGAAGTTCAGGCCGCCCAGGCGGCGCAGGATCGCCTGGGCCTGCCAGGAGGCGAGGCCGCCGATTTCCGGCGTGCCGGTGCCTGGGGCGAAGGCTGGATCGAGGGCGTCGATATCGAAGGTGAGATAGGCTGGCGCGGTGCCGACGATTTCGATGATTCGCGCGGCTGCAGCCGCGGCACCGATCTCGTGCACGTGCTCCGCGGTGAGAATGGTGATGCCTTTTTCGATCGTCCAATCCCAGATGCCGCGCGCGACCGGCGAGCGTATGCCGATCTGCACGCTATGATGCGGATCGATCAGGCCTTCGTTGATGGCGTGGAAGAAGGGCGAGCCATGGCCAAAGGATTGGCCAAAGCTTTCGGGCCAGGTATCGACATGCGCATCGAAATGCACCAGCGCCACCGGGGCGCCACGCCGCGCCACCAGCGCCCGCAGCAGGGCCAGTGAAATGCCATGTTCGCCGCCCAGCACAATAAGATGCGCGAACGCGGCCGCCTGTTGCTGGATCAGGTCCAGGCTTTTGGCGATGTCACCGAGGGCGATCTGGAAATCGCCGATATCGGCCACTGGCAGGTCCACCGGGTCGCGCCAGCAGCGCGGATGATCGCCATCCACCAGCATGCGGCTGGCATGGCGGATGGCGTGCGGGCCAAAGCGCGCACCGCTGCGATTGGTGGTGCCGATATCCAGCGGCACGCCGGCAATATGCATGCGCGCCTCGGTGGCCGGGCGGGTGAGGCCCATGAAGCTGGGCGGGGTAGCGAAGGTTGGGATTCCGGTCATCAGTAGAGCATCGTCAAATAGGTTACGAGAAGCAAATAGCCTGTCACCGCCAGCATGCCATGGGTGGCGACCAGGGCGGACGAGATGCCGCTTCTGGTCAGCCGGCGGACCAGTATCAGCAAGCCGATGGCCAGCGCCGCGCCGAGCAAAATGGTGGCCACCAGGCGGAAGCCGCCGGCGCCCATTTTAACCGCATGGGCACCAGGCGGCGAGGTGCGTATGGCGAGCACCAGCAACTCGAAGCCAGCGACGCCGCCGAGCGCATGCAGGCCGCCAACCCAGCCGAGCTTCGGCGGCGGCCGATCGAGCATGATATACAGCGCGCCGAGCCCCATACCCGCCAGCACCACACAGCCGAGAATCGCGATGGCGGCGATCAGCATCATCGCCGGCTTTATCCGCGCCGAGTCATGCGAATGCCGAGAGGAGCGCAGGAAGCTCCTCACGCACCCGGGCAACCGACTGCTCTTTGACAACATCGTAGCCGCGCACGCGGTCGTAAGACCGCAGCAGTTTTTCAGCCTGCGCCAGATTGGCGGCGGTCAGACCGCCGATAACCTTGTCGACGAGGGCGGCATATTCAGTGATCAGCTCGCGCTCCATGCGCCGATGCGCGCCGTAGCCGAACACATCCAGCGGTGTGCCGCGGAGGAAACGCAGCCTGCGCAAGGTGGCGAAACCCAAACGCATGCTGGAACCGAAGCGCTTCTTGTGTGGGCGACCGGTGCGCGGATCGCGCTTGGAGAACAAAGGCGGCGCGAGATTATAGCGGATTTCGAAATCGCCTTCGAAATCCTGGCGCAGACGCGCGGCGAAAGCAGGGTCGGTCATCAGCCGGCCAACCTCGTACTCGTCCTTGTAGGTCATCAGCTTGGCCGCCACCTGCGCCACGGCGCGTGACAGCTTTCCCTCCGCCTGAGGAAACCTGGCTTCCGCAGCTTCAACCTTTGCGACGAGCGCGCGATAGCGCCTGGCGTGGCGGGCGCCGCCCCAGGCGCGCAAACGCGGCATGCGGTCGGCCAACAGATCGCCCAGCGTGTCGGGGATATGCTGTTCTTCGTGTCCACGCAGCCAGCGCGCGGCAAGCTCGGGGCGGGCGGCGGCGATGCGGCCGAGGCCGAAAGCGCGCATGTTCATCGGCACTTCCGTGCCATTCAGTTCGATCGCCCGCATGATATTGGTGGCGTGGATCGGGATCAGGCCTTTTTGCCAGGCATAGCCGACGAGAAACAGATTCGCACCCACCGCATTGCCGAGCATGATCTGCGCGATCTGGGTGGCATCGATGTCCATGATCCGGTTAGCGTCGGCGCGTGGGCGTATCTTGGCCAGCAAAGGATCGACACTGAGGTCGAGATCGGCGTCGCGCGCGAAACGGGCGTTGGGAGAGACGAAGCGGTTGAGCAAAACCGCGCTGCGGCCATGGCCGAGTTTTGCCAGGGTTTCAGGGATTGCCACCACCATCGGATCGGCGCCGATCACCAGATCAACGTCGCCATTGGGAATACGCGGTGAATGCGCCTGGGCGCCGTCGCCGATGCGCAGATGGCTGGTGACCGATCCGTTGCGCTGCGCCAGGCCCGAGTTATCCAGCACCGTCAGCAGCAAACCCTGAAGATGGGCCGCCATGCCGAGCAGCGCCGCCACGGTCACCACGCCTTGGCCGCCAATGCCGCCGAGCAGAATGTTGTAGATATGCTCATAGCGCGGCAAATCCGGCATCGGCAAGGCTGCGATCAGCGCCTGTTCGCCGGCCAGCGGATCGGCCGCTTCATCCGCTTCGCTGCGCGCGCGAGGTTTGCCGCCGAGCACGGTAATGAAACTTGGACACAGACCTTTGGCGCAGGAAAAATCCTTGTTGCAGACAGTCTGATTGATGCGGCGTTTACGGCCGAGCACGGTTTCCAGCGGCTCCACGGCAATACAATTGGATTGCACACCGCAATCGCCGCAGCCTTCGCAAACCTCTGGGTGGATGAACAGGCGTTCGGCCGGGTCGGGCAGTTTGCCACGCTTGCGCAGGCGGCGGCGTTCCGTCGCACAGGCCTGTTCGTAGATGATTGCCGAGACACCTTTGAAGTCGCGCAATCTGCGCTGCACGGAATCCAGATCTTCGCGCGGATGGAACGTGACGCCGGCGGGGTAGGCGTTGGGATCGTGGCGCGAGGGATCGTCGCTGACCAGTTCGATGCGCGTGCAGCCTTCCGCGGCGAGCTGACTGGCGATATGCGGACCGGTGAGGGCGGATTCGAAGCTCTCGCCTTCAACCGTCTGGCCGCCGGTCATTGCGATCGCGCCGTTCAGCAGGATTTTGTAGGTGATGTTGACGTTGGCGGCGATCGCGGCGCGAATCGCCAGCAGGCCGGAATGGAAATAGGTGCCGTCGCCGAGATTCTGGAACATGTGCGGGGTTTCGGTGAACGGCGCCTGGCCGATCCAGGTGGCGCCTTCGCCGCCCATATGGCTGGCACCCAGCGTGTTCCGCTCCGGCATGCCGGCCGCCATGATGTGGCAGCCAATGCCGGCGCCGGCGATGGAGCCTTCCGGCACCACAGTGGATGTGTTGTGCGGGCAGCCGGCGCAAAAGCTTGGCGGACGCAGAAGATCCTGCACGCCGAAGGAGATTGTCGGGATGCCGGTTTCCAGCATTTTCATGGTGTCGAATGTGCTGCGCAGCGCATCATCCTCGATACGGCCGCGCAGGCGGCCGGCGATCACGTGCAGCAGCAGGTCCGGATCGAGTTCACCCACCTCGCGCAGCAGCGGACGCGCATGCTCATCCAGCTTGCCGGTGAGCATCGGCCGGCGGTCGGCGGGCTGGTTGTAGAGAATGGTGGAAATCTGGTCTTCGATGATCGGGTGTTTTTCCTCGATCACGAAAATTTCGTCGCAGGTATCGGCGAAGGCACGGAGGCGTTCGGGCTCCAGCGGCCAGACCATGCCGACTTTATACACGCCGATGCCGAGTTCGGTGCAGCGGGCTTCGGTCAGGCCGAGGCCGCGCAGGGCTTCCACGACATCGAGATAGGCTTTGCCGGTGCTGACAATGCCGAGGCGGCGGCGGCCGGCGCAGCCCCAGGCCAGGCGGTCCATGGTGTTGGCGCGGACCCAGGCCTGGGCGGCAGGGTGACGCTGTTCGAAATGGCGGGCCTCGATTTCCAGCGCCGAGCCGTTGCGGGCGCGCAGATTCAAGCCGCCTGGTGGGCGTTCGAAATCGGTGGGCAGGATGAAGGGCAAACGGTCCATGTCGGCGGGGATGGAGGCGCCGCCTTCCACCGTGTCGGTGAGCGCCTTCATGCCGATCCAGGCGCCGCTATAGCGGGACATGGCCCAGGCGCTGAGGCCGTAACTGACCAGTTCCTCGACCGTGGAGGGGTTCAGCACCGGCATGCCGAAATGGATCAGCGCCAGGTCGCTTTGATGCGCGAGGGTGGAGGAGCGGGCGCCGTGATCGTCGCCGCAGAGGGCGATGGCGCCGCCAAGGGCGGGCGTGCCGGCGTAGGAGGCGTGCTTCAGCACATCGCCGGAACGATCCACCCCTGGGCCTTTGCCGTACCACAGGCCGAACACGCCTTCGTAGCGCGGGTTGGGCAGCAGGCCGACGGTTTGCGAACCCCAGACGGCGGTGGCGGCCAGATCCTCGTTGATGCCGGGCTGGAAGACGATGTCATGCGCATCGAGATGGCGCTTGGCGCCCCAGAGGGCGATATCGTAGCCGCCGAGGGGGGAGCCGCGATAGCCGGAGATGAAGCCGGCAGTGGTGTGGCCGGCGGCGCGGTCCCGGCGTTTTTGCAGCAAAGGGAGGCGAACGAGGGCCTGGATTCCGGTGAGGAACACCCGGCCATCGAAGCGGGCGTATTTGTCGTCCAGCGTCACTGCGGGCTCGGCCGGCATCAGGATGTGTGTATCGGCCTCGGCGTCCATCGGGCGGTCCTTCCCATGTGGTCGCGGTGCGTGTTTTGGCCGCGTCTGGGCCAGAGCTAGAGGTGGCGGCCGAGATACGCAACGCGGCTGGATAAATAAGACGTTAGGCGAAAAGCGTGGCCTGGATCGAGACATAAAGCGGATGGCGGGGGCAGCCATGGCGACAGATTTTACCGCCTAGCCGCCTGTGGGTGTGCCACGACGATGGCTTAATTCTCAAACAAATCCGCGTGGGAGCCCGCCCGGGCGAGGAGTATGGCGGCGTTCGTCTGCTGATGGATCAGCAGGAAATCGCCGCCGATGCCGCTTTTCCAGCAGGCCGTGCCTTGCGGCGGCGCACTACATCGCGTTGCCATCGGGCTTCTGCGGGACCGATGACTGAGGCACAAGAGACGGAGACACCAGCGGCTGGGGCACGATAGGATAGAGGTATTTTCCCATGGTGATGGCCAGCGCCCCAAGCTGGATTGTGGTGGCGCCGACAATGGCCATGACCACGCGCGGCGTGATGACCCGATCGTCGGAATTCATCGCCTTGGCCACGATATTGGCGTTATCGGCATGGAAGATATAGGCGACCCCAGCCAGAGTGAGGACATTCGCCAGCACGAAGGCTCCGGCTATGGCATAGGAAACATGCGCCCTCACCCTGGCGTCGGTGAGTGCTATTCGCTCGCTGACGGTGACATGGACCGGCTCCGCGAGCGTGCTGAGCGGAACGAATTCTGTGGTTGGAGGCGTGGCCGGACCGTGCGGAGCAGTCCGGCTATCGCCTTCAGGCCGCAAGGCTAATGGTTAAAGGTTCGTCGCGGCCGCTGATCGTTACGGTGTGTTCCGGGGTGGCTCGTGTTGCCGCGGCCACCGCCAGCGCGATCGCTTTGCGAAGCACCGCAGCATTGGTCTTTACGCCAAAGACATCTTGCAGATCACGCACCATGTTCAGGGTGCGTTCGTCCATCTCAAAGGTGGTCACTGGCATGGCATGAGCCTTTCTGGGAGCAGTCGTGTTCGGAATTATATAGAAATCAAGTGGATTGCAAGCTGTCTGTGCTTGGTTGTGGGTCGGCGGTGGCCAGAAAGGCTCTTAGACGCTCTCGCCATAGCAGAAATGCGGGCGCTTCGCGCGCGGGTTTCGCGAGGCCAGGCGCCATGTCGGCCGCCACCAGCCCCGGCGGCCCACGCAGGACGATGATGCGGTCGGCCAGAGCCAGCGCCTCGTCCATGTCGTGGGTAATAAGAACCATGGTGGTGCGGTAATGGCGGTGCAAATGCAGCAGATGATCCTGCATCTGTTCACGGGTAAACGGGTCTAGCGCACTGAAGGGCTCATCGAGCAGGATCAGCTCGGGCGACGGGGCCAAGGAGCGCGCGAGTGCCACGCGCTGCGCCATGCCGCCGGAGAGCTGTTTTGGCAGAAGCTTGGCGGCATCGGGCAATCCGACCACCTGCAAGGCTTCCTCGATCGCGGTTTTATGCGCAGCGGCACCACCGCCGTTCAGGCCGAACCCGACATTCCGCTCCACCGTAAGCCACGGCATCAACCGGGGCTCCTGAAACACGTAGCCGACTTGTTCGCGCCTGAGATCGCCGTTGCCGATGCGGATAGCCCCGGCACTCGGCTGTTCCAGGCCGCCGAGGCAGCGCAGCAGCGTGGTCTTGCCGCAGCCGCTGCGGCCGATCACCACCGTGATCGTGCCGGGCTCCAGATGCAGGTCGATCGGGCCGAGTACGGGTTTATTGGCAAAGACCTTGGACAGGCCGGTTATATGGAGCGCGTGTGCCATCGCTCAGCTCACCGCGGTATCTTGCCAGGCGATCAGCCTGGCGCCGGCGGTGGCCAGAACCATGTCGGTGAGCTTGCCGCAGAGGCCGAACAGCAGGATGGCGACGAGCACGCGTTCGGGGCGCCCGGTCTGTTCGCCGTCATCCAGAATGAAGCCCAGGCCGTTGGCGGCGCCCAATAATTCGGCAGCGGAGACGAACATCCAGCCGAGGCCAAGGCCGCCGCGCAACCCGACGACATAGGATGGCAAGGCCGCCGGCAGCTGGATGCGGACCAGGCGGCGCAAGCGCGAATAGCCATGCATCATGCCCACCTCGAGCAATTTGCGATCGACATTGGCGATGCCGCTGACCAGGTTGAGATAGACGGGGAAGAAAACGCCAACCGCGATCAGGGTGATTTTCGACGATTCGAAGATGCCAAGCCAAAGGATGAATAGCGGCACCCAGGCGAGCGAGGGCACGCTGCGCAGGCTTTGGATCAGCGGGTCCAGCAGGGCCCGCGCCAGCACGGAGGCGCCGCACAGCGCGCCAAGCGCGGTGCCGAGTGTGGCACCCAGCAGAAATCCCCAGGCCAGACGCAAGGCGGTAATGCCCACGGCCTGCGCCATTTCGCCGCTTGCCGCCATGTCGATGAAGGTTTGCACGACGCGCGCCGGGGTCGGCAGCATCGATTCCGGAACCAGGGCCGCCGCCGTCACGATCTGCCAGAGCACGAGCAGGCAGCATGGCACGACCAGGCCAAGCGCGTTCCGGCCCAGAAAACCGCGCGGCATAATTTAGTCTATGCCGAGAGCGGCCGTGAAACTGGTGTTGACCAGGGTTGCTTCCGCCTTGCCAAGATCGGCGCCGGCGGTGAGTTTGCCGCTGGCCTGCAGGATGGGGGCGGCGGCCAGAATGCCGGCGCGCTGGGCCGGGGTGATCGCCCCGGCGCTGAAATCCACCCTGCTGAGCTCCAGCTTGGCGATGTCCATGCTCAGGCCGGTGGCCTTGGCGAGGATCTGCGCCATCTCGTCGGGATGCGCCTTTGCCCAGATCCGCGCCTTGGCATAGGCTTGCAACACCGCGCGCACGATCTCGGGGTGGGACGCTTCGAAATCCTCTCGCACCAGCAACGTGCCCGGCGAGATCAAGGCTGTGTTGCGGTAAACCAGCACGTCATGGTTTTGCAGCTGTGCCTCGGCCATGAAGGGGTCGAGCCCGGCCCAGGCATCCACCTGGCCGCCATCGAGCGCCTGGCGGCCGAGCGGGTGCTGGAGCGGCACCAGGGTGATATCGTTCGGGCCAAGCCCGACAGTTGCCAGCGCGCGCATCAGAAAGATGTTCGGGTCGGTGCCCGGCGTGGCGGCCACGCGCTTGCCCTTAAGATCGGCCAGGCTGTGGATGGGCGAACCGGCGGGGACGACGATCGCGGTCCATTCGGCGTTGGCGTAAACGGCGATCGCCTGCACCGGTGCCAGGTTGGCGCGGCCGAGCAAGGCGGCGGAGCCGGCGGTCTGGCCGAACTGGATGGAGTTGCCGCGCAGGAATTCCAGCGCCTTGTTGCTGCCCTGGCTGAGAACCCAGTTGATCCGGACATCCGGGCCAAGCGCGGCCTGGAGAAACGCCTTCTCCTTCAGCACCAGGCTGAGCGGATCGTAATAGGCATAGGAGATTCCCAAGGCAGCGACGGGAGCGGCACCGGCTTGCGTCTGGCCGAGCACCAGAGCGAACGCAAGAACGGCGCACCGGCGCAGAAGGGAAAAGCTGCTTGAAGAGTAACTCATGGACCGCCGTGTAACTGATTTACTACAATTTTCAATGGGTCATCTCAGAGCTAGCAGGCACTCGGGTGGATTATTTTTACCGCACTACGGCTTGTTCTATTAGGTGTTTGATGGAATATCTCACTGAGTAAACCCGGAAATTTTGATGCAGCTTCCCTTTAGCCAAGCCCCGACCACAGCCCGCCCCGCTGTCACTGCCTTCTGGCAGAAGGACGATTTCTGGGCGGTGGCGGCCGGGCTCGGCCTGATCGCCGTGGGTTATGCGCTGTTTGCCAGCGGGGCGAGCCTCGGCTGGATTGCGGTGACACCACCAAAATGGACGGCATTTTCTCAACTGGCCGGCCATTTCGCCACCAATTGGCCGCGTTACGCCGCGCAGCTCGTGGTTTGGCTGCTGATTGTAGGGGTCTCTCTCTCGGCGCTGGGCTACAGCCTGCGCAACACCATCCCCGCCTTCCTGTTTCTGTATGTGGTCTCGGTGATCATCTTCGCCGCCGGGCAATGGGCCAGCGCGGTGAAGTATAATCTGGAGCCGCCTTTGGTGGCGCTGCTCCTCGGGCTGCTGATCGCCAATCTGAACCTGCTGCCGCGCTTTCTGGACGATGGGTTCAGGGTGGAATTCTATATCAAGCTGGGCATCGTGCTGCTGGGCGCCACGCTGCCGCTGAGCCTGATCATCTGGGCCGGGCCGGTGGCGCTGATCCAGGCCTCCATTGTCTCGATCGTGACGTTTCTGGTGATTTTCGCGGTGGCGCGGGCACTGAAAATCGATCCGCGCTTTGCCGCCGTTCTGGGGGTAGGCGGGGCGGTGTGCGGCGTGTCGGCGGCCATCGCCATTGCCGCGGCGGTGGGTGCCCGCAAGCAGGATGCGGCGATCACCATCTCGATCGTGGTGCTGTGGGCAATCGTGATGATTTTCGCGCTGCCCTTTGCGGCTGCGGGTTTTGGCTTGCCGGCGGGCGTCGGCGGCGCGTGGATCGGCACATCGGAATTCGCCGACGCGGCCGGCATTGCCGCGGCGCAGGCCTATGGCGACATCGCCGCGCATGTGCCTGGCGCGGCGGCCGGCGTGGCGGACCAGTCGGTGGCGGCGTTCACGCTGATGAAAGTGGTCGGGCGCGACATGTGGATCGGCATCTGGGCCGTTGTTCTTTCCATCGTGGCCGCCGCGCGCTGGGACGATACCGGCATCCGGAATAGCGCCAGTGCCGGCGAGGTGTGGCGCCGCTTCCCGAAATTCGTCATCGGCTTTTTGGTGGCTTCGATCTTCGTGACATTGATCGCGCAGAGCGTCGGCCATGCCGCCTTCGCGAAACTGGCGACGCCGGGGCTGGTGACGCCGATCAAGAACATGCGGACCTGGGCCTTTGCGTTTGGCTTTCTCAGCATTGGGCTGACAACGCGGCTGCGCGATCTGGCGGGTGTCGGCGGCCGACCGCTGCTGGCGTTCAGCTCGGGCGTGGTGGTGAACGTGGTGATTGGCTTCGTGCTCTCGGTTTCGGTGTTCGGCGCGTATTGGGCGCATCTGGGGCAATAAGGTGGCGCTTGCGGGACATGGCGCCGCTTCCTGCATGGCCTGCGGTCATTTTACCACCGACCCGGCTTGGATCGAAAAGATGATGCCGGGGCTTGCATCTCTCAGCTCTGCCCATGGATCGAGCCGGGCACAGGATGGGTATTGCGGGCAGCATGGCCGCTATGTGCGGCCGACCGCGTGGTGTGCCGCGTTCCGCGAGGAGCGGCTTTAGGTCTGGACGTGATGCCGGATATACGCGTGCGCATCGCCATCGTTTGTGGCAGCGCGGGTGACACGTCCCGTTAACCTAGGGCGATCTACGACAGGCCACAAACCTGGGTCGGGACCGTCAGCATGTCTGAGACACTTCTTTCGCTGCCGTCCAGTGGCACGCCTGGCGCGACTGACGCCCAGCCCTACACCTTCTATCAATATAGCTTCGTCGCCACCCTCTCCGAGACCTGGCTGACCTTCGAGTTCGAACAGGATCCCTCCTACTGGAATCTGGACGACGTCTCTTTCACCTCCGGCTCGACCCAGCTTCTGATCAATGGCGGGTTTGAAACCGGTGATTTGACCGGCTGGACCACGATTGGGGAGCAGGGACTTACGGCATCCGCGGCGGTTGAAAGCGATTCGCCACATTCCGGCACCTACGAGCTGGACGATGGCGCGGTGGGCGGGATCGACGGCTTGTATCAGGCGGTAGCCACCACCATTGGCCAGACCTACACAATCGGTTTCTGGCTCGCCAATGACGAGGCCACCAGCGGCGCGCCCGACGATCTGGGATTGGCCCTTGTGCAGGTGGGCACCAACGTTCTGGGCTCAGCGGTGCTGACCATTTCCGGGGCGCCAGCCAGCCAGACAATACTGAATTCCGGGACCATTGCCGCGTTCTCCGGCGTGACGCTGGCCGATGGGAATGCGGGGCCCCAGACCGAGACGCTGACCGTTTCCAGCGGCACGTTGAATGGCAGTTTTTCCGACAGTGCCGGCGGCACCATCAGCAACGGGGTGTTCACCGATACCGGCAGCATCGCCACCGTGCAGGCGGATTTGCAGGCGCTGGTGTTTACGCCGGCGGCGGGCCAGACAGCGCCAGCGGTCTCGACAAACGTGACGATCACGCTGGGCGATACCGCCGGTGCCAGCACCACCGACACGGCGACAGTGACGGCGGTAACTCAGCCTTTGGCCATCGCCGGCACCGCTTCTGGCCAGACGTTGCTGGATACCGGCACCATCGCGCCGTTTGCCGCGGTTGCGCTGAGTGACGACCTTACCGCGCCGCAGACAGAGACGCTGACGGTAACCAGCGCCAGCCTGAACGGCACGCTTTCCGATAGCGCGGGCGGCACGATCACTGATGGCACCTATACCGTGTCGGGCGATATCGCGACCGTGCAGGCCGATGTGCAGGCGCTGGTGTTTACGCCAACGCCCAACCAGGTGGCGCCCGGCGATACGATCTCCACAGGGTTCACGCTGGCGCTGAGCGATGGCAGCGGCGCGAGCACCACCGATACCAGTACCTCCGTGACTGTCACCGCCGCCAATGTCACGCCAAGCTTCGGCGGTGGCACGACGGTGCAATCGGTGGCGCTGGATGGAACGATCACGCCATTCACCGGGGTGACAATCAGCGATGCGGCCTATAGTGCCAGCGAAACGCTGACCATTCTTCTCACCGATGGCGGGGTTGCCACCGATGCGGATGGCACGCTCTCCGGCACCGGACTTACCGAGACCAGCCCCGGCACCTACACGCTGGCCGCGGGCACGCCGGCCGCTGTGACTGCCGCGCTACAGGCGCTGCAATTCACCTCCAGCGTGGCGTTGAACGGCACAGCGACCACCCTGTTCACCCTCAGCCTCAGCGACAACCACGGCACCAGTGCCACCGATACCATAACCACCGTCAATGCGAGCAATGTCGGCGCGCCAAGCGGCCTGACCCTGGCGCCGGGCAGTGATAGCGGGGTTGCCGGGGATCACATCACCAACGTGATTACGCCCACCATCCTGGGCATCGGCATCGCCGGCGATACGGTGACCTTGTACGACGGCGCCAACGCGGTGGGCACCGGCATTGTGGCCCTGGATGGAAGCTGGTCGATCGTCACATCATCGCTGGCCTCGGGCAGCCAGACCTTGACGGCGACACAGACCGACCCGGACGCAGACGTCTCGGCCCATTCAAGCGGTTTGACGCTGACCATCGACACCACGCTGCCGGCCGCCCCCTCTGGCTTGACCCTGGACCGGGGTAGCGACAGCGGCGTGGTGGGCGATGACATCACCGACCATACCACGCCCAGGATCGATGGGCTGGGCGCAGCGGGCGACAGAATAACGCTGTATGACGGCAATACGGATATTGGCACCGCGACGGTTGGACTGCATGGGCTGTGGTCGATCACCACCAGCCCGCTGGCCCTGGGCGCAAATACACTCACCGCGATCGAAACCGATATCGCCGGCAATGCTTCACTCCGCTCCAGCGTGTTGCGCCTGGATATCGACATTCCCGCCGCCCCGCGGGCGCTGGCCCTGGCGGCAGGCAGCGATAGCGGTGTGCCGGGCGACGATATTACCAACGACACGACACCCACCATCACCGGCACCGGCATCGCGGGCGACACGGTTGTGCTCAGGGACGACGCCTCTGGCGGGGACACCGCCATCGGCACCGCCACGGTGGGCAGTAACGGCACCTGGTCGATCACCACCAGCGCCCTGCATAATGGGTTGCAGGTGCTGACTGCCAATCAGACCGATGAAGCGGGCAGCGCCTCAACCAGTTCCAGCGCCCTGACGCTGACGATCGACATCGCGGCGCCCGCAGCCCCCGCCGCCCTCACCTTGGCAGCCGGCAGCGATACCGGGGTGGTGGGCGATGGCATCACCAGTGACACCACGCCGACCATTATTGGCACTGGCGTTGCAGGCGACACGGTGACGCTGTTCGACAATGGCAGCGCGGTGGGCACCGCGACGGTTGCCGGCGACGGCACCTGGGCGGTCGTCAGCACAGGCCCGCTCGCCGATGGCAATAACAGCTTTACCGCCACGCAGACCGATGTGGCGGGCAATGTCTCCGCCCCGTCCGTGCCCCTGCTGGTGACGATCGATACCGAAATCCCGGCAGCACCAACCGCGCTTGCCCTGGCGCCGGGCAGCGATAGCGGCGTTCCGGGCGACGATATTACCAACGACACGACGCCTGCCGTGAGCGGCACCGGCATCGCGGGGGATGTGGTAACCTTGCGTGATGGGCAAAGCATCGTCGGCACCGCAGTGGTCGCGGGCGATGGCGTTTGGTCGATCACCACAGCCGCTCTGGCTTCGGGCGCGCATAGCCTTACCGCCACCCAGACGGACGTTGCGGGCAATGTGTCGGGCGCATCGGGCACGCTGTTGGTAACGATCGATACCACCTCTCCCGCGGCACCGCAGAGCCTGTACCTGAACGCTGGCAGCGACAGCGGTATTCCGGGCGATGACATTACGGATGTCACGACACCGGTGATCAGCGGCGCCGCCGCAGCCGGCGATACCGTCACGCTCTATGACGGCACCAGGAGTGTCGGCACCGCGACCGTCGGCGCGAACGGGGTATGGTCCGTGGAGACCAGCGACCTTGCCAACGGCGTGCATACGCTGACGGCCAAGGTGACGGATGTCGCCGGGAACGTCTCGGTCGCATCCTCTCCGCTGGCCATCACCATCCTGCCGGTGCCGGGCGTACCGACATTGGCCGATCCGAGCGCGCGCACCACACCCGGCGAGCCGGTGGTTTCCGGCACGGCGCCGGCGAACAGCCTTGTTTCCGTCTACAAAGGATCATCCCTGGTGGGCACCGCCACGGCGAGCGCGTCGGGCGACTGGATGTATATGTTTGGCACCGCCCTGCCGCAGGGAACCTACGCTCTGACAGCCACCGCCACTGACGCGGCTGGCGATGTTTCCGCGGCATCGGCACCGGTTACGGTGACCGTATCGGCGGCAGGCGGCTACACATTTTTCGGCGCGGCGAATGCGGCCGGCGATGTTGTTGCGCGCGTGCATGACAGCACCGGCGCGCTGGTGGAGGTGGATACACGCAACGCGACAGGGCTGCTGCTGGAATCGGTGAGCAATACGCAGGCGCTGCTGAATATCTATGATAGCAGTGGCCGGTTGATCGGCACCATTACCCAGCCGAGCACCGCGGCCACCAGCCAGCCGGTGTTTCTCACCAGCGGCCAGACGCTTTCTGCCACCACGGGCAGCGGGCCGGTGGGCAGCGTGATCGACCTTCTCTCCGAAAGCAATGTGATCCGCAGCCAGGGTAACGATACGGTCAATGCCGGGCCCGGCAGCGACACGATCTTTGCCGGGGGCGCTACCTGCGCCGTGTATGGCGGCTCAGGCACGCTGTTCATGATCGGCGGGTCCGGCAGAATGACGGTGTTTGGCGGAACTGGGTCATCCACCGTGTTTGGCGGAGCGGGCGGCAGCCAGATCTATGGCGGGTCCGCCGGGCACAATATTCTGGTGGCAGGTGGTGGCGACAATACGGTGCTGGGCGGCGGCGGCGGCGATACGCTGGTGGGTGGCGCCGGCACCGCGCTGCTGGCGATGGTTGAGGGTGGTGTGGCCTTCGGTGGCACCGGCACCAGCACACTCTTCGGCGCCAGCGGCGGTATCATGGTTGCTGGTTCAGGTGATGACACGCTGGTGGGCGCCGCCGGCAATGAGGCGCTGTGGGGTGGCGCCGGCAACGCCACGCTATTTGGCGGCACCGGTGCCGATACACTGGGCAGCGGCACCGGCACGACCACGCTGGTTGCCGGAAGCGGCCCAACCACCTTTGTGGATGGCGGCGGCCATAGCGCGATGTGGGGCGGGGTAGGCGATACCACTGTATTTGGCGGAACAGGCAACGCCTTGGTCAATCTCGGCGCCGGGGCGAGCGAGGTTGTGTTCGGCAGTGGCACGATGTCGGTGCATGGCGGTGCGGGCACTGACCTTTATGACGTGACGCGCGGGTTGTCCGATGGGGGCACCGACCAGATTTCCGGCTTCAAGCCCGGGACGGACCAGATTGACCTGTTCGGCTATGCCCGGCAGGACCTGACCCAGACTGTCTCGGCCGACAACACGATCCTCTCTTTCGACGACGGCACCACGATCACCCTGATGGGTGTCACCAGCCTGTCACCCGGTTCGATCGTGTTTGGCTGAGCTTGGCTTCAATGCTGCCGATGGAGGCCGAAATGCTGGATTTTGCGATGCAGGGTTGCCCGGCTGACGCCTAAGGCGCGGGCGGCGGCGGAGACGTTGCCGGCGGAGCGGGCCAAGGCGCGCTGCAACACGCCGCGTTCGGCCATGTCCAGGGCTTCGCTGCCTTCGGGGGGGCCCTTCAGCACTGAATCGGCGGGCAGGGCTTTGGCGAGCTTGGCGTCGGTGATGCCATAGGCAAGGCGGGCGGCGCGGGTGGCGCCGACGATCAGGTCATCCCGGCCGATTGCCAGCAGGGCACCGCCGCCCGACTCCGTCTCTGGCGCCAACACAATCCGGGCATCGGGGAAGGTGCTGCGAAAATGCCGGGCTTCGATGCGGCGGGCGGTATCGGCCACCGCCGCGGCAATGAGGCCGACAAATTCCTCCGTCAGGTCTGAGCGGCAGGAGGAGACGTCCAGCGCACCGGCCAGGCGGCCGAGGTGGTCATAGATCGGCGCCACGGTGCAGCTCAGGCCGGTGTTGCGGGCGAAGAAATGCTGATCCTTATGGATGGTCAACGCCCGTTCCTCGGCCAGGCAGGTGCCGATTCCATTGGTGCCTTCGCTTTCCTCGCTCCAGACAGTGCCGATCCAAAGCCCCCATTCGTGGAAGGTGGCATCATCGGCACAGGCGCCGCGGCGATCCACCGGCACGCCATGGCTATCGGTGAACAGCACGCAGCAGCCACTGTTGCCGACCGCCTGGAACAGGCGATCGAGCGGCGCCTGGGCGGCAATCAGCAGGGGCTCCACGCGTTCGCGCGCGTCGCGGATTTCGCTTTCCGTCAGGGTTTGCGGGGGTCTGTTGGCCTGCGGGTCCAGGCCGTAGCGGCTGAATGATCGTACCCAGGACGCGAACAAGGCGGATCGCCCCGGGGCCGAGGGGTCGCGTGCAACCGCATTGATAAGGTCGGCGTGCTTCACCTGGCTATCGCCTTGAACATTCCCTCGGCTGCCTGCGCAGCCATCTTGGGCTGACCCTACGCCAGCCCTCCAGCAAGAGAAAATAGCCGTCTGTGCAGGCCAGGGACGTTTGTGACGCCCGCCTGTCGCAGCCTTGCGACAGAAGGGCACGTCCTTGTTGGTCGGGCTCATTGCATTCCGGCGTATCAGCCGCGCTTTTAGTGAGGAAAGCGGGAGCATCGGCCACATGCCGATCGCTCCGGCTTTTGGCGCCTGTGGTAAGGGGGGTGACGAACACCCCGGCTAAACAAAGCAATAAACTGGAGGGATGAGGATGCACGCCAAATCATATTCGCAGAAGACTGCCCAAGGTCGGGCCGCGCCGCGCTGGCGGCTGGGATTGGCATTCAGCTGCCTCACGGCGATTACGGTGGCACCGGCGCTGGCTGCGGCACCGGATTATCCCGCGGTGACCGATGCGCGGCTGCTGGCGGCCGACAGCGATAATGGCTGGCTGATGTACCGGCACGATTACACCAGCTCCGGCTACTCGGCGCTCAGTACCATCAACGCCAGCAACGTGACACAGCTGAAGCCGGTGTGGGATTTCAAGAGCGATTTCCAACAGGGCCATGAATCGCCGCCGATCGTGAACGGCGATACTCTGTTCGTGACGACGCCGAAGGATGAGGTGCACGCCTTCCAGGCCAGCACCGGCAAGCCACTTTGGACCTACAAACACGACCTTTCGAATGTCGGCCTGAAAACCGTTTGCTGCGATGTGGTGAACCGCGGTGTGGCCCTGTATGACGACATGGTGTTCATCGCGACGCTCGACAATTACGTGGTGGCGCTGGACGCAAAGACCGGTACGGTGGCATGGAAACAGCAATTGCAGGCGGCCGATCTGGGCGCGGCGATGACGCTGGCGCCGCTGGTGGTGAAGGGCAAGGTGATCGTTGGCCTGTCCGGTGGTGAATATGGCACGCGCGGTGCGATCGTGGCGCTGGATGCCAAAACCGGTGCGCAAATCTGGAAGCAATTTACCATTCCGGCGCCGAACGAGCCCGGCGGCAATACCTGGCCGAAGGGCGCCTACAAGACGGGCGGCGGCGGTGCATGGCTGACCGGCACCTATGATGCATCCACCGACACGCTGTTCTGGGGTGTTGGCAATCCCGGCCCATGGCTGGCGACGTTGCGGCCTGGCACCAACCTTTACACCGATTCGGTGATCGCGATGAACCCAGAGACCGGCGCGATAAAATGGAACTACCAGTATACGCCGAACGATACCTGGGATTACGACGGCACCAACGAGACGGTGCTGACGGACATCGATTACCAAGGCACCGCGCACAAGGCGCTGGTCTCGGCCAGCCGCAATGGCTGGTTCTATGCGATCGACCGCACCACCGGCAAGCTGATCTATGCGGAGAAATTCGCCACCGCCACCTCGGTGAGCGGCTTCAAGAACGGCAAGCCGGTGACTGATACTGCATTGCGGCCAACGGTGGACAAGCAGGTATTCACCTGCCCAAGCTTTCTGGGCGGCAAGAATTGGTGGCCGATCGCCATTGATCCGCAAACCCACTTTGCCTACGTGCCCACTATGCATACCTGCATGACCATCAAGGGCGGCGCGGTTTCCTACAAGGCTGGCCTGCCGTTCCTGGGCGAGTCATTCAAGGTGATGCGCGATCCGGCCTTCCCCGATAATTGGGGATCGGTACAGGCGCTCGATCTGAACACCGGCAAGCAGGCCTGGACATTCAACTCCGCCCTGCCCTGGAATGACGGTATGCTGGCCACCGCCGGCGGGCTGGTATTCTCCGGTAGCGCCGATGGCTATCTCTATGCCTTCGACGCAAAAACCGGTGCCGTTGCATGGAAGAGCCCGCAGATGACCTCCGGGATTATCGGCGTGCCGAGCACATGGAAAGTCGGCGGTAAGCAATATGTGGGTATCTGGGCCGGCTGGGGCGGCGCTACGCCGATCTGGGGCGGCGACATGGCGAAGGATCCCGCAGTGCGGCATATTCCGCTCGGTGGCCATCTCTACGTATTTGCCCTGTAACGGATGCTTGGCCATGCGCGATTTTCGCAACACCTCGCTGAACCGTGTATGGCTGGCGGCTGCCGGCGTCGTGCTTATGCACGGCGCCGCGCTGGCGGCGGATTTCTCTGTCTGCATCGATAGCTCCAGTCCGTCTGCCGCGCGCGACGAGACGGTGGCGCGGGCGGTGGCAAAACTGGACGGCGATACACTGGCCGTTCACCGTTTTGACGGTGCCGCCGACGATGACGGCGTCAGCACGAAGAAATTCAAGTCAATGCTGTCTACCCAGTGCCAGCTCGTGCTGGGCTATCCGATCGACATGACGAATGGCGAGCCGCCGGGCGACCTGTTCGCTTCGGCCCCCTATGACCAGACCGGGTTTGTGCTGGTGGTTGCCGGCGGCGAGAACGCCAAGAGTCTGGCCGATTTTCCGGCAGGCACGGATATTGCCGTTACCTTCGAGACCGCGCCAAACCTGTATTTCGCCGCCCACCCCAATGTGCAGGCGGATATTCACGAGACCGACAAAGAGACATTGGAAAGCTTGGCCGCTGGCCACGTGAAGGCCGCCATGGTTTGGCAGGCAACGGTTGAGGATTACCAGCGCGCGCACCCGCAGGCTGCGGGCTTCAAAGTCTATCCGCTGACTGAGCCGCATGCGCGCTGGAATGTGGTGGCGCTTTATGCGCCCAGTGGCGCCGCCGCGGCGGTGCGGTTCGACGCGGCGATGAAAGCGCTGAATGAGGCGGCTTCCCAGCCACGCAAGCACGCAGGCTTGGCGGCCGAAAGCCCTATCCGCCTCGTCGCTGATGTCGGCGCCATCCCAACCACCGGTTCGGCCTCGCCGGAGGCGCTGAAAAAGAGCGCGACAACCGCGCCGCCGGCGTTATATACAGAGGCTCAGGCTGCCGCGGGGAAACAGAAATTCGCCGATAACTGCGAGCAATGCCACGGCACGAACCTGGAAGGCCTTGCCGGGCCAGCGCTGAAGGGAAAGAATTTCGCCTCGGTGAAGTCCGCGTTCACGGTGGGCGACGTTTTTACCATCGTGTCACAGAACATGCCGGCAACCCAACCCGGCAGCCTGGAGCATGACGACTACGTGCAGATCATGGCATTCCTGCTGCAGCAGAACGGCTACCCGGCAGGAAAAACCGCACTGGCTTTCGATTCGGCGCAGAAATCAGGTGTGCCGTTGCTTTATCACGGCCAGTGATATAACGGAACGACAACAACAAGCAAGGTGAGGCAGAAAAATGGTCGAGAAAGCACTCAAGGACGTCGCCCAGCACATCGCAATTCGTCCGCAATACGACAATTTCATCGGTGGCAAATGGGTAGCCCCCGTGCGCGGTCAGTATTTCGACAATATCTCGCCGATCAACGGCCAGGTGGTCTGCAAGGTTGCCCGCTCGACCGCCGAAGATATCGAACTGGCACTGGACGCAGCCCATGCCGCAAAAGAGAAATGGGGCCAGACCTCGGCCGCCGATCGCTCGCGGGTGTTGCTGCGCATCGCCGACCGGATGGAAGAGAAACTGCAATTGCTGGCGATGGTGGAAACCATCGATAACGGCAAGCCGATCCGGGAAACCACGCTCGCCGATCTGCCCCTTGGCATCGATCATTTCCGCTATTTCGCCGGCTGTATCCGCGCCCAGGAAGGCGGCATCAGCGAGATCGACCACGATACCGTCGCCTATCATTTCCACGAGCCGCTTGGCGTGGTCGGGCAGATCATTCCGTGGAATTTCCCGCTGCTGATGGCGATCTGGAAGCTGGCCCCGGCCCTGGCCGCAGGCAATTGCGTGGTGCTGAAGCCGGCCGAGCAGACGCCGATGAGCATCATGGTGCTGATGGATGCGATTGCCGATATCCTGCCGCCCGGCGTGGTGAACGTGGTGAACGGTTTCGGCGTCGAAGCGGGCAAGCCGCTTGCCCAGAACAAGCGGATTGCCAAGATCGCGTTTACCGGCGAGACCACCACCGGCCGGCTGATCATGCAATATGCGTCGGAAAACATCATCCCGGTTACGCTGGAACTGGGCGGCAAGTCGCCGAACATCTTCTTTGCCGATGTGGCACGGGAAGACGATGCATTCTTCGACAAAGCCCTTGAGGGGTTTGCGATGTTCGCGCTGAACCAGGGCGAGGTGTGCACCTGCCCGAGCCGCGCGCTGGTGCAGGAGAGCATCTATGATCGCTTCATGGAAGCGGCGATCCGCCGCGTGGAGCGCATCAAGATGGGTAACCCGCTTGATATGAGCACGATGATCGGCGCGCAGGCCAGTAACGACCAGCTGGAGAAAATCCTTTCCTACATCGATATCGGCACCCAGGAAGGCGCGAAGATCCTCACCGGCGGCAAGCGGCCGACCCTTGGCGGCGAGCTCGATGGTGGTTTCTACATGACGCCTACCGTCTTCGAGGGCCGCAACAATATGCGGGTGTTCCAGGAGGAGATTTTCGGGCCGGTTCTCTCGGTAACGACATTCCGGGACGACGCTGAGGCGCTGTCGATTGCCAATGACACGCTGTATGGGCTGGGTGCCGGCATCTGGACACGTGACACCAACCGCGCCTACCGCTTCGGCCGGACGATCCAGGCCGGACGGGTGTGGACGAATTGCTACCACCACTATCCGGCGCACGCGGCGTTTGGCGGCTACAAGCAATCCGGCATCGGGCGCGAAAACCACAAGATGATGCTGGATCACTACCAGCAGACCAAGAACATGCTGGTGAGCTACTCGCCAAACGCGATGGGCTTTTTCTAGGACCCGCGATCGCGCCTCGGCTGGGATCGCCCAGACTCTCAGGATGGGATGCCGCGGGGCATCCCATCCGACGGCTAAGCTGGAGGCCGGAAATGGTCCGGCCCACTGCAAGAGCTTTGCCCGCCTCATCGATATGTGACACGTTCGCTCGCCTACGAAGGTGAAACGTGATCATTCGCAGCGACGAGACCGCCGACGTCCTTGTTCCCGGATCAGCGGGCCCGATGCGGGTGCATTTGTTCCGCCCGGCCATACCGGGCCAGTTTCCGGGCGTGGTGTTCTTCTCGGAAATCTATCAGGTGACCGCGCCAATTCGCCGGCTTGCCGCACTCATCGCCGGTCTTGGCTACGTGGTTGCCGTGCCGGATGTCTATCACGAGTTCGAGCCGCCCGGCACAATGCTGGCCTATGATCAGCCTGGCACCGATCGCGGCAACAGCCTGAAGACAACCAAGCCAATCGACGCATTCGATGCAGACGCCGTTGCCGCCCTCGGCTTCCTGACGCAGCATGCGGCATGCACCGGCAAGCTCGCCACCATGGGCGTTTGCCTGGGCGGGCACCTGGCCTATAGGGCCGCCCTGAACCCGCTGGTCTCGGCCGCCGCGTGCTTTTACGCAACGGACATCCACACCGGCAGCCTTGGCAATGCCGGCGATGACAGCCTGGCGCGCATGGATGCGCTGAAGGCCGAGACGCTGTTCGTCTGGGGCCGGCAGGACCCGCATGTACCATTTGCCGGCCGCCAGGCCATTCGCGACCGCCTGGAGGCAGTGGGCGCGCGCTATGAATGGCACGAGGTGAACGCGGCCCACGCCTTTCTGCGTGACGAAGGGCCGCGCTACGATCCGGCCCTGTTTCTGCAAGCGATCGGCTGGGTGTCTGCCCTGTTTCAACGAACCCTGGGGGGCTTTTGATCGTGCAAGCACAGTCCGCACGGCCGCATGTTCTGGCTGCCTGGTCCAGCATGTTCGGCACCAGCATCGAGTGGTTCGATTTCTTCCTCTACGGCACCGCCGCGGCGCTGGTGTTCAACAAGATATTCTTCCCGCAGCTCGATCCGCTCACCGGCACGCTGGCCGCGTTTGCCACCTACGCCGTGGGGTTTGTTGGCCGGCCGCTGGGCGGGCTGATTTTCGGGCATGTGGGTGACCGGATCGGCCGCAAGGCCACGCTGCTGCTGACCCTGCTGCTGATGGGCGTGCCCACGGTGCTGATCGGCCTGCTGCCGCCCTATGCGGTGCTGGGCGACTGGGCGGCGGTTCTGCTGGTGCTGCTTCGGCTGATCCAGGGCATCGCGGTGGGCGGCGAATGGGGCGGAGCGGTGCTGATGGCGGTGGAACACGCGCCTTCCGGCCAGCGCGGATTTTTCGGCAGCCTGCCGCAAATGGGGGTGGGGCCCGGGCTGATTCTCGCCTCCGTCGCCATGAGCCTGGTCTCCACCCTGCCGGAGCCGGAATTGCTATCCTGGGGTTGGCGCATTCCGTTCCTGGCAAGTGTCGTTCTGCTTGGGGTGGGCTGGTTTATCCGGCGCCAGGTGCCGGAATCCCCGGAATTCCTGGCCGCGCAGAAACTTGGCGGGGAACGGCGCGTGCCGGCGGCGGTGGTGCTGCGCGAGCATTGGTGCGCCCTGCTCACCATTATCGGGGCGCGGGTGGCGGAAAACACCTGGTTCTACACGGTGAGTACATTTGCCCTGTCCTACGCCACGGGCACGCTGCATATGGGCCGGTCGCAGGTATTGAACGCGGTTACCGCGGGGGCAGCGGTGTCGGTGGGGATGATGCCGCTGATGGGCGCGCTGAGCGACCGGATCGGGCAGAGGCGGCTATTCGCCATCGGCATGGTGATCATGTGCCTGTTCGCCTATCCGTTCTTCGCCATGCTGGCCACACGGAGCTTCCCGTTGGTCTGGCTGGCGATGATCCTGGCGATCGGCGTGGTGTTCGCGGTGCTGTATGCGCCGGAATCGATGCTGTTCGCGTCGCAGTTTCCGGCTTCTGTCCGCTATAGCGGCATCTCCATCTCGGTGCAGCTGGCGGGTGCCTTGGGCGGCGGCCTGGCGCCGGTGGTTGCCACCGCCTTGTTGCGCAGCCATGGCGGCAATGCAGGCTATGTCGCGCTCTATCTGGTGGCACTTGGGCTGGTGGCGCTGGTGTGTACCGGGCTGATGAAGGATCAGGCGTTTCGCGCCGCCCCACCACCCTCTGACAGCTCGACATAAAAAACCCGGGGGTTGTGCACCCCCGGGTGTATCGAGCGGGTCAGGCCAGGCCGTTACTGGAACGGATAGTAGCGGAAGCTGAGGAAGACCATGTTTTCGTCGGATTGCGGGGTGGGTCCAACGCCCTGGAAGGCGATGCGGCGCGTGTAGGAATATTGCGCGCCCACCTGCATGGTGCCGTAGCTGCCCTTCAGGAATTTGTACCAGGCGCCGACAGTGCCTTGCACAACCGCCTTGGTGGTGCCGGTGCAGTCCGCGGCCGCGCCAAGCTCCTCGTCGCAGGTCGTGTTCGGGTAGAGCGGGTTGCCGTAGCCATAAGCTTTCGAAACCTTGCCGCCGGAATAGGTATCGAAATACGCGGCATTCGACTGCTCGGTGCCCAGGAACGCGTAGGTGTCCAGCACGGGTGTCACGTGGGCGATAACGCCGGCCAAGGCAGTCCATTCCCGCAGGGTAACCGGCTGGCCGTTGGCGCCAAGCGTGGCATCCGGCAGCTGGGCCGCGCCGTAGCGCCCGATGCCGGTGCCAGCCAATCCGCTGATCTGGAAATCCAGCCTTTTCGGAATCACATGGAACAGAGCGGCACCGCCGGCACCGCCGCCGAACACCGTCTTGCTCTGGCCGCTGCCGAGCGTGCTCACCCTGTCGTTGAACAGACGGCCGAGGGCGTAGGCTTCAAGATGCGCCCAAGGATAATCCGCCGTAGCTTTCACGATCAGGTCGGGCGCGACGTTGTTGGTGAATGAGCCGAGCGAGGCCACGTTCGCCGTGGTGCAGGTGCTGGTGCTGGTGCTTTTGCTGGTCGATTTGCCGCCGGTGGTGGTGGTTGTTGTGGTTGCGACCGCGGTGCAAGCGGCGGTGGCCGAGTTGCTGCCGGTGCCGAGCCCGCCAATGCCAGGGTTGCTGGTGTTCACAGTTCCCACCGTGGTCGGAACGCTGGTGTTGGCGTAGGTG
>Ga0116229_10000495_pt1 | contig 52178 bp, 55 predicted proteins | sample S1TSphgellanicum_3_FD_87313 | JGI IMG/M metagenome (GOLD analysis project Ga0116229, IMG submission 87313) | Host-associated microbial communities from peat moss isolated from Minnesota, USA - S1T2_Fc - Sphagnum magellanicum MG | ecosystem: Host-associated > Plants > Peat moss > Unclassified... | reverse complement strand
GATAAAACCAAAAAATTTACCTGCCACATGTGTCATGTGCTTGTCACTTGTAATGAGCCATGTATCATAAATCACAAATCACAACCTTTTGTCTAAAAAAAAAAAAAAAAAACCACATTCTCTTCTAATAATGATATTTTAAAATCCAAACTCAATTTCACATTAGTTAAAACTTGAACTTCATTCAAATTATAGTTTACAATCCATTATGCTATTGGTGGTAATAGAATTGCTCTCAGATTGCTTCAAAAATTTTAAACTTTCACAAAAAAAAATTTGTTCTGATTTCTTACCTAAGTTGCAAAGGTTGCTTAGAAATCTTGGATATATTAAAGTCACTTGTAAGTCTAATGAGGAGCCATAATTTTGGAAAAATTGGTGATGAGATCAAAATTGGGAATGAACAAAGTACATGGAAGAAAGTTGGGGGACTAAACTCCCAATTTTTTCCCCTACAAAACTAGTCCTCAAAGGAATGACTTTCACTACCAATTTTACATTTGCCATACTTGAACCATGGCTTCATTGTTCCTACTTCTTCACAGAACCAGTCCTCGAATGAAGGAATTTCACTCCCAATTTTGGATTTGCCTTACTTGCACAACTTCATGGTTCCTATACCCTTATGTGACAAAAAACTAGGGCATAAGACAAACAAAATACAAATCATATACATATTGAATAGCAAATACATTCTCAGAGTTTCACACCAGCATGAGCCAAAGACCACCCAAGTTCTCTCTAGTAGCCACATAAGACACTACCTTCTTCATCAAAGAGAGGCTTGAGGTTTCTAAGGGGTTAGACTGCTCTGATCTTTCTCTCGAGCCCACTGGCTTTCTTTCATCTTTTCAAAGTCTTCAGACAACACAAACCCAAGACCACATTGGACATCCATGGGAACTCAAGTTCTTGTTCACATTCAGTGACATAAATCCCTCAACCCACAAAAATCACATAATCCAATGTTCCTACACCATCCCTCCACTTGACAAAGCATAAAAATAGGAAGATAACACATATCCACTTCCCCCATTGACTACTTCAAAAAGTCTTACAAAGAACCACAATCCTCCTTTGTATGATTAACCCTATAACTTCAATGGACTATTGCAGTTCTTCAGAGTTCCCAAAAATCATGGTATTCTTTCATGAAATGCAAGCCAACAAAACCCAGATACAAATCAACCCAAACACACACTTTGAGAAGATTTTTTAGCTGCTTTCAAGACCTCTAAACTTCTCATCATCCCCTTCATCAACATCAATACCAACCCTTAAATAGAAATTCTGCCTCCCTGAGTACATTGCGTAGTGAATTTTTTTATACTTCCATTCAAAACAAAGATCTAAAAACCAATCTTCCACAACCTCTTTAAAAACTAAAAGCCAAAATCCACACTACTTATCTGCACTACTGCACATCCTTCTGTCGTTGCACCGTGAGATTTCCGCCAAACGCACTTCATTTGGCAACACCCTTGCCACACAGTCATCTTGCGTCCAACAACAACACATACATACCAAACAAAAGAAATCGACATAAAGGTTCCAATGTTATCAAACACCACCACATTTCCATTCGATGATTTTCCTTGTTTCCATGCCGTTGAGAGCAAAAACTCCCAGCCGCCAACAAAAAAAAAAAACATGCTTCCTTGAAAAACCCTAAAACCACTTTCTATTCACACTCAAAACCCTAAAGTTAGAAACTTGTTACACTTATACTTTTCTAAAGATTCTTGTTGCAAATTTCCAAAATGGTTTGCAGACTTACAGGCAACATTAATGTTGGAGACTTACAATCAGGAGACAATCGGTTTGTTAAATGTTCAAAAACAAATTACCAACATGAGGAAGAATAAAAGGTTGCTAGACTACATGAAAAGCAGAAAAAGTTGGTCATCATGTTTACTAATGTGCCTTTCTTTTTTTATTTACTTCATACTTTACCTCTCGATATATGGATAGGGTTGGTTGGAATCCTGAACTTTTGATGGTTTCCTATACTTATGGTCACATTCGTGGAAGAGAAAGCACCTCCCCGGCCCCCTTGTGATAGTAACTATCTTTTTGAGCCAAAGCTCCAAATGTACAATAGGTATTGTGATGAAAACTTGTTACACAAAAGGAACAACAACAACAACATAGAAATAGAAAACAAAACCTTATTTCTTAGAATAGCCCTCCTAGTAAAAAGAACTTACAACTACTCCTTAAGTAAGAGAAAGCTTATAGCTACTACGAAATGTAAGGTTTAAGTTGGTATAAGATCCCTCCCACTCTTATATAGTGTGCATAGGATCTATGCTACTCCCATGCCAGGGAGACATTTTCAAAATGGATTCAACCTAAGCCTTTTCTTCTAGGAATGCCCCACCTTAAGGATTTAAACCAGTGTTGTGCATGTATATGGTTTAGAACTTACACTCTGTGTAAGTGTAATTTTTTTCAAATTTTCGTTTTATACGCTAGATAAGTGTAAGTGTAATAACTAATGTAAGTGTAATTGACAAACTTGAAACATGTAAGTGTAAAGCCATGTAAATAATTTTAGGCCATGTAAAAATAGTGTAAGTGTAAATGATTTACACATACACTGTTTTTACACACAATGTAATGTCATGTAAAACCAAAAGAACATTAACAAATCAACAAGCAAAAAAACTGAAAAATAGAAAAAAAATGAAAACTTAGAATCTTATGTAAAGAAGATGCCAAATCATGCAAAACTTTGACAAAATTCACAAGATGTCCAATGTGATCGTAGACCTAATGCCTCCATAAAAGTCATAAGTCATAATAAGGGAGCTAAATCAAAACTAAGAAGGTTCCATGTGTGAAATGAACTAAACATTATCACAAATCATGGAAACATGTCCCAAATCCAAACACATTTTTCCACATAGCCTTCAACCTCATTAGGAAATTTGACATCTAACAAATCTAATATCTCCTCCTCAACCTCACCAAATTCATCCATACCTTTTAATGATCCTCCTTTAACTTCCAATCCAACTATGGGATCATCAAGCGAGTTCTTGATTGAAAGGACCAAAAGATCTAGGTTCTTTGAACCAAAGTGACAATGACAAAGACCTATGAAAATACTTGATAGTCTCTTTGTTTCAATTTAGTTACTTGGTATGCCTAGAATTGCTTTAGTCAACTTAACAACTATTGAAAATTATCCTTCATGCTTTGACCACCAAAGAAGAAGGTCTTCCACCTCTTCCAAAGGCACTTCAAATGTTCAAAAACAAAAGAATTGTCGTTGAACCTAAATTTACACAAATAAGTTGTAACAAAAGTTAATTTCAAGTGTGCAAACAAGAACAAATGAATTCAAAGTGTTTCCAAAGAAGTAAAAGAATTAAAACTTACTTGTACAAAACAAATCTCCTCTTCATACACTCCCACTCCAAAAATTGGATTATGCATAGGTTCTTACACAACAATGGAAGAAGTACTAGACTAACCATGGTACTTTTGGTATAATGTCTTCAAGGTAGGAAGGAGAAACTCTTTGTCATATGCAATAGCAATTTCAATTGCAAAAGAATGGCCAAATAGTTTACCATTAAACTCAAATCCTTGAATTGAAGATCCAACATAAGAATGACCATGTTGTCAAGTTTAGTGGGTTTGAAAGAAAACACAAAGTCAAGGACAATAGTTACTTGCCCTCGCATGTTGGCACCCAATTGCTTCATCTTCATGTGCATATCCATTTCTTCAATGGTATCAATTTCTACTTATAACTCCAATCTCTCTTCGAATAACTTCACATACAATTTGATTAGAGAAGCTAGGGCATCTGATAACAACCAGTACCCATAGCAATAGTTGACTACACATGTAGTCATGATGGGAAAAAAAACATCACAAATTGCTTCAACAATTGCCCAAGTTTGTGCTAAAGGGATCTAGTTAGCTAAAGCCTCTATCTAACAACCATAACACATGACAATTACCTCTTTATAGGTTACGCATTATTGAAACCTAGCAACTTTTGAAGCAAACTGAATCTTCATTAGAGTTGTTAGTTTGCATTCAGGCAAACCAGATTTAATGCATGCTCACCTCCATTCTTTGGTCCTTTGCCTATAATGTACAATGACAAAAGGAAATCAATTTTGTTGTATTTTTCACAACTGAAAATTACTTGATTTGCAAAAGATTTATTTTCAACATACCTTATTTTTGTAACTAAATGATGCATGATTGGAAAAATTATTGTGTAGATTTCACACTAATTGGTGCCAAATCATTGGTTGCATATTGAGTAGCCTTGTTCATAACATGTCCAAAACATGCTCCATCAAAGGGTTGAGGCAAATTTAGGGCCTCACATGAAATCATTGATTTTAAGGTAGTGGTCATGCTTCACAAGTTAGTGCCTTTATCTTTCATAGAGCACAACACCTTAGATTTGAACCCAAATTTCTCCAACAGTGCCTTCAATTGTCTTGCCAACCCCATGCCCATAGTGTCATTAGCCTCAAAAAGGCCAATGATGAAGCTTCCAATCAACTGATAAAAAGTTAACAATAAAAACAAAAGTATCTTGTTGGTTTCTATTCATCCACAAATCAAAAATAGATGTGATTGTAGGTGTAGTGTCAAGTTGAAGTTGGACATACAAATCTACACAACACATAACCATAAATGGAAAAATCTTTTTAGACAATGTCCTTTGAGAAGGGAAAACAAGTTTCGAATCCAACCTCAAGGCCAACTTCTGCATCCAAATATTTTCACATGTGTGTTCAATGGAAAAAACCCTTTTGTGATGAACAAGATTAAGTTTTCCAATGCATATTCATAATTAGGGTACCACTTTTTGACCACAAGACTCAAGGACTTTGTTTTTGCCATATTCCAAATATAAAATCTAAATGGAATAAATTTAAGTGAAAGATATTGGATAATTCAAATTGTGATAATTTTCATGGTGTGATGATCTTTCACATGTGTATGTAATCATGCATAAGTATTTTGGTAAAACACCAAAAATGCAGAAAATAAGTACATAAGTTTTTATATACAATTTAACATGTTTTCTATGAAAAATTCCTACACATTTTGGCAACACTTGGGGCCACAAATTTTAAGCCTAGTGAATACAAAAAATCAATCAAATGGGAAAAAAGAAAAGGGGAATCATTTTCCTTAATGCCCTTTCAAAATGGATTTTATAGCCTTTAAAAATTCTATATCATATATTATTTAATCAAATGCATATATGAACATTGCCAAATATACTAAATGTATGCATTACTTATCCATAAAAGAAAATTGAAGTCAATTGCATTGTTTAATACATTCCTTTTGATTCCTTTAAGATGAAAATTACAATTAAAATAAAATTGATTCAAATTATTTAAAAGGACTCAAAACGACATCTATATTATATCCAATTTATTCTTTTTTTTTTAATAGATTAACATGACATCATTCTAGTTATAGTCAATACCAATGCCCTATAGTCATGAAATAGTAAATGTAATAAAAATTCAAAATAGTCCTTTGTAGTTTTTTTTTATTAGATCGTCTTTTTGGGTACCTTGATTATGAATATGCCCTCCATGAATAATTTCCAAGTTTCATCCAACTTTTTGTAAAAAGTTTTGCTCCCAAAGAATACTGAAAATTGCACCCGAAGCTATTCTGGAGTGTTTTTTGGTTAGCTACATAACCCTACAACCCTCACTGGCATTTGTAATCGTTGTTTATGACTTTGAAATATTTTCTATAGGAGTAGTTTCTTCAACAAAGGTAATTAAGAGCTCAAGATGTTCAAATTCAACATGTCTTTTCATAACACCTGTCCCAAAGAAGGGGTTGTATGTAATATGTTAATGATTTTTTTCCTTTTCATTTTCTTCCCAATCAAAGACATGGGGATAATATGGGGAAAACAAATGCTACACCTCAATTGTTTTTCACAATTGGGAAAATCTCCATTGTTTACAACAAAAAAGGCCCATGGAATAGATTTGTGACTATAAATAGCCCAAAATTTGACTTGTTTATGTAAAGTCTACAAAGTTTTTGCTCTATCTCTTTTTCTATTGGCTAAATTTAAAGTCTTCATACAAACATTTACAGATGAAGAGGTTGTCCCCCTAAGTGGAGTAGCATTAACATTGTCATCAACTAGGGATGCTTGCAGATGATCTATTTGATTTGGCAACAAGCTTGAAACCATGTCCAACCTTGCATTATCTTTTCACATTGTCTTACCATACCTTAAAATAGACCCAAAAAACCGATTTTAATTCTAATTATGATTTAGACCTTGATTGATTTCATGGCAACATAAATGCAATTGTGAAAACAATATTAAGAAAAATTACTTGGAAAATTTTGAAGTTGTCACAATTTGATTAACTACAGTTGTTGCCTTGCTAGGTGAAAACATAAGTAGGTGGATTGTAATTTTTGTGGATTATAGATGAACTTAAAATGTAAAATCATATCAAACATTGAAATTTTCAAATTTTTCATTATCCATGTTGCAATAGACTTTACTAAGAATCTTTTTAAAAATTATAGATGAGTTTTAAGAAAAGAAAAGAGTAAATTTTGTTTTGTTTTTAAAAAGTAGATGTGATTTTAAAAAAAAAGATATTCATATTTATGATGTGTCTTATAAATACATTTATTTTAAAAAATCACATTTATTATGAAGAATAAATTTCAACAATTGAATTTGGAATGTTCATTAGTCTTTTCTTTGTTTGTTTTCATTGTCTATCATTGTTAAAATTTCAATTGTTATGATTAAATATATCATTTAGATATTTTGCTTACACATTCAAAAAAAAATAGATAATAAAATTATTTGATTTTAATATTTTTATTAAATATCCTCATAACCAAAAGGGTTTCATGACATAGAAAATTTTCATTATGTTAATTTTTTAGTAGCCATAGTTTGAACATGAAAAATTTGAAACACTACCAAAAATGTAAATGCCTAAGGTAAAGATAATTTCCAAATTTGGGGCTTGGAAGAAAACAATATATAAATGCAACCTCCACTTTAAAAATATTTGCACAGACTTGGGTGGTTTTACCCTTCATAAAACATGAGGCAAAAGTTGTCATTTACTTTAGCACATACATAAATCAAAAGCCATAGGAAGGAGAGAGTTCATACACTTTCTTTTTGAATGTGGGAAAGATTTTACACCTATAATTAAACCTAAAACACTAGGCCAATTTTCTTAATTTATTTAGAGGTTTCATTGTCATACATAAAAACTAATGTTGTGTGGTTATTTGAATTTATAAAGAATTGCAATTCTAGGTCTTTCAAAATCCAAACTTACCATACCTGATTATCATTCAATTTTTTTGTTTTTAAAGAATTCACCTACCTTATTTGATTTATGTTGTTTCATATTTCCATTTCAAAGGTTCCTTATGAGACTATTTAATTAAAAACATTTGGTTATATCTAAAGGATTTTTATTTTTAAAACCATGTCACAATTTGAAATTAATTCATGGTTTTTTCAATTTTCATAAAAGGTAGCAGATTGAAAAATAATGCATAAATTGTTTTTAAAGGTTTTCAATTAAGAAATGTACAACATGTTATAAGTTTCAATGTATTATCATCAAATGTTTCATTTGCTATGTATATACTCAAAGTTAAATTTAGTATGGATGATAACATCCCATCCCCTATTGATCATGTAAATCATGAATTTTTTCTTGTTCAAAATCATCATCAAATTCGTATTTCAACTTTTCCATCAAATTCATTTCAAGTTCAATCACATCCACCATGTTTTTGAAAACATTGAACCTAGCCTTAGGATCATCAAATTGGTTTTTGTTAATGAATTTCAACAATTCCAAATTGATGATTTATAGTTGGGAATAACATAAGTTTGTAAAAATATTATTCAAGAAAAATTTGCTCACATTTTGTCTAGGAACTTATAATGCCAAAAATTTATTATAGAAATAAATTCATAGAAGGGAACATGGCTTCATGTTTGTTTTACCAAAATAAAGAGTCTTTGATTTCCTTGGCATCAATTTGGAATCACCAAAATATCAAGAGTTTTTTTATTTACACATTCCATTGCTAACTCATTGCATGTATTTGCCGTCCCAAAAACGTCTAATCTGCACTCATGTTAATGTTTAGTGTAATTAACATTAAACTAATCAAAAGGCTTTTGAAATGCCAAGATGTAATTATTCATAGCATTTAATAAACATTGGGTGTAATCATTTTTAATTATATTCATGACCAATGAATGAAGACATAAGGCATAAGGGGTGCAAACAAGGTAAAATACACAACTCAATCCTATGTGTTAAAAAAAAATTACATGTACCCACAAATTTTTTTAATGTATTGAAATTATAAAAAAATTTTGTACAAAAAATAACATGATGATAATATTTTATTTTATATTTAAAATGTAGAAAAACCCCATCTTCCAATCTAGCATGTAAACCTCACATACAAGTCCCTAAAATACCATCGCATTTTTGAGCTGAGACCACTTTGCAATAACTATCTACCACTCAGATGCCTATGGTCTTTCTAATACAATTGTTTAGTAGTTAGTAATATCACACTAGTAGTGAGTGCATGTGCATCTAAAGTTATTGTTTTTTAGTTCATTGGAAATTTGGGAGAAAGATTCATAGTGTCTTTGACATCACCTAGAAACCATTGTGTAACAATAATACAGAGCATGATTATCCTTATCAATTGCAAATTCTTTGCAAGCTAATTGGGTAGGTAAGGCCCTAGGTTGAGGACACTACTAGAAGAAGGGTTATGCATAAAGTTCCTACCTTACAATGGCCTTTCTTTTGGTAATGTTCTTAACCTAGGGCATTATGACCTGAACACATGACTTTAAAACAAAGAAAGATGTTAAAAAAATGGGAAGTAATAAATCAAACACCATATTACAAAATGAAAGTCAATAATGTTATTGGGGGCTATAGGGGCTAATAATTTAGGTCCACATCCATTCTAGGTTCACTTTAGGTGAGCTCATGACCTTTTACCTCCAACTGTTCAAACTTCCATCCCACCCTTTGAACAACTATTAAAGAGAGGAACAAATTGTTTTTAGGAGAACATTTCAAAGAGTGTGCACGAACATTCATTTTCCAACATCATCTTCGAGTTGTCTTTTGATTATCATCACATTTGGTTTAGATCTTGTGTAAGCCCAAACTTGGGTGCTTGGCTTTTTGCTCGTCCAATCATCCATCTTTTAATATGGCCTTTGGGATTTTCTCCTTAGCACTATGCACTAGATTGAACCTCCCCCATCCCATAGCTCGTAATTTTTCTCAATGCATATGCGGTCAAGCCATAGATTTGACATGGATACATTTACTTTGTTATGTTCATGGGAGAGAGCGCACGGCCACACATGATATAATTTGAAATTCTTTTGTTTCCATCGCTAGGGATGTTAAATTCCATGTTTTGTGCGAGCAAACACATGTTTTCTTGATGCCATCTTTCTAGACATCATAGTGACAAGTGGATATTGTGTTTATAAGAGATGGTACTCACACACTTTGGCAAATGTAGTCATTGTTAACCCAATTCATGTGGATATTATTTCACAAGTTGCTTCTTCCCAGGAAATGGTTGTGACGATTATAGCTCATGCAAAGGTTGTGTCATATCACGATCGACACCATGAGGATGATTTCATCTCTTGGGTAGTAGAAATATTTGGATGTTTGCACCAGTAAACGAACGACTTCCTTCATTGTTGTCCCAACATGGCTTGGTTAACAAACGGTTTGGGTGGTCCTCCTTTTTCGATTATATGTTCATTTAATAGAGGGTGTCGATGGTTTTCTAAAAAGTTTAGGTAGCCATTATCTTGCATTGGGCAATTGTGGCAACATGAGAAGCCTCTTCTAGGCTTGGTGTCCTTTTAGGTTTTTCGCCCATTTCCTTGCATGATTTGTTTCATGTTACTAATGATGGGTTTAGGTCCTAGGTTTTAAGTTTTCTCTTGTTAAGGCTCCCCATTGTGCGTTTTATATTTTCGAATGTGATATTTTGTTTGGATTTCAATCCTTGTTTTTTTTTTTTATTGTTTCCTTGTCGGGTGTTTTTCCTTTATTTATTTATTTCGTGTAATAACATTGATTAGATGAAAATTTTTTATTTAAAAAGGTGCCTTTTAACTAAATTGATTAATTTTTGGGAGTGTTTAATGAAGGTGTAAAATTCTTCCCATTTTGAAAGAGTGGGTGTAAAATCCTTTTTTTATTTACTTCATGATTTACATATGTTTGAATGTAACATACAGTTTGAAGGATTAGATTTTATCAAAATAAAACCCTTCCAAGGTGGAGATAAGGATGGATGTGAATTTAGTGAAATTTGCCCCTAAAGTTTTACATGGTGTTAAAATGGGAATTTAAAAAATAATCTTGTTTGATGACACCCAATGAATATCATGGAAAAAAATGAGAATGTCAAAAAATCAAATGCTTGTTTCTATGAACATTACATTTTTTTGAAACATTTGTCATCACATTATGTCTTATAAAACACCTTGCAAGTACATTTTAAAAAAAAGGCTAGGTTTTGAAGTTCATGGTAATTTCACCTTGTGTTTATAATGTGCAAAGTTAAAGAAGGTGTGGGACATTCCTGAAATGCTAGGTCATATTGGGCTAACACTTTATGTAAAGCCTTCTATTTTGGGAATGCCCTAAACATGGGGCCATTATATTATCCATAACAAGGTGTGTTGTGGACAATGGACCTATTGTTTATGTAATATGAACAATGGATAGTATGGTAAATTGGTCATAACGAAGGGAAAAAAAATAAAAATCTATATTAATTTACATCATCATGTTTTTGTAGAAGAAACAATTGTTATTTTTTTCTCTTTTTTGATTTCACATTAATTACGAGCAATCCAAAAGAGATTTCACATTAAACGGTGACATCTTCTAAGCTATCTATCTAAACATTGAAAAAAATTGCAACCAAACCAAAACCAATAAAAAAATGTCACAATTGGATTTCAATTTATTTTGAAATCTAATGAAATTTTCTTTTTAAAAAATGAAATATGCAATCAAGTATTCCCTTTCCATATTTATCTTTCATATTTGTGCAAATTTTCACACCAAAAAAAACCTTGTCATGACATGCGAATTTGAATGTTTCTAATCATTGTGTCACATTTTGAAAAATTGCATGAATTTCTTTTTGATGAGTTATGAACCGGTGACAAATTCATTTGGGGATGTGTGTACAATTTAACATGTGTTGAAGAAAATAAAACGTGATAAGATGAATGTGCATCCTTAGACAAACAAATTAAGGTGAATAATCTCACTTAATTTCTAGGGGCCAAAATGCCTTGAAACCGCTATATTTTATAATGATTCTCAACACAATATCATTGCCTTATAGCCAACAAACTCAAGGATTTTGCCTAGTGCAAATTAGGGACACCTTACACATTGTAAGGCCATGCTCTTGATTTTCACACCATAATTTTTTACCCTTCTTTTGTTATGCAAGGGAAGGCACTTGTCGATGCCTTTCACCCTTGGACCTTGAGCATCATCATCGTCTTTGGTCGAGGGGCAAAAGGCATTGATAGTAGCGCATTCCCCTAGGGTTTTTCATGTTTCCAATGCTCCCCAACCTCCAAACCCTAAATCCCAAATCCCAAATTGCTACTAGGCTATTGTCCAAAAGATAATCACCATCAACACAAACACCTAATGTTTTTCTTCTACCCATGGTAAATATTTGACCCTGGCCCTTTGAACCCCCAACCCAACTTCCAACTCCCTCTAATGGTGTCTTTCAATTTAAGGTGATATTTCTTTGGCAAGATGCCCATTCTCTCTTTAACCCTAAAAAAAATCAGCCAATGGTTTATGCCTGACAAAGCCGGAATGGGCTATGCCATAAAAACCATAAGAAATACTTTTTCAAAGTCCTAACTACTAACCCTAAAAATTTAGGTGACTTACTACAAATAAGCTTAATAAATCCACCCACCTCAATTACAACTTAACGTACCTTATTGGATGGATGGGGATGGTAATATGTAGGATGAATATGCCACAAACAATCTTTCAAAAAAATTCTGGGGATCATGCATAGGAAGATGTAAAAAAAAGGAAAAAGGGAAGATTAGCCAAATCTGATTTATAAACCAAATATGAAGTACAAATATTTTTGGCTATACACCAAAAACCAAATGTAAAAATGAAAATCATCAATTAAAAAGAAAAAGAGTGAAAATCCAACACAACCCAATACAACACAAATCCAACTAATTGAAAACATTAAAAAAAAATAAAAATCATTTTCATGCTTTTAATTTTTCTTTTTGCTTTTCTATTTCTTTGGTTTAAGAAAAAAAAAAGCTCACATAACTAGAAATTGTTACACCTATTGTCACAATTTGTCTCTCCTATTCATGTAAAGATCAAACAACAAAGACAACAAAAAAAACATCTTATTTTGTTCGTAGATTTCTAAATTTCTATTCTTATTCATAACTATTTTGAACTAACAATTTGTTGAAACAAAGTGAGTTTAATTTGTTTTTTTTTCATATTTATTTACTTATTTATTTACATACCTATTTCACCAATGGACCCACCCACTTACGTATCTCATTTACCTACCTACCCACCCATCTACCTACCTTCTTTTTTTTTCCTTTCTTTCAACATAAGTCCTCCACTAAATATCTCTTTTGCATTAGCATTGACATTAGTTAGTGTAAATTTGTTGGTTGGTCTCATGTTGCCCTATTGTACCCTATTTGGTTGTTTTTGAGAGAGAGAGAGAGAGAGGGTTGTTTTGTTAGTAGCTTCTTTCTTCTTCTAATTGTGTTAGTGTGAACGGTGTGGTGGTTGTTGTTGCCATAAAATTTTCTTTTGACATCAATTACTCTACTTCTCTCTTTGTCTCTCTCTTTGCTTCTTGGGTTAGGTTTGTATTGGGTTGAGTTGGATTTGTATTGTGTTGGATTGGGTATTCTTGGATTTGTGTTGTATTTGGGTTGTGTTGGATTTGTATTGTATTGGGTTGGGTAGTATTGGATTTGTGTTGTATTGGGTTGGGGTTGTTTTGTGTTGGGTCGTGTTGGATTTGTGTTGGGTTGGGTTGGGTTGGGTAGCGTTGAAGTTGTGTTGTGTTTGGGTTGGTTTTGTGTCTTTGTGTTTCCTTGCATTGTTTTTGTATTGTAGTTGTTGTGAGAGAATTGCAAGAAAATACTCTTAGCCCACCGTTTTCCACTTTCTTCCTCCCATTCTTTTTCTTTCATTTTCTGTTTTGCACAAGGGAGAGGAGTCAGTTACTTAGTTAGCAAAATAGGAAGAAAGATCCTGTGATTGCATAACAATCGATTCTTCCCTTTCCTTTCCTTGCTGGATCGGTGCATACAATAAAATAGATGTTCCTCAATGTGGGAAGAAGAACAACAAGAACAAGAAGAAGAAGCAGAAGACGAAGAAGAAGAAAAGGCATCATCACTTACTTAGACTTGGCTTGACTGCAAGTGTTTGGAATCTTTTTTTTCGTTGAAACTCTTCTGTCTGTAATCAAGACAGACACATTCCAGATTGCAAGCTTGGGATTACCTCTCTCAAACAACAAATTGAGGTTTACCCTTTTGAGGGTTTCCAGTTTTTGAGGTTTTCTGAGGGTCACTCTGGATGATGATGGCCATAGCCGAAGAAGAAGCTTGTTGCTGGTGATGATGGAGAAGAATGGTAGCAGCAGCAGCAGCAGCAGCAGAAAGAAAGGAGACAACAAAGAAGTCGTCCCAGAATTGGAGCGTTCCAAGGAGTACACCTTAATATACGACAAGGCCATTCATTCAAACCCCAACAATGCATACCTATATCTTTTGCGCGCAATACAGCACTGCTTTGAGAAGAATTTCATAGGTAAGAAAAATTCTCCTTCTGTCAGCACAAGAAGAAGAAGAGGAGGAACAAGACGCTCTTTGCATTACCTAGCCTCTCTTGAGAAAACCCCAAAAATTAAGGTTCCAGGTTTTTGCCATCATCAACATTGTGTAAGTGATATGAATTGTTGTGAAGATAATTACGGAGACATTTGCACATGGACAGTGATGTCTCCACCTCCTTTTCATAAGTAATCACGTGGCATTGAGCATGCTGTTTTGTTGCATGGATTAGGGTTTGTAATCGCGGTGTTTGAGCATGTGATTTGTTTCACGGATTTGTTTGTAACCATTGCACTTGGAGCATCCTGTGTGTTGCATGAATTTTTTTGTAATTATGGCATTGTGAGCTCTGTGCTGTTTGTTGCATTGATTAGTTTGCAATCTGAGGGTGGTGCTGATGGTTTTCCCATCTGACCAATTTCTTTCCCTCATGGAATTGGGTGCTGGTTTTGGTCACTGACAGTAATTTTTTGCTGTCATTCCCTAGCCACCCAAATCCATGTCTCACATGCTCCTGTCAAATCTGAGCTTTGGGTTCTTGTTCCTACTGTCTGGTTGCTTTCCTGCTTATTCAAAGTGTTGGGTTCCTGCAGAGTCAGTTGCAGATGCTAATAAAGCCATTCAGCTTGATCCCACTCTGAGGGAAGCCTACACAAGGAAAGGGTATGTCTTATCTTTTTGGCTTCATCATCTTTAGGACTTCTCCTTCCTAATTTTTTTTTCCTCTAGCTGTGCTCAAGTCCTCTTCAGTTTGCACCAGGTCCCTTGGGAAATGTCTGGGATGTGGCTGAATTGTGTTTCTTTCTCACATTGCTTCTCTTTCTGTTTTGCAGTCTTTTCTGAGTCTTGCTTTTGTGGATGGATGGCAGAAGTAGCTAGCTACAGCAATGTGATGTGATTTGATTTACTTACATGTCTTTGGTTTGTGTGTGTGTGACAGGATTGCTCTTCTTTCATTGAATAGACTGCAGGATGCTAGGACTGCCTTTCTGGAGGCAGCGACTTGTGATCCAAATCGGCCAGGTGAGACCAGAGCATGGTTGGGCAAGTTGGATCACTTTGAGCAGCTGGAATTGGCTAACACCAATCAGTATGCAGGTACAACAACAGCAGCAGCAGATGGGCCAGACTTGATGATGAAAAACATGTCAGGAACTGAAGGCAAGTCCTCTACATGCAAGGTCCAGCTTGATCACAAGACTGTGGAACCTGACCACAAAATGCTGACCATTGTGTCAGGAACTGAAAGTGATTCTACTTGCAAGGCCCAGCTTGATCACAAGACTTTAGAACCTGAGCACAAAATGCTGAACAACATGTCAGGAGCTGGAGGTGACGACTCTACTTGCAAGGCCCACCTTGATCATGAGACTGTGAATCCTGAGCACAAAATGCTGACCATGTCAGGAACTGAAGGTGACTCTACTTGCAAGGCCCAGTTTGATCACAAGACTGTGAATCCTGAGCACCGAATAGTGGCCAGGGAGGAAATTACAACTCCAGTAAGAACAGCTCCTGCTGCAACTGGTGACCTGGGTATTTCAGCTACTGTGGATGCAGCTGCCATTCCATCTACTGTTGGGTAGGCTTATCTTCCTTAACCACTTTCTGCGCAGTCATTAGTGATGAGCTACTTGTGGAATTTGGAGATGAGTGCGTAAGGTGTTTGTTGTTAGATGGGTGCAGGTGAGTCTTCTGTCAGCAATGGCTTCACCATAATCTTTGACACCACTTCTGGCATTGGCTTCCCATCATGAGCACCTGAAATGTGAATTGTTCTTCTTTGCAGTAGGCCAGAAGAAGAAGAGGCAGGTGAAAATTTAAGTGATGGTACTTGCGAAGCCAAAACTGTGCTTGAGATGGATATTGAACCAGACCCTATCATCAGGATGCGGGAGGACACAAAACGCTTAGTAGCAGAATTGGAACTCTCTCACTTGAGTATTGAGGTGGTGATTCCTGTAGCTGCTGTTTGTCAGGAAAATCTTGAGTAAGTCAGAGAGCAGCTTCTTGTCACAATGGGTGTTTTGTCTCTCAGTCTCAATGAATTCATCATCCTACATGAATCACATTGTCTGAGCCATATGAGTTGGGTTGTTGTTATAGGAGGCCAGAGGAAGATTTGAGAGGTGGTATTATTATTACCAGCAAGCCCAAACTTGAAGAAGGTGAGAGCAATGGGAAGTCTGATCTGAATATCCTAGGAAGCAAAGATGCTGATCACTTAGTAACAGAAACTGGATCTTCTCACGTGGGTATTGAGGAGATTACCATGCCTGCTACGATCACTCCTCCTCCTCATCATCTGCAGTAAGTTGACCAATTCTCGTGTGTGTGTTCTCTCTCTTGGCATTTGAAGCATTTGTGTATCATCCTATTGTGTATTCTTCATCTTTCTTCATATTCACTAAGAGTGCTGGTGGGGTCATATCCAGGAGGTTGAAGGACTTTCTTGATGAAGATTCTGGAGTTGGCATCACACATGAAGCTGGAAGTGAAGCTGAGAATATCAAGATGTCTCAGGTGAATGTCCTCACAACAAGGGAGGATGCCACTAACCCATTAGCAGCAACAGAAGCTGCAGTTTCTCAGTTGGATACAGGAGCTACCATCTCTGCACCTGTCACTCCTTCCCATCTGCTGTAAGTTGATTCCTCATTACTGTCCCTGCATCCGGTCGCTTCTTCCCATTTGCTCAGGATCAATCACACCCATGAAAGACTGTTTTTCTTTTTCTGTGAAATGGTTTTGAGTCTTGCATCCTGTTTCTTGTCCCTCTCCCCCTTTCATCATAGGGTTGCTACTTCTTCCAACCCTGTGGAAAGTACTACTGTTGTGAAACATAACTATCAAATCTAACACTGTCATTGAACCCATCTGCAAAGGAAATGAGAAAGACAATATGCATTGAGGCAGAGTTCTTCTGTTGGTTAGTGCAGAGACTTCACTGATGACTGTGAACATGCTAATTGAGCATGACAGTGTTGATCAATGCAGGATATCAGAGGAAATCTTGGATGGAATCAAGACTGGAGATCAAGACCAAGCCAAACTTGTGGCAGAGGAAGCTCAAGAACAAGATGAGGAGGATGAAGAAGAAGAAGAAGATTATGCTGATGAAGAGGAAGAAGAACAGGAGGATGAGGATGAGGATGAAAACAATGAGGATAGTGGTAGTGATGGTCCACACTTTTCTGGTTTGGAGGATGACTCTAGTAATGAGGTGGGCATTTTGCTGTTGAATTTTCTCTGAACATCTGTGTGAAACTCTTGCTGTTATTTGAACCCTCTTCTTAGTTTTGGGGCTTTTGCTTCTGCCTGTTCTTTACTGTTGGGTTTCCTCTTATATATTGTAAAATATGGAGAAGTTCTTCGAACCCATGAGGATATATAAACAAGTGGGTCACCCAATAGAGGACTATGGCTCATGGGTGGGTGCATTTTGGGACAGGGGCCTCTAACTGATGAGGATGTCCAACAACTTGTTGACGAGCTTCTGCAAGTAGAAAGCGAGGTAAATTTTCTAGTGTACTTGGGGTTCCATTAGAGTGTTTTTTGTTGCCTGCCTTGAAAGCCAATTCCATGATGAGTGAACTTTTGACAGCATTTTTCACAAATATGCAAAGAACTTGGGGGGCTTGGATTTGTGTAAGCAAGTATTGCTTTCTAAAAGCAGACTTAAATTGTGGTGCAAGCAATTCAGGCAGCTGAAGCTCAGGAAGCGCTGGAGGATGAGTCATTGGAGGCCACCGAACAAGAAGTGCAACAGGAGCTTGCTGAGACCCTTTCTGGATCTGAGGTTTGTCTTCTTGTTTGATGCTATTTGCTATCCAGTAAGTTATATTTCCTGGAAAATGGAAGTACCTACTGTTAGCCTGAGGCATCTTAGTGAAAAATTTCTGTGGGATGGAGGTTTTTACTTGGATCACAGTTCTATGGCATTTGCATGAGTAATAGTAAATTTTTTTCAACATTGGTGATGTTGACATTGAAGACAGCTGGGGGAAAACTTTATCACTGTGTTGTCTGTAGTGCAGTTGGAGGCAGCAGTTGAGAAAGAGATGAGCATCTTGAAGGAGCAATGGCAGGAGAAGGTGGATGAACTTGAGGACAAAAGTGCTCTATTGCAGGTTTCCACTCACCTGACAGTTGGTTTGATTGTTAGTAGTAGATGATGAGGTGTGCTGGTTTTGTGGGCTGTTTGTCTTGCAAGCACAGTGTCAAAAGAGTTGTAGAGAAGAATAAGGATGGGATGAAAAGCCAAATAAAGTACGAAAGACTAAGCCAATGCATTGCCTTCTTTTGTAGGAAAAACTGGATGATGCAGGAGTCAGTCTCCCTGATCTGTTTAAATGGATCGAGAAACAAGCTCCTGAAGGTTGTACAACAGAGGCTTGGAAGAAACGGACTCATTGGGCAGGTCTACAGGCCACTCAAGAAGCATTTGAAGTTGTGAGCCAAGCTGAGCAACAGTTAACAAATCAGCGACCTGTGAGAAGGTAATGAGGATACAAATCTGAGCATTTTTCTTTTTGTGCTCTGCTTATTTTGTTAGCTCTGCTGAAGTAATTTGGGTTCTTCATGCCCTGCAGAGTGTAATTAGTGTCTAGGAAGATAGCTTTCATCTTGCAATTCAAGCACCCATTTTATAGCATTCCATGAATTTGTGTTTGACCATCAGCAATGTTTGATATCTGTGGTGCTACAAGATGTTTATGGAGAAAACTCACCAATGGAATTTTCATAACTGTACAGGCACCATGGGAGACTTCAGGATGAAGGTGCAAGTGGCTTTTTGGATAGAAAAGTGAAGAGTGCATTGGGACCCACTGCTGGTCCAATTTCAGATGATGGGTGGTCGATGGTTGGGTTTTTAGATAAGGAGGATGAAGCCAGGCCTGGTCACCTTATGGGGACAGAGAAATGGGCGGCAGTTTATTTGGCTTCTACACCTGAACAAGCCGCATTGATGGGTCTTGACCTGCCTGGGATTAATACTGTAAGATCCTTCTGTTCATTTGATGTTTCTCTGGTAACAACAGTATCAAAAGGATGAAGGTCATCACATTTTGTTTCACACCCATTAATACAATCTCTGTTGTCTTCTGCATCAAAGAGAGAGCACCATCCTCTAGGAGAATAGCCTCTCTGTGCTTACACATGTTTTGGTAGATGTCGAGGGACATTCTTTTGATGAAAGTTTGCAGTGCTGGAACCAGTGGGCATTTGCTTTGTTGCCTGCTGAGGATGCATGACCCTCTGCTGTTTGGAAGGTCTTTTCATACTTGCCTACAGTTGGTTGCATCAGTTGTGAGCTCATCACTTGTTGGCCAGAAGATTTGAACAGTGCCAAACACTATAAACCAAGTGTTTTTTGTGCAGGTGGAGGAGATAGGGGACATTGAAGTTGAGAATAGTAAGCTCTTTACAGAAGCTTTGGAGAACGAGCGTGAGCGAGGATTAACAGATCGCCAAAAAACGTCTCTGAAGAAGGTTTCTGATACCAAACCCAATTCGCGTTTCTTCAGCAAAAATTGCCATTAGGATCTGCATGCACCCAACAGCCTTACACCTCTTCTACAAAAGGAAGGCTGGATTTTGTCACAAAATCCAAGTCTTGGGTCTTCACTGCATGATACAAATTCATGATGGGGCAGTAAGAATGTTTACAAGACAGATAAATGACTGCGGTTTGGTTTCATCCTTATTTTTATATGTTTGTGTGACACTGCAATCAAAATTTTTGAGAGTTCACTATTTTCCTAAATTTGCTCTCAATGTTTTGCAATTTCCTTTAGGTCCGGGAAGAAGATGATGCAAAAAAGTTGCACAAGCAGCAGAGAAGAGCATCAACTTTGAAATCAAGGTCCCGATGCAAGAGAGCTGCTGTGCTGCAAACTGCAAATGGTGTTGCACAGGTAAAAAAGGTAACGGATGTCTTGGAATTTTTTCCAGTGTCCTTTTGTTTCTCAGGAATGTATAACAGTAGTTAAGGCATCTAAAGCTGCATAGTATTGGTACCTGACAGCATAGTACCTGAGGTGGTGAGAATTACTGATAGTTTTGAGCAGTTTGGCACCCACCCAACATTGTGGGAATGAAGAACTTCTATCAGCTTTTAGCACAGCATGTACTGTTGGTGATGGTTTAGGCCAGATGATAAAATAAAGATTCACTCAAATCAGCAGCTTTTTGTGTGAAGCAGGGAGCCTGCAGGAATGAAGAAGGGAACAAGGTAGACTCTGTGGAACAGGAGGCAGAGGTAACAGTGAAGATGGAACCGATGGTCACTGTGGAAGCTGAGGTATCTGTGGCCAATGACGGAAGCGCAAATGAAACTACCCATTCCCTGATGTTGCCATCAAAACTCAAGACCGAAAAGCTAGGTGTGAAACTTGAACTTTGTTGTAGACTGTCGGAAGCTTGTTGAGATCCTTTGTGACACACATATATATAGATGAAATCTGTAAGTTGTTTGATTGCTGGATCATGTCCTCAAGAGCCAGTGTTGTTGCGTGAACAGAGGAGAATGGTTTGCATGAGAATGGGGAGAACAACAACTTGGAGCAGAGCATCACACAACTATTGACAAACGATGCTACTGATGCTAGTCTAAACGAGATGCAGGATCCTGATCAGAAGGTGGTTGTCACTGACGCTGCTGCTGCCACAACAGCAGTGGCTCAGGGCAAGAGTGCCAAGAGGCAGCTGGAACCAGCCACAACAGGTATGGTTGTGTTTGTTACTGTTTCCAGAGCAGGAGAGCACACGTTGTTTTACTTCATGTCCTACTTGGAGTATGGGAAAAAGAAAACAGTTCTGAAGCAAAGAATGTGTTATATATCTCTGCAGAGCTGCCTGTGAATAAGAAAGTGCGAACTACAGTGGTGATTGATAGTGATGGGGAGCATGAGGAGGTGGAAGAGTGTGTTGTTGTTGGGAGTGAGATGAAGCGACAAGAGAGGGCAAAAGTGAGGTGTCAAGAGAATGACACGAAGCTTTTTGCTGGAGGAAACAACTCGAAAGAGTCAGGTGAAGTTGTCATCGTGGGTGGCCGAAAAGAGAAGTCCCGACGGATTCAGTTGGAGAAGTCCAGCTCTGGCTTCTTGCAGTTGCTTGACCCACAGGTGACATGTTCATTCTATCCATCTATGGATCTATGATCAGAGGGGACCAAGAACAGCAGGAAGCAAATCTCTGCTGCTCTTTTCAGCATAATTGTGACCTTTACTTAGGAGTTAGACATTTGGGTCCTCAGACAGTATTGGGTGATTGCACAGAAATGGATGGATATTACAGTATTCTCAAACCCCTAGTTTTCTTTCTCAACAAGAGGATTCATGATGCTGTCTGTCATGATTGTGTACTCTCAGGGAGTTGAAGACGATATTTCAGATAATGATGATTTTGCCCCTGTCTTGAAAAAGAGGAGGGGTATGGAGGCAAATTGGCAGCTGGATGACCGACGTAACATTGAATGCACTGCATGTGCTATGCCTCTGAAGAAGAGAGAGGTTTTGAGACACCCACAATTTGGTGTTTGCATGTGCAAGAGATGCATCAAGTTTTTGAAGTCAGCCACATTTCTAAAGGTAGTTGCTTCCCCTTTCTTTCATGATCTTCATGGAATCTTTTTCACCTCTAGCAATATGGAGGGATGGCACCCAGTTTGGTTGCCAGCTCCTCAGGAAGGTTTGGTCTTTTGGGTGTGGACATAAGGGATGAGGACAGGCTGGTGGGTGTTCATTCATTCATTCATCTAATGCTTGTTAACTCTGTGACTTGCCTGATGCTGCTGCAGGACAAAGATGGGTCAGAATCTGAGTGTCGCTGGTGTGGGCACGGGGGTGCGGTTATATGCTGTGGAGCATGTGCAAAAGTGATCTGTCACCGTTGCATCTTCCGAAACTTTGGGGCTGCAACACTTTCAGCAGTTGTCAGTAGCTCTGATTGGCACTGCCTGTATTGCAACCCAGACCCCCTGAAGAATTTAGTTCAGCAGTTCAAACAGGTGGAGGAAGAGGTCGGGAGGCTGAATATCTTGGATGATGAGGATGGGCTCAGTGACAAAGAGCTCATTATCAAGCAAGTATCAAGGTGCATTGTGCTTATGGATGTGCGCTGATTGTATGGTTTTTGCCTCCTTATAGGCAGGTGAATATGTCCCTAACTTTTGAGGACATTGCATTTTGCAATGGGTGTGATGAACTTTGGCAGGATCAATACAAAACATCGTAAGAATATCCGGAGGGCACTAGATGATGATGAGCTTGATGAAAAGACAAAGAATCTTTTAGCACTCGAGAAGGTACCTATTCTTTTTTCTCAACAAAAAATGACATCCTTGTATCGATTTGTTTTACTTCTTTTTAAAATCTGGAATAATACAATTTCTGAACTTCAATTCAAAGTTGTGGGTTTTTTTTCTGGTCCTTGCAGGAACGCCAGGAGCGCCTTGAGAAGTGGCGGGCTGCTGCTCGAGTGAATGGTGGCAGCACTCCTGTCAAACCTCAACGCCATTCCAAATGCCTTCCACATGCTAATGAAGAACTTGAGTTGTGTAATGATGACATTGCAGCTGAGGGCTATGTGCTGAACAAAGCACGACAGGAAGACGAAGAAATTGTTCGTATTGCACCCTCTATTTCTGGCCACCTACGATCCCATCAGGTTAGTAGCTATCAACCTACACTTTCGTATATAGCAGTCAAGGTTGCAAGAATGGACTAATGCATTTGAGGGTTGCCATGACTTTCTCTATATTTTCTATGTAGACTTTTGTTTATCCAGAAGGATGGCGTGTATTTGGTGACCCTAAACCCTAAACCATGCATCTCTTTTTTTAGTTAATGGGTGGTGAGAAGTTGTTTCTGATTTGGATCACAGTGGGTGATGATGTGGTTGGCAGTTGGATGGCTTGAGGTTTATGTGGGAGAATTGCATTGAGTCTGTGAATAAGGTGAAGTCAGGAGCAGATGGGCTCGGATGCATTCTTGCCCACAGCATGGGCCTTGGCAAGACCTTGCAGGCATGTTCAGCTCTCTCTATTTCCATTTTGCAAGTTTGAAGTAAGGCACTCTGTCAGGTTTTTCAGGTTGTGTGTATGAAGTGAGAGAGATTTCCCTGATGGAGAAAAGAATTCAAGCTTTACTATATTATCAGTTAAGAATGTGAAGCTTGGATTTGGAAACTACTCACCTTGAGAGAAGAATTCCATGGCAATGCAGGTGATTGCATTTATTCATACGGTCTTAAACAATGTGGACTTGGGCCTACGAACAGTGTTGATTGTGGTGCCGGTGAATGTTCTGCACAACTGGCGCAGCGAATTTAACAAGTGGCAACCACCGAATGAGAAACCCATTACTGTCTATATGCTCGAGGATGTGTCAAGGTAAGGTCTTGTTACTTTCTGTGGAAACCAACTGGATGTTGAGACTTCTTTCAATGTTTTAGGATACTGGATATCAGTGCATGCTTGTGATCTCAATTCTTCATCATACCTGCGGGATTGTGCAAATTTTGCTAGAGATTTGAAAGCTTTGAGGATGAGTGTTACTCTCTGTTTCTCTGCTTTGTCAACAGACATTGCATCCATTGGAAAAACAGAGAATCTATTATTGACTTAGTTCTTGGGAGCAGGGATAATATGAAGCGAGCAATGTTACTTTCAAGATGGCAGAAATACGGTGGGGTTATGCTTATTGGGTACACTGCATTCCGCAATTTGTCAATGGGCAAGACTGTAAGGGACAAGTTGGTTAGGGAAGACCTCTGCACTTCATTACAGGTTTGATTCCCATAAAGAATTATGCTCAAATGCCCATAGCTTTGTGTCTTGTTGTTGCAGTCCATACACAAATGTCTTCTCTCAGCTCTCTTCATCTCCTTTCTTCATGTGGTTACTTTGCTGTCACACCCAAAGTCAGAAATGTGATGTTTCCTTTGCTGCGCAACTGAACCTTAAGAGATAGGCAGAGATAAAGTCTTTTAAAGTAAACAGAGTTTGGAAACTGAAAATGTTCTGATTTGGGGGCTGGGCAGCACCCGGGACCAGATCTTCTTGTGTGTGATGAGGCACATATGATAAAGAATCGGAAGGCTGATATCACACAGGCACTAAAGCAAGTGCGCACCCGCCGCCGAATTGCACTAACCGGATCACCTCTCCAAAATAACCTTATGGAATACTACTGTGTAAGTAAATGCTGTTACCTTGCTTGCAATTGAAACAGCTTGCACACACAAACAGTGATTCCTGCATCTGGATATAGCCACTTGTTGAAGAACTGATGTTGTGACTTTCTTGGTGTACCTCATTTCATTTTGTAGATGGTGGATTTTGTGAGAGAAGGCTTCTTGGGACCAGCTCCATCCTTCAAAAGAAGGTTGGACTAATTTTGCTACTACTACCCGATACCCCATTTTGCAGTGACTGTTTTTTGATTAAGTATTGTTTCTCAAGTGCTGCGAGTCCAAGGAACTCAAATCTGATCATGGCAGATCTTTTTTTTGTTCTAGGTTCCAAAATCCCATAGAAAATGGGCAGCATGCAGACTCAACATCAAAGGATGTGCGACTGATGAAGCAGCGGGCGCATGTGTTGCACAAGCAAGTCAAGGGGTTTGTGCAGAGGAAGAATATGACTGTATTGAAAGATGAGCTGCCATCCAAGTGTGTGTATGTGATTTCTGTAAGGCTGTCAAATTTGCAACGAAAACTGTATACTCAGTTTTTGCACAGCCATGGTTTGCTTAGTAACCCTTTGGAGAACAATGGCCGTCGGAGCATTCTCTTCAATGCCTATCATGCCTTGGCTAAGGTCAGTGGTTTTAACTGTTGTTTCTTTGTTGGGTTGGATTGTATCTTCATATTGCAAGGCTCCTCCTGCTCAATGATAGCTACCCATCACCTAAAATGCATTTGGTGGCCAAATGGAGCCAGAATTTCTCATTCAGGGTCTTTTCTTGTAGTTCATCTCCCTATTGATCTGTTGCACTTTGCATCTTGTGTTTCCAAATGCTGGCCCTCCAGCTTGATAGCAACATTGATTGTTGGTTGGATCCTTCACCTTTTTTGTTGAGAGTTTGTGTGTTTGTACACTTGTTTTTCCCAGATCTGGAACCATCCTGACCTGCTACTGCTGGCACAAGAGGAGAAAGATTTACGAAAGGAGGACAACCTTGAGAACTTTACAGTTGATACTGATGAGGATATACCCAATGACGTCGAGACTTGTTTGGATGAGAGCCCCAGAGGTGATCTTCTTTTGCATCTTTCCTTTTTTAAAGTGTCATGTTTTACCATCACAGGCCAACTTGTTTATCTACTGCTCCTCCCACATGTGCAGCAGCAACAATATTCTGCTACATGACTCCTTTTTCTCTTCCTTCTGTATGCATGTTTGTATGCCAGCATTACAATTCCTTCAACTGGTGCAGTGCTCTCTGCAGAAGTAAAGAGCAGAACTGGAAATGGGTGGCGGATGTCATCCACTGTCAAGGCGACAGGGGAGTTGGACGATGTATGTCTCCAGCCAGCCTGCTTCAACCCACAAAGATGCAATTTTGTACCATGAATCTGCCATTTTTGTTCATCCATGTATCACACACATTCTCTAAACTTCAATGTTTGGTCAAACATTTTGTTTATCACAGATGGATAAGTCAGGCTGGTGGAAGGACATTATGGAGGGACAGGCTCGGGAAGTAGTGGAATTGAGTGGCAAGATGGTTCTTCTTCTCAAAATTCTTTCAATAGCATCTGCCAAGGGTGACAAGGTGCTTGTGTTCAGCCAAAGTTTGCACACGCTTGATCTTATCGAAACTTTTCTGGCAAACCTATCACACCTGCATAGTAGTGGCGGATATTGGATGCCGGGAAGAGATTGGTACAGGTACTGAAATACATGGCCATGGCCTTCCTTGCTTTTTGCCTTTGTGGGTGTCTTGAGGATTGTGCAACCACCCTAAACCCTGTACTTACACATAGCATGTATCGAAAAATGTTTGCTTATAATTGTAGGTGTGGTTTTTTGGGTTTTTTGCCACACACAGGCTGGATGGACAAACGTCAGCAAAGGCAAGACAGGATCTGGTGGAGGCATTCAATGACCCGACCAATACTGATGTGCAATGTGTGCTTATCTCTACCCGTGCTGGGTCTTTAGGAATCAACCTTCCTGCTGCCAACCGTGTGATCATTGTAGATGGCTCCTGGAACCCAACCCATGATCTGCAGGCCCTCTTTCGCGCATGGAGGTAGGTGCAGCTGCTGCTCTCACAAAGTGTTTTCTGAATCTGTCAAAAAATGCACAACTACTTCCTAAGTTTTTGTTGGGTTTCTGCAAGTTGGGTCCCCTGTAGAAGGGCTATAGTGGTGAAATTCTTTGCACATACATGCAGAGCTATTTTCAAGTTCTTCAAGACAGACAGTCCCACATGCTGAGAGCAAAAAGCCTTGTACAGTAGACAACTTTGTTGCCTGCTTCTTTCTAGTGGTATAAGTCATCACTTGATGGACTGGGGAAGGGAGGTCGCTGATCTTGTGTGAGCTGGATTGCAAATTTACAATGGCAGGATGAGAATGTGGTGTTTAAAGATGTATTGGGTATTTTTCTGTCTATATTGCTCATGGAAATAAACAAACTTTGGATGTACATCGGGTTGACATTTCAGGTTTGGGCAGAAAAAGAATGTGTATGCATACCGGCTACTTGCTTCAGGTACAATGGAGGAGAAGATTTACAACCGGCAGGTTAGTTCTTTGCATTGCATCCTTCTCTTGATTGGGTGGCCTTAACCTTTATGACAAGATAATCTCAAATCATTCCATGAAAAATATTCTTATGTCTTTGTAAGTAATTGTCTGGAAAATGTGATTATGCAGGTGTCAAAAGAGGGTTTAGCTGCAAGAGTACTTGATGAACACCAGGTTGGTCGGTTTTTTGTGGAAGACGACCTGGAGTTCCTCTTTGTACTGGATGAAGATGAGGATGGTTTGGTGTTTGATGACACAGACACTGGGACCTCACAAGACCTGGATAAACCTTCGTCTTCAAAGCCCTCTACTGTTGTGGCGGTCTCTGGAGTTTCAGGGGGTACCCAATGTGCTAGCCCTACACAGGAGAAAGGGGTAGCAGGTCAATGTACTAACCCTCTACAGGAGAAAGGGGCAGCAGCAGCAGCATCATCAGGCAAACTGAAACGAATGGCCTTCTCAATCCCTGACGATGCTCCGCCACGTGATGATCTGATGGGGAGATTGCTTCTTGAGTATCGACCCAGGTAATCCTTGATGAGAATATAGTCATAGAAATGCAAAATGGGTGTGGACATGGAAAACATGAAAGAGAGCATTAGTTTGTATTTAGAAGTGTGGGTTTGAAGTGGTTTTTTGTTATGGAGCAGGTGGGTTGTGAGGTACCACGAGCATGAGCCTCTACTAGAGGATCTGGAGGATGAGAAACTATCAAAAGAAGAGCAAGCGATAGCATGGGAATCATTTCAGTCTGAGGGGACAGACCGGTTTGTGGTACCAACATTGTCAGCTCCTATACCTTCTGATGACACCACCACTACAACTAGTACTACTCCCAAGCCACAGAGGTGCAAGCCAGGTGATCATGTCCGGCAGCTTGTAAGAGATTCCATGAAACCTGGTGCTTCAATGCTTTGCAAAGTCTGTGGAGATCAGATCTCTTGGGAATCAGTTAGAAGAAAGTAGTAGTAGTAGTTGCGGAGCCAAATTGTTGTCGGTACTTTCTTTCCTCTTGCGCACCATGTTTCAGATTGAGGCACAGCAGCAGCAGGAGGATGTTTTTTCTTTCCCCCTTGTTTTTTTGTATAATAGTATTCACTACATCATGACAATGACACCAATGAAAAATTACATCTATTATCAGTCTTCTGGACTGGAAAGACCAGGTGACATGTCCCAGGAATATGCAGTCTCAAAAGTAGGATTGCAGCAAACATATCCTTTTGCTGTGGCTGAAAACTACCCACAGAAGTGCTGCTACCACTTGACCTGAATTTCCACCTACATGATTGAAACTGTACTCATTTCTGTTTGCAGGTTCTCTTTGGTGAAGAGAAAATTGCATGACAGGTATCATTAGGCGTAAAAATTCATTTCCTATGAGTATCATGGATTCAGTTCAATGTTTGTTTGCATGTCTCAAATGAACTTTGTGCACTGGGTGTAAGACTCTCAAAACCCTGAGGTTTGCTATCATGTAGGTATGCCCTAATGACCCAACGCAATTGCTTAGGGTGGTCCTTGCTGATTCACATGGGATTCCATGTGCCCCATGCTACTCGGGTTAGAGCGTAAGCTAGTGATGCTTTCGGCTACTGGACTCTCAGTTTTATGGGCAACAAATGATGGTGCTTGGCAAGGAAAATATGATTATCATGGCATATGTTGACAATTAATAGTGTGATGTTAGCGCATATATAGAGCACATATGGTGTCTACCAGACTAGAGAATTGTATGCTTTTAGGTTTACCAATTTTAGATAAGGTCACAGAGGAATGGTGCAAAGTTGGCGAACCAAGTATGATTGAGTGTTTCTTTTCTCTTTGGGATTGTCAATGATAGGATTCTCTTGAATTCTTTGCACTTGGTAATTTGGTCTCCTACTTAATGATGGAGTGAAACTCACCACCATTTGCAAGGTGGCTACTAGTGTTATTGACATCAAGGTCAATAGCATGCAATCAATAATGTCAAAACCTTTATGAGAATTGTTGTGTTTCACAAAGAGGTTTGTGACGGGTCCAATGTTTCTATTGATGGAGTCATCTAGATTTTGGTCTTCCCAACTAGCCTTTTTATCGGGGTGCAAAATTTGCGCTTTGTCAATTTGGGGCCCATTCACACTATACATGATAGTGTGAATTCAGACTCTATTGAAATAGTTTTTACATTGTTGAAAGATGTTATTTATTTCAAAGATGATGGTAACATCGGGGCTCATAGAAGGGAGACAAGTTGAGGGTCCACTAGTCATCTCATTCTACCAAAATAGATTTCAGTTTGGAATTAGCTCTAAATCAAGTGAAAAGGTGTCTTTTTGAAGTTTATTTTTGTTTCAAGACCATAGTCGTGGATGATGGAAGTAAGCATATTTCCAATGCCTTGTGCACAAAATTGCATCATATTTTTGTTCATTGAAATGAATTCAAGTTGATTTCATTTCAAGTTGCATGCAATGTCATTCAACAGAAACTTAATTTTCAAAAATCAACTCATGTTTTTCATCATTTCATTGTCACTAATAATGCTGAAGAAGAAGAGATCCAAGTTAATAGAATGTGTACATTGTCATCCTCTCATGCAAGGGAATACCATGAACAATAATACCCATGTTTGTAAGTGTTAGTTCCATCCAAGTTGTAATAGAGGTTGGTTTACTAGAACCAATTGCTTTTATTATGTTTACCATGTCCATACATCCTTAAATGACATACTTCAAACTCCAATGCTCCGTAGAACTTTTGAGGCATGAAATGCAAAAGTAACAATATATGTTGAATATTCCCCAAGTTCTAAATTCATTAACAAGAATTCAACTCTATTTATATGAGCATTTATCATGGATGAAAAACTCCTTATAGGCCTAAACAAAGTTTCCAAGGTAATATATGTAATTGTATTGTGGATGTAGCAACAAAGGCATCAAAGATTCATCTCCTTAATGATGTGTGTTGTATCATTCAATGAGCTAGGCTCAAACCTAACTTTGTTTTGCTAAAATAAGGTCATGTACCTAAGATACATCCTAGTTGTACATCTCAATGCAAACTTTTACATAAACATTAATTATATTTTAAAATCTTGTTTCTATTCAAGTTTATTTTATCAATGTGTTAATCCATTTTCTTTCTTTGCAATAGGTTCTCTAAAGGTGCAAATGAGGTCCACTGTAATTTTTTCCCTTTCATTACACATGAAGGTTGTAAATGAACCTACTCATTAAAGCAACATTCATCCATGCTTATTTTTGTTGGATTCCTAATTATTGTCACATTATCAATGTTCATCATTACCATCTATGATCAATTTGTTTGTTGATAAGCCATTAATATTTAAAATACAATGTAGATCTTGAGTTATTGAAGATTTAATAACAATTATGAATGCTTATTAAGAATGGTTTTCCTTTTGTTGTAAATTTGCATGAACCTATGTAGATCATTATATTGTGAATGGAAATATGATGATTATAATTTGACCTTTTAGGTTCCAAATCCTTTTTCGTTTCATGAATTATGTAGGTAGGAAATGTCACATTTGTTAATGCAATAATAATGATATATAACAATTACTTGTTTTTCCATCATTGTCACATCCACCATCTATTTGTTCTTGTGAATTTTGAATTGCAAAACACTTTTAAAGTTTCATTAAACAACCCCATAACCTTTGTTTCATCATTTGATAATGTGCTCCAATGTTTTGAAATGGAAATTTTGTGTGTCCCAATTTAATTGTGGATTATGCATAAAGTAAGTAAAACTAACTTAATGATTGAGGAGTTTGTTGGGAATGAAATGACATTGAAAGTGACCTTATTAATATGTGACCCAATACTAAAATTTGACATTTTAAAAGTTTCATATCTCACTCATCCCAACGAAAGATTTTGGATGTCAATGATTTCAATAAGGTACAATGTGACCTTATTCACTAGTGCCAACTTATGTTGTCAAACCAGCTCTTTGTCAATAAAGCATCCAAATGCAACATAGTTAAGCAACGTTTGTGCCTTCACTATTGTGAACTTGTTGAATTTTATAGCGATTCATGAAAAAATAGGATGTTGGGTTTGAAGACAAACAAGGACCATAGTTTGTATATTACGCATCAAGATTTAATCTCAATATCCCTATTAAGATTGCACATCCTCATTTCAAAATTCTTCAAGATGTGCATTAATGAAAAAAATATCACATGATGTATGTTGATCACATTTCTTTGGACAATCATTAACAATACGAGCTAGTTGTCCCCAATGTTGATTTGCATGTTGGTGCTACGTTTGATACTCATGGGTGAGTTAAGCAACATCAAGTATGTTAGTTTCCAATATTTTATTTTCACAAAATTATACCTAGAAAAAATATTTTTGAATGCCTTTGTTAAGGAAGGTGGAAATGAGAAAGTATCTATTTTTTAACTTGGGGAGTTAAGGAAAGTAGTAGGCCAGAGAAAGAGGGTAGGTATTTCTCAAAAATTAATAATTATTTTACATCTATTACCCTTTAAGCTTAGGCATAAAAAAATTTAAGTTGGTAAAATGGTGTCACAACATCCATAAGACCTACTAACCATTGTTGTGGATCTATTGCAATTTAGATTTTTGAATTTGAATAAAAGAAAGAAATATTTAAAATTTATGTTTTAGTTAAGTTATGGTATCATGCACCCAAAACATAAATTTTAATATGCATGTGTAAATTGTAGTTCATTTATGTCACTTGTTAATAGATGCACCAAACTATTTTTATTGGGATACCATGCTTTGTTTTTTTTCAATACAATTCATAAATATACACAATTGGTACCTTTTATCAACTAATCTAAACAACAATCATGTTTTTGCAAAGTATGTTGAAGTATTTTAAAAACTAGTTTAATACAAGATCTTAAACTTTTAGAAACATGTTATTGTCACATTTGATACATTCATAGTTTTAGGATTAAAGGTAAAAAGGTTCCACATACTTTCAAGCTTACAAAATTGACATTTTTAGTTTTGCATTGATGAAAGTACTTTTTTAGCATATTTTGAAATGCTTGGACCCGAGGGCCTTGAATTATCTCTAATTGATTTGCATATGGTCATCCTTTGATGTTGTTGGTAGTTGTTAGGACGACATGGAAGATGAAAATTCATTTTGTACCAATGATGGCTTCCAATATATATATATATATACTAGTGACATTCAAAAACTTAAAAGTTTATGATTATATCAAACAACTTGTGCAATAGCACTTAAAGTTGTTAAATCTAGCATAATAAATAGTAGGTCTTTCACATTGCTCTACATAACATGGTTTGAATTGGTTCTTGAATGTGACTTTGTCCCATAAGATGTCTAGTAGTTAGTTACACTAATATACATAGTCATCAAGAAAGATATCACAAGCTTTTGATGAATGTATGTTCCGTGTTCAAGTCTACAAAAGTGGCATTGATCAATGTGCATACCTAAATACCCAACATGAATGAAAAATGAAAGGTGATGGATAAACTCATGGATGAATGACGAACTAACAACATAAATGAAATATCTCATTTGATTTATAAATTTAGTTATAATAATTCTAATGTAAGTTTAATAACTTACATTGAAATAGGTTATGAATGTCATTGATGACAAGGTTTAGAAAGATACTTGTTTGGTTATAATTTAGCTCATCTTGCCATTTAGTGCTAAATCTATCTTCAGATGCTTGCATAGGATGGAACATTAGAAATTTGGAAAAAAAAGAGAAAAACACTGGTAGGCATTGCTTGTGAAATTTCAACTAGACATGGACCTAGATCTGTTTTGGTAGTTCAATACCAAAATTCTTCGTTTGCTTGTTATATTATTTCTTTTCAACTTATTGGGATGGGCACAAAGGTATTTGGGCACGGGTGTCTTTCAGTTCCATGTATACTATTTTTGAACTAATTGGCAAAGAATTACACATTGAACAATAATTCATATCAACCAAGGTTCATGTGATTATTATCTATTGTAAGTTGAGAGGAAAAAAATGGGGACATTTGACAATTGCTTGAGAGAAATTGAGGAATGCCATTGGGAAAATGATTAGTTGAAATTTCTATTTTTCAAGGAAATAAGTAACACGACCCAATTTCATACAACTTTTAGTGGGGATGGCTACCTAGTAGTGTATCTCCTTTTATTTAATCCTCAATAGTGATCATGGAGGGGGTGTCCACCTACAATCAATGGTTACCATCTTTATTCGACCTAGGCTACATTCGAAGTTGCCACCACCAACACCACAAAATTCCAAGTCCAACAACTGCACTTAATTTGCCTCAAGCTGGTCCCTTTCTCCCATCTCCTTAACAAAACATAAACTTCAATCCCAACTCCCATCCAATTCTCATCCAATTCTCATCCACATGCCCTTTCTTCTCTCATATTGATTGACATTGTCCATTAATTCTACATTTAAGTGTAGGGTAATGTGGGATGAATGGGGCATTCCTGAACTAAGCGCCTGCTTGAGGCAGAGTCAAGTGGTGCTTCCCTCCGGAATGCCCCATTCATCGCACATACCCAGCGTAAAAGTTCTTGCAGAATTTACCTTTTTCCTGTGATGTCTGGTGGGTATCAGACGGGTACAACATGATAAAAAGCAAGATTAGGAAAGCAAAATGCCTGCTTAATTTCTTGTAATACATGAACCCAAAATTCATCACCAAGGAAAGAGACATTAAATCTTTTTCATCCCTAAGGAAAGAGACATTACTCTTCTTCTTCATCCCTAAAGATGATACATGGCATTCATCCACCAAGGAACTATTTAATGAAATGAAGCTGACGGGTTCAATATTCGTCCATGCGGTTACCATCCATCCAAAATGAATGAGAAATGACCTCATTGGCAACAACCCTCCTTCCAGTTTTTTGGAGATTTTAAAAAATCAAAGAACCGTTGGTTTCAATGCATTCCAAAACTCAAAGAACCTAACAGTTTTCATTACATTACCTGTTGTCAGCTGTGTCCATTATCAAGAGGGCCCCTTCCTTCTGTTGTCTTTTAGGAGGTATCTCCCATTTTTTTTTAAAACTCCCCTTCTTTCATTTGCAAGAGTGAAAACCTAATTTTTGGCGCATGCATTATGTAAGGTAAGGCCATCAATCGATCAAAGGGCATTACAAGAAGCAGGTCCATGTTTGGTTCCCACCTCGCACGGCACGGCCCCTTCTTTTTTGGTAATGCCCTCAACCTAGGGCCTTACCCTACACAAAACAAATCTTCCTGTGAAGCTCTGATGTGAAGCTGTGAGCAGAACTTACCATGGATGATTGATTAGTAGTAAATAGGCACAAGTTTGTGTGATTAGTGAAGGCTGCAGGTTGTTAATCTGCTAGGGTATTGGATGAAGAAACACAACTCAGAAGCACCAGGAGCAGCACCCTCACAAGAACACACCAAGTTCAAACTCACAGCACACATTTTCACACATCCAAAAACAAAAGCAAAAAAACATCTGACCATTCAGTGAAACGCACGATCCAGCCAATAAAGTAAAACACAAGATCTGACGAATGAGTGAAACAAGCGACAACTGAAAGAAAAATAAAACACAAGTTCTGTGGTCGGTTCAACACTTGACAACATTGTAACTCTTTTCATTGCACTCCAGCTCCTACAACCATCTGACCTATTCGACATTCCAATACAAAACCATTAGATCGCACTTTCTCATGATACCCAGTAAAGTTATGCGGAAAGTCCCGCGATGGAATGGGGAGGGGGGCGAGAACAGTCAGGTTCGGCCTAAAAGGCCATCAAACGTGTAACTAGAAGTGAAAATTTTACAAAACGAAATAACTGGGACACAGCCTAGTTTTTCCAGCAATTAATTTTTGGTGGTAAAGTGAGTTTTATATCCTGTCTTTCCTTTTTTCCTGAGCGCCTCCACTGCTGCTACATATAATTTCACTGCTTCTTCCTGTACAATCACTATAATTACTCTTGAAATTTGTGCATTAAATGCTGATTTTCAGCATTTCGTACTGAGATTTAATAAAATTTCCGTACTTTGTTGATACCATTGAAAGAGGGGGTTGAGGGGGGGTGAAAGCAAGCCCAAAGACATAATGAAGACAGGGTGACTTTACAGACAACTCTAGTAAGTATCACAGGGGAAAAAAAGCAAGGTGTTTCAAGAAATGCAATGCCCGTTCCTGCCACCATTCTTTTTTTTTTTTTGAAGCACCTTGTTTTTTTGAGACAGCAAAAGGAAGCATTGTGTAAGTTTCCCTCTAATTACACTATGAAAATTGGAGCAGATCTTTCCCAGTGTTGTGTGAGCGTATCCGTTTTGAAGGGTAATAACCGGGGGTTCAGGGTCAGGTTCTTGTGACCCAGACCCAAGTGGACATCATTTTGTTGGAACCAACACAAGAACTGGACCGTGGTGAAAATGTTTTGCTAGATCTTTTACTAGAACTGTAACGGTGAAAAAATATTTTTGAAAACAAGGTCATGATATGTATGTTAAAAAGTCGACTTAAAAAAAAACTTATTATTAAGTATACTCAACTTTATAATCAAATATTAATTTTAATTAGTTGTTCAACTATATACTTACATAGATCCCTGTTTTAATTTGTTATAAAACTTTGTACTCACATAATCTTTAGCATAGAAGAATCTTTAGCAAACTCAAATAATTGCATAAAATTCGTCTCTAAGGTACACATAAACTTGTTCAATTGTTGGCTGGCCCCACATCACCACCATGCACCCTATTAAGGGGGGCCAGGCCTGGGCACTAACTCAGAACCCCTTTTGGGATGATAGTGTTGGGCAGGGCAGGGCAGCAGCAAAAACCATGCCTTGTCTAATTGTCTTACTTACACACGAGGGATTCTTGTGTCCATTTTTTAATGGCAATGCAAAGGGGGGTGGGGGGGGCAACGTTGCCTTTGAACCAACTATGAACAAGCATGGATTTTGCTGCTGCCCTGCCCAGAAATGCCAAGGTGGGGCAGGTCAGGCAAGGGACGCATGGGTCCCACAGGGAGAGGGAGAGATCGCGCAAGACCGAAGGAGACTCTGGGCTACTAGTCGGTGGTCAATGGGGAAGTCGCCATTATGGGCCCAAGTTGACAATGTAGTCACATAAAAGGAAAATGGAGAGAAACCCTAAAACCTTATGCTCTCTCTCACGCCCAGAACAGAAAGATCAAGTTAATGATATAACCGTGCCAATCTTTATTCCCCGAAAATGAAACAACAACCCCCCTCAATCTATTGTGTGGCATTGTAGATGATCTGCTTTGTGATTTCTTGGAAAATTTCATCTGACAAGTCTTTACATTCCCATAAGGCCCTTGATGGAGGACATTCCTAGAAGTGGGCTCACGGCTCACACTCAACTCCTTACATGGGCCCCCTTTTTTTTTCTAGTAATATCCTCAACCTTGGGCCTTAGCCTAGAATCAAATAACTCTTGGGATAGATCCTATACCCAGATCAACATAAACAACATGGAATGACACAAATCCCAAATTTCCCTTGTAAAATAGACTCCAATGGTTTCACCAACCACACATACTTGATGATTTAGACATTGCCAACAATTAACTCAACTCCCACATGGACAATCAGAACCTTCAATGTTCACAAAAATGCCTCAAGAGTTTGTCAAAGAAAATTATAGTACCTTCATAGATCAACAATCACATTTTTCATGATCTCTTAGACACTAAAATACCTTCAAAGTTCCCATCATTTGGGTGCTTTCACATGAAGTGTATAGAAGTACAACACACAAACAAACACACACACACACAAATTGAGATGCCAATTGACCATTCTTGAAATCCCTTTGGTTCTTCATCATTCCTTGATCATCAACCTTTAACTTTGTAGCTACAACTAAACTTTTGTCTATAAAGGTTCATGGTGCAACAAAATACTTCATCACTTTTTGAAAATAGAAAGTATGTTATCACCAAAACTAATATCCTAAACTCTTTATCATGCATTAAAAAATCCTCAACAACTTATCTATTCACCACTTTTCATTTGTTGAAGTCCCCCCCCCCTCATTTTTCCACTACAATCCTCCTTTTATCCTCCTTTCCTACCTAACTTCCTTTTCATAGTTCATTAAAACATTTGTGCAAAATAAGCCACACCACCAAACTTGTGTCCAACACAAACACAACAACCTGTAATAGCTATTGAAAATTTATAAAAAAAGTTGGACATAACTTGCAAACAACAAACAATGTGGAAAAATAACAACAATCACCAAAAAATTCACATCATCTTTAACCACCTAGAAACTTGTTTTATGCTTCCAACAATTGATGGCACTGTTCCATTTTCCATTAGGCTTATTGGGTCTAGAAATTTTCATCGAGTTGAATGCATTTCTTTTATCAAACATGCCCATCCATCATGTGCACACATAATACTTCAAATGTCACTGACACATTGCCTCAAGGTTGAGGCAAAAATTTACATTAAATCTTATACACCCATTCACAGCATCTACACCTATTGGTAAAACCAACATTAAAGGGAAAGCATGATGGAAAAGAAGGAAGGGAAGGGACCTGAGTTTTGACTCCTAGATAAATTGGTCCCAAAGCATGTGATCCTTTTGAGTACCAAAGTAAATGGGAAAATAATCTTTGGGATTTGGATGATCATGTGCCATGGCATCCGGTTGAAAACTTATTGCACTTACAGTAATTGGAATGGTGAAATTGGGCAACCAACAATAAGGCTTTGATTGTGTCCTCTCTAGCAATGAATTGTTTTGCTCTAGGCTAGCATAGTTAATTGTGTTGGTAGAAGAAGGCCTTTTGAGATTGTCGAATATAAATATTACCCATTTCAGAAATGTCCCCAATTCAAGACTCAAGGGGCTTAATTGTAGGTAAAGGTTGCCTCCCCATGCACCTTATAAACCATTAGCAATACCTTATGGGTGAGGTGGCATACTCACAATACCCACCCTATTTCAGGCACATGCGGTGCGGGTGTGATTAAGCAATAGCATGTGGACACTAATGCAACTATTAGTTAATCATTAGTAGTTCATGTCTATGCAAGGAGGGTGCTGCCAAGAAAATACGCACCCCCAAGTAATTGTCATTTTGGATGACAAATCCTAAAAACATACCAACATTTACAACAGAATTGAATAGTAATAATAATTGTTTCAAAAAAAAATTGACATTCATTTTGTTTATCATTTTATTGGCACTTTACATATGAAAGCAAGGGCAAGAGATCATGAATGAAAAAACCTTCTCAATTAACTATATAGAACTCCACAAAAGGTGGCGGAAGAAAAAAGAAGATGAGAAAGGAGAAGGAAAAAAGGAAGAGGGAAAACATAGTTTATAATATTTCTATGGAGAGCCACTGTAAGTATGTTCTTAAAGACATTTAGCTCCAACACACTAAGTTTTTACTTACTAGAAGAAAAGGAGACTAATTTAGAAGATGTGTTTAGAAAGCAACAAGATATGGCAAACAAGAACATGTGAGACATGTGTAGCAAAAAACTAGAACACACATGATCACCCAATAGGTCATTCCAATTTGAAGTCAAAAGATGAATACATTGATCGCAAAGATGTTTTCCAAATAAACTAGTTGCCTAGTGCTAAATCGTACAAAAACTCTTAATGTCAACACAAATGCAGCAACTATAGGTCACTAGGGGTCAAATCCCTCCGATCTCACTCTCAATGAGCTCCATTGGTCTTCCTAAACTTTTCTAAATTACAACAAACCACAGAACTTTGGGGACAAATCCAATACCCATATCAACATAAACAAAATGGAATAACACAAATCCCAAATTTCCCTTGTAAAATAAACTCCAATGGTTTCACCAGCCACACATATTCGATGATTTAGACATTGTCAACAATTAACACAACTCCCACATGGACAATCAGAACCTTCAATGTTCACAAAAATGCCTCAAGAGTTTGACAAAGAAAATTATAGTACCTTCATAAATCAACAATCACATTTTTCATGATCTCGTAAACACTAAAATACCTTCAAAGTTCCCATCATTTGGGTGCTTTCACATGAAGTGTATAAAAGTACAACACACAAACAAACACACAAACAAATTGAGATGCCAATTGACCATTCTTGAGATCCCTTTGGTTCTTCATCATTCCTTGGTCATCAACCCTTAATTTTGTAGCTACAACTAAACTTTTGTCTATAAAGGTTCATGGTACAACAAATACTTCATCACTTTTTGAAAATAAAAAGTATGTTGTCACCAAAACTAATATCCTAAACTCTTTATCATGCATTAAAAAATCCCTAACAACTTATCTATTCACCACTTTTCATTTGTTGAAGTCCCCCCTTCATTTTTCCACCACAATCCTCCTTTTATCCTCCTCTCCTACCTAGCTTCCTTTTCATAGTTCATTAAAACATTTGCACAAAACAAACCACACCACAAAACTTGTGTCCATCACAAACACAACAACTTGTAGTAGTGTTGAAAATAAAAGAAAAAGTTGGACATAACTTGCAAACAACAAACAATGTGGAAAAATAACAACAATCACCAAAAACTTCACATCATCCTCAACCACTTAAAAACTTGTTGTTTTATGCTTCCAATAGTTGATGGCACTGTTCAATCTTCCATTAGGGTTGCATTCCATATTTTCTCATCACACATGGAAAAACTTATGTGGGAATTTTGTTAATGAATAAGAAAAGCTCAAAGATAACAACTAGAAACACCGAATTTTTCAAATTTTGAAAAAAATAAAATAACACATGAGGAACCTACAATGCAAGAGGAATTTGAAAAACCAACAAAATAAGATTTGGAGCAAAGTCAAGAGGATCAAGTGAGAGCTACATGGATTCCACAAGGGCCAAGACAATAGGTATTCCAATAAAACCTAATAGCCTTTGGTGTTGGACCTTTAAAGAAACCACATTAAAAAATGGTGAAAAATGGATTACAAAAAGAAGAAGATTGCTACTAGTTTGCATTGGCACCAAAGAAATATATTGTAAAATTCAAGTGGATACAAATGTGGATTGGTTTAAAGAGGAAAGAGAAAAATTGGGCAAATTGTGTAAGGTTGACAGGGCTATTTGAAGTTGAGTGGAAAACACCTAGACATGAGTTGTTGGAAGGTTAATATACATGATCAAATATTTGCATGGGTGAACAACAAGGTTGTATGTATTGACAAAAACATGATTATAACCAAATTTAGGATTTTAAACAAAGGAGACCAAAAGTTGTCTATTTGTTTCAAGAAGAAAGTTAAACAAGCATTGGGTCAAATTAAAGGGCAAAAACACATGTAGGTTAGGACCAATGGAATGTTTCCAAAATGATGCATTTGTACAATGTTAGGTTTATTACTCTTTTGGGTGAAAACATGGTTAAATATACAAAAAAGTAGTTAGAAAAAGGTAGTAAAAAAAGGTCTAGTTTTTGACACAAGTAGAAGAAAGTAGATTGAAAATAATTGAAAATAACATAATAAAATCATCGTGCTTTTCTTTGAGTTTATAGTGAGGTGATCTTATTGGAGGAAAAGACAAAACATACGACATATTTCAACAAAAACATGTATAGCAAAAAATACCAGTAAGGTAGAGGGAAAGATCTTCTACACCCTAATATACATGGGTGATGAAGGAATAACAATCACCAAACCCTATTAAGATGATGAATTCATCTATTAACTTGAAAGGGAATAATGGTTACCAACGCCCGTATGCATGGTCAACCTCCACCATGACAACATGTTGCTGTATTTTTGGAGAAAACATTGGAGATGAAGGCAAAGGACCTACCTGATTGGTGGGACATGGTGCAAGACATGTTCCAAGAAGATCTAAAAGCAATGTTCCAAAAGTTCAAGTTGGATGAAAACATGTAGATGCTCCAATTGAAGGCATACCAAGTATAATTTCTTAATTTCCATTATCTACCTCCAAGATTAAATCCAGAAAAACTATTTGGAAACTTAGTGAATGATGAAACAAGTATAAGTGGAAAAGATTAAGAGGATGAAAAAAAACGAGTTGAGGAATCAAAGGTTGAACATGAACTTGCAAGGAAAATGGAGATAAAAGGGGGAGTTGACACAATAGGTATGGAAGAAGAGGACACTATAATATAATAATACCAAACATTCGTTGTTGTCCAATAAGAATCTTGGTCAAATTTGAGTTCAGCACACCATCTTAAACATCACATGACAAGGACTAATAAACATAGGAGCAACCACAAGAAAAGTTGTCAACACACTAATAGGTGGTGGTTTAACAACAACAAAAGGTGAATTCAACAAACTAGGTGGTGCACCAACATGTATTTGCAAAGCAATCACCATCAAACCAAGAGGCAATAGTGGCAATATTTCAACAAATAGCCAAGGAATAATAGTAGTTGGAGCTTACCTTAACATTAAAATCAATTGTACATCACAAGGATTTTGAAGATGAAATCCAAAATATAGGTAAGGTAATGTTAAAAATAAAATTTTGAACATTTTTTAATGCAAATTTGGAATGTTACTTACACCTTCCTATTTTGGGCAGTGGAACTTGGAAATTTTCAGATAATTTTGTTTTTTATTGTAGAATTAAAGTTGTAGTAGTTAGTGCAAGTAGGAACAATACCTATTAGTACTAATTGTATGTGTGTAATGAATTTACATGTAGATGTGTAGGACATTGAAAAATGTTTAGAATTTTGTCTAAAGAACCCAATCAAGAAGTGTGAATTTAATAATTATTGACCACCTTCAAACATGCTAAGTGAATCTTGGTCAAGATCTACATCATCATCATGGTCGTTCACATCAAGAGATATGTTAGGGGGATTAGGCATTTGTAAGGGTTGTTGGGATCCAAAAGGTTCAAATGTATCATTAGGCGGGTTGGGGTGACCATGGAATTCTTCACAAAAGTTTCGGTTTCCTTTGTGCTTGTGAGCTTGTTAGGATTGACACCTAGAGCCACTTCAATAGCTACTAGGACCAATCTATTATTGGTTGACATTAATCTAATTGTTTGGGGAACATGGGATTTTAAATGCAACATGGGGCCAAATTGTTTTTAACATGGATGTTATGCCTTTGTGCCACCCAAAATCTGTTGATTTGACACCAATCAACATTGTGGCTTGTCCCATTTGACTAGAACCCATTGACCATATGGACAAAGGTGGCAAAGTTTTGTTCAACTTGACTAGATTTTCAATTTGATTGATAGTAAAATAGGTCATTTTAGTCAAGTTCATTAGTAAAAATTACACATGCCATTTAGGCCATGGGTTTTTAATCAAAATGGACATGTTCATTAGGAGAATCGAAGAAGGTAATGGGTAGTTGCAAACTACATTGCTTGAAATGGATTGTCACAAAGGCAAGGTTTTCATCATTATTGCATAAAATTTTTACTTATTATTGGATGTCACAAAAAAGGACTCATTTATGTGAAGGTAACACATGAAACATTTCAATAATGAAAAAATCATAACAAAATAATGAAAGGTCCCTCGTAAAAGGATTTTGTATGGACTATGCTAATCTCTTTAAAATTGAATATGGACATTCATTTAAACATCATTTGAATGTCCATATTCAAATATGATTCAAATGATGTTTACAATGAATGTTTAAAATTGAATCAATTTGAGGGTTGAACTAGTTTATGGGGCTTAAAGTACAATCAAAATACAAAGGATAAAGACTTTCAAAAGGAACTTTGATCCATTGCTTTTGGTCCACCCTAGAGTGCTTATACCTTAATCAACTTGAATTTTTTAAAAAATCATAAATTGTAGTAATGATATTTGAATATCAAGAATTTTGCCCATACTTGCAAATTAGAAAACAAAGCAAATGGTGGCGTTAAGAAGGATATACAAACATACCTTAATATCCAAAATTTCACCCAAATTTATAGACAAAAAAAAAAACCAAATGGTGCCTTAAAGACAAATTTACAAACATACCTAGTACCTAGAATTTGACCTATTGGCTGAAAATTAAGAAACATCTAAAATGGTGTCCTCAAGATGAATTTACAATGAGACAAGGGTACCCAAAATCTTACCCAAAGTTGCAAACCAAAAAACACATGAAATGGTATCCTTCAAGGTGAATTTATAAACATATTTAAATTTACTCAAAATCTTGCCCAAAGTTGCAAACCTAAAAATAATTAAATGGTGGCTTTTAGATGAATTGACAAACATACATAAGTACGCAAAATTACCCACATTTGCAAACTAAAAATTAAAGACTTGAAATGGTGCCTTCAAAATGAATTTACAAACATACAAAGGTATTTAAAATATTACCCTTTAGTTGCATACTAGAAAACATCTCAATTAGTGCCTTCAAGATGAATTTACAATGATACAAAGGTACCCAAAATCATACCTACAACTAAAAACTAGAAAAAAACTTGAAATGGTACAAGATAAATTTATAAACATATTTATGCATACCCTTAATCTTACCTACATTTGCAAACCATAAAACACCTCAAATGGCACCCCTCAAGATGAACATAGATGATGCCTGGGTAGGCATAATGTTTTGAAGAGTTGTAAACCAAAAAACACACCAAATGGTACCTTTCAAGATGATTTTCATAAATACCAAAAATTCAACCTTGAGTTGTAAATTAAAAAGCACAACAAAATGTTGCTTCTAAGTTCAGTTAGAAACATATTTAATTGCCAAATATTATAAATAGCCCTAAATATTACCAAATATTACCCTAATTACCATATTTAGAAATTCAACTTTGAGGTGTAGACCAGTAGGAACCTTAAATGGTTATTTGATCCTAAATATGTAAACTATAAAGAACTTTGAACCTTAAAGTTTAAGATGAATACAAGTGCATCCTAGAGTTTGGACCTTGAGCTACATACCACAAAGGAACCTCAAATGGTTCACTATAAATTGAATGTAATAACATACATATGTACCCATGACTTGAGTTGTACATTAGAAAATACCTTGATAAATGTTTGTCCCTTGTATGAATTACAAAATATTACATAGATACTTTAAATTACATTTGCAACTTTTCATCTTTGAGTTGTATTGTTTTTTTCATTTGCAAATAATAATTCAAAATTTCCACTTCAAATGATAATTGTTTTTTTAAACGAATACCTTCTAAACTTTAGCTAGATAATGGATTGATTGTAAAAGAGGTTGTCACCTTTGACAATTTAGGGCCTTGTGCCATTTCACACTTTTGTTTACAACTTTATACCAATTTTTATTGACTTGGTGTAAACACCATAAGGAAAGGTTCTTGTGGAGCTATAGGCATGGTAGAATATGGCCTATCACAATGATGTGAAGGAGAGGTGAAAGTATTGAGGCTTGATGTTTTGGATTTAAAAAAAATAAATGCACATGTTTTAAGGTAGATGGGGATGTCAATTTTGGGATGACTATAGGCTTGGGCACATTCATTAAAAATGATGCACATCCAACTTCTTAGTGTTATGTTAAAAATAATGGATCTTTAATTATAATTAGTTAAAATTATTTTTTACAATTAAGCTAATTAATTAATTAATTTTTTAATTGTTAATTTGTTAGAATCATTCTTTACAAGTCAACAAAACAATTATGACCCAATAAGATGGTGTAGTTTACTATTATGTGAAGGTACATACAAATGATTTCTCCTAAATATGTCATTTTCAAATTATTTCAAATTTTTAAAAGAATCTTTTAAGTATTGAAAACATTGGTTACACTATTTTAAAAATATTTTTGGGTATCTTATGTTCATTGGATTCATTTCAAACTCAACCAAACATTCTTATAATAAATTAGAAACATGTTTGTGTAAGTGCACCACACACTTTCAAGATTGATTCAACTTACCACTTTCAAATGTGAAAAATTAGACAATAGTTACACGTGTAGTGGATCATTATGTTGCAAACTTACTTACCCATTGCGAAAACATTTGAAGGATTGTGAGACTTGCACATTAAGCATGACTTCCAAGACACATTTTATTAAGTCCTTCACCAAGTTTACAACAAATAATTGACTAGGACCACAATGAAAATAAGTAAACCTCCCATAAAGAAAGTTCATGAAAGCAACAATCATAGAAAATGTCTTGGTTTTTGGAAGCATCATTTGCCTTGGATGAGAGCACACACACCATTGCTCTCTTTTGTTTTCAAGCACAATGTTCAATCCTAAAGTCTTTCTCCTCATTTGTTACATGGGGTAATCTCCAACACCAAACTTCCATTGAACCCTTTTGCACTCTACACGTTCTTGCACTTGGTGACCTTGTTGCAGTCCATGTCACTTTTGCACATGAAGCTCTTTCAAACGTAGATTCTTTCCTCAAAGCATTTTATGTCGACCTTTTTTTTACAACAATTCACATTTGGCAACAAAATTGTTACATTTGCTGAAGTTCACATTCAGTAAGAAAGTTGCATAAAACATCATACAAAAAGGTCACACACAAGCTTAAAATTTTCAAACACTTGTAGGGTTAAACTTGTGCACAACTTTCCGATTGTCATTGTTTTTTATAGGCATAGACAAGGGATGAAATTAGTTTTGCCCCCACTTTGGGTCAAAATATTGGTTTCATACCTAGTTGAATTGCCTTTTTCAAACTTCACAATTTACACACCCTATTTTAGTGAAATTGGGGTTTTTCATGCCCAATCTGTATGACTTCACAAATAACTTTAATATTTGAATTTTTTTCTCAAAATTTGGAAGCTTTGGCATGTTTCTTTTAACAAAGATGTTTTGTTTGAGTCTAAGTGGAATTTGGGTTGCCAAGTCAAGAAAAAATTCCAAAAGCAAATAGTGATCTAGTGTGAGTGAACCCATGGATGGTTTCACTTCAAAGTTCCCAAATTCCTTATAAATATTTATCACATGCTGCAAAAAATTTCCAAGTGATCTTATACACAAAAATGATTCATAGTTCTCACTTGACGCATTATGCCCACTTGTGCTTAGAATGGATGAAACCCTACGTATCCTACAATGTTGGGAGGGTATTAGGTTCTCAGTGTTAAATATAGAATTTAAGTTCAAGTTCTTGTGATTCAAATCCGAACTTTTTTGAAATTAGCATAAGAATTAGTAGATATGTTGAACTTTATAATTATGATTAGATTTCAATTAGTTTTTGAAGTTCATATTTATACAAACCCATCCTTTAATGGGTTGTCAAACTTTGTACCTATACGATTTTTAGCATAGGGGAACATGTAGTTTGTACATGGAACTAAACCCAATTTTTGAACATGGCACATAGGTTATTGAATTTTGGGTTTTTTTTTTACTACAAGGAACCAAAAAGACAATGCACAATAGGCACATGTGTACAATTGGAACAAAGAAATCTCATCCCATTGCTAATGAAATCTTTTATGAAATTGTTGTATATTTCAATTTACATTAGTATTTGACCTCGGTGTATTGGGCACTTATTCAAGTTAATTGACTTTACAAGAAACAAATTATTTGAGCCTCAAGGTGAAGGAAAAGAATGCATCCTAATAGTAAAAATGCATAATTTCATGTTCATTATTGGATGGTGTGGCCCTTAAACTCTTTATCAATTTTCAATTTCTTATGCCACAAAATTTCAAATTCTCTCACACATGTAATCAAGTTTTGGACTAGGTAACCAGCTCAAAGTGTGTATGTTAATGGGAATAGTTGAGGCAAATGGTTGTCAAGACTATTCACGGTTATGCACCTCAACTAATCACAATCAACCTGTGCAGGTGAGCCGGTTATTGGACATAGCCAAAACCCTGATGATAATTGAGATGCCCTCTTTTCATCCAAACACATAGTGGTTAGGAATGTTCATCCAAGCAACAAAGGGTTACACACATAGTGGTTAGGAATGTTCATCCAAGCAACAAAGGGTTACACACATAGTGGTGTGGAATGTTCATCCAAGCAACAAAGGGTTACACGCATAGTGGTTAGGAATGTTCATCCAAGCAACAAAGGGTTACACGCACAGTGGTTAGGAATCTTCATCCAAGCAACAAAGGGGTTACACACATAGTGGTTAGGAATCTTCATCCAAGCAACAAAGGGTTACACACATAGTGGTTAGGAATGTTCATCCAAGCAACAAAGGGGTTACACACATAGTGGTTAGGAATGTTCATCCAAGCAACAAAGGGTTACACCCATAGTGGTTAGGAATCTTCATCCAAGCAACAAAGGGGTTACACATATAGTGGTTAGGAATCTTCATCCAAGCAACAAAGGGTTACACGCATAGTGGTTAGGAATCTTCATCCAAGCAACAAAGGGGTTACACACATAGTGGTTAGGAATCTTCATCCAAGCAACAAAGGGGTTACGGCATCATTGGGCCAATAAGAGTCCACGGTGGCACCTTGTGCTAACTAGTAGATCATTCATGAAATAGAGGTGAAAGGTTATAAGTTGTAACTTGCGACTCGACAGCCAATCAGAGCATTGAGATTTTCCCCAGAGATGGTTCCGTAGTGTCTTATTCTGGTACTTTTTTAATTGGCCGTTTTCCGATGGTTATGTTGTCTTATTCAGGTACTTTTTTCAATGGGCGTTTTCCGTTCCAAAATGCTCATCTCCTTTGGTTCTACCGATTCCACTTCAGATGATGTGAATCAAGAGCGTTAAAACACTGGAGTGAAGTGAATCAACGGTGGGGGAACACCCCGGTTGGTTATATATACTCTTGGAAACTCACCCTGCTGGCAGAACCCCCGTCCCTGACCAGCTGACGGAACCGGATTCCACCCCCAATGGGGCCGATGGACGCATTCCAAGGTGGAATGGCCGGTGCAGTACATTAAAGGTAAGCCTGGGGGCAGCTGATTCGGGTGTTGGGACACAGAATCAATGGGCAGAGTGACCAATTCTGCCACTTAGCGCCTGCTGCTGCTGCTGCTGCTGCTGCTGCCTTTTTTTCTCGACCTCACTGACGACGACTTGATTTGAACTCCCATTTTTTCTTTTAATTATGTTTTTGTCTTTTTCTCCTTCCTGCCACCAGCTAGCTAGCTAGCTAGCTAGCTACTGTACTACTGTGACCCTTTTTATGTCAGAGAACGGGTCCTGCGGAGCCGATTCTGCCAACTGCAAGATTCTTTCTTTCTTTTCTTTCTATGGGGGACTGAAAAGTTCATCCATTTTGGTTTTTGCTTTCGGCCAGGTTGTGATGATGACGATGATGATGATGACAAAAGTAACGAACAGAACAGACGACATCATGGGTTAGTTTGATGTGGAGTTTGTTTTTTTTGGGGTCCCAGTTTGATGTGGAGTTGTTTTTATTGGGGCACAGTTTGATGATGTGGAATTTGTTTTTTGGGGCACGGTTTGATGATGTGGAGTTTGTTTTTTGGGGCCCAGTTTGATGTGGAGTTTGTTTTTTCGGTTCCCAGTTTGATGTGGAGTTTGTTTTTTTGGTGCCCAGTTTAATGTGAAGTTTGTTTTTATTGGGCCGCAGTTTGATGTGGAGTTTGTGTTTTGGAGGGCAGTTTGAGGGGTCCCTCTCTGGGGAAACTGGGATTCTGGCACAAGGAATCAAGTCTCGCACACGGATTTTGTGCAGAATCCACAGCCAATTACGACTGACGGTGGAACACTTCTTGCCTGCCTGCCTGCCTGCCTGCCTGCCTGACTCACTCACTCACTCACACAGCCATGCATGAAGGAAGCAAGGCTGTACGTGGCACATCCCAAGTGAAAGAGCGTGGCTTCCAGGGAGAGGAACTTGGGAGAAGGATTACGCTGAGCCAAATTGACGAATGCGGACTTGCGCATTTTCCAGGGGCAGCAGATGTCCGATGATGATCATGATGATGTCTGCCGCTATTCACTGCAGCGTCCTACACACACCCAATATATATTTAAACAAATGCGCATCTGATTTCTTGCAATTATTTCCTATTCATGTGCGTCTGATTCCCAGCAAAAGTTTTTGTCCAGTTGTTCCTGCTTGCTTGCTTGCTTACTTGCCCGCCTGCCTGCCTGCGGCTCATCTCTCTTTTTGTGAGTAAGTAACGTGGTGTCTTAAAGTTGACCTTATACCACTGATCATAGGCCTTTGCGATCATCGCTCCGGCTGCATTCTGCAGCATTCCGTCATCACGTGCCTGCTTTCAATGTGAACACCCAATTTCATGCAAAGCAAGCAACCGTCGTAGCAAGAGCTTCTGCTAAAGTTTGTAGACTACTTGTCCTCATATATTGTGAGGAGAGTGGTAATTATGAAAACTCAAATATTTCACCATAGCAAAAATATAAGACATCCTCTTAAAAGGAACCAAAATCCTTCAAGAGATTATAACTCTATAACAACTAATCTCAAGTTTCAACACAAGCCAAAATATCATCATCTTTAAAAGATCCTCATGTTAAAACAAACCTATTAGTACCTAGGGGCCATCTCTTAAGCTACTATACTCTGTAATGAATCTAAACACAATATCCCAGCCTTGGTAGGCAACGCTACAAATGAAAGGAGGAGATGCATGTCTACTTGACTTGAACAAAGAAGATTACCATGTGTACATAATTTATGAGAGAGCAATCCTAGTTTTGTGAATAATGTAATTTTTAGGTGGTGGGGTTTGGACAATTCTGCATGGGCAAGGTAGGAAATGGAATTGGCCACTCCCTGCTATTAATAGCTGTTAGGTCTTGTACCACCCAAACATAGAGGTCCCAAGGCTCAACAACAGGGCCAGGGTTTCTTTTAAGGATCTTGTGATGTAGTCGAAGTGACAATAAGCCAGAAAATAGTTTAGCCAAATTTGGCTACATATTACATATGGAAGTAGGGGAAGAAAAAAGAATCCTTCTATATTCTTGGCTACATACTAGAACTTATCATGGAAGTCTGGTGATTTGAAATTTTTTTCTTCAAAAATTGGCAAGTTTGGGCCAAAATTTTCCATGAGAAAAATCCTTTGTATAGGTTAAAATCATATTTTCTCAAGTCCAAATTTGGCAAAAATTCACCAGTGAAGGAAACCCTGATTAGATCAGCATGCATGATGAACAGCTGATTCAGCATGAAATTTAGTTGATCAAAGGGAGAATAAGACCAAACAACCGTTAACATACTCACAATTTTACATGTAGAGATATACTAGAGATCTGCTGTTCATATTGTAGCGATGTTCTGTTTATTGAACGAGCAGCACCTAAAAGATGAGTATGTGGAGAGTGACCCCATTAATAAGGACTAGGACTCTTGATGGTTGCAGAATGCTTGGTGCCTGTTTCCTTTTGATGAAAGAAACTGTGGCAACCATAAATTAACCAAAGCATCTGAAAAACGGGAAAGCAAGGAACAAAATGGAAGGACCCACGACGTCCAAAGAAGACAAATGAACCACCTAAGAGGGTGAACTACAAGGGGAACATCAAGTTCCTGAACCCCATCCTGTCGCCAAGTTTTGGATGGGCATAAACTATATTTTCGAACTGCTATTATATAGGGTGCTACATCATGGTAGGCCCACTAGGTAGGTACCTGATGTTCTGCCAAAGTTAAGCTTTTTGGGCCATTTAAAACATTTTGCCCAGATAAATCATATGTGGGCAACTCATGTGTGTCAAACTTGGAACTAGGAATGCTCAAAATGACACGGGCTAAAAACAATGCTGTAAACACTTTTGATCACAAAAGGTCCTATGTTTGTGAAGTTGTCCTCCCAAAATAATAATTGGATGAAAAAATTCGGTTCTCAAATTCATGTGATCAACGTATCATTCATCCATAGTTTTTCTTGTTGTTGGTATCAGGTGGAAACATGATAAAAGGAGTCGCAATCATATGCTTGGGTGATTTTTTGGGCAAGTGCTTGGAAAAGAATGGGATTGTTTGCAAAGACCATGTGATTGTGATTGATTACAAAATGTGATGAATTAAAAATACATGTTTTTCACTGTGATCGTATATATATTTATATCATAACATGTTACATTATTATGTAAAGGTGTAAAATAATTATTGTACGTATGTTATGCCATTTTGAAAAAAAATCATTTAAACAAATGGAAAAAATAGTTACAATGCTTCATTAATGTTTTTGAATATTTCATAACTAGTAGATTCAATCCAAATTGTTTCATATGTTTTCATACTATATCTAAATTTTTTTCATGTAAACCTACTAAAAACTTATAACATTACAACAATTTTTTGTCTCAAAAACTTCCAAAACCAAACACATTTCAATATATCCAGTGAGCCCAATTCAAATCATCATTTATTTTTGTTTTTTTTAGTTTGGTGTTTCATTCCAATTTCCAATGGACCTTGATTAAACCTTGCTTGCAAATATGGTTGTTCCACTTTTGAGGGTTCTTTTTTGCTTTGCTTGAATGTCCATGATGGCCATTGGGTATTTTTTTCTTAGGGGTTACTAATACCCATTGACTATACATTACCTGGTTTGGATATTGTACACCTAAAACATCTAGCATACCCTTTTGGAGGGTTGAAGGAACAACAATTTCTTCATTGAAAATTCAATTAAATCAAAACCAAAAATTCTAAAGGGATTTATTTGGGCACACTCTCAATATTGTTGGAAAGCGCTTGGTGAGTAGGAGTTAATGAAGCTAATTAAAAAAAATTTAGACCTAAGGTGCAAGAGATATTGAATTTTAAGTAATTTTAGTCATTAAAAAAATGATTTTGAAAGGAAAAATTAGTTGGGTAACTAGTTCAAACTTTGAGCCAATGGCATAGGATACGCTACCGTTTTGATTTAAATGGAAGGAGAACAAGGTTGCACGGTGATTTCTGAAATTGTGGTGTGAATTGTGTTTTGTAAAAAAATTGTACTTAAATCACCAAAATTTCAAAAATCTTAATGACAATGTATCAAAACAAAGAAGCATATATACATATATACATAGAAATTCAAAAGCAAAAACATATTCTATTATTATGATTGTGGGTTGAAATTACTTAATTGCTATAGAAAGAAGGACCTTCATAAAACACCACCTAGTTTGCCCCAGCTAAGTTAATGAAAGTGTGACCAAGTGGGCACTTCATGCACCACCACACCCTTCACACAAGGATTGAGAAAGTGGTACCTCCTTGTAAGTAATAAGTACTAAAGTACACATAGAAGAAAGAGTGTCACATGCATGGGGTGGACCTGTTGCATTAAACATGGTACCTACATGAATGGGCTCTTATTTACCGTACCCACCACCACCACTATTGGGCCAATTGGGGAGGAGATGGGGGGGCTGGCTACCATGTGGGCTCCATAAATTTTGGGGGGGGGGGGGGGGGGGGAGGCTTTCCATATCACACAACAGTATGAGGGGGGTGGGTCTTGCATCACACGTTTTCTTGTTCATTTGGTTAGATCAAAAAGAAATGGGACAACGCACATGG